>Ga0068631_100734_pt1 | contig 12822 bp, 11 predicted proteins | sample InSIn5gowninarea_2_FD_77434 | JGI IMG/M metagenome (GOLD analysis project Ga0068631, IMG submission 77434) | Clean room microbial communities from NASA Spacecraft Assembly Facility at Jet Propulsion Laboratory, Pasadena, California, USA -... ...
ACCGCAGATGTCTGGCTCCATATCGCGATGAAAAGCGCGCGACTGCATGAACCTAAAATGTTGAGTAGGTACCGAGTTGACGTCTATCGCGGCAGCTCGCACTATGAATGCCTAAGGCACCATTTTCTGAGGGCTCAAATCCCCACGCTTTGGCCAGTTTTTGCCTTTGAAGGCCACCTGTGTAAGCATGTCATCTTCCTCGCTCACGCTCGCTCTCGCAGTGGCAAGCACGATCTGGTCTCCGACGTAAGATACCGATGGGCTACACAAGTTGACAAAAAGGATCGAAAGAAAGACCCCTGCGATTTCTGTTCTATTGCCATATTCATATTGCAGTCAACGGCCATTGTTTGATCTAAGCCAAGCACGTCATCTTTCTCAATTTGTTCCATTATGTGCTAGGTACCTTAGGTACTGAACTCCGTAGGTAATGGCAGCTGTTAATTTTGAGTCTGAGGTTATGGAAGGAGCAGCTGACGCACCGGTCGCTCCTTCCATATCTTGAACATTTATATACCGGCGTCCAAAATTAGTCAACCCAAAAGATACCCATCCAACGTGACACAGTCATGATTCTTCCTTGGTCTAGTGGTCATGATTTCCGCTTGTCATCTAACAGTGAGAAGCGCGGGAGACCGGGGTTCGATTCCCCGAGGGAGAGTTTTCTTTTGGTCTACAGACACGTAAGCTGGGGAAACGCGCAAAGGTCTCGAGAATCCGTTTCGTACCGACGTGGAAACGTGGACTACATGCTCGCTGGAATGACTCGTATTTTTTGCATTGCCTCGATCAACAGATTCAATAACACCTTCGACAGGTACACAGCCGAAGAGGTGGCATGAATGAATGTGCTTTCGCGGAACACCTCACTAGTTTGAGGCGAAAAGACAGTACAGTCGATGACCGTATGAAGTTCGCACATTGATGGCTGTTTTCCCTAACGCTATTATTGAACAATGTACGACTTCAGCCGTAGACCGCAGCTATCGAACGAACATCTCTCCCGATCGATCTTGCCCAGCTGATCAGCCTATTGCTGCCCAAATGTCGTGATGAAATGCTTGCTATGGTGTCTTACTGCAGCTGCTCGCTACGATGAGAAGTAGTGGTCAAGCGTGAACGCGTCGCAGTCACTCGAGATACAGGGGAATCAGTGATTGCTCCAACTGACTTGGTGAGACTGGATAGAGCAGCTTAGTTGGTGAGAGAGGCATCTTGTATTGGAATACCTGTCCGTGAACAGCTCTAATCTACGAATGGTGAACCATGCGGATCAATTGTGCGACCTTGAGGCAGCGTCCTTCAGGGAACTAGAGGAGCTCTGCTGCACCTACACATCAGAAGAGCTCTGCAAGGTACAATGATCAACGGTGCCTACAAAAGCATAGGCTGTCAGCAAAAAGGAGGGAAACTTCTGCCGGCGCAGTGGACGTCGAGACGATTGAGTACGCTTCGCACTGAGAGACCCTAGTGTAGGTCTTGAAGCGTAGCCGCAGTAGGGTTCTTGGGTGTTGTGTTTGAAGGACGAGTGAGCAGCAGAGACTGAGCGTTGTCCTAAGGCGTTTGCTGTACTCTCGCGAGACTGGAATCGCGACTGTTCGCCAATTTTGCTGCACCGTATTCTGCAGGAGCCATACGAATCCTTTCTGTAGTATAAACTTGGCCGCACCATGAAGGATTGTCTTTTAAACCAGGGGCGGATGCAGTCACTAGATTCCGTTCAGTATTGTTGCATAATACTGTTGAACAAGCACCCTTAGTATTCGAATCGAGTGCTCTTTGCAACTAAATCGGTCCAAGGCTGGAGTGACCTTTGCACGGTGTGTCTTCCTTGTTGTATCGGTCGCATTGCAGGATGCCCTGCTTCGATTGGGACGTTGATCTTCCGCCGGCCCCGATCAATTGGGTGGATCGAATTTGTCTGTCCGATGCTGCTTCCGCCGCAGGGCATTGGACAAAGCACATAGGGAGACAAGAAGGGCTACTTACAGCCTTGTTCACTCGGAGCTTGTTGCGCTCAGAAACGAGCTGGTCAAGGTCTGGGCGGTTTTAACACGAAGAAGTGTCGTTCGTGCTCGTGCGGCGGGCGAGCAGGCTGTTATGCGTTAGCAAGAACGAAAGGACCCCAGAGAACATTCACAACAAGATAGGCAGGCAAGAGTTTCCCCAGCCCGTACCCTGGCCGATGTTTGATCCATGCGAACGCAGAGCTCTGCTTGGACTGCACCTTCGGTAACGCTTTCTTTTTGAATGACGGCGGGTTCAACTTCGACTATGAAGTAGTAGGTGTCTTAGTTTGGTTTAGCCCTGTAATCTTGTAGGCCTCGGCTTATGACGTGTCCAGTCGTGGAGGAGGTGATATTGGATGAAGATCTATGTCCCCAGTATGTATGATCCTTCGAGGTTGTCGGGGACACTGCTTCTGGAACCGTTCTCTCCTACTCCGCGAATAGGCGCGGCACCGTAACATCTTGGAAACGTTCGTTTGGCTTCAGGGCGTTGACGCTTTGACAGAAGTTGTGTTCGTTGTACGCTCTTGTTGGCTTATCGTATACAGGCTCCTTGAATCGGTATCGGCGTTGAGGCCTTCCGGCTCCGCCCACCCTTTGTTGATACGGAGCGCAGGCAAAGTTTCGCCGGCCGAAGACAAGTTCATACCGTCAACAACAGCGGAGATCAACAATTGAGTGATGCATGCAAGCAGTTGAGGAAATTTGGTTGCCTACAAAGTCTGTACCAATACAGCTGGAAGGTAGTGAACGATCTTTGACGGTTCCCCAAGGGCTGAGAGACTGGAAGAGAGTTGCACATGGACAGCCTTGCTTCCCCGGACGCAGAGAGCCGCGGCGAAAGCCAGCTCATACAGCGTTTCGCACGGAATACCTACCTTTTCGGAGCCACAAGGAGCGCCGCTGACCTCTACAGTAACCCGGAGGCCTGGTTCACAATGCTCACCGTCGAGTATTTGTAAATGCGAAGATGTATAGTGATCTAATCCCAAGTCGAGCTTGTTAAGGAACACTAATGTATATGCAGGCTCCACTTACAAAGTTCACGGGCGTCAGAGCTGAACCTCGTTGTCTGGCAAGGCGCAATGGTAAAGCGGAACTTTACTCGATGGAATCACTCCCGCATGGCCAGGAGAAAAGAAAACATGGGCTGAGAATCGTTTGTTCGTCCTTGATGGTCGACAGTGTCCCGAGCGCCTTCGCTGTTGGTGGCGTGTGACTGGCGCATTAACTTGCATCTCGCTTGGTGGATCTGAGAAAAGGCCATGTGCGTTCCAGATTTAGTGTCAGAATTTGTGGAGTGTGAAGATTCACCAGTGCTCGTATCCGGTGAGGTCAATCACTTCGGCAACGGGGAGACGGGTGTTCTGGAAGCGAGTGCAGTAGCCGTGTCCTGGTTTCTCGAGTCTCGAAAATCAGCCAAGAAAAACTGTCTACTCATGCGTCATGCCCTGATATTGGTTTCTACTGCCTTAATTCATTGCAGTGCACGTCACTTTCGCAATGGATTGGAGAAAGAAGCCGATCACGCGTACAAGCTACCGTTGATGCGCCTGGAGTGCTTTTAGTATATCACTCTGCCAGTCGTTCAAGGTCATGTTCATGGTAAGATGGTCTGGAAGTCGTCTAGATAATGTTTCGTAGCGTGTCCGATTTTAGCATAAGTATCATGAGGGTTGCCAACCCAATGCGATATTGTATTCGCGTAATGTCTGTGCGGGTCCAGTCATTCATATATCCCAGCTCTTCGAAACCCACGATGTTGTACATATCCCGTCATTCAATGTTGCGCCCCAAAGCATATACATGTCATACCAGTTCCCAATGCGACTCGCTTGCGAAGCAAATGTCCTGCCCACTTTACATGATGCTTGTTTCCCAAACTTCTTATCCATCCAAGAATGCTAATCTGATTGCGCCGAATCGGAAGTCGAAGTACGCCACAACCCTTAATCCGAGGTATGACACAGAAGTCGAACGCAGAAGAAATTATTGTGGTTTGGGGAGAAGTTAAGCGTTAGCTCGCACTTGTCGATCCAGGATAGAAGTGGTGTCCTGTATAGGCCGGTGCGTTCGGATAGTGCTCGTCTCCACGGCCAAGGGGTGAAGGCTCTGGATACCACTGTCCCCCATAGCCCCCATGGACCGGCGCTGCGACAGTGGTAGGGGTTTGCGCGTGATAAGCGCTCCAAGGCGAATGATGATACCCGTACTGTGATCCTCCAGAATGGATCACAGGTGCGGACGTCGCACTAGAAGACGCGTCGGATACGGACATGTTGCTAGTACTGGTATCGATAGGCGGTGGGTAATGGTACGGCTGCTGGTACTGTGCCTGAGCATTAAGCTGCTGATACTGGAATTGTTGTGATAGACCCTCGACGTTGCCCAAAGACATAGAGCGGACTGGTGCAAATCCCTGATGTTCGCGTGGTTCGTAAGGAAAGTTCGGGCTCGTATGAAGCGAAGCAGCAGCTGAACTATCTGGTGGCTTCATTTCGCTCGCATAAGGTTGGCTGAAGGGGGGATGAGGTGGGCGCCAAAATGCAGGATTCTGCCGTTCTGATCCCGCCTGATGACTGGGAAAGCTCTGCTGTTCCCAGCTCCGGCTCGATGCACCGTGTGGGTATGGAAAACTCGGCGTCTGAGGGGTGCCTATATCGACTTCAGCCACGTGAACCCGACCATAGTGTGGTTCGAACTATCCCCTTTGAGCTTCACTCACCAAAACTGCCATCAATAGCAGGAGATTCAGTAAACTCTTCCTCCGTACGTTCCTGCACAGCATGTTGTCTGCGGAGGTCGTCAACTGAGTCGGAGACTGCGGATGTCCTCGGGGACGAGGGATTCGATGCGGTCGGAGCACCTGAGCCAGTCTCGATCCGAGGAGGTATGGCTGTACGTTGGTCGTGCGGGCCTTGTTGTTCCACAGGATAGAAGTTGCACTCCTTCTTCAAGCGAATGCAGTTTGAACACCTTCCGTGAAGGTCGTCAGGAGCAAGAAGACATCTTATTTTTCTCCTTCTACAATGTCCTACACCGCGTCAGTCCCGCTATGGTTGATCTAGCACAGAGCGCATGGGTGGCACAAAGCTTTGCGAAAGTGTTGAAAGTCTTACCGCAAGCAACCGATGTACGATGATATCCCAACTTGTTGCGCCGCTTGTCTGAGGTTGGCGACACAGGTATTGATTCTGTTCGCGCCATGTTCGCGAGCTGAGGGGTCGAAGCTGATCGCCTGATGTCCGAGGTAGGCTTTCGCTTCCCGAATTTCTTCTTCTTGTTAGAAGAAAGAGGCTCCGCGGGAGGTTCCATGCTGAAAGTTCGCGGCGTCTCTACAAATGCTGGTGATGGAAGCAACTTCTCCTGGCCGGCGCGAGTTGGCTCCATTGATAGTTGCTGAAAGATGAGTTTCGAAGATCTTCGAGTGTTTTTGGCGAACGACAGTGTCCCGCCCTCGGGCGTCCAGGTTGTTAGAGGTAGGTCAACTGCTACGACAGCCATGCGTGAGGTTATGAGAATGGACGCTTATAGAATGAGTGGATAACGGATCATGCCGGCGAATTACAATATTATGTTTGTACTAATTGACTGGATGAGTGAATCTCCAAGAGTGGTTGGGAGGGAGAAGTAATTACAGCACAACATGGAAGGGCGCGACCACCTCACGCGTTGAAGGATGTGCGATCACCACTCCACGAGGTTGAAGATGCAACCCAGACTAGGATTTTAGACCTAGATTGCGGGGATGGGTGGCGATCAGCTATCGCAAGAATGCAATTCGAGTATGATGGGCTGTGCGTCTGGACTTGACTAGATCCAAGCTCTAGCTATCTCGCAGAATGAGTGCACGGAAGATATGGGGGAGATATTGTCGGCTGCTGAAGACCTTTCTGGGATTGCGTCCGCTTACGGAGAGCGAAGATCTCTACGTAACCTGGCGTGAAGGCAGTAGAGGATTGAGCGGAAGTGTAGCAATCAGGATACAGGTATTGCTATCTGAAATAATGGAAGTGGCAACGCAGTCGACAGTTTCGACCGAAGCTCAAGTCGTGTATTGGCTCGTGGGTCCACGCCGCTTGGCCTTAAAACGCGGATCATTATCCTTAGGAGGCGTAGAACAGGCTGAACACGAACCGGTAGCTCCCTGTCAGTTGGGCCGCGCTAACGGTCGATGATGCGCCATGGAGTACGTGCCTCAGCATTGGCCAAACTAAGGCGTATGAAATCTATAGAGCTTCGAAATTTTGTGGCGAAGCATGCAGGCTTGCTATCGTCATTCAAAACCAATCTTCGAAGACGGTATATCTAAACAGATGTTATATCTTGCTCAGATTCTTCGTCTTTGATGTTAATTCATGAGCGATCATTAGAGATTAGGGTGTAATCGCCGCATCCGCCACCACAAGACATGAGACTGCAACATTGGCTTCGAGATTTGGCGCAAACGCTGTATCTGATTGGGTGGCCTGGCTCAACTTCGCTCAATCAGCCTCTTTTCAGCAGTTTCGCGGAGGGGCGGCGTTGACGATATGCAGACCCTTGCTCACAACCTTCTATGTTCTTGAACAAAAAAAATTGAATGCTGGTGCACTCAACCTGACCCAGGCGTCTCGCGCCGGGGGGCTTTGCTGGAAGGCCCAACCAACAGCGATATTGGCCTACACACACACACAAGACTGGTTGCTTTTGGAAGCCCTTTAGCATGAATGATGCCAGCTCTTGGACATGGGCGTTTAATCGGTATGCGGTAGTTGATTGGAGCCTGTTTCGAGACAGCGCTTATTTGGTACGATTATCGCAAGGTGATTGTGCGGGGAGAGTGGCCATCATGGACCAAGTATTACATGCATGCATGTGTACTTGGTATCTGGCATGGAGATAGGCCCTGGGAGTGTGGTTGCCGGCGCATTGGTTGCTTCCCTGCGTCTATCGTGGACAATGGAGCACTACCATTTGCAGCGGATCCGCGGCTATCAAGGTCCCCACGTCCATTGGCGCTAGCTGCCGCCTTCACTCGCTACGCTTGAGCATAATTGGTTAAGCCGCGACTGGTGGAGAGGACTGGAAAGCCACCACGTCAACATTATCCGCTGTGGAGCCTAGCAAGCTAGCAAGCGGCGACCAGCGCAACTAAGGATCAGGTTCATCTGATCATCTCCAGATGATCTTGGAAGGCCACGAGGACCCATCGCATGTATGCACGCGGATCGTCGGGACCTTGCAATTACAGTCGTGAACTTGGGCGAAGTGAATGCACGGTTGTCACACCGTGCCCTGCAGATGTCCGAAGAACGCCGCGACGGTGCTTCCATCTCGCTGTGCTGTACCCGAGAGGTACGAAGTGCATCCCAGTCCAGATTTCTAGAATAGCATCGCCATGCTTGTGTACTGCTCCCCAGCGATACTCCGGTGGCGTGAGGCTTGGCTCGCTCTCTCTATTTCTCTTTTCTCTTTCTCTTACTACACGACGACAGCAATCTGGGTGGGGTGTTCGTTCTGACTGCTACGCGTAGGCATCGACACCACCCTCGACCCTCGCCAGAATCTCTTCTGCAATCCTCAAGAGCATTTCGCGTGCACTTTTTCCGGGATGGAAATCCTACGGAGGGGCTCAACGCGGCCACGACCGTCCTAGGTAGGTCTGGTTGCAGATCTGTCTGTATGCAACGGCAAGCTCCGATTCCGTTAGCATGCGAGTTCATCTCGATTAAGCCTCTTGCTGGTGAGATTCGCGTAGATTCGCCTGCGGCACTGCGGCAGTGTCGTCATACTCCGAAGTTTGCTTCGACGTGCAAATAGGCTCGACCTTCCGCCCGCCGATGGTCAGCTGTTTAGTCCATGGTGCACGCAGCAGCTTCTGCCATATCCGTTCCCACGTATATGGAAGACGAGCGGCCGATCGGCACCAGATCTCATTCTGTGTGTCGCTTTGCGTTGGGTGGTTCTAGGTCTAGCCTTCCGCACTCCAATCAGGCCTGGCAGGTTCTGTAGAATCTCTATCAGGAAGCCGTCCAAGCAAGCCTGGAATGGTTGCTGCGTTATTCGCTTGTCGGAACAGACGACACCCTCAAGCTTCTAAAAATTATGACGTCGCCATGGGGTTTAGAGTTGCAGGGTATCGCGGGGCCGCATCTCAGCTGGCTCAATGACAGGAGCTATCGGATTCTCGGAGATCTCTCCTTGATTCCAATGTTTCAATGCTTGTGCCCATATTAATAACCGTACGGACAATGTATCTAAGGATTGCCTGGAACATCGTTGTCCCATTCGTTCTCGGGGACTCCGTAAGGTGACGTTATTTATCACACAATGTCATTGTGTGTCTGCGATCCGATCCGATCCTGCAGTGTCTCTCTTGCAGCACACTATTGTTCCTGCAGCTCCGGATGTGTCTCAGCTTCACACTTAGAGCGGAGATTGCTTCGATTTCTCAATGAGATCCTATTGCCCAGCCACTATGATTCTGCTCCTGATATTCGGCGGATGGCTTTACAACGCAAGAAAAGAAGCATGAACAATACCTCGATAATCGATCTGAAGAGCTCGGAAAGTCCAGTGGCCTTGACTGCGCCGACTATCCAACGGCCAGCAGGCCCGTTCTTGTGCAGAACTCCAAACCGTTGCAACGTACTTCACCACTCTGGCTGACAAACTCGGAAAGATCTTGCATATCTTGTACTAATGACCACAACCAGGCTCGACTCTTCTAGCCCACAACGGTGTGTGTATGAGCTTGGAATATCCCATCGTTTAACATTAGTTCTCCATCTGCTGCAGCGGCATTCTGGTCCAGAGCAAGGTAACGTAGCTCAAGTCGTGTGCATGTCTGACAGTTTTCACCGGTCTCAACCTTTCAGCTCGAAGTTTGGCACAGTTTAACAGACTGATATCGAAGCTCGCCGATTCCCTCATCAGGTTGCGCGTCTGCTCCGGAATAGAAATGGTGTTGCAACCATCGAAAGCTCTTCGATCCTTACCCTGCGCGTCGCTGCTCAATGCATTGAAGGCTTAAGTGCAGTGCATGCCCACGGAGCCTCATCTAGAATCCTTGTTGATGTAAGGAAAATGTTTTGCCTTCAAAGTATCTACATATCCTCCGCATGCGGCATGCACTTCTGGATCTCGTTGTGGGCCATCCTACCTCTCCTCCAGAATGAGTGGATGTGCGTGCAGAGCATAGCGGTCCATGGGGCGGATACTGTTCCCACGATCGCAATGTTGATCCTGGTGTCAGGTTCAGCGTCGCCTTGGGTCCTGTGAGAAAGCTGTGTCTAGACGACCTTCTGCTTCTGCATCGGATTCCCTTGCGCGCATGTTCCTTTCCCTTTATCTTTTTTGTTTATGGGTAGTTGTGCGCAGATTCACTACAGTGGTTGTAAATGCATGCCGTTCGAGTACTTCCATTGAAAATTGTACGTGTGTGAACCAAGAGCACAGTCGCAAAGGTAGGGGAACTGTCGCAGCCCGGATGCTGGAAGGTAGTCACGACCTAAAGAGCATCACAGTTTCCGAAGCACTTCCACCCTATGGCCTTCTTGAATTCACAAGGTAACGTCTCCTCGAGGGATTTTAACGACTACACTACAAACGAGAACTTAAACTAAACCCTTCAACCAAATCGATATCTGTTGTCTCAAGGACCACGGGCATTACCCCTCCTATCGCCTAGCACATTCTGCGTACAACACTTCTCCGATCTTTTCGTTAATCCATCATCAAGAGTCAGTAGGTCTGGGAAGCCTTGACTACATCTCCGACAGTTCTTACGAGACCCTCGGAACCCGACAAACAACAGCTCATAAATTTCTCTTCCCATGCCACAAATTCGTCCTACCCTCGCCTCACTGCACTATCGTGATCCAAGTTCCGTCTCAACAGTACCTCCGTTCCTCACTCTTCCAACTCATCAGACACCGCTGCTCTTTCTTGAACTCATCAACTCGTCAGACACCGGCCCCCCCTCCTTGAATCTATCGGCCCATCACAGACTGATCCACATAGTCTGACATTGTCTGCCTACATTCAACTTCCCCGGAACCTTGAACTTTGGCTCTCACTCCACCCATCATCCTTTTTTCCTGACCTCAAACCTTGAATATTTTCATCTCGCAAGGAATTTCCTCCCACGAATCTCTCTCATTCTCTTCATCACTATCCGCTTCAGTATATCTTACTGTCTTCAGACTTCCCTACCATCGGATCACAATATTTGTGTGAGATTCCACTCTGCTTCATTCGAGCACATCAGTTCCGATCTTCACCAGCTCCACCTACTGAGAGGTAAATCCTACCTACAGTTGAATAGAATGCGTGCTCATTGCACTGCTGTTTAATTGCGTCGCTCGTCTTTTCCCCAAAGGATGGACTTCACAGAACCCTGCTCATTCTGTTCTACGACACCCCTGTCTCTTGCTTCACGATACTTCAATGCTGACATGGGCATCACACTAGTTCTCTACGCAGCCGTCAAGTTACGATATCAAACGGGCATCATTAAAGTGCGCGTTACCAAGATGTCTCGAACTCCGACAAAGAGCTTCACGAAGCATGAAAAGGCGCAGAAGAAGCGCTCGAACTCTGATTCAATCGCTGGGCGACTCCCCCAATCTTACTCGATTATGGACATTCAACGTATTCTTCAAGCAAAAGACGAGCCTGTTATAATCAGCGATAAGAGGAACAAGTCGGTCATGATCGCAAAGCTTAAACAACTTGTCGAGAAGCACAGTATAACCATTGACGAGCGCAGGCGGATTCTGAACGGCAAACTCGACACCACATACGTTCGTTACCCGGAGATCGATGAAGACGGTAGACTCAACAAAACAACATATCCGGGGGGCGCACGCGCATATCAGGAGTTCTGCAAAATCACCATCGAGGAGCTAAAGAAGACTGGCGATGTTGCTGGAGAGGATCCAGCGGCTAAAGCAATCACACCTCGAAGCAATGCTACAGCTGCAAGAAACTCCGAACCGAGCCATTCTTCCCTCAGTCTATTTCAGAGCGCTGCCACCACGATGCTAGTTGGTGCCGCGGCTGCATTGCGACCACTCTTAGCTACACTATCAACGAGGGTTGCGGCGGCGACCTAGACTGCCCGATGTGCGGTGGCCTTCTAGGTGAAGACGACGTCAAGGCTCTGGTCACCACAGCTATCTTCCAAAAGTACCTGTGCCCCGCTCTATAAGGTTTGACAGTGACTGACGACCACAGCTACTACCAGCAGATCAACTCTTAGGTTGCATCTACTCTCATGATCCCAGCTTTCCCTGGAACAACCAGTCTGGGTGGACGAGAGGCCCATAAGTTGCACGATCACACTTGATTCTTCTCACCACGGAAGTGGTGCTTTTCTGCAGAGCTGAGATGATTCAATCGACGGCTCTGCTGAATTTATTTCTATTCTCCGGGTTGCTGCACCATTTCCCTTTGCTTGTTGTCATCTCACGGGCATGCTTTGAACTTTCTGATCTTTGATTATTTTGAAATTCTTTTTTGACGGAGCCAGTGGCCTCTTGAGAGATGGACGGATACCGGCATCATTCCGACCAGCAGTTCATGGTCCATCAAATTGATAATTTCACTCCCACACTCGAACATCATTTGCATAATTTCATTTGGTAATCGAGGATTCAGCAGAGAGATGGCGCGGTATGTAGTCCATGAAACAGAGGGGTTTACTTCCACCTGCTGTCTGCACCACGTCTTGCACGTGATATACACTGAATGTCCTCTTGCTGACACGCTATAGCTCCGGCTCAAAACTACCAATGCAAGGGCAAGAATCAGTCAAGGAGCACAACCGGATCAAAAGTCCGCCGCAACCCCCCTTGCGGCAAATCTGGTTCGTTCGTGCTATGGCCAGGTTTGAACGCGCTATTACTGCTCCACGTAGACTGGGAAACCCCTTCCGTACAGCTGTCCCTGTCGAGCATGACGTACCGCAGAGCACTACTTGGTGCAGGAGCCACAGAGCTCCACCGCCACCTGACGTAGCACATCAGGTGCGCGATCAGAGAAACCACTTGCGGCGCAGCACCAGCTTCGCTTCCCCAGGCAATTAGATGCACGTCAATTTCTAGAAAGTCACACGGGGGGCGAGAACAGGATGACCCTTTTCACATGCGGCCCACTAGAAGAGGCCAGACGTGAGACTGCATGAACCAGAGAAGCCGGACTGGGTGGGTTTGTCCTCGCGGACTGTCCGAGGCAGGGGTCAGCCATGCTCCAATAAGGCAGGAGGCTGATCGAGGTGAGGTGCTATTTGTCTGTCCACCACCTCGGCGCTGTCGCTGTAGTCTAGCCTGCAGCAAAGCGAGCAAGGCCCCCGTGTGGGTGGTGAAGGTGGAGCACGCCTTTTTCTCGTGGGCAGTCAGGAATCGAAGATTGCCCAAAACCCCACCACTTCGTAGAATTGCGCTTTGCTGCGGCTTGGCGGGGATGTGACGTCATGGGTGTCTCGGCGGAACACGCGCCCCGCTACCCCTCCACGACCCTTAAAAACCCCCTCACCACGGCTGCCTTCCCCTTCTCTCCTTCACACACAACAGCAAACTCTCAACCTCAATTTCAATCAATCGATCACTCTTCTCAAATCAAACCAACCACTCATCAATCATCATGTCTGACGATATGCGCAAGGGTATGGGCGAGCAGGTGTGTTTACCTCGTCCTCCACGTCATAGCTCAAACAACGAACTTACTCTGACACCACTTTACAGGCCAAGGAGAAGATGACCCCCGACTCCCAGAAGTCCACCCTCGACCAGGCTAAGGAGTCTGTCACCGGTGCTGCTGACCGTGCTGC
>Ga0068631_100738_pt1 | contig 12751 bp, 14 predicted proteins | sample InSIn5gowninarea_2_FD_77434 | JGI IMG/M metagenome (GOLD analysis project Ga0068631, IMG submission 77434) | Clean room microbial communities from NASA Spacecraft Assembly Facility at Jet Propulsion Laboratory, Pasadena, California, USA -... ...
CTCTGTTCGACCCATAAGCACATCCATTTCACGCCCCTTGCACACTTCCGCCAACCCCGGATGCGGCACCCACACCACTCTCATTTTTGCTCGCCTCGCAGCCTCCACCCCCGCTATGGAATCAGCAGCGCTCCCGTTACGACCGGCAAACGTCGAGCTCTGGAATTTCGAGTTGCAAGATCCCAGCTGGATGGGGAAAGGTATTGCCTCGTGATTCAATCATCTCGCCTGATTCTGAGTCTTCTGTCTATTCAAATAGGCCACATAGTTTGCGTGGCAGCCTCCGTGGGTCTATGGGAGCTCTACTATATACCGGTACCGAAAACCAGTACTCCAGGACCTCGTCTTCCGACACGCAGAAGCTTATACGGTCAGCAACCTTTCCAACTAACAATGGTGATATGGAAATACCAAGACAACAGCACGATCCTGTGACTCTCGTGATATCAGGAAGTCATTCAGGGAGGATTATGCCGCAGGCACTGCCAAAGGCACCTTTGACACATAAGAACAGCGTCGTGGGTACCAAGGTTTCCAAATTTCGGGAGGAATTCAGTCCACCTGCTCCTAGAAAGAAACTGACCCAGTCATCCTCCATTGTCAAGTTTTTGAATCCAAAGCGGCTTGCCTTGCGAAGCCGAAGCGATACAAGTTTGAGATCTGAAGTCCCCACTGCCAGTGTAGACGGCTCTTCTGATGTATTGGACGTCCCTGCAGATCGACAACGTCGACAGTCTCAATCTATGATCAGCATGCGTACGGAACAGCTCGCGCTTGGAAAAAACAAGGGTGCGAATCAGGTATGGGATCGTGCATTACAGGCTCATCAAGCGGAGAAAGCATCCCTCTTTTTGCCCAAGAACAAGGAACTCGCTGTGCATGCCAGCCCTTTTAGGGAACGTAGCGGAAGCGTTTCCACCAAGCGAGTCAGCGTTGATGAACCAGATCTTTCAATCAGACTTGAGGGGCCAGAAAGACGTGTGTCTACAGCAGCAAGCCATGCGCCCAATGATGAGCGAGGCGAAGAGCCGCCGATTGTAATGTTCTGTCGGAGGGCTCTAACAATGAGCGATGAGTCTAAGCCTGGGCAGGACCTTACCAGTGCCTATGAGAGACAAGGAGACGGCAAGGAGGTTGTCGGGGTATGGGGCAGCTACCCTTCTCATACGCGTTATGACCGTGTAGGATCTGCAGGTAAAGCAGACAGTGTCCAGCCCCGCGACTTCGCACTCGAAGCAGCGATCGATTTCGCATCTTCAAATGACGAAGAGGACATGATTGGTCCAACACATCGGAGGCCCTCTACACCACTGCTACCTGGTGAAAAAAAGAAGAAGAAAAGGGTCGGTCGCGGACGCATCGTGAGGAGCAGCTCTATGACTCTTGGTAGAGCACTTATGAAGAACTATGGCAAGATGTTCAAGAGTCAGAGCACGGAATTCAGGAGGCATGGGCGCGGACATCGCAGCTCGGTTGCATCTGGTGGCATCCTTGAACATCCTGAACTTGAGCTATTGCCCGAGGTTTGGTCAGGCGACTTCACTGGAAACGAAAGCGTTGACACATCAAACAATTGCGACGAGCCTGCTACACAAGCCCACGCTTCCACAAACGTCGGCAAGGGCAAAAGCAGGTTGGTTGCTGGAGACTCCATGGCAACACCCCGTCCACGCCGGAACTCATCTGCTCCTAATCTTACCGATTTTTCGCTCCATGATGGTGCCGCTGGGCCTAAGCATACACCTGATGGTGCTCATATCTGGTCGGGTTACTACAAGGATTGCGTTGACACCTACCCTCGATTGAGCACCGATGGAAACATCTCTGCTGAAGAGTTCAACTCTCTCACTGGCGTGTCTTTCAACAACAAGCAGGCATCTATACCCTCTTCCATGATGCTTGGCCATCACAAAGGTCACTCTCGCAATACTAGTGGAGTGGGTCATACCAGCCAAGCGGACAAGTGCTTTTCAAGCGGTGGTGATAATTGCGAAGCAGAAGTAAAGAGTTTGGGCAGTGTGAGGCGCAGCACCATCGACTTGATTTCGCAATCTCAGGAGCAGGAGGCCAATGAGCATGAGAAGATTTTGGCCCTTGGTCGAGCGGGAGTCATTCAAACAGTGGAGGATCTGGGCCCTCTATGATATTACCGCGGAGTATGACAGTTAGTAACGTGTGGTATTTTCTTTGAGGAAATCTCACATAGTGTAAATATTATTCACGTAGTTAGTATGGTTAATTCAATATTGATCATTACATATCTTGACCTATAGTAGTTGTCCCGGGGAGGCTAAGAGACGTCGCGATCAATCAGTCCAATCAAGTTTGAGGCCTCACCTCGATAGATTTGGTTGCAAGCAAGTCCTTTTGCGCATTTGCTGATATTTTCAAACCATTCTCAATTGGCTTCAGCATAAACTCATCATATTCATCGTGTTTTGAAAACCCTTAAAGTCTTCTGGTTTTTGTGGTGCTGAGCAGTTACCCATGGTTGACAGGCTGTGTAGGCCTCAAAGCTACAAGGCTATTTTTACATAGGATACTCAACCATGGTTCGACCTTGGTATTGTGTGCATTTCACTTTATTTACTCTCACACCTGGAGAGGTATATATATATTGGGAAATAAGAGAAACCAAGCTAACATACGATTTCCGCTTCTACCTTTCACTTGGTATCTGATTAAACCTCACCCCAAACGGCCTTCACGTACACCAATAGCCATACCTGGAAAACAGACAGCACCAACTATGTCTTCCACCACAATTCCCTCTGTCGCAGCCATGAACGAAATGTTCAATAAAAGAATGAGGGCGTATGCGACTGCATTCGCGAGCCGCGAAGCGTCGTCAAGAGGAAGCACCTCTGAGGCGCCCTCTAAAACAGACAATAAGTCACCCAAGCGGAAATGGGTAGACGACACCAGTGAAGATGAGGAGGCCACAGAGGAAGAAGAGGAAGAGGAAGCTGCAGAGACGCACCAGGAGAATCGCAAGATCATCCTCAAGATCAACTTCACCAGCAATATAATCCTAAGCGTCAATTCTGCTCCAACTGCCCAACCCGCTCAGCCAGCAGAACCAGAGGCGAGCGCAAACCGCGCACCACTAGCGCGTCGACCTCCCACGCCTCACTCTCAAACACACAGGCGTTGTCGCCGACGCCACGACGGAGATGAAGGTCGCAATATCCCTTCTCTCCGTCCTCTTCGCCGTCGTCCGACCACCAACACAACAGTAACAGCAACAGCAGCATCAAAAACAACCAACCACAACCTCCGCGCCCGCCGCCTTACCCCTACCCCCTCCTCCTCTCCCCCTCCCTTCCCCTTCCTCCGCATCGAAAACGAGAAGAAAGAACGCTGGGACCCCATTCCCTTTCCTTGCTCTTTACTCCCCGACGACACCGAAGGCCCAAAAGCGGCTTGGGCCCGGTTGTTTCCTCATTTAGCTCCGTTTGGAGAATATGGGGGCAAGCCGACGGGGTGGATGGAGAAGATGTGCTGGAAGGATGGGGAGTGGCGGGCTCGAGGGCCCGAGGAGCCGTATGTGGAGAGGTTTTTGGGGAGAAAGAGGGGGACAGGAACAGGGACGATGGTGGTGGAGGTGGGATGGAGGAGGGGATAGGGATGTTGGCGGGAGGGATCTGGGATTCAGAGAGGAATGGTGTCTGCGGGTTCAGATATCATGATGGAGTTTTGTACGACTGTCTCTGTTTGTTGTTTATATATTATCTAGAGAATGAAGCGATGTATTAAATGGAAACATATGCTCTTGCATGATGATCTCATCATGCGTTGTTTTCGGTTTTTGACGCTGGGTTCTGGGGTTCAGAAGCTGATGAACCTGAAGTAATGAGTGTAGCAGAACCCTCGCCGCTTTTCCCTTCAGCTAGCTCATTTGACTGATTCACTGAAGCGTTTGGATCCACACTTAAAGGCTCTTGTGTGTGAGCTCCATTGTCTACTTCATCACGGTCGATAGGCTCTTCTTCGTGAACTACATCGTGTGCATGAGTGGAGTGGGTTGCATCCTCAGGTTTGCGCGCATGCCAGAAGAAACTGCAAGAGTTAGCAAAATCACATACCGCTTCAATATTGACTTACACATCAGCATAATAATGTCGGTCCTTTCTCCTAGCTTCGGCCCTGCATTCAGACAAGAAGACCTCCACCTCTTCTCTAGTCCACTTGAGTATTCGCGTAAACAGACCAAGTGAGCTGCTTGGCAGCCAATCCATGAGGTCCTCATATACAAAACGACCGAGCAACTTGAATCTTGCGCCTTTTGCCCACTTGCCTACCGGCCACTTGTACATTTTGATATTGATATCAGCGAAGCCCGCATTGCGCAGTTGTGGTGCGAAGTGCCGCGGTCCGGTACCGTCAAGGCCAATTTGCTTTGCAGCCTCCAAGAACAATTCCGACCAACGCATGAGCGGCGAGTTTTTGGCGTTCACATCTGGGTCCATGCATCTTATGGGGAAAGCGAGATCTTGGCACTCCAAGTAACCGCCAGGTTTGAGGTTCGTATAAGCCTGTTCGAAGAAACGGTCCCAATTCTTGATGGCTGCCACCATAGCGCGTGTGTGAATGTAATCAAATTGATCGTGGAAGATCCAATCTTGTTCGCAATCATCAATCAAGAATTCACAGTTCGGTGGCACCTGGGCTGGCTGAATCGGACTTAGGTCAGTGCCGAGGACACGAGCGGATGGATGCTCGTCCGCAAACTCGATGGACCATATGCCTGTTCCGCATCCTACGTCGAGGACGTTTTGTACATTGTCAGGGATCGGTGCTCGGTACAGCTTGCCATCGAGTGTGAGACGAAAGGCGTGGTGTTGAAGATCAAGCCTATCTGCCTCGGTCTATAAGAATTGTTGTCAGCGGCTCCTCCGGAGAGGCGACAAGGGCGTGAGCGAACCTCATCGTTAGGCACGGGATACTTCCCCTCGGCGTAAGCATGGTACCGCCTACCGTTTTCGTAGCGGAAGTTGAACACAGAGGATGTCGCAGACATTGTGTAGGAAGTCTGACTATCTCCAAAGGCAGAGTCGCGCTCGTCGCTCTGCCACGGCTATGTGTTAGACGAGCTTATCATAAGGCCAACATGTCGGGCGGACGCACATCAATTTCGAGCGATGGATCGGAGCTATTACCCTCTTCAGGGATGGGGCTACCATGAGCATCTGCATTCGCTTCCTGCACTTCGTTTGACGACGACATTGTTGCTATGGGCAAGAAGAAGCAAGGCATGGGAGGCTAAAAGTAGCTTTTGAACTTCCTTGCAGGATGAGTGAACAATTCGCGAAAATCTAACTTTCCGGTAGAGCGAACCAGCATGATGGGTACGATATTGGTTGCGGCGTCATTCTTCAGGCGTCCCACCCAATCATGTCGATGTTGCGTGTGGCTCAACGGAGTTTGCCATGTCCATATTCACATGAGGAATGATCATTTTAGTCACGGCAGATGCCCTCGGGTTGGTGGAGACGCCAAGTAGCATATCAAGATGATCACGCAAGTTGCTACATGTGATACGCGTCCATAGAATAACCAGTGAGGGCCGAGCAGACTGCACTGCGTTTTTCTACATGTACCGGACATATGACTAGATGCTGCTAGGATAGGATCTTGCTAAACGCCGAGGCACGCATTCTGGAGTAGTTTGTGGTGTACGCAAGACGGGAGACGGGATTACGGGCGTCAAGGCCGCGTTTGTTCAGAGCTGTGATTTGCTGACGACGCCCGTGGTGGTTGAGAGGAGCGAATCGGCGAAAATCAGTATACGAGGTTGCTGTACAAGATTTTCCCATTGGTGAAGGCCGTGTAAGTGGCTGTTCATCGGAGTGGTAGTTGGAAGAGCGCAAATTGCCGTGACCCTGCGCCAAGGCGGCGCGGGCCCTCGCCGTTGCTGGAGCGCGTATGTGGACGGGCTTGGCTGTTGGGATGGTGTTGAAGTGGATCAATGAGATCCTCCCGGTTATTTTGGCCGTAGACCCCGTCACGTGACACTTGCTCTCTGATGGCAGTCGTGCCATGTGTCGCTTGCTCATCTCCTATAGCAACTGTCTGGCGACTGTACAGACACGAAACACCACCCCATATTGATCATGACGTTCGAGCTCGCCGGAGTGGCTGCACTCATACCTAATACAAAGTGGACAAGGCCACCGTCACTAACAAGAGCAATTCGCTTCATCCCGGTATACAAACATGCACATCATCGCACTCGAACATGTGTTCTTTACAGGAAATATGATTAACACTATGAATACGACTTTGTGCAGTCGATCTACGGAAGCTTCCCTAGTAGAGACAATGAATATGAAGAGGTGAAATGAAGATGTGCTAGGTAACATTTGTCACCCTGAAACAGCAAGTTTCCATCTCATTACAAAAAAAGTAAGCATCCCACAGAAATCATTAAGGGGCAGATGCTATCGGGCGTTATTTCAACCACGGAAGTCACGAGCCACGGTCGCGTCCGATCGGGCCTTTTTGGAAGTGCCCGCATTCACGGGACCCAGACCAGGCAGCGGCTTGAAAGCTGCTGCATTAGGCCAGTTTCCAAGTCCAGCTGGGTCGCCACCAATGCGTACCCATTTGGCGTGCGAAGGAGTGTCGCCGGCGAGCACGAACATGCGGTACCAGCCTACTGGCGCAACATATGGACCCTTTGGTGCCTTGACCGTGCAGCTCGTGCCGGAGCATGTTACTTGAGGGAAGAGAATGCGAGCACCCATGGAGCTACCGTGTGTACTAGACTCAGCACCCAACAGCGACACCTTGATGGCTCCACCGGGAGTGGAGGTGACGGTAAAAGAATAGTCGCTTTCCCAGATCCAGTCATTCTGAGGAAGATTGAAGGTCGGTTGTGCGATTCCAGAGAGAAGATACGGCGGAAGGAAGACCTCCAATCGATGCTCTTGGTCGTGCTTGTTGTCCTGTGGGTCAGAGCCAGAAACGAGTACTCTTCCGTCGTCCATGACAACAGCCTCAGAGTGATACAAGCGAGGAATGGTCGTGTTCGCCATGACACTCATGCGCTTGTGCTTGGGCTTCCTGGAGTCATACAAAACAGCGTTCAAATTGGGGTTCTCGGCGAGACCGAAGCCTGCCTCACCAATCTCAGCACCGTTAAGAATCAAGAATGTTCCATCGGGAAGCGTGGCCATGCATGACATGACACGCCTGGAAGGCATACGCTCAAGCGTCCACTGAGGGTTGGCAACATCTGGTGCCATGCTGGCGCAGTTGTCCAGTCCGTAACGTGGGTTCTTGGCTGCGCCACCGCAGATGAGAACCTCAAGAGGATCGGTGTAAGGGTAGTACTGGGGAAGAAGGACCTGAGTACCTTCGTATGGGTATGTGCGGCCTCCAGTAGGGTCAGTAACGGCAGCTGGGACCTTTGGCAAAATCTTCTTTGTGTCCAGAGTGACCTCATCTAGGATACGTGCTTCGTTGTAGTACTGGATGAAGATGCCACCGGACGGCAATACCACGAGGAAGGGGTACAGGTTGTATGGGTCTGTGTCTCGCAAGTACTGCGCATACTTGACTGGTCCGGCCCTGGGCAAAATCTCCATGTTAGGAACCGGTGGACCGTTGGAGCCATCCTGGCCACCAACAATGAGCATGGAGCCGTTAGCCATCACCATGCCGGTAGGATACCAGCGACCCTGTTGCAGCGCCACGCTGTTCACATCCTCCTGCCATTGGTTTGTACCGTTGACACCAAGCTTGCCGTTTGGCCAGTAGATGCGCACGCCGAACAAGGAGTCGGTGGACCATCCACCAATGTTGATCTGACGGCCAGCACGATCCGGCAGAGTCAAGCCAGCAGCGCAGAAGATATCAGTCTTGATGCCAGTCATCTCGCGGAAAGCGTGGAAGATGTCGCCTCCAATGGAAGGATCGAGCTCGTAAGCACCAGTCGTGTTGGGCTCTCCGGTTCCGAACTTCTCGAGGAGAGTGACTTTGCCAACGACCGAAGGCTGCGATATCAAGGGGATAATGGGCCCACCGACCAGGAACTCGTAACGCCCAGCTGCATTTCCTTTAGGGTACTCCCACACGTACAGTGGGTCGGCTGTCCACTTGTACCAACTGAGGCGGTTGCCTTGGCCGCAGATTGCCTCGGGATCACCAGAGTATGGCATGTTACACTCAGACTCGGGGGCAGGCTTTGCACCGACCTTCTCGATGCCATCCAGGTCACCACAGAAGCATTCCTCGCCATATTCCATACCTGCCGTCATGAAGCCGAATTCCTGGCACCGGCTCAGACACCACTGCGGGGTGTTACCAGTCTGGTTAACCAACTTCCACGGGAAAACTTGGCCACCGACGTCAGTCAAGCAGCCCTGGTATGTCCAGCCGCCCACAGTCTGCACAGGCTTTGGTGGTTGAAGGACCTTGACGGGATCTTGGCTGGAATAGATGCTCATCCTGTTGCCACCTCCACATGTCTGGGCTTGATTTCCCGCACACTTGGTGTTGCACTCGGACTCAGACTGAGCGAGCTTGCCTCCCATCCTGATCTGTTCGAGTTAGTGAATGATCACATGGGAAAATTCTTGGTATACTTACAATATTGTCACAGAAACATTGGAAGCTATATTCCATAGCAGCAATGGTATAACCAGCCTGAGCACACTTCTTGGTACACGATTCGACAGTCATGGCTGGGTCATCGGGCTGTTGGTTGTTGAGAATACGATATCCGGGACCATCGACGTAGCAGCCTTTGTAGGCAAAACCTGGAGGAAGACCAGTAGCGGTGGGTGCAGCACTGGACGTGCTGGAGGTGGTGGACGCAGCAACCGCGCTGGAAGCAGCCGCGCTGGAAACAGCTGCACTGGAAGCAGGTGCACTGGAAACAGCAGTGGATGAAGACGATGTCTCTGTACCCGTGTAGAACTTCCAAAAAGTCAAACGGTCAGGACCACCGCACATCTCTGTCTGATTGCCATTGCAAGCCATATTGCATCCGGTATTGCCGTCTGGTGCTGGCTTGCCAGCATTTCGAATTTGGTTGTCGCAAAAGCATTCTCCGGCATACTCAGTGCCAGCAAGCACAAAGCCTGCTGCTCGGCATGCGTCTTTGCACTTCGCGTTGGTCATGCCACCAGCTACACCCATTCCAACCGACAGCGATCTTGCTTGGACCGAGTCGGTATAGCAACCTTCAAGTTTCCATCCTTGTGCGCTTACTGAACATGCCAATGACAATGCTACAAGCAATCGACCGGCTGACAGCCGGGGAGCACTATGGCGAACCATGTGCGGCGTAAGGAGGGTTATCAAACGAGTGGCAGAATAAGACGAGGCTGCCAAAAGTCTCGACGGGCAGAAAGAAGTACCTGGTCGATGAATCCTGGACGTCCTCGGTGGCATCGAGGCTGGTATCTATATATGCTGACCATGATGGTGGACACTGGCTGATTCCAAAAGCATGGCCCATAGCACGCCTGATCCGGTCCCTTGCTGACGAGACGCAAAAAACTCAGTCACCCAAGTAGCTTCGGTAGTTTGGCCGGGGTGGGACGGGAGAGGTGCGTGACAGTGGCGTCAAGGGCGAGCAGGAACCAGCTAGAAAAACTGCACTGATTCAATAGTCGAGGTCCCGTATTACGGCTGACAAGCGAAATAGGAAGAGACCGGATGTCGCTATCTTGTCGCTACTCGCTTAGGGCATTCGTCCCGCGCTTGGTATGCCAAATGCGTATCGCGTCTTATCACAGCCAATCAACCAAGGGGCTAAGCCAGGGATTAATTTGACCGTCTGTGAGGTGTTGGCCTTGTGCTGGCTGGACACTCCACGGTGCTGGGGGGCTTTTTGCTAAAATTTCCCGGAAGCCTGGCGGTCAGGGAGTGGCCGTTAAGGCCCCATGGGGCGATCTCAGGGTCCAGGTTGCACCATGGTAGTGCATACTACACATGGTATGCCGCCGATGGCAGAGACAAAGTTGAGATCGTGTGTCTAGAGTTCGCGGAAGGGACGGACCCGCAGACGTGGGTACAGGGCTAAGTATAGCACTGCGAGGCCGCTGCACTTGGGCTAGCCTGTCCGACTGCCCGCAGCGTTGGTTGCAACACCAAATCCGTCATGATCGATATATTTGCCCTTGGGCATGCAGCGGGTCGACAGATACGTGAACGGCTCCGCATTGGGCGAAGGAAAGGAGCACATGTTTCCCCCTGGCAATCTCACCCAGAGACCCTGGCACTGGTGTGAGCGGTCTGTGGCTGCTTGGTCCGGCCGAGTATGGAGCGCTCTCTGCTGAGAGGCGCTGTCGCTGGGCCTGAAAAAACGGACAACCAGATGTGGCTTTGCTAGCGCGCGAGTACACAGCTTCTAGTTGAGATGGCCAAGACAGGCCGGCTCGTGGTAGTTGGCTTCTGGCTGGACAGCAAGCGGCATGTGACCCGAGACTCAGCCAGCTGGGTACTTCGCTCAGCCCTGCCAACGTCGCTGCCACTTCACTACTCAGTCAGCCAAGCTAGTAACAGGAGTATAGTATGCACCCAAGTCATGACCCTTGCCATTCGCTATCTCTACCCATTGTTAGACTACACAAAGTCCAAATTAGGGAGCTTCCTAGCAAGACTCGCTCATGCCCAAGCGGGTGGGCCGCTATCTTTTCAGCTTTACTTCTTCTTGCGTTTCCTACTGCTCCATCTTCACCGGTAGAGCGGTAGGAAGCTGATTCAGCGACTATGTACCATGTCGCCCGAGTCATACTCCCCTTGCGCCGTTTTTGCACAACACTGGGACCCAAAACCCCCCATACCTAACTTTCTCGCAAATTTTAGCTGCGGCCTCGATTAAAGTCGCCGTAAGCGGACCAAACTCCCAAGATACGCCAGCATCATTTCAAAAGAAGCGAGCTTGGTTCCTCTTGACCAATGGCATGAGTTGCTGACGGCCCCTTTTTCTGAAATGTCTTTGCGCAAGCGCGTCGATTCGGACGCCAGCAGATCGGTGTCTTGTGTCGTCTGCCAAGAGAAGCGAATGTATGGATCCGAGCAACTAGGCGCACATCCCGCAAGCCACTAGAAACCCTGCCAAGCATCGAAATATTTCATGGGTCGGATGCAAATGTTTTTCCTTTGCCGACGCTTGAAGATTCAGCCTCGCGGAAACACCTTATCCGACAAGAGTATTTGGCATAGACGTGAACAGTGTAAGGCGCGGCCAACCGCGCTGGTAGACGAGTGCAATGCTCTCAAGCAGCGGGCAATCGGTGATTCCGTGAATCGCAATGCTCTAGCGCCGTCATGTTTTACCAGATGCAGTAGGCCGTTCAGTCCAGGGATGTGTCTTGAAAGAGCAAGGCCATCACATCGAAGCGAGATCCATCCGCGGCAACGCCACTGGTGGCCTGATGAGGAAATAACCAGCTGAAGATCACGGCAATTCGCTCAATGCACCACTGCGTGTGCAAACACCAACCCTCAAAGTCAATTGCTAACTGTTTTGGAACGAATAGCCTCCACTATCACATCCAGACTTCGAAGTATCTGGTCTCTCTACGCCACCACTTTTGTCGTGACCACCCTCCAAGCGCTGACTGTGGGGCTTAGATAGGTGCAAAGAGGACGATTGATGCATTAGGTAGGTACGATGCACGCCAGGCTATCATTAAGCGTTGTGGAGTATACATACATGCGTGGAGCGATAGTCTGCCCACATGGTGCTAAAGAGTTTATCAAATCCATCAGGGATATTGGGGTCACATGCGCAGAGTGTAGCACACCCTCACGGAGACGGGAAGCACTTCTCAATAAAATAATGAGCGTGGCGTGCATAAAGCGCCGTGGCTTCATGAAGAATCAGAACTCGCGAAGTGAGCTGTTCCCAAGTCTTGTTAGTGTCTGCGGGGTAGACCAGTGGGGGCGGGCAGCGATGAGAGCCTCGCCATTTACACCTGAGTCTCGATGTCGCGCCACACCTCCTCATGAGCTGTAACTCGCTCTAGACTCAGCATCTGAAAATGACTCAGAACCTGCCCCCGATCGAGGCCTGCATCTTTGATGTTGACGGAACTCTAATAAACTCCGAAGACATCTACACAGATATTTACAATAAGATTCTTCGCGAGTATGGACGGCCCGACTACCCATGGGCCATCAAAGCCACGCAGCAGAGCAGAGGCTCACGAGTAAGTTCTTGTTTCCCGCACCAAGACAAACACAGCTGAACTGCTCACCATGCATTCAGGGCACCAATCGCCTCTTAGCATGGGCGCAGGTACCGCTTACAACTGCAGAATGGTCAGCGAAAGAAAAGCAGCACACGCACCTGTTCAGGAACAGCTCGGTTCTTGCCGGCGTGAACGATCTGCTCGGCACGCTCAGATCCAAGACATCGCCACCAATACTGCTCTCGCTAGCTAGTTCGGCAGGGCGTCACAAGTTTACGCTGAAGACATCTCATTTGCCAAGCATCACACGTGCGTTTGACGATCCCGCCTTGCATGTTTTTGGTGACGATCCAGAAATGTCCGATCGTAAGAAGAAGCCTGAGCCGGATATATTTCTTCTGGCTCTCAAGAGGCTGAACGCCAAGAGGACAGCGCGTGACGAGCGCCCACTCACGCCTCAAGAGTGTCTTGTTTTTGAAGATTCCATAGCGGGGGTGGAGGCTGCGAGGCGAGCAAAAATGAGAGTGGTGTGGGTGCCGCATCCGGGGTTGGCGGAAGTGTGCAAGGGGCGTGAAATGGATGTGCTTATGGGTCGAACAGAG
>Ga0068631_100739_pt1 | contig 12743 bp, 5 predicted proteins | sample InSIn5gowninarea_2_FD_77434 | JGI IMG/M metagenome (GOLD analysis project Ga0068631, IMG submission 77434) | Clean room microbial communities from NASA Spacecraft Assembly Facility at Jet Propulsion Laboratory, Pasadena, California, USA -... ...
AAGTCGTAGTTGGTCTGAGCAGCTATGGAAAGAAATCAGGATGGGAACAAATCCTATTGGAAGCGGTGGTGGGTAGAATAGGATGTTATGATTGCCTCTATCGTTGCCTCTATCGTAAGCACTACCCTCACCTGGGTGCTGCTATTTTAGGGATTGTATGCTTTCCTTGTTAATCATTCTTGTTTAATCTCCTCTCATTCATCTACTTAATATTCTAATATATGGTAACTTTGATCCTGGAGTTATATCAATAGAAACATTTTGTGTTAACTATCAGTAGAGGTGTGTAAGACTTTACACTCATATAGAAAACGTTATAGGATATTGAATTCAGAGTGATGAGGACATGATACTGGAAGCTCAATTAAATGATACGATGCTATAGCAGAATTTGAAACTAGCCTTGCATACTAGGTATAATTATCGTCGTGTAGCAGGTATTACTTAACCGAATTTGTGCTTGATACAGATGTTCATCGTAGCCGACGATTATCAACCAACTCCCACCCAAAGAATGATCGCCATCAGTTCCCAATTATTCAATCCTCACCTGACTGCCAATGACAGATCGTAGCCTATTCCTTCTCTTATTCTGTACTGCATTATCCCAACGCTGTACCACTACAGAAATTTTGCAGCTTAGAAAAAAAGCAAAGACGATGAAAATTGGTATTGATCCAAGTTTACCTGGCTGTGGCTCCAGATTATTTGTCTAGTACTGAAGCTCTGACTGCTTTAAAAAATTGTTAGTATTATTACTGGCCCATCTGATGCAGAAGAAAATCTGTTATGAAAGTTTGGTCTAGATTACTTCATATTAAGCATTTAAGACATCAGAGTTACTCTAAATATAGCACAAGATTCTTCTTCTATTCTTGAGTCCTTGATAGCTCTGGAGTCGTTCTGAGAGGCTCGCGAGCTGGATTCTGATCGCGTATAGGATATGGCCCGCTACCAACACTCTGATAAAGAACCAGGACCAAATAACATGTGAACTATTAACAAAAAGCACCCCCTAGTTCGCAAGAGAGCAAAATCATGAGTCATAGTGATCGAGCACTAAGCGATGCAACGGCTGCTCGCTAGATCGTGATAGCGATACACAAGACTTTGTTACTTACAACATCAGAGCTTCGAACTTAGACTTTTACAGCAACACTAATCTATGCCTTCATGATGTAGATCTATTCTTCGCTTGAAGGGGAGTTTAAGATGTGGATATTCACGCAAATATGTGATATGGTACTGTTCATTACAAATTTATTGACAAAGATAACGGGCTCTCGATAACTAGAAAGAAAGTGTATGCCTAGTATGGATCTGCCTGTATCAGGCCCTGCTCGCCTGAGACATCTCCAACCTTGAGACATTTGGGATATAAAACTTTTCCTACCGCACCTATTTGGTCTTTGTCGCCCATGCCCGCTAGAAGCACCTTCTGACAGTGCAGTGTATGCCTCCAGTTCGCTAAGTGGCTATCGATGTATCCCAGTTCTGCATATGCCCGGTGCATCTGGCGCCACATATACGTACAATAGGTATAATGGTATTCCTGAGTAACGTAGATTGTCTGCTCTCCAGACTGTACGACGGACAGTGGGACCTCATGTTGGCCTTCTTCGTCGAGGAAGAACTTCCAGGCTGTAGTTACGATGTCCTTGTCTTCTTGTTGCTGACTTTGGCCTTTGTGTGATGCGTGGTCAGAGTGTACGTCAGATGTGTTGAAATACTCATGGTGAGCTAGAAAGGCAGACGCAGTAGCATGATCAAAGCACTCATGTGTTTGCCAGGCCATAGAAAGGATGTCAAAATGACAGTTCCGGTGGTGTGCTTCTTCAGGCGTTCCTCCGCAATCTTCCCAGTGTTCTATAGTCTTTGTTTGCCTAGATTCTGGGATTAGGCTTTTCGCAGCGGGGATAGCCCATGGTGAGTGTGAGTACGCAATATAGATACTAATACTAATAGCGACAAGTAGTAGTATGTAGAGAAGAGTACGCCTCCTATTTTGACGCGAATCGCAAATCTAGCGTATTTGTTATTACTTGTGTCTTATTGTCAAATCACAGTGACAAAAGACGGTACTCACCTCTTCATCAGAGCGTTTCATCGATCGTAGGTTCATAACGTACAAGATAACCTAGAGAAATCCTGTAGCGTTGCGAAAGTTCTGGTTGAAAATGATTGATTTATGGAAAAGATGTTGCTAGTGTTTTGGTAGCTGAACTTTACAGAGTACAAAGATACACACATACATATATATGTGTGGGTGCGCGATAGGTCGTCGTGCTGTTGTGTGCACAGTGGACAAAATCATCAGGTGTGTGAGGTGACAAGTGACAATACAGTATCCAACTCATCTCTTCTTTTGCTTGCATAAGAGCAAGGATAGCAGAAATCTGACGTGGATGGCCCGGGGTAGCTAAAATGTTACTGGGGCGCATGATCTGTGAAACTGAGAGTTATTGTCTTAATTTCTCCTAAGACCAGGTTGCGGTACAGACATGCTACAGTCTAGCATGCGGGCCTTGGTGGTCTAAGTTGACCGCATAAGGTTTTCCATGCAAGGATATTAACGGTATGTATACGATGTAGAGATAATGGATCGAATTAGGTCCGCAACGGAGCGAATTAGGACCACAACAGATCGAAATGGTGCTGTATCCAATTAGAATGCTTATAGCTAAGATTTTATTGTAAGTCACTCGTAGCAATTACATCATGTTAGGATAACGATGAGCAAAGACCACGTTTGATCTAGCCTCATGTAGTCCATGGAGCGTCGTTTACTATGACCGTGCACCCGGTACTCAAATTCCGATACTCACTGAGTAGACAGCAGTATCCTCGGAGTGGCGTTGCATCCGCGCCATTTTACCTATCATCCTATTACCGATTGACTGTTTCGCTCGTGTTGACCAATAGACTGTACCAGTACCGCGACTGAGCGATTCTTGCTGTGCCGGAAATGTGTTGCATTACGAACCAGATCGCACAAAATCGGTATCGTTGGTGCGACAAGAAGACTCATTTGGTATATCTGATAGCTATATAAACAAGCGCATTTCCCTCCAGAGCAAAACATCATCCTGCAGATCCGACTTTACAAGATAAAACAACTCTTTCACCAATAACCCAATTCAACCATGAAGTACCTCATCAGTATTATGGCGCTCGTCAGCCTTGTGGCAGCTATGCCGAGTTCAGACTTGGACACAGTGAAGGTATGTAGTCGTGAAGTGGCTCATCACATATATTATTAACTAACCATGTATAGCGAGTATGTACATATTGTAACCTAAGACGTTGAAATACTATGTACTAACCACGTTAAAAACACAGGACTCCCAGGTAAAGTATCTCCCTAGTGATTAGATTGTTCGTTGATATATTAACCTATCTTATCATATAGAAGGGTGTAAGTGGATAGTTCTCTGTGCACGAGTGTGCGCTAGTTTGCATAGTCTTTTCCACTGACAAGTTACGATATAGTCAAGCAGTGGACCTCCCGGAGGCAACGATGGGGGAAAAAATGGAGGACTGTAACCGAATCGTGCAGACTGGTGCATTTCGTAGTCGTTGTATGGAGTTCACTTTACACAAAGAGTTTAAGCTCAGCAGACTACGATTGCAAGTAGTGCAAGGGTAGATACGTGGACGAATGTTGAATTGATTATTGAAACCTATCTGCACGAAGTCTTTGTTGTTCAACAGTGTTCAAATTTGCTTGCAACAGCATAGTAAAGAAAGAAGCAATAACCGATCCTACCTAGAATGCAGAACGCACTAGGATGCAGGGGCGTGTATTTGATGCGGCGTAGTAGGGCACTTCCGCAGGGATTACTTAAACAACCAGTCACTAGCGAGGTAAAGGATAGTCAACAGTAGACTTGATAACAGATAGTGAGGAATCTATGTCTAGATAGATAGTTCCAAAACCCAAACACGAACTGTGATTTACAATTGCAGGTTACCATCGTAAGTAAGCTGTTGGTTTTCTAGACTTGCTCATTCAAGAGCTTCACTATTTTTTTTAGCATTACATGAAGTCTCTGCAATTTGCGAAGTACATCATTTTGATTAGACAGTCCACTGCAACCAAAGACTATGGTATGGCTCCCGATGCTCTGGCAGGGTGCGTGGCTAAGCTCGTGAACATTGCTTGTCAGAAGTTCACAGATGCCAGCAGCAGCCCTGAACACCTTTTCTAGTCTCTCAACAGGAGTTTACGGCCGGTCTTGGCGATACGGCATTTGTTTTGTTTGGCGCGCTTTCCCTAGCATGGAGCTGGTGTAGCACCTCTAGTCTGGATAGAAAGTGTCTTGCGTCAATGCTAGTTCGAAATCGGACTGACAACCCTTTATATACAGATCCTTCATTGTCGTTGGAAATGAGAGTGGGATTCAACAGGGGTCAAGATCGTATGGGACAAGACAGCTATTGGGGCGATAGATACCGCTGGTTGCGGGTGTCGATTTATGTGCTCAGGTAAATCACGGGATGAAGTATAGCAGCCTACGCCATGTTGACAGAGGGAAAGCAGATTCACACTTTCGAAATGCAAAGCCACGTCCGTAGGTAAAACAGGGTTGCTTCGTTACTATCGAAGCGTATCGCTATATCAGCAGATCCGCGAAACAGTGATACTGTTCGTGCACGATGTGTTAGAATGAACGAAACGCAGCCGGCGCTGGCATATCGGTAGGGGCACGAAGACAGGCACTCGAAGGTGCTGTGGAACAACAGTGGGGAAGTCGGCACACGGAAGCAGGTCTATCCGCTCGTAGCGAAGCGAATCTCCCGTAAGCATCTGTCGCTAGAACATCTCACAGCTGTTGCCAAAAGTAGCTATCCTGCTAATTTCGTCCCATCGAGGTTCTAGTCCCTCTAAAAGTGATTTTGCATACACGTTGCAGCAGCTTGGCCGGCTTGTTATGCAATTGCATAGCTCTGCTTGGCGTCCTTTGATGCTCCTGTGTTATTCCAATCGGTGTGAGAATGCCTAGTATGTTTCCTGGACTGTGCCTCTCCCGGCGCTGCTACGGATGCCTCTCTCCGATGCCCTATCATATGCCGATTTACATCTCTAGACTATCTTATGAACTATCTCAAAATCAACCTCGCGCTACAGTTATTATTGTTTCAAAAGACGCAGCATGCTTAGTAACATGTAATCATAAAGTTTAGCGGCCTAACGACTGAATGGTTCATGAACAAGAAGAAAAGGTTTCCCCTTAACGAAAGAGGTAGAGCCAAAAAAACCAGCAAATGCTCGTAAAAAACGTAGTAGTTAATACAGGGTGATGCATCCGAGGATTCCGCGACCTCATGCACTCGATCGCACAGGGGGAAGTCAGGCGGCCCGATTCTAGGTGCTAACATGTAATCAATCACGCATAAGATTTACCTCCCCTTGCGCCGGCTGCTTGCGACCGCTCGCTAACTTCACAGGATGAGATATATCACAACTTCAATTACGAACATCAACAAGGTGTCAGACCAGGCACACGTAAGGATCGTCACTGCAATCTGTCTCCTTTAGAGTAACAATTTGTAAAAGCGACGTGTGAAACAAGGTCATGCCTGGACTTTGCATTTTATATAGTGCAGTATGGGAGCCTTTATTAATTGCTGCCCAAGCACAAATCGTTGGAGCAACAGCGTTATAGTAAGACCGCGTGATATCTGCTCCAGCGGTTACCAACTGATTGAGCTAAGGCATTGCTATCTTCCTCTTTCACTTGTTTAAAGACGCTCTTGTCGACTAGATGAGTACTCCTAACTCTAAGTTGATTCAACAAAGAGGTGCATGTGAGGCATGCCGCCACAGAAAAGGTCGATGTAAGGGTACTCTCTGATGACCTAGGCAATTGCTAAGCAGTATAGGTGATGGAGCGAAGCCATGTAACTGCTGCCAGGTACATGAAGGCATTTCTGTTCACTGCTATATTTCTTATTAACACTGTAACAGCGCACCGAGTCTACGTGCGAATACAACATACGTCCCCTACGCCGTCGTGTACAAGAAACTAGTGTCAAGACTCCGAAAAACAATGCACTTGCGACAGCACAGCTATACGCTACGCATAACGAAGCGATGTCTCATCCGTTAGATGAGGATCATCACTCCAACGTTGCTGTCTGCCAGGTCGGGGCGACCCGAGATGATCTGTTAACTACCCCATTTATTGAGGATTGTTTCTCGCAGTTCGTAGTAGAGACCCCGAATTCATACCCAGACTTGAGTTTCTTGAACGAGTTAATACTGAGAGATAGTGAAGCAACGCATATTGGTACATATCAGCCTTCCTTTGCTACTGATATTGAGCGATTAAGGGGATCTGTCCACAGTCCTTTCCGTGAAAGCAATCCTTCCTTGTCCAAAAGAGCTACTGGCTAACTAAAGAATAGAAACAAGTCAGCAGATACACAGCGTTCAGAGCCAGACACCGTCCTACACTCCTTCAGAAAGAACATCTACGCTAAAGTGGCTTGAAGCGGGCTGCGAACAGAACTAGCGCCAGCACAGCGTCACTCCACCTCATGACTTCCTCGAACCCGAGAAGACAATGGTGTCGCCCAATGCAGCGTCACGCTACTCTCAGAAAGAATATCAGCCGATAAAGCAGGGGTATGTGTTGCGTTTTACATTACAGGGCATGTATCTACTAACACTAGAAAGGTAAAACCCTTTCTGAACCACAGAATATACGGCATCACTACCCTTTTCGAAAATGCAGATCGAGGGAGCCGTCGGAAGCAGGCAGTGTTGGCTAAAATCGAGGCACTGCTCTCTACAGGGCACCAGACTTGCATCCCTGATCTTTTGCGCAAAGCTGATCCTGGCAAAGAACAACAGGGTTTAGACCTGAACAATCTCCCAATAAGGAGACTTTTTCAACGTATGTCTATAAAATTATCTAACAGGAGCGTGCTAATGCATTGCAAGAGGCGTTTGGAGAGATTGGAGGGTAGGTCATTTGTGTAATAAACGTACTACTCACGCTTACATGTGAGGCAGGCTAAGTCTTTTTATCCAGGAGCAGCATATCATGCGCATAAGTGAGTGGCTTCTAGACACTGGAAGGCCGACTATAGATGTTACCGATATGTCTTTATTAATGACGTCGCTGGCTTGGGGAGCTCTACTAGACTCAGAAGTAAGTCTGGCTTCCAAAGCAGCGCTGCTGGATGCTATGTTAGAAACGTCAACGCTACTACAGCGCCAGAACAACAGCATCCGACAGTTCATGGTGGGTTCATGTGCTCGAGAAAAACAGAAATTATGCTAATATAAGCAAGGCGCTTGTTGCCGCAGTTCATAAAGCTCCAACTACGTACCGCGAAAAAATCAGCTGACATTTTTAGCTCTGCCTTGTTGAGAAAATAGGATCAGAGAATCTACCTGAGCTTCTGCTTTGCAGCGTTACAACTATAGCCTCCCTAAGACTCCACCTTAGATCCGCTCTTCGTAGTTCCTACGTTAGTGATAAGTAGGCTGCCCAGACTATGCGAGCCATGTGGATGTTGTACTGTATTGATAAGTCTTATGCGCTGAGGTGGCAAACCTTTTCTGTAAGTTATCCGCTTATACGATGATCTGTGGCCGACCAGGGCAAGGCTAAGGCAAGGCAAATAGCTACTCGGTGACGGTTCTCTCCCAGCCATGAGCATGCCGGATAGCAAACTGCAGGATAACACACTCACAGCATCATCCCTACAATGGTTGTGGGGCTGATTTCAGTACTCCAAGATCACTTCAAAGATCCTGCAGCTTCGTGTAAGCGCGGAAGCGGAGCTGGCTAGAGATCATATCAACAGGACTATAGAACTATCCACAGAGCTAGAAGGGTGGTACAGGGAGATTGTGGCAAGCCTGGTGACGATGTCTTTAGAAAATCGTGACACGATGCGAGTCCAGCTTCAGATGTCCTGTTATTATCATGAAGCTCGGCTTCAGTTGGCAAGTATAGGACTGTCAGAACCAGAGTCCTCTTTTCCCGCTGGGTGGAACGAGTGTAAGGAACAACTCAAGTCATCTATCAGGGAGATAGTCATATCCTCCAACACGATATCTTCTGAACAGATACTCCAAAACCAGTGCGTATCCCTCAAAATGATAGCTCTCTCACTTTCGATAGTTCTAACCATTCGTGTCATAGACATTGTTTGTTCCTCAACACCCTTGCATTATGCTTGCTTGTGGTATGCACTCTACTAGAACTGGACCAAGACTGCCTGAAGGAGAACCAAGCTTTATTTAGTATTGTTGCTGGCTTTTTTGCCAGGATAGGCATTGAGTTGGCACAAAACTCTATCTTCAGGGAGGTGTCCAGTTTGATCGAAATGCTCACATACTGCTGAATTCAAGCATTTGACCGAGAGAATGAGGCTACGGCTCGGAGGTCTTGGAGGTTGCTGGACGTTGATGGCCATAGAAGCTGCGTATTCACGGTATTATTTGAACCCTATACGACCAGAAAGATGGCGGTAGTTCGGTACCCACATCATGATACCTGTACTCTGCAGCTACTGAACAAAGCAGTCTCCTAGAGCGTGTGGTCAGTGTACGGAAGAAGGCTCAAGCAGTTTAAGTATGGCAGACATGGGCTTCTATGTATAGCGAAGCAAGATGTTCTTTCAGTATTTTGGCGCGGCTAAAACCCGATTTTGCTGCGGACTTTAGTCTTAAATGGCATTGAAGCCACAGGCTTGTTCTCACTAGGTCCAGGCTTTATGCTCAAACAGTTCCAGCTGCATGTCTAAGAGCTAGGCTGAATACCCCGGAATCTCATGTGATCCACCAGAATTAGCTATATCGTTAATACAGGGAGGTAGTCCAGGATCTGAACGATAGACGAACTGAGGATCTAAGCATCGCTTTCCGCCACTACTGCTCGGTGGAGATCAGCCAACATGAAGCGAATAAGCCAAGAAAGGGTCTTAGGAACCAACAAAAGGCCGAAGAAGCCAGACAAGCTAAATGGGAATTTTGAAAGTGGTAAAAAATAGAGACGAGCTGATTGGTGGTTGCCTCGGAGTATACAGGGGAAAGAGCTTCGAATAGAGGTAGAGCAGAGCGAAGTAGGGCTTGGCAAACTCTGGAGAGCTCAGGAAGCAGCGAAGTAAAAGAGACAGAGAGTGATGAAGAGTAGAACAAGAAGGAGGGAACATTGGTAGCCAGTAGAGTCGTTGCTGAACACAGGCAAGCTACAGCTTGTCAGAATCAATGTTTGTTGACGTGCATAATGCAGCAGAGAAGGCCAAAAAATTACGAAGAGAGGCAAAAAAGATGGCTGTTGAGCAACCCCAACAAGGTTAGGAATCACCAATACCTTTACTGGATGTGATGGGCGCACGAAGGTAAGTGGTGCTGTTGAAGCTCGGCTCCGGCTCCGGCTCCTCTACCACCCATCAGTAGCATGAGTATGAGGATCTCAATCCTATTTAGACATTGATAGATGGTGATCTATTGACTTCAAAGCTAGAGACTGATTTAATAATATCTATTGTCGTTACAGTGAGAATAGTGCGTTGCTCACAGCTAATTTTAAGTGTTCCCTGCATTACGCCGAAACTAGCATCAAATGGGTAAGTACCATGTACGCCGACGCTAGTGATGGTACGCATGGAGCACAGCACGCTAGTGCCCTAGAGAGATGACAACACAAAATCAGATCTTGAGATCTCATATTACGGATTATCAGGTTGTTAGATTCGATTCTTGCATCAACCCACCAGCTTCTACACCATGCTTTCTTGGTGTCGCGTATTGGTGACGCGTCATTTAGCAGTAGTGTGTGGCGGTACAGCTAGGGTGAATAATGACAGCGTTGCCTAACGAGCTACTACGGCTGTACATTCGCACAAATACTTCAGTTGCCAAGCGCAAAGCGCCCCCTAGTTCTCATCTAGGCCACTACCCTGATACCACTCTCCTCGACGCGAACCTTGCTTCATTCGACTATCCTGGCCTACCTGGATAACAGCGGTGGAAGTTCTTAACATCTTGGGCGTGCTCCAGGTAGCTAGCGGGAACCTCGGTTGGCTCACTGTCACTAGCTCGGTTCACCCGGGGACCAGGTACTTTAGGCACAGTCAGCGACCACGGCCTCAACAATTTTCACCGAAATCCAGGATGGTCCACACCTGTCAATTTCCAACGCCCACCACCTCAACTAGCAGCGGCAGTTTCGATGTAGTTGACGTAGACTTGTAGCTATAACTAGTAGTAGATTGAAGTGAAATACTAATTGTTACAAAGCTGTTGTAACGCTACACCTCTAAGATCGTGCGGCTGCGAACTTAAGTAAGCTGCCAAGGCTTGGATCTTGATGTTTCTAAGCTATAGTTAGCCCTAAGACTATAGTGCTTAGCAGCTACGTCTTAAAACTATGTTTTGTTGAATTTGAAATGTTATCATAAATCTGCCTCAGTTGACCCAGTGCTGGGGCTATTTAGGATTTTTGAGGCGAAACCGCCGGCCCTGGATCTTCCGTTCATACTCGCGGGCTTTATTCAATTGCTGAGCCCAAAGTATATCCCTGAATCTGGTATCTGCTGCGCGTGGCATCATCTCGACATACACAACAATATTACCATCATCAGTTTCATATGGCCGGGCGCGTCGGAAGTACAAGAGTGTCTCCGACCAAGGCTCTGCGGCCATCACTCGCTGAGCTTTCTTCACTTCGCCCCTATGCTCATTCAAATATGCATGCACTTCGGTGACAAATTGTCTCAATGTAATAGATCCTCCATCCTCGTTTCGAATGATAAGTGGCGACGGGGGTCGATAGCCATCCTCTTCAGGCTCACTGTCGTACGAGAGTCGAAACTTCTCGTCACATTCACGGCTCTTCACCTCAACACTGCTTAGGATAGGCACACCCAAGTCCGCATCGGCTGAGGAATGGTCGAAAAATGGAATGACAATCTCCTCTTCTGCAGGCCCCCAAACGATTTCAATGTTTTGTAAGTCGGCCAAAAGATTCCAACGGAGTCGGTAAAGGAGGTCCATACGGATGCAGTCGTCTACCAGTTGGGAGGGCATGTGGTCGTAAGTTGGTGTGTGGAGAGTCAAGTGATTTTCTTGAAAGAAAGACTGCGTTTGTTTTCAACAACAAGCTAGCTACTTAAGGTACTATTTATTGGAGTGGACTTTGATCCTATATATATTTTTCCCAACCCGCGCTAGGCATTTAGCCGGGCTTCGCCCCATGATGGAGATTGGTATGGCGCAGCGCTAACATAGTGCGCTAGGCAGCTTCAAGCACTAACGAAAAAGATGTGTTATGTTTTCATCGAACCGAGTTGTGGTTCTCCAAGGGCACAGCGGCTCTTTGACAGTAGCAACTATAATTACCCGAACTCAAAGTTCACATGCTTTTTTCAGGCCTAGCAAACAGAATACCTCTAAGGCAATGGAACTTTAGGTCTGGGAGATTTCATTAAAGACAAGAGATATACCCCTGGTGTATCGCAAACTTGAGAAAAGAACTGCTGCCTTGCAACTTTCCTGTGTCACTCTATCGTTGCGATAAACATACTCACCCAGAAAGTATTAGTTCCCATCCCTTTGTCTCGATTTCCATCAGGTACAAACAGCGCACCAAGCGCCTTTGATGATAATGAATGAATCTCATAAGAAATCTTATTAAACTTCTGTTTATGCTCTCTACCGTGCAACAGTATCCTAAGAGTACAGCAGAAACGCTTAAAGAAAGGACACGACCAGAGCTTAGGGCATCATCAAGATTTAGACACACGATGGACATACATGTTAGCGACTAGAACCACGTAAATCAGATAGGTCTTTGATCTACATTGCTCCGGCACATATGTTCTTGGACTATGATGAGATATTTGGTCTTACTGCCAGGTCTTCCACCAAAACCTGAGCGTTCACGCTAGAGCCAGCACCCACCCCTTTCAAAACTCCCTAGATGACCTGCTGCATTACCACCTACATACGGAGGTGCCTTTCAAAAGTTCTGTCTGCCAAGAATAATTCAGCCAAAGTACTGCCGCCTTAGTCGAGGCTTGTCTTTCCCCTCTATGTACTTATTCCTACCTTATAGCTTAATTATCTTTTAGATATAAATAAGAATTTACTTAATCTATGCTTAGATTTTAAATGATAAGAGATCTCTTTAGTAACTCTACTAAATTCTAACTATCTTAGCTCTTAACTATAGAGCTCTTTTCTTTATAGTCTCTCTTTTTATATAGAACTAGTATATATAACGATATTACAACCCTACTAAGTATTAGAACCGCCCTAGAGCTAGACCAGGATAACTATCCGCTGGGTTAATAGTGGTGCCGGCTGCCCACGCCGTAGTCTAGCGCTAAGAAGTTAGATCTAACTTAGACCTAACTTTGTTGGAGAATAAGCTACCCAGCTGTTCTCTCTATCAGATCTATGAGATCCATCAGATCCATCGGATCTGATATCAATTGATTACTAGAAGCTATTATGCTTTAATACCTATTAGAGATTAATACATCTATATCTATAACGAGACTATTAATATAGATTGGATATTAATAGTGCTATAGAATCTTCTAGACTGTTAAATCTTAAGATGTAACGGCGCAGGCAAGACTACTCGGATCAGTATCGGCAGTAGTGTCACTCAGAGGCATATGGGAGTGCGTGGGACATCAAACGAGCCTTGATTCGAATAGACACCTATAGGCCTTGTACGAAAGGATATCAAAAGTCTACAGAGCTAGCTACAGGG
>Ga0068631_100741_pt1 | contig 12736 bp, 11 predicted proteins | sample InSIn5gowninarea_2_FD_77434 | JGI IMG/M metagenome (GOLD analysis project Ga0068631, IMG submission 77434) | Clean room microbial communities from NASA Spacecraft Assembly Facility at Jet Propulsion Laboratory, Pasadena, California, USA -... ...
AAGGTAGGGGCGTAATTTACAGGCGAGCCATAGGGCAATACTTATTAGTACGAAAACTGTTAAAGAAAGAATCATTTGACCTTATAGAATTTTGGGGGGCAGATTCAGGATTAGCAATTGAATATTGCAGGAAAAGGTATCCTCAAATATTATTAGTTCATCATACTAACGGTCCTGAAATTAAATATGATCCGCTCATGAAAACACTAGTTGAAAAAAAGTGGTATCACTTAAACTTACAAAAGTTTTATTATAAATCTTTTGATTTGGTGGATGCAATTGTGACGGTAAGTGATGATGACAAGAAATGGCTTAAAGAAAGCTTTCCTGGTAAAAGAATTGAATGTGTAAATCCCGGCTTGCCTGCTGAGTTTTCAAAGATTAAATTTAGTCCTGAAAGTAGTAGAACAATTGGCTTTGCAGGTACTTGGTTAGAAAAAAAAGGGATAGGAATAATTAAAACTGAAATACCAAAAGTACTTCGAATGTATAAAGAATGGAAGTTTAAGATTATTGGCGCTACCCTCGACATAGAAACAGAATTTCCTGAAGACATACATACTCAAATTGAGGTGGTCCCCTTTTGTAATAATAAAAAGGAATTAATCGAACACTATCAAAAAATTGACATTTTTATACTTCCATCAGTGGTTGAAAGTTTTGGATTAGTTATGGCGGAAGCAATGGCTTCTGGATGTGCTTTAGTAACCACAAACGTCGGATATGCTAAATCATTGAAGGATAAAGAGGAAGCTTTGATCTTTAAAGATACAGATGAGTTTCATTTTGCTTTAAAATCACTTATTGAAGATCCTTGCTTTTTAAAAAAAATAGCATTAACAGGGTATGAAAAAGTACAAGAACTTTCTTGGTCAGTTGCCTCTGCTAAGATTATTAATATTTATAAGAATTTATTAAAAGATGAGTTTATTAAGAAAAGTTTTCTTTAAGCTTCAGGCTTTTAGTGGGATTGGAAGTTATTATTGGCTTAAATTTCGTGGCTTAAACAGCTCCTCTTTTATCAACTTAAAAACCACTTTTTTTTCATGGCCTCATAAAGTACGTATAGGGCAAAATACTATTGTAGAACATAATGTATATTTTAAGCATGACGGCCCATACAGCGGTGGAATAAGTATTGATATTGGGAAGGATTGTTTTATTGGCAATAACGTAGAGTTTAATATAAAAGAATTTATTTCTGTTGGTGATTCTACATTAATTGGCTCTGGTTGCAAGTTTATAGATCACGATCATGGATTAAAACTTGGGATTTTAACTAAGAATCAGCCCTGCCCTACCGCTCCAATTCACGTTGATGAAAACGTTTGGATTGGAGCCAATGTAGTTATATTAAAAGGCGTTCATATAGGGAAAAATTCGGTTATTGGGGCAGGCGCTGTTGTAAACAAACCGGTTCCCCCAAATGAGATTTGGGGAGGCGTTCCTGCAAGAAAAATTCGTAATCGAGATTAATGCGCATTCTGATCATCTCAAAAAACTTTCCCCCTAAAATCGATGGCGTTGGCGATTATTCATATCATCTTAAGAAAGAGTTATCGAAAGATGGATCTGTTGAGGAAATATATGTTGCTACAAGCGTAAATGAGGCATTTAAAACAAATAAATACTTTTTTTTCTTTTACAATTGGAGTATCAGGGAGTTTATAAAGCTTAAAGGGTTTATTTGTGAAAATGCTATTGATTATATTTTATTTCAATATGTCCCGTACTCCTTCAGTAGGCTTGGGATACCTTTGCTGTTGCCATTTAAGTTAAATCTTTTACCTGTCAAGTGTGTAACTGTTTTTCATGAAATTGCCGTGGGATATGAATTACCTAATCCTAAAAGTTGGATTATAGCTTCTCTTCAAAGATTGATTGCCTGGAAGATTGCATATACTTCTGATGCAGTAATAACAAGTACTGGCTTATATGAAAAGCTTTTAAAGAAATTCAGTAAAAAGATTTATAGGATAGGAATTGGGCCTAATATAATTGCAGAACAACAATCTTTAACAACACTAAAAAATAATATTGTAATTTCTAGTTTTTCCAATCGGATTAATCGAGAACTTCTAAAAGCGGTTAAGATATTAATTGAAGAAGAAGGAATTGACGTTAGACTAGTAGGATTAGGATATATTCCTGATAACTCTCGCATCACTTTGGAGAAGGAAATTGCACACTTAGGATTAGATCACGCTGTTTCTTTAATGGGCATTTTAGAGGAAAATGAATTTATTCAACATTTAATTGACAGCAATATTTATCTTCAGATAGAACCCGTAGATAAGAATAATAAGGGGGGCGTTTCATTAAAGAGCGGAGCTTTGGCTGTTGCAATGAGTTGTGGGTTACCTATAGTGATTACTAAAGGACAAATGACAGACTCGGATATATTGAGGCATAAAAAAGAAGTATATTATACAACTAATTCAGCTGAAAATATAACACAAAGTATAGAGTATTTACTTAAGCATCCAGAATTGTTAGATAGATTAGGTAAAGGATCTTTTAATTACTATAAAGAAAATATGACTTGGTCTACTATCGCTTCCAAATACGTTTCTGTTTTAAATTCTTTGTGAAAATTTCTTCATTACTGTTGACAAATTATTAGCGATTCCATGTTGATTAGCGTTATAATAACTAACTACAAAACCTGGCAATTAACAGAAAAAGCAGTTAGATCAATTGATCGTTATGATGCCTCTAACTCTATTGATGAAATAGTAGTTGTGGATGATTGTTCTAATGAAAGGATTCCAGACTATATAACCCATCATCCAAAGGTAAGGTTGATAGTTAATGCTATAAATATGGGATATACATCGTCAGTTAACAGAGGAATGGTGGAAGCTAAAAATGAGGTTTGTCTATTATTAGATTCTGATGCCAGTTTAGTTGAAGATATTGGGTCGGTGATCAGCTGTTTTCAAGCTAAAGAAGATTTAGGTATTCTTGGGTTTAATTTAGTTGACGAACAAAGAAACTCTACAGGTCGTGGAGATGGAGAACCTAACTTTTGGAGTATAATATTAGGGCCTAAACTGGAGGGTATGTTGAACAGGTATATACGGATAAGACCAGCACAGAAACTCACTCTTTATTCTTGCGCTATAGGAATTCGAAAGTCTATGTTTATTGCTCTTAATGGATTTGACGAAAAGTTTGATTTCATTGATGGGGATTCGGATTTTTCTATGCGTGTAAATAAAACCGGAAAGTGGAAAATAGAAACGGATGATAGAGTTTCCATTTTTCACATAGGCGCAGGAAGTCCACAATCAACATCTAAAAGGGTAATACGATTTTATAAAAATCGTATTAAATTACTAAAAAAGCATAATCTGTTCCCTGCGGAATATTTGTTAAAATCCTTGGTCTTTTTAAGAATGGGGATTGAATGGATTTTAATTAGTACCATTGGTAGATTGACTTACTCGAACATTACTGTTAAAGATAAATTGCACTCCCGTAGTGAGATTTTGAAGAATATCTTTACCTATTAAAACATTACGTGATTAAGAAGATCATTGCGGACTATTTCAAAGAAAGCGAAGAAATTCCGGCAATTTTACAGCCATCCTATTTACCATCATTAGATGGATTACGAGGCATTTCTATTATTATCGTTTTAATAGCTCATTTCAATGCTCATTATTATAATAAAGTATTTGTAGAATTAGTGGGTGCTGGGATTGTTGGGGTATATATATTTTTTGTAATAAGCGGTTTTCTTATTACTACCCTTTTATTAAAAGAAAGGATATTAAAAAGGAGTATTAATTTAAAAAGATTTTATGCCAGAAGATTTCTTCGAACGTTTCCGCTAGCATATTTATATATTTTTATTATTCTATTTTTAAGTTTTTTCTTAAAAGAAAAAATCAAAGCCGATTCATACCTTATTGCAGGTTTGTATCTTGTGAATTTTGCTCATTTTTTTAGATTACCTTACTATTTTATACATTATTGGTCTTTATCTGCAGAAGAACAATTTTATATTATTAGCCCAACAGTATTAAAATTTAATCTTGGTTTTTATAAAATCTTTATTTTTATCATGCTTGGCCTAAGCTTTCTGGCAAGGTTTTATATAAATAGAAGCCCTGCGGGTATTTCCAGTCGTTTGTTATTTGATTTAACCAGAAATCTTGATGGATTACTAATTGGCTCTTTGTTCTCTTTGTTGCTTTTTGCTGGTTTAGTCCCTCTTAAATTTATTAAAAAGTATAAAGTATCAATCACGGCAATTGCTTTTATTGGTATACTAGTGTTAAATCGGGAAGCACCGGTATATTATTTAAGATTTTTTTTTAATCATACTTTCTATTCCATTTTAATTGGAATTATAATTATTGCTAATATTTCTCCTTCAAGCGATGTATTCTATAGGATATTGAATCATCCTTTTTTAAAGAAAATAGGAGTTATTTCATATAGTATTTATATATGGCAACAGCTTTTTACTTCTTATGTATTTACTCACTCGTTAATTATTAATCTCATTCTTATAATAGTGATTAGCCTTTTTTCATACTATTTCTATGAAAGATATTTTCTGAATCTTAAAAATCGGTTCAAATAATACCCATACTTATGATTGTACTATACAGACGTATTTTATCTAAAATAAAAATATTGCTCTACCTTACAATGCCACGTTTGTCAATGGGAAAAAAGTTTTATATGGAAGCGGGCGCCTATATGGATAACAGGTATGGGGGAGTGATCTCTATCGGTGATTATGTAGTATTGGAAAACGGGGTTTGTCTTCTTGCTACTTACGGACATATAAAAATTGGTAGTCGAACCAAAATTAATCCTTATACGGTCATTTATGGTTCTGGAAAAGGTACGGACATAGGAAATGATGTTCTCATAGCTGGACATTGTCTGATCATTCCAGCTAATCATAATTTCGTCAGAACAGATATCCCTATTACAGATCAAAAGGAAACAAGCCTTGGGATAGTAATTCAAGATGATGTTTGGATTGGTGCTGGGTGTCAGATCCTTGATGGGGTTACAATTGGAAAAGGATCAATAATCGGTGCTGGAAGTGTAGTAAATAAAAGTATTCCAGAATATAGTATAGCAGTGGGAGTACCGGCAAAAGTAATCAAGAAGCGAGTAGGAATTTGAAAATCATAGTCTATAGCAAAGCGTTTTTTCCAAGTTTGGGTGGACTAGAAAGGAATAGTTATACGCTTTGTAATACTCTTTTGGATTTAGGTTATGAGGTTTCACTAATTACTGAGACTCTTGAAGAAACCGATTCTTATAGTTTTCAGTTTAAAGTTATCCGTACAACAAATCTTTTTGAAATTTTTAGGGTACTTTATAAAAGTGATTTCCTAATAATCAATGGCGGTATTTCGGCTCCTTTGTGCTTAATGAGTTGGTTTTTAAGTAAAAAATATGCCCCTTTATATGTTTCTTCAAATGTTTATAGACGTGAAGGAAATACAATAAAGACAAAAATAAATAATTGGATCAGGAAAGGTCTTGCAGAAAAGGCTGCTGTTAATATTTGTCTTACTCACTACGCAGCAAATCAATTGAGTTTAAATAATAAAGAAGTCAGGGTTATATACAATCCTATTGATAATGATCTTTTAGCAATAGCAAAAGGAATCAAAGAGCAAGAAGCAAAGATTAAACGATACGACCTGTTATTTGCCGGTCGTATAATTAAAGGTAAAGGGGTATTTCTTTTAGCAGAAGCAGTAGAAATACTAAAAGACAAATATAATTTAGATGTGAAGCTAGCATACGCTGGAGAAGGGCCGGATTTGGAAGATTTGAGAAAGACTTTAGCAGGTAAGAACATATCGGTTGCTTTTCTTGGGGTATTGGACAAAAAGGAGTTACTTGATGCTTATAGTGATAGTAAATTATTAGTAGTTCCTTCAACTTCTCATATTGAAGGTAATCCACTGGTTATAACAGAAGCTTTAACCGTAGGTACTCCAGTAATAGTCTCTGATCAACCTGCAATGGTAGAAATTATTCAGAGTGCAGGTCTTGTATTTCAAAGCGGCGATGCGGGAGATTTGGCGAAGGTCATTACAGAAGGTCTTAAACAGCTTCTACAATTGGAAGAAAAAGTGGAAGAAATTTCGTCTGTTTTTAGCCCTGTATGGTATAAACAAAGATTTGAAAGCCTTTTAAATGATATTAGTAACACACCATTCAAATAACATTATCGGCTTCAACTTAATTAGGAATTCATGAGTAAATTTAAAGTGGAATTATTTCCAACCCGACTAGCTGATTTCAACCGCTATACTTATGGATTTATTGTTATTTTAATATTTTCGGTATTAAGTGGTAGTATTCGTAAGTGGGTTATTAATAACAGCCTAATTAACACTTTGGTAACCTTTTTGCAAATTGCACTTCCGTGGTTACTTATGTTATATCTTTTTAAAAACTCGATCAGAAGTCAAAGAAGTATTAAGCTGCTTTTTATTTATATTTTTCTTCTTTCATTTTTTGCTTTTAATCCATTGAATTTTACAATTTATCATGGCATAAGCGGTATCATTATTCATAGTTCTTTTTTAATTCTCTTTACCTTCTACTTCAACTTCAAGGAAAAGATAGATTTTAATGTAACAATTTCCTGGGTTTTGATTTTAGGTTTAACTGAAACATTTTTAGGTGCAATACAAACTGTATCACCGCCCACCTCATGGATAAATGCATACGCAGGCTTTGGTGAGGATACTAATCAAGCTGCAACTGCTTTTGTTGGTAATGCAGTTAGAGTAACAGGCACCTTTAGCTATTTGTCCGGCTATACTTCCTTTCTTTTATGCTACTTGTTTTGTAATTGTTACTTTCTAAGAAAATATCCGACCAGTATTTGGGGGTTTATTGGTATTTTTTCAGGAATTTATTGTGCTCTTATTAGCGGAGCCCGAGGGGCAGTTGCTATTTATCTTTTAATGCTATTATTCTTTATCCCCTTCGAAACCAAAATTTTAAAAACTCCAAAAATCATTTTTACATTCTTGGGAATGCTGTTTTTCTTTTATATCATAAATGTAGGATTGCAAGATCCTTTAAATATAGGCGACAGGTTTACTCAAAGCACCGATAACTTTATGCAGCGTGTAGATGGAAGTAGCGAAGGAGCGTCTCGAATATATTCTGATCCTTTTGATTTATTTACACGCCCATTTGACTATAGAATAACTGGTATCGGCCTAGGATCGACTTACCAGGGAACGGTTCAATTAATAGGAGTAAGTCCTTTGTTAAAAACGGTTCATTACGAAGGGGAACTTTTTAGACTAATGATTGAGGGAGGTGTTCTCTTAGTTCTTTCAAGGTTTCTTATGCTCAGCTATATCTTATCCTACATGCATTTCTCACTTACACTAAAAATATTTTTATTTTTATTAATTGGTTTGTTTGTGCCGCTAGCCTTCAATATTTATAATACGGTATTTGTTGGAATTGGAATGATGATTTTAGATCAAGCATATAAAAAATCTTCCAATGCCTGATAAGCTTTTTATTGTACACCCTGGTACTCAGCATGCTTATCGTCTTGCGAATGCTTTGTGTAAATCAGATAAATTTTCTAAGGTTTATTTATTTACTTGGCTTACCCTCCCTGACTACGTAGTTTACAGCAAATTAAAAGCATTTAAAAAAAGAGTTAAGTCTATCCATCCGGGAGTTAGCGTTTACAATTTTCCTTTTTTTGAAGCCTTGATGGTTATTCAAAAAAAAATCCAAAGTTTTTTCGGTACCCCTAATTATAATACCTACTACTTTTGGTATACCTTATTTAATTTATTTATGCTCCCAATCGTTTATCTTAACAGGAGGGAGATAGTGTTAGTATTATTTGAAACAGCTGGTTGGCCTTTAAGTAAATTTGCAAAAAAATGGGGTATCACTGTTATCATGGATTTTCCTTCCATCTCTCATGAAGCAGCTATTGAAATGGGAATTAAGGAAACGGGTTTTGGAATTCGTATCAAAGAAAAAGAACGAAAAAATATTGATTATGCTCTTTTTTGTTCAGATTTTGCAAGGAAGACATATGAAGGAAGAACATCTTCGAGGAAAGATTTTGTATTACACGTTGGTGCCGAATTAAAAAGTATTTGTGAAGTGTATGTTAAAGATTGTGACAAAGTTTTAAGATTGGCCAGTATATGTAATATGGAGTACCGTAAAGGGTTGGACATATTATTGATGGCTTTTTCAAATTTAAATATCCCAAAAGAGCTTCACTTAATAGGGAAGATTAATAAGCAATGGGTGAAAAAGTTTTCTTCTGACAATGGCATTGATGAAACTGGAATCTTTTTTACAGGCGCTTTAAGCCAACAAAATCTGAATGAGTATTTGCTTGAAAAAAAAATTGATTTACATGTTCTTGCCAGTCGTTTTGATTCTTTTGGTATGGTTGTTCCTGAGACAATGATGCTTGGTATTCCCAACATACTTTCTCCTTTCGTAGGAGCGGGGGAATTAATTGAGAATGATAAAGATGGATTTATATTGGAGCAACTTAATTCTGAATCGCTGACGACTCAAATTAATAGATTTTGTTCACTTCCTGCAGCTAGTCGTGCTCAATTGAAAAAGGACGTTATAAATAAAGCACACCAGATGTCCTGGGAGAATTATTACGAAAAAGTGATTCAAATGATTGAAGAAGTTTTTGATGAAAAAGGAAAGGGGGAGAAGAAAATTGCTTTTATCGTTACGCATCCTACACAATTCGAAGTGCCTTTCTATAAGTATTTAAATCGGACAGGTAAGGATAATCTATTTCATGTATTTTATTTGGATGAACCTGGGGATCATTATGATACGGAACTGAAACAAAAAATAAATTGGGGTTTGAATATGTATGAAGGATATTCTTTTACTGTTTTAAAGCAACGGACTAAGTTTCAACAATTAGGACAAATATTAGAAGAAAGACATTTTGATATAGTAATTCTCAATGGTTATAAAGGTGCTTACTTGGGGCTTAAAGAATTCGTCAAATCCAAAGGCATCGCCGTAGGGCTACGTATTGACTCCGTTCTATTTAATCAAAGTAGCTTTAAAAATCTATTACGCAAACTTTTTCTTTCGCGAATTTATCGATCTTTCGACCTGCTTTTTGCGACGGGTAAACTATCCAAAGAATACCTTAAAGTGATGAATGTAAATGAGAAACGAACATCTTTTTTCTATTACTGTACAGATAATAGTTATTTTAAGTGCAAATCTAAGGATAAGATCAAGCGGGAGGAATTGAAAAGAACATGGAAAATTAACGATGAAAAGGTAATACTGATCGTAGCAAAATTTAACAAAAGGGAAAGTCCTTGGGACGCATTAAAAGCTTTTGTAAAGCTCAATCGTAACGATCTGGTTCTAGTGATTGCCGGAGACGGCGAAGAAAGAGAACAATTGGAATCTTATGCCTTAAAATTTCCTGATTTAAAAATTACTTTCCCAGGATACATATCTTATTCAGAACTTCCCTACTATTATGGTATTAGTGAGATTTTTATTCATTCAGCTCAAAATGAACCATGGGGCGTTTCGGTACAGGAAGCACTTGCTTCCGGATGTGCGGTTATTGCTTCTGACAGGGTGGGAGCTGCATTTGATTTAATAAGGGATTCTAAAAATGGATTCATTTACAAATATGCAAACATTCAACTTTTAGCGGATTATATTTTGAAATGCTTAGCCTTTAATAAGGAGTTGTTAAATTCAACGACAAACGAGGTGCTTTTAAAATGGAATTATGAGGTAATGTGGGAGGAAATATCAAAAGGGGCAAACGCATTAAATAAGGTAACCTCATATCATAGGTTTCATGTGTAAGGTCGTTTTGATTTTCAGGAAACCTTATTCATCTTCAATAAGTATTGAATATCTTTTTAAAGCAATTTCGACAGATTTACAAAAAAAGATAGAGGTCAAAGAGTATACAGTTCCTTTTTTTAGTACTGGGCTTTTAAATCGTTTAATTAATACTTTAAGTTTATTAAGATTTAAAGGAAGAACAGTGCATGTTACAGGGGATATTTATTATACTATTTTGGGTGCACTTTCTTCAAATCGAATTATTACCATTCATGATTTAAGTTTTTTGTATAGAACTTCTGGCTTAGCTCGTAGTATATTAAAACTTTTTTGGGTTACGCTTCCAGTCAAATTTTCTCACAAAGTGGTTGCTATTTCAAATGCAACCAAGCAGGAAATATTGAAAGAAGTCAATATACCTACTCAAAAGATTATCGTAATTCCGGATTTTATTGACCCCATCTATAAACCAGTTAAAAGATCTTTTAATACCAATAATCCACGGATTTTACAAGTCGGTGTTTCGTTTAATAAAAATATTGAACGTCTAATTGCTGCATTAGTAGATATTAAATGTACACTTGTAATAATTGGTAAACTAACAGAAGCACAGTCACAACTACTATTAGAAAAGGACATAAATTTTGAAAACTATTCTAACCTAAGTATAGAGATGTTGTACAATGAATATAGTAAGGCTGATATGTTAAGTTTTGTTTCCACTGTAGAGGGTTTTGGAATGCCTATTTTAGAGGCACAAGCCTCCGCACTTCCGGTTGTAACAAGTAATTGTTCTTCAATGGGCGAGGTTGCAGGCAATGGAGCCGTTTTAGTTGACCCGTTTACTGTTAATTCTATACGAGATGGAATTTTACAAGTGATAAATGATGATCTTTTACGTGAATCGATAATTAAAGCGGGGTTAGAAAATGTAAAAGTTTATTCTAGAGAACAAGTTGTAGAAGAATATATTAAATTGTATCAGTCTTTCAATTGAGATTTCTTCTTATAACTTTTTATTACTGATTTTCATTTACTTCTTTTGAAAATTTTATTTGTAATTCCAGCTTATAAACCTGCATATCATTATGGGGGTACTACAGTTGTTGTGAGTCAGCTAGCGGAAAGTTTAGTAGCTGCGGGACATGAAGTAGTAGTTTATACAACCACAGCAAATGGTAAAAAAGAGCTGAAAGTTGGTGTGAACAAAGAAACTATTATAAATGGTGTTAAGGTGATTTATTTTAACCGGATAACAGGTGATCATACTCATGTTTCTCCTATGTTATGGTATAGATTATGGAAAACCCTTAAACAATATGATGTAGTTCACTTACATTCTTGGTGGAATGTTTTAATAATGGTTGCTGCAAAGATTTGCCTTTTGAGGAGAATTAAACCTATTTTGTCGCCACATGGGATGTTAAGTGAATTTAGTTTTAAAGTTCAGAAGAGTGTCTTGAAGAAATTATTGCATACAATTGTAGGGAGAAGTCTTTTATCAAAAACAGCTCTGCATGTTTCGACTGAATTGGAGTTTAATGATTGTAGGAAAATTATTCCAGATTGGGACGCCACTATTATTTCAAATCTCGTAGAGTTGCCCCATTATAGTTATAGGAGGAAAAAAAATGAAGTTTTTACAGTAGGTTTTTTATCCAGAATAGATCCGAAAAAAGGATTAGAATTATTAATTAAAGCCCTAGCTAAAGTGAAGTTTCAATTTAAGCTTTTGATAGCTGGAGATGGGAAGGATATGTATATTAAGGATTTAAAGGGATTAATTGAGAAAGTAGAGATAGCTGATAGAACAGAATGGGTAGGATGGCAAGATGGGGAAGAAAAATTTAATTACCTAGCCTCTATCGATCTTTTTTCTTTAATATCTTATAATGAAAATTTTGCAATAGTGGTACTTGAAGCCCTTTCTGTAGGTACACCTGTTTTGGTAAGTGAACATGTAGGACTAGCGGAATATGTTAAAAAAAATCAATTTGGTTTAGTTACTTCTTTAGAAACAGAGGATATTGTAGCCAACCTCAACAGGGGCTATGCTAAATTTAAATCGAAGATTAATTCGGCTGTTCAATTAGAAAATGATTTTGGAAGTGCGGAGTTAGTTAAACAATACCTAGTAATGTATAAAGTTTATAACAACTCATAAGGCCTCTACACTATTTAATAAGCTTTAGTTGCTCAAATATCTAATGGACAATAATAGTTCCTTATCTGTCATCATTCTCACATTCAACGATGACCATTTATTATGACGGGTGGTAAAACTGGAAAGAGAATCTGTTAATATATCAATCATGTCCCCTTTTAATTTCAGTGTCTGTCCCTGTACGACAAAGTGCTGATCGTATAATTTTTCTTCACAGTGACCAAAACCTTTTCGAAATAAAGTCGCATGGTAAGTTGGATAATGTCCCCCGTAGCGAATCCATTTTCCCATAAAAATTGTTCGCCGACTAATTAAAAAACCATTGATATCTTCCGCAATTCCTTTGTCAAACAAGTCTTTTATCTCCGTTTTTAATTCGCTTGTAAGCCGGTGGTCTGCATCCATCTGCAATATCCAATTGGTTGTTAACGGAAGATTTTGCAAGGTCCAGTTTCGCTGCTGACCATAATTTTCGAAAGGGTTACTGAAAATATTTGAGGTAAATTCCTTTACAATTTCGAGGGTACGGTCGGTAGAACCCGAATCCACAACAAAGATATTTGCATCAAGACCGGATAAACTTTCCAGACATTCGCTAATGTTGATTTCTTCGTTGAATGTGAGAATGATGACAGATAAGGAACTATTATTGTCCATTAGATATTTGAGCAACTAAAGCTTATTAAATAGTGTAGAGGCCTTATGAGTTGTTATAAACTTTATACATTA
>Ga0068631_100744_pt1 | contig 12720 bp, 9 predicted proteins | sample InSIn5gowninarea_2_FD_77434 | JGI IMG/M metagenome (GOLD analysis project Ga0068631, IMG submission 77434) | Clean room microbial communities from NASA Spacecraft Assembly Facility at Jet Propulsion Laboratory, Pasadena, California, USA -... ...
CAGCAGTTGTTGAATAGAAGAGCAGAACTTTTGGCTGACACAATACCATCACATATGCATTTAAAAGAAGGTCCAAAACTGGCTTCAAGTCAGCAGTACGTAGAGATTATAAATGGTACTTGGAATCTCCAAGTACTAGTTACTGGAAGCTAATTTTGCCTCTTCTTTTAAATGCATATATGACGATATAGTATTGTCAGCCAAAAGCTCCGTTCTCCTATTCAACGACTGCTGACAGGTTCAGCCCACTCACTGTCCGCACCCCCGGCCTCCCATGTCGCTAATATGGTAGTGGAACTGACGGTATTGGGATAAAGAGGGCCAAGCTTGCTCCGCCGGAGTCGTGCACAATCTTGCATTAGATGAATAGCCTCTCTATTTTTTCCTAATGCTTTCCACGTGAATAAAAGGTTGTGCATGCTGGTCAACGTGGAAGGATGGTCCTCGCCCAGCTTCTTCTTGCGAGTCTCCATCACTTGCACCTTCAGCTCTTCTGCTGCGTCCCATCGGCCTTGATTCCTATACGTCGACGCCAGGTTGGCCATGCTGGTCAACGTGGAAGGATGGTCCTCGCCCAGCTTCTTCTTGCGAGTCTCCAGCACTTGCACCTGCAGCTCTTCTGCTGCATCCCATCGGCCTTGATTCATGTACGTGACCACCAGGTTGTTCATGCTGGTCAACGTGTCTGGATGGTCCTCGCCCAGCTTCTTCTTGCTTGTCTCCATCACTTGCACCTCCAGCTCTTCTGCCGCGTCCCATCGGCCTTGATTCCTGTACGTCAATGCTAGGTTGTTCATGCTGGTCAAGGTGTCTGGATGGTCCTCGCCCAGCTTCTTCTTGCGAGTCTCCATCACTTGCACCTTCAGCTCTTCTGCTGCGTCCCATCGGCCTTGATTGCTGTACGTCGACGCCAGGTTGGCCATGCTGGTCAACGCGGCTAGGTGACCTAGTAAAAGCAAGGGCCTGGACCTTACCAGATATTGAACAAGCAAACGACGAGGACAAGATCAACAACGCTGCAGAGTCCCTGTCGGAACTTATCAGCAAAAGCATCCGCGCACTCGGTAGTGCGCACCGCACGCGGGGGAAATCAGCACCCTGGTGGACAGAGGAATGCCAAAAGGCGTGGGAACAGTGGCGCAAAGCGAACGAACGAGAAAGGGCCGGCCCGTACCGTAGAGAGTTCCTTACCCTCTGCCGAACGGCCAAAAGGGACTACTGGCGAGATCTGATCGATAACGCCAAAACGGATAGGCAACTAACCAAGATTATAAACTGGCATAAAGGGCGCCGGTCGATCAGGTGCCCCGTCCTAACCGATGGGGAACGAATAATAGAAACAACGACGGAGAAGGCCGAATACCTCTCCGAATGCATCCTATCCAGGTTCAACCCCAAAGACGACCTACCGAACTACCTACGGGACGCGGACGCTGGGACCGGAAGCCTGCCTTGGGACGCCACGGTCTCACTAGAAGAGGCGGAAGCCCTAACAGCGGGGGCAATATCTACAGCACCCGGCATGGACGCCATCACCACCAAATACCTGAAGGCAGCCTGGCCAGGGATGGGCCAATACTACCGCAGGCTGATAGAGAAGTGCCTGGAGCAAGGCGTCTTCCCATCCGTCTGGAAGACTGGCGAGATTGTGATGTTACCTAAGATAGGCAAGACAGACTTCACCTCGTTCAGATCCTGGAGACCTATCGCGCTATTATCCTGCCTAGGAAAAGGCCTGGAAAGGATCGTGGCTAAACGGATGACTTGGACGGCCCTAAAGGCGGGGATCATCAGCCCCCAACACGCGGGAGCTATACCAAAGAAATCGGCGGTCGACCTAGTGGCCTGTCTAGTCCACGACATAGAGCTGGCCCTAGCGAAGGGACACAAAGCGACCCTAGTCACCCTTGACGTACAAGGGGCCTTTGACGCCCTCCTCAAGAACCGCCTACTCACCAGAATGAGCCAGCAAGGCTGGAAGAAGGAGGCGCTTAGACTCACCGAGAGCTTCCTGACAGGGAGACGGGTATGTACGACGCTAGAGAACGTCACGACACAGGAGAAACAGGCACAATGTGGCACACCCCAAGGCTCACCGTGGTCCCCGTTACTTTACATGCTCTACCTAAGCGAGCTAGTAGGCGCGGATCCGAGCCGGTGGGGATATGCGGACGACATAGCGGTCCTGAAGATAGGCCGCTCCCACGACGTTACCACCTTCGCCGCGAAGGCAGAGGTAGAGAAAATCCTGAAGTACGGGCGGGAAAATATGATAACTTTCGCCCCTGAGAAAATCGAGGTCATACACTTCTCGTGGGGCGAAGTCCTAAAGAACAGGTCGTTAAAGCTATCGATAGGGACGATCAAGCCGCCTCCCCGGGAAGAGACCAGTAAAGGGAAGTCAAAATCACCCGCAGCGGTGCGATGGTTAGGGGTTCACCTAGACCAGAAGCTAACCTTTAAGCGACACGTGGAAATCAGAGTTAGCCACGCGAATAAGGTGGCCGACCATCTACGCGCGATAGCGACGGCAACGCGGGGCCCCCCAGCCGACGGGCTGCATAAGGCAGTCAAGAGCGTACTCCTACCCACAGCGCTCTACGGACATGAGGTCTGGTATAAGGGCAGGACGCGGCCCCCGAAATCCCGCGGACAGAGGAAGTCGGTAGTTAGCACCTGCCTTGGCGGGTATATCAACCTGATACAACAATGCCTGCTAAAAGCAGTCCGAGGCGTCATCCCGGCGTGGAAAACATGCCCTAAGGACGCGATGTTCGCAATCAGCGGCCTACCAACGGCTGAGATAGCTTTGGAAGAGGCGCGCCGGAGATATGCCGTCAGGCTACGGACCATCCACGCCGACCACCCACTAGCAAACCGCCAGACACCGATCATAAACACAGTCGGACCAAGGAAAGGACTAACACAACGCCTGCATACTAATATCCAGTTTACAGCGAGCCTAGTCCAAGAGATACAACGCCCCATCCTATACGCGCCAAGGTATAAGAAGGGCTCACGCCTCGAGCCCACGAGGGGCGTTCCGAAAGAGAAGGCCGCAGAGGAGTTCACGACCTGGTTTAAGAACTTGGACCCTTGGGAGATCACCGTTTTCTCCGACGGCTCCCAAACGAAAGAAGGCTTAGGTCTGGGCTTCGTAGTATATGAGGGCCAAACTAGGGTATCAGAAGGCAAAGCATCCCTCAACCCTTGCGGCGTAGTCTTCGACGCGGAGGCGTTGGGAGCACTACGCGGCCTACAAAGGGCCACCGAGTTGTACCCGGACACACCTGTCACACTTTGTATGGATAATACGGCGGCGATCTGGTGCGCGCAAAAAGACCCCTCCGTTACCTCGCAGTGGGTCTTCATCGCTATCCACGAGCTCATGGACGCCAAGGAGATCACACTGAAGTGGTGCCCGGGACACCACGGAATAGAAGGCAACGAGGCCGCCGACGAGCTCGCGAAGACTGCGACCAAGACCGGTCCACTAGACCCGGACTCCCGCCCTACAGCAGCGGGCATCAAGGCAGCCGCTGCACTCGAAGTCAGGGCCTTAGCAAAGAAATGGTGGGAGGCGGCAAGCATCCCTAGCGGAGTAGTAGCGGCTGAGACTATTTATAACCCGGGTAAGTGCCCAATAACACTGAAACTACCTAGGAGGATCTTAGGGTGGTACGTCAGCGTCATCACAGCCCACGGTGATTTTAAATGGTACCACGACCGCTACGGCCATTATGGGACAGAGGTCCACTGCGGATGCACGACCTATTCATTAGGAGTTATGGAAAAGGGACCCGAACACCTGGTACACTGCACCCTTACGAGACTAAAACTAAAGGAATGGCCCCGGTCACCGAAACCGAGACCTAGGCAAGACGGGAAAGAGTGGCAAGAAGACAGCTGGCCTATGAGGTTCCATAGACTGGAATTAAAGGCGTCTAGCGATAGACATGCATACTGGCGGTGGCTAGTCCAAAACCCCCTAAAGTTCCAGGAATTCTGTGAAATAACACGATATTTCGACGAAATATGCCCGGCGTTCACGGAACCTAAATGGTGCTGCAACGGCAGGCGTCGACCAGCAACCCCGGACCCCCTCGACGAGGAACCAGAAGAGCTGGAACTCGTCGAACCAGGGAGGCTAGAGTGAAGAAAAGAAAAGAAAAGAAAAGAAAAGGAAAGAAAAGCGAGGGAGTGAATGGGTAAGAAGAGGAGGAAAAGACGAGAAAACAGAAAACCAAAAACAAGACAAGCAAATAAGCCCCAACTAACTGCTTCTAAAAAGGAAGAAGCCCCGATGACGGCAAGCAAATAAGACAAATCCAAGCCCCAACCATAACAACGGCATCAGAAAAGAACCAAGCACCGAAAGGCTAGTTTACGGAGGAACGGACTGTAGCGACCCTGTAACACTATACACCCCACGCCCTTGAGGATAGAAACGGTCTCTAGAACACACGTAAATAGCACACCGCGTCCCGTACCCCATGGGAGGTCGTAATGGCGGCCTCTGGCCGGCATTACCATAGACGTTAAATAATACATACATACATACATACATGCTGGTCAACGTGGAAGGATGGTCCTGGCCCAGCTTCTTCTTGCTCGTCTCCATCACTTGCACAAACAGCTCTTCTGCTGCTGACCATCGACCTTGAAGCCTGCGGCCTCTCCCCACTAAGTCCATACTCCGTAATGTATCCGTATGGTCTTCACCTAACACTTTCTTCCTTGCCTTCATCGACTGAAGTGCTAATATTTCTGTCTGCACGCCATCTCCCATTCTCCCCGCGTACCACGCTCCTTTGTATAATATAGATGCCCAGTTTCGCCATAATTCCTGGTTCTTCGGCTTCCGTGTTGCCGTTAACGTTACGTGCGGGAAGAATAACTGACATCTTTCCCAGTTCTCGTACTCGCCGTTGGGAAGTTCGGCATCCATATTCTGAAGAAACTGTCTTTCCCAGTGTTCCAGTTGATTATTTTCGGTGAGCCATTTTCGCGTTGCCAGTTGAACTAGTCGGTGCATTTCAAACGTGTTTCCGTCTCTGCTCACTGAAATAAAGGAGTAACTCCGTAAAAAGGTAATATCGTCTTCGGATACATCATCAATATTCGTTTGTGATGTGCTTTCCTCGTCATTATTCTCATAATTGTCCTCACCGCGAATATCATATAATCGACTTTGATTCGCCTTTCTGTTTTTTAGTTTTTTATAGGCTTTAGCCTTCAAACGTCTGAAGCTGTTGAAAAAGAAATGGTTAGGTTCTAATTCAGGGTGAGCATTATTCGTCAGGCTTTCGGGCTCGGCAGCCATATTTCTTGTTCGGTTCCGCAGCAGAACTTCAGGAATACCTTGCCGGTCAAAAAAGCTCATGAATGAGAGAAGGTCAGTGGCCGAGGATCTGACCTGTCGAATATACTCAAATGAGATTTGCCATGTTGTCATGATAGAATTGTTTGCCTCGCGGTCTCGACGGAGTTGGCCACCTTCTCGGTCGAGAAGGCTCTCTTTCTGTCGATCACTCTCTCGAAATTGATCTAGATACTGTTGTATTGAGCAACGCGGTCCTCGTTGAACGATATAGGCCGCTGCTTGTACAATGGCAAGGGGCATATTTTCTAGCGCGGTAACAAGATCGTCCAAGGTATTGACATTTTCCTCGCTCTGTAGCTTCTTTTGCATAAGCTTAACTGCCTCATCCTTCGTCATTGGCTGGACTACGATGATGCCGCGATCTTCTACCAATTTCCGCGCCGTATCCATACTCCGGGTGGTAAGAAGAATGGACCCGTTCGTACATTGTGGGAGGTGGGACGCCAATGGTTGTTCTACATTACTATTCGCGCCAGTCGTTTGGCTTACCAGGCTGTCGCGAGAATCAAGAAGGAAGTCCGCGTCATCCACGTTATCCAGGATTAATACCCATTTTCTGCTTTCATCGCGCAACCAGTCGTGCACTAGCTGGAATATGTTCGCATCTTTGTCCTGCCGTCCAGGAACTTGAACGTAGTTGGCAATATCGCGAAAGCTCTGTTCGAACCGGGCCGCGTTGCTCGCATGCACCCAGAATACCCAAATATCTGCAGACCGGTCACGGATTCTGTACGTATATTCGATGGCTAGTTGCGATTTTCTTTTTGAAAGTTAGTAAAATGCCTGTCAGACACGTTGTTACTTACCCAATCCCACCCAAACCAACGAGTGCTGTTCGAGAACCTGGTTGAGCACATTTTCTATCTATTTCGTTAAGGACTTCTCCCCTTTCAACGAAATCTGAATCGCGTCCGAACGGAAGTACAGCAGATGGGTGCGGTGCTATTCTGGCCTCGTTAGAACCAAGGTTAGCGCCCATCTTACCACCACCATCACGACGCCGCCGCTTAGCTACTTCTTCCTTCAGTCGCAGAAGTGCATGTTCCTTTCCCTCCCCATAAATTGGCGACAAATAAACATTTAACATCCCCAATAAGCAATATGCCATATCTTCCCCGCGTTTCGTCTGACGTCCTACTGACCATGACATCAATTCATCGGCTGGAAATTCTGACAATGGAGTGCCTTGCAGAGCTCTCATTGGGATTCCCGTGATCTCATAAAGTTGCTGCGTCAAGGATTGTTTGTCACCAAGCCGTTGCCATTCCGCGGAGTAGAACTCTACAACAGAGGGAGCAACAAGCTCCTGCAAAGTCCAGCCCCGCGTAAACCATCGGCTCTTTTCAAAGGCTTCCTTCCAGGTCAACTGCGCCATATTACCATCATTAGATTTCCCTTTGGACACGTCTGCTAAATGTACATAACACCTCTCGGCATTTTGATACCAACGAAACATGGAGTTCAGCGCTTCGGAAAGCTCCGCATTATTGGACTTATCAATACAACAGCTATCAACCCAGAAATGCATATAGCCGTCGCCAACCGCTTGATTTCCACAAAACTCAATCTTGCGATAACCTGGTTTGTCTGTACCTTGGCCGAGGGAGATCTCCTGGAAAGTAACCTCTTCTTCGTCCTTACCCCAGGTATGCGAGAGGATAGCATATGGTGGGACGTTATCAAGGAGATCTATGGTCAAGGCCAGCCGGCCATTCCTTTGGAACGTCAAAAGGCGCATTGTTAGATCGAAGTGTGTGCAAAGTTCTTTGATCGAGAAACAGTTGAATGGAGCACCACGGAGTTCATTTGACTAATCGTGAGCGGCCCCCTTCGCAGCACAGCCTCGCTTCTGCCTACGAACCTGAGGCTATGCAGATGTGCGACATCCAGAGCAATACCTGTCAGTCCATCCAACCAGCACATTACCTAGACTGCTATACAGTACGATAGATCGTGCTATTATACGCTTCGGACACGCTATTTCTGGTCGAGGTGTAGCTGGTGCTGTGGATCCTGCTGGATGCGGGGTCGTTCGATTGACGTGGAGAAAAATAAGCTCACACTTTGTCAATATAGGCTCCACTGCAGTTGCGCAGGCCATGATTCCAAGCGTTTCTAATTCAGCTAGGGCCCAGTCCGTAGGGCTGAGTGGCCACGTGGTCTGGACGGTGCGTAGCTGTGCGGTCTGCTTTGAATCTTGCTCTTTTGCTTGTTCCCGAGGCCTCGCTCAATCTCTTCCTCGTAGAAACTCAAGTACTGTATGGAGGCCGTCTGGAGCAGTTCAAGTGACAATGGATCTCGACTATTACTGTATCAAAACTTGTCTTCAAGCCTACACAACGCATGATCCCATGAGCTAATCATCTTTAGTATTGAACGAGACCCAGAGTTCCATCCCTGAGACGCCTACGACCTGCGCAACAAACGAATCCCATCTCTCCCAGACGACACAAAGCCAATTACCATTCATATTGTGGGAGGACTGGAATGAGCACGAGACATACGATGAGCTACATCCGCGTTATACTTGTTATCGTGTCGAATGGAGCTTGAAGGTAAACGACCGCGTTCGAGCCAAGGATACGGAGCAGCATGTCGTCCTGGCACCGCGTACTTTTTGGGACAACATCCTCCAAACCAAACTGGAAAAGCTGGCCGACCGGAAACTTTATTCCAAGAAGTGTTATCGAATAGAAGATACCGATGTAGTCATATCTGTCACGGACCGTAGCCAACGAGACTTCACAACGCAGTTTGAAGCATTAGAGATTGACTGGACAGTAATTCAGAAGCAGCTCCAAAGTTGGAGTCACTTGCTTCAATATGGCAGACAACTACGCGTGAATATTGCGTTTAATTACGTAGAGTTGGCTCGGCCGTCAGAATCGTCCAACCAGTTTTGTAAACGACGACGTACTGATGCAAGAACTGGTTCTGCCACGCATCGCATGCTGTCGGAACGAGCGCTTCAGCTTGACGCGGAGGAGACCTCGACAGGGGAGCCATCCATCTGGCGCTATGTGTATAACTTAATGCGATGCCCTGGTCCGCCTTGCGAGCTGGGACCTCATTGTTGGCTTGATGAGGCTACAGGTAAGCGCTACAGATTGAGAACGGATCATCTGAAAGAAATGATTCGCTATGTGATGGACGACAATCGGCTGGAAACACATGCCGACGTGCCTGTTACGATTCGAAAGCAGCTGTACGCTGAGGAACAGCAACGCGCAGCACACCAAAGGAGAAGCTCAGGAAGCAAGTTGCCTCCTATCCATATTACCAATGTCGTGCCAGGTTCCTCGCCTCCAAGCGCTGTTATAGCTTCGGCGCTCGATACCCCAACCTCTTGGGGACCGAGGAAACCATCTTGTCTTAGTATCCCAGGACCACGTGATGGAGCCGTCTCGCAATACGTTACTTGGCAAAAGTTACAGGTTTCTAGTGAAACATTACAGAACGAATTCGATAAGACTGGCGATATCACTTTAGAGGAGGGGTTGGATTTGGAATTGGTTTACGAGCGACAGGATTACACGTTTTATGTGAACAAGGGTGTGAAGCTTGGTATTGCATTGCGGTTCGTCCGCGATATCGAGAAATGGCTAAGAGCTTGTAATATTATGTATGAAATTCTGGAGTGAAGCTATAAGAAGTCTACCTTTTCCAATGGCCATTAACCATCTTCATGGTTCCTCAATTTCTATTCCACTATGGCGGAAGTGACCATACGCGCTCTGTACCCTTGCTCCTACTGTATCTACGCACCATTCTAAGAAGGCAGCAAAGTCCTGCTGCACGAGGTCTTGGTGGGATTGCCAGTGACGTTTTACAAATGCCTTCAACTCGGCGAAGAATTCTTCAATCGGATTTAGATCCGGCGAGTACGGCGGTAAATAGAGTAACTTAACTCTAGCCTCGTGACATAATCGATCGATGGTCTCGGATCGATGAAAAGAAGCATTATCCATAATAAGGACCGACTTCGGCTCAGGCCATCGGCCGCAGTGAGGTAACAACTGCGCAACAAAATCCTCAAACATGAGAGCATCCGTCGATCCTTGGAACACGGTATAATGAAGGATGCCTTCCTGCCAGTACGCCGGCAGGATTTGATATCTACGGCCACGGTGGAACTTGGCAACTTGGACCGGCGTCACACCAGACGGCGACCATCCTGTCCGCCGGAAGCCAGCACGTTTATCCAGTCCAGATTCATCTATATAAACTAAATGGTACGAGCGAAAGGCGGAGAGCGTGTGCAAATAGAAGTCTCGCAAATCTGCATTCTGTTCTTGCGCAACACGACGAGCTGTCTTTTTCGACCATCCAATTGACGCCAGAGCGCGACCGATACTATGTGTTGTCACCATCATCTCGAATTCGTCCCAAAGGAAGACCACCATTTCATCTTGGTACAGATTCGGTTTTTCGGTAAGTCGGTCACATAATGCGCGCAGCATCGTAGGCGTGACGCTCCTAGGTCGTCCTGCGCCGTTGGGCGGCGCTCTCGAAGCACCAAAACATCGAAGGTTGGATCGGATTCGACGGATCGCACGTGAACTGCACTGCGCTACATTCGCCCTCTGCTCGTCCTTTAGTGTGTTGCTTTGAAGCATACCTTCGATCAAATCCAGTTTCGACTGCGCGAGCCTTGGTGCCATATTTGCGCATGCGTGGTTTTTGGCTGTTTCGTTGTGTAGGCGAAACGATAGAATGGGAGAAAGCCATCTGGGGCAAGGAGGGTGGGCAAGACCAAAGTCCCTGAACAGCTTTGTTACTTTGGATTAGGGCCACAAGCCAGAAGCCAAAAATGGCTTCCAGTTTGAAGTCTACTGTATGTACAGTATCAGGATCAAAGAGCTCCACATTCCCTTCACACCTTGTCCCACCTTGAACACCAGGGCCCGGTCTGAACAGCTGCGTTCCCCATCTCTTGCAAGGAGTGGCCTTCCTGCCCTACCTTGTCCGCTTCTTGTGTCTACCTGGACATCAAGGCACCGTCCGAATCAAACACCACCATAATGAGCCTGTTTGCCTCATAAAAGTTCCCCGGCTCAACTTAGAGGCACACATCTTTCTGCAAGCAGATGCAGCAGCGGCCCATACATACTGCGCTCGCCGTGCGGTACAGTACAGCATAATTTGTTTGACACAAGCCCAAGCTGATCAGAGGAAAAAGCGTAAATGAGAAAAGGATAATATTGTTGGTGGTCAGCTGCATGTCATGCGCTAGCTCTAGCCCGTTCTAGTGTTAATGCCAGTGTGTTGAATCAGAGCCGTAATATCGGCTAAGCTCGATTGAGCGCTGACAGTGGGCCTTTTCGGGGTCTTTGCCATGTCATCGTCGAACTCCACCAGCTCTCAGCCCTGTGCGGCAAAGACAAACGATCAACTGGGCCCTGAGCTAGCTGCCCAGGAGATCCAAAAACCGAAGCACTGCACGTCTCACCTTCTGACCACGTTCTAGGAATCATCACAGTACGAGAGGGCCCACCTTCTCATCCAATCATAAGATCAGTATGCTGAGAATGCATGGTAAGCAGCCGTGGTTAATATGTATTTGTTCGGGGTGTATCGGCCAGTGGTCTACAGCACCATCACAGGTAAGCAAACAACAACGCTGCACTGGAATGCCTGATGATGTTTGCTCCGGGTTCCTACCTTCGGGGCAAACGATGTGCGCACATGCACTACTGTACAATATTGCATGTGGGATGTTTGCTGCTACAGTAGCCACTATCCCTTGTTTCCGTGCGATGATCAGTATGACCCCGAGAAATTACATTTCTTAGCCGTTTCTTCGATTCTGCCTGCACGAATTTCTCGCTTGTGAGTATGGATATTGCGGATTGTTTTCGTTTGCTTCGTCACCCGTATACGTTTGTTTCTTAATCTCATTCAACTAAACCATATTTTAATTTCCTTGTCACTCCCTCCTGTCTGCGGCTTGTTACATTGCTGTGGATAGCTCGCGTTGTCTATGCTGGTGCAAGTGTAGATATGAAGTAACAAGAAGCTCTCTACGACTGCCTCTTCATTACGCTGCTTTCTAATACCTATCACCGAACTTCGTCTGGACATGAACACTACATCCAACCCCAATTACACCATCCACACTGCCCTTGATCATGGCGAAGGCGGGATCGTTTATCAACAAGATGAGACATTTCTTCAAGGCATGACCCCAGTGCCCTCGGCAGCGACTAGCGATTATTTGCTAACAGAACAACCTCAAGGTGATTGCTCCCAGAATATATATTATAAGACTTGGGCACTGCTAACATGACTAGACTTGGGGGTCCTCAACTTGCACATGTCCAATCCACCTGTTCCCATGCTTTGTGGTGGGTTTGTCTGGCCATGGATAACCACATCCAGCTCCCCGCCTCCCACACATAGTATACTGGCCGGTATACTTGAGAACCGATGGGAATATGCTGTGCCGACTCAAGCGATGTTTATGAATGCACAAGTTATGACGTATGGTGGTTACCAGGTTGTTGAAAGTATTTTGTGGGGAGGTATGCAGTATCCGATCAATTGGCCCATGCTGCCCATTCCTCGTTGGCTTCTAGTATAATAACCGTCCATAAGCAACACAGCATGGTAAATCTATGGGACACTACCATTTCCTCTCTTGGACCTCTTTAATTGCCATGCACGGAGCCTGAGTTAGTATCTGTGTTCGTCGTTTATGACCCATCGGCTTGTGATCATCATGAGGCTGCGAAAAGGATGCAGCCGAGCTCCCGCATCATCTGGTTGGATCCAAGCAACCAATCATGGACAGATATGCAGCATTGCCCCGCATCTGACGCTTGATCTCGCTTCGCCAACATGGTTGCCAGAGCCTGACTACACCAATGTTTCAATTAATGTAGACCTTGACAACACACAACTACCAACCGTGATTTGCTCTTTGCGATAGTCGTAGCAGTAGACAGAAGTCGTTATGCTATTTTCTCTATCACAGCAATATAAGATTCCTTAGGTGACATTTCTCATTTATACAATGCGCCTCCTCCAACTGATGGCGGACGGTAACTTCTGTTTCACCAAAGATCTTGTGGATAATATTCCGCCTTATGCTATTCTTTCGCATACCTGGGGCGCCGACGAAGATGAAGTTACCTTTCTGGATATCCAAAACCACATCACGCAGGGCAAGAAGGGCTTTCGAAAACTTGAGTTTTGTGCAACGCGGGCTCGTTCCGATGGCATCCAGCACTTCTGGGTAGACACCTGTTGCATTAACAAATTGGATTTCACAGAACTCTCGGCAGCGATTAATTCCATGTTCCGTTGGTACCAGGAAGCGCGGAAGTGTTATGTGTACC
>Ga0068631_100747_pt1 | contig 12684 bp, 7 predicted proteins | sample InSIn5gowninarea_2_FD_77434 | JGI IMG/M metagenome (GOLD analysis project Ga0068631, IMG submission 77434) | Clean room microbial communities from NASA Spacecraft Assembly Facility at Jet Propulsion Laboratory, Pasadena, California, USA -... ...
ATAGTGTTTGGCTCTGCTATTAAAAGCAATTTACAGATATTTTGCGAAGTTTTGCGAATATTGGTGTTCCTAAATAACGGGGCCACCCATAAGAAGTGGGAGGCCCGCCCAACATGATTGTTGTTGATAGGCAAGAAATAGTTGCGCGGTCAGGTAGGCGATTGTCGTTTCTCGTGCAGTTGCTACAAAGTTTCCGAACGATGTATGATATCTAGCAGCGATCTGGCTCCATTACAAGCTGTTACAGTCCCCAGAAATATTAGGTGCATCTGAGGCCATCTAATGAGCTCGTCTCACCCTACAATTCAGAGGGCAGGAACTACATCTGTGTATTGGTAATTGAACGATTCTCTCGATATTTAAGCTTTTGTTATAGTGAGTTATGATTGATTCTGACTGGTTTTATTAGCTTTGGGCAAACATCGCCTCCATCACTGTATGTGCTTGGCCCGAGCGTATGGATGGTTGAGTATCAAACTGCGAGGGTACGAATGTGTCAGGTGGACTTTCACAACTCGTTGGCTGCATGTGAAGTTCACTCGCAAAAGCATCACTGCTTCAGCAAGAGACTCTTTATCTGCTCGCTCTATTGTGTTATTTGCTCTCCCTATCGCTTCGGCACCTGTTCCATTCCTTGCGTTGCTGCCCGGGTTGTGTCAATAGCAGCGTTTCTCTTTCTTTAGACTCTGGACTCTAGGCGGTGCTGCTCTGATTTCTTATACTGCCGCTTCGATTGTCGTTGCAAATTCTATCATGCACTGCGCTATCTGATCGTATGTCAGCATGTCAGTAGAAAGGTCCCTACTTTGGTTCGTGAACAACAATTGCCCTGTTGCTACCGGAGTAAGATTGGAATCGCCACGTCAAACATGCCTGGAATATACCATGCTTAGGCTCTAACGAACAATACGATACTGTATTTAATTCGTCACAAATGCAGCCATTGAGAATATCGATGTTTAGTCGTGTTGAACTGTGCAACATCAATGGAGGCGATCCTGAAATCAGATCGTGACGATGCCGAGTGACAGGTAATCGATTGACAGTGTGAAACGATTCGGTTATTTCTTTGATAAATAACGATTGTAAGCTGGTCCCCGGACTTGTTACCAAACCAGATCAATGGTAGGCAATCATCATACTGTAGTTATCTCATTGGCTATAATTACCATAAGCCTGGCTGGCAGGATAAGCGCCAGGTTTATGCATCACGCTAATATATCAAGTGCGGCAACTGTTTTCCCGTGCAACACGCTATGAATCGTTCACCATCAGTACAGATAGAGACTCCGGCAAAACTATATTAAGATGACTTATCTCGTGCAGTTAATCTGGCTTGATTGTTCTACGATTCAAAACGACACATGCTCGAAACGCGATTTTCTTCTACCTTACGCAAACGTCGAACCAGAGACTGGGCGTCAGCGCAAGCAGAAGACTCGTTGCAGAGTCCTGTCAAAAGGCAGAAGCATTCCAGTGACAGAGACTCGCATATTCTACCAGAGTTTTGGGATAACCTGAGTGAGATTCACCTGACTAAAGGTGCATTGAAAGAGATTGATCGCAGGAGTACCATAAACGCTGTGCACGTGCAATCGCCCCTTCCACAATATAAGCGACCCATCACTCGTCATCTCAGTCGACTCATCGCAAGCTCTGGACCGACAGTGTCCGCTGAGGAGTATTTGCGGAAGTATAGCTGGGGCGTGGAGGATTTACGACGGATTGCATTCTGGGGTGGCTTCGATATGTCAGATCAACGGGGAGTATGCAGAATACCACAGTTTCAAGAGCATTGCTGATCGATTGCCAGCGTTCCACGCCTTCAATTCCTCTTGACCAAACGAAGAGCTCTAGCCGATCTGCTTCTCAAATCCCAAGAAAAAGCTCAACACCTGCGTCAGGCAGTCGGCGATCTACAAATACCTCGAACACAGGCCCATACAGTCGCAATTTCCAACAAAACCTCGTTGATAGCGGCGTATATCCAGACGCTTATGAGTATCCTGATGGCCAGATCCCACCGTTGCCAAGCAATTGGGAAGAAATTAATCAGAGACTGAGAAAACCGCGGCCCTCGCTTTCCCCGTCCAGATTCACAGAGGAGGACTTCAGGAAATTCAAAAGAGCAGATGCTCATGCATTCAAAGAGAAGCAGGTTGCCACAACGGTCATCCCAATTATTGAGGGACATATAAAAGATGCCAGGTGTGTTGCTGGAGGCATACCATTCAACAACCTCGACCATTTGACAGATGGGACGATCGTACCGGGTAATCCTGACGTCTACTATGGCACACGACCAGAACGGCTCAACCGGCAAGTACGTGATGAACTCAGTGGCCTCATCGTCCCTTCCACGCAAGATGACCTCCCGATTTGTCCCAATCTCTTCCTCGCAGCAAAAGGTCCTGACGGCTCTGCGGCGGTAGCAAAGCGCCAGGCATCCTATGATGGTGCTTTAGGAGCCAGAGGCATGCATGCACTCCAATTGTATGGTCGGAATTCTTCACCAAAGAGCAACGAAGCTTACACGATCTCATCCATATACCACGATGGGACCTTGAAAATGTACACGAGTCATCGCATTGATCCGGTTCATGCAAAGGGTCAGCCTGAGTATCATATGCATCAACTCAGGTCGTTCGCCATGACAGACTCAGTTGAGACGTTCCGACAAGGTGCTATGTACTACCGCAATGCCAGAGATTGGACAGAGGAACAGAGAAACACAGCAATTGACCGTGCGAACAAAGTGGTGCTCACGGCATCTGACGAGCTTGATGCTGTTTCATCCCCAATGAACGCGCCTCTGGGAAGTGAGACAAGCGTAGGTGGGAACACCGAACAAAGTCCAAGTATCGAGAGCATGCAGCAATTTGTTCAACTCGACGGCGAACAAACGTCGAACACCACTGTTAGCTTGGAGTCATTTGATACGTCTCTTGATCAGAACACACCAAATGTGGACTCCAGCAAACGGCCGAGCGAACATTTGAAGGGAACGAGTCCAGCGCAAAAAAGGCGATATCGCGCCAAAGATGATCGTGACTTATTACCGTCAAAGCCTAATGCGAAATCAACAGACATACCCACTGGACTTTCCCAGCAATTTGAAAGTCACGTGCTACGGCAAGAAGAGGACGATTCAGACAATGTGACTGAATTACTCGATTGGTGAAGAAGCTGTTGAGTAGGCAAAGCTAAGAAGCGTTAGGGACCTTGCACCGGTGTTTTGGTGAAGTGTCGAAACGCGAGCCGCCGAATTTCAATAGGTCAAGGACTTGCGACCAGCTATCCTCCCGGAGACATCGCCACTGCATTTAGCACATCAAGCAGGTGCTCAACTCTTTCCTCGTGAATGGGAACACGAAGAATAACAGGTGATTTAGCGACCACGTGGAAATGATGTCATTCTTGATGTGAATATTGATAGATTATGTTACGTTACTACTGTGAATAAGCCTTCCAACGTCGGATCTTCTTCACCATTCGTACATCCGTATCTTCACTATGAGAGTCGTGTTCTCGCTTCCTCAAGCTCTGTCGACGGCGACTTTGCGCCATTTCGGAGTCGTACTCCTGGATTTGCTCTTGCGGTATCCCATCCTGAGGCCCAAACCACATTTCAACTAGGCAGCGGTACTCTGGCCCTTGAAGGGTTTCACGTTGCTCATACACACCAAGGAAAGAAATCTCGCCCATATTAATCGAGCATCTGCCTGTTTTCTTCACCTGGCCTTGTGAAATCTGGTGCGCGACCTGAGAGGTATTGCGGGGACCTTGATTCCCACTTGCTTGCTGCTTGGAATAGAGGGATGAGTGAGGGGGACTGTTACTACCGTGCAACTCGTGCCGCTGTAGGTCTTTGCCAGTCTTGGCAGTGGTTTTATCTTCGAGTGCGGTTGTCGCCGCCGCTCCGTCCTCGTCCCCACCATCGAGGCAGTCAGTAGAATTTGGCGATTTTGCAACTTCAACTGAGTCGTCCCTGTCATATGCCTGCTCCTCCTGTCGTGTATCGCTCTCAACATTTTTGGTGTGAAGGTTGCCCTGCGCTCTGCGGTGTTCAGAGAGTAAGGCTTGCACGGAAGGGAGAGAAGAGTCTGAATCGGTGCCGCTTTCCGTCGCGTCGTCCTAATACTGCTGTCAGTACCAGCTCTGATACTCTCAACATGTCTCACATCAGTGCAATCAGTCGCACTTAGAATCTCAGTCGGAGTTGGAGATTCGTTATGTTCGCCCAATTGTTTGCACGCAACGGAATCCTCCATGGCGAATCAATTAGCTGGTACGCCTCGAAACAGGTTTAAGGCCAAATTGCAGTGGTCAGGAGTTGGTGCAAAGGGCAACCGAAGAGCTGTTGTTGACAGCAACTGCTCATGAAGGCCGACAGATGAGAAACCTCTTACAGTTGACAGGGGCTTTATAGCTCAGAAAAGGGGCTTTGTCTTCCATGCAGTGACTGTAGTTGGACTGGCAGCTTTCTTGTCAAACAAAGCCGCCTGACCAACGCAAGCATGGTGACACATGCTAGGGAGGCCGCTCGATTCCGCAAAGCATAGACGACTAAGGTCTTGCCGGCCAGGTGCCTAGCGCTAACGCCTCTCTATCTCAACTCTAGGCTCATCGTTGGCTATCCTTGACACTCCTGGAAGTATTGGCTGTACCTTGTAGACACAAGGGGCCAGAGCCCCACTGTAAGAGACTAATGTAAGCGTCAAAGATGCTTTCTTCAGTGGCCATGCCGTCTCATGTAACATGAACATTATCTATACTGGTTGAGCGTCAAGCTGCTTGATGCAAGGCAGACTCTTAGTCGTCGCCACCTCTGTGCAAAGTAGTGGCTCTAATTGACCCACGCCTCTTCCAACGTCGCTGGCCACTGCAAGGTTGTGGGACAATTACCATTGGTCTCTACCACGCCCCATGCTGGCTTGGTGATGTATGCACAAGGCAGAGGCGACTGGAGTCTTGCTTACAAGCCCGTGCGTGGAGCTGACCTCAGCCCTCTCGACGATAAGCTCATCCATGGTCATTCTAGATGTCTCAAAGTGGTCTGGCTGTGCCTCGCTGCCGTAAGAAGTCAGTGTCCCGCTGCGGATGTCTCGTGCCGCCAATACAGCATCCAATCGCTCTCCACACCCCCTTCAGGTTGAGCTCTACCTCTGTGTATTTAACATCCTGCAGATCCAACGGCGGTCCGGTGCTTGGGTGTCAAGCTGCATAGGTGCAAGGCAGACTGTCGCTCGCCGCCCTCCCTGTTCAAAGCAGTGGCCCCAACAGATTCGCGCTTCCTGGCCTTTGCAATGCTATCGAGGGTTTGGTTTTATTACTGGTCACCTCGATCGTCATCACAGTTCTGTTTCGACTCAACACTCCACAATATCGACAGGGCCTCGCCTTGTGCCCTCTTTGTGGTCTTTATGGTCTTTGTGAGGATAGGGTTTATGCTGTGGGCTTTCTGTACCTTTCCAATCAAAACCACCGTCGTTGTCGGGACGCCCAGACGATGCTCCCTCCGAGTCATGGTTACCTTATCCTGGCGGCATCAACAGCAATGAAAGTGTCCTTCGCCTGTGTATTTCACATCCTGCTCAACTTTCCTCCCATGCTGGAGCTGTGTCACTCAAAGGCCGACTTTCGGTCATCAATCTCGTCCAAAGTTTGGCGGATCTAGTATACCTCAAGTGCATCACTATCTCTGCCTGCATTCGTGCATTTGGTGTTTTGGCTATAGGTTTTACTTAGCTTCTAATAGTAATGATGCGATGTACAATAGCACCTCCACCGTCCTTATTCACCACAAATAGACAGATAAGACGATCGCTTAAAGGGGGTAACACATGATCGAGAAGGCAGACAAGAGTTAGTAAATAGGACAGATCTAAGGTAATATCGTAAAGAAAGTAGAGGGCACGTAGCTCGTTATTATATATCTTCTTTATAGTAGAGAAGGTTCATTGTATAACAATCTGAAGGACGCTTAAGAATAAATCGAATTGAGGTTATGACAAAGTAACGACGATATTGCCTTTCACCCAGCAGAGTTAACACGAGACTAGGTCGTGGATTTTAAACTATTCCTAAAACGAGCTAGTCCTGTTGCTGTTTTTCGCGTCACGGTATATCTCATTGTGGTTGGCTGGCAGTCGCCTTCACATGTCAAGTTCTGGGTGAGCACGGTCGAGTTTCACCACCGCAAAGCCCCATAACTAGCGCGGCGCTAAAAGATGGCCGCCTGGAGTGGATCATCTTGGGTGATGCTCAGGCGAGGCTCACCCACGTGACGGTGAGTTGGGGGTGAGCCAGAGCGGCCTCACCCTAGACTGGAAGGGGCCGTGAGGTCGATGCAGATTTGCGACATCTTGGCTTGATTTGACGTTCAGCAGGGTCAGTTAGCATTCAGCCTAGGACGGATGTACAAAGCCTAGAGCTCATAGTTGGTACCCAAGCCCATTGGCAAAGAGCAGTTTACGTATTTCTCAATGTCTAGCGTCACGCCGTTCTTCACTGAGCTTATCAAAAATAACGAGATGGTTTGATCAAAGTTCAATTAGCGCCCATGATTGCAGTGGTCGACTATTCTCCCTGCGTATTTTTGGTCTGTATGCAAACATACCTAAACGAGCGTGGATGACAGGTTGTTCTGGGCGAGGAACGACGAGGGAGGGATCTCAGCACATGAATCAATTCTAAAATAGCTTTGACACTGCAAAATGATACATCTCCATACGAACCAAGATGCAATTTCACTCTGCAACGCTCGCAAAGTTATACCGTGGAGAAAAGTTTCACACATTGAGAAAGCTATGATAAGCCATCCTACTATTATGTTTCAAGTCCAGCTTCAGCATGGATACCTTCTTCTTTCTTCCACCACAACGTGCCCATGGCCACGATTCCTAGCAACGCACTCGCTATCATACATGAGCCAACAAAGACGATCAGGCCACCAAACTTAGTATCATTGAAACCCTTCAGAGCAGCTGGAGCGACTCGCGATATCAAAATCTGACTGAAAGGGCCACTTAGAATTCCTCCAACACCCCTGCCGAAACTCATAGCGCTATAAACCGTGACCGCGTCTCGCTCACCAAACAAGGTACCCATTCTCGCCCACAAAACAACAAAACCACCACCGAATATCCCAAACAACAAGGCAAATGCGGTAAGAACACCCCGACTGCTTGAGCCACTGCCGAATAAGCCCCATAGCACGAAAGTTGCAACGGCTGAAACTCCACTCGATACGAAAACAAGGATGTTAACGTCGACTTTGTCGCTCAGCTGGCCGAATGCTAGATCACCAACAAGCATACCGATGTTACCAATGGCAAGAATCAAAGCTGCTGTCTCTTTCCCGTGACCTAACTGTACTGCGAAGACGGGCAGGTAGATAAACGGGAGGTATACAGCACAGGCTTGCAGAAAATTGCAAAGGATGAGTATGTAGAAGGCTCCACGTTGGAAGTAGCGCTTATCAGGTTGACGGACCGACCAGGATTTTGCTCTCTCGATGGAAGGCGAGAACGGAAGGTCGGAAGGGACGACTTTTGCTGATGGTAAAATTGATGAACTGGAAATGGTTGAGCTGCGTCTGCGACCTTTCGAGTCAACTGTCAGAATTATACTGGACCTTTCTTGTAATACCAGAATGGCTGACCCCGCGAAAAGGAATAGAATGCTGGCCAGGACGAGAAAGGTGCGTCGGTGACCCAATGTGTAGAGGAGTTCTGTAATCAGATATGTATAACCTGCCCCAAAGAGATCGCTGCCACCAAAGACTATGCCATATGCGAGGCCTCGCCGCTTGTCAAACCAAGTATTCAGTATGATGAGTTCGGGGGTTGCAGTGAGAAGAGCGCCGATGCCATAGCAAAGACCTTGCATGACTATCAAACCAGGCAGAGAGGTGATGAATGCCGAGCAAAGTAGGCTCAGAAAACACAATGCGAAGCCGATCCAGATGTAGTACTTCCGGCCCAGGGTGAATCTTTGACAGCAAAAAGCCACAGCAGGCGCACCTAAAAAGACGACACCATTGCTGAGAACACCAATCCAGGATGCTTTGGTATGATTGGGGAAGTGACTCGTGTAGTACTCCTGGAAAACCCCGTAGGAAAGAAGAAGACCATAAGTTGTCGAATCAAGGACTAAGCAAGCAATCAACATTGTAATCGCAGCTCTTCCTTTGTCTTTCGGAGGCAAAACGTTCGGCGGGATAATCTGTATTTCGTCCAATGTCTCACTCACTGTTTCTATCGTAACAGTTGGACGTGATTTTTCCTTCTCATCTGAAAGTGTCGCTGATGTATAAGGGCGTGTGTGAAGATCATGTAGGATAGTCTCAAGAACTGTGTCTGTAGCACTGGTGTTCATGCCGCAGCTTTCTGAAGATGGTGCCATAGCTGTCTGTGCTTCGAGAGTGTTTCGTCAGGATGAAGTCGCTCAAGCAACAACATGCATGAATACACACCCTCATTAGTTGCAACTGCAAAGCATATGAGGTTAGGTCATAGAAGAGACGGTGGTCAACTCGTAGGTCGACTTGAATATACTGTGATGTGCGAATGCCGTCGTGACGCCCAAACATCCAGACCAGCCTGGCTAGAGCTGAGCCCCGGCTAGGGAATGCATGACACAGAAGTACACAACTGTGCTGAAAAAGTACACAGTTGTGTAGAAAAGCGTTGTGCCTAGCTCTACAGTACTTGGGTTTCCACGGCACTGCAAGGAAAAGGATTGGTTGTTTCAAACCGCCTAAGCACTAAAAGGGGAAGTGGTGTAGGAATGCCAAGATCCATCAAGCTGTATTCGATGGTAGTGCTAACGGTCTCGCTAGTCCCTGCGAATCACGAGGAGGAAAATTGTTGTAGGCCACAAGTACTGAATCTTTTCCTTGCCGGATCGCGGCTGAACATGCTTGGCAAACACGCTAATGCGTGTTCTTCCTTAATGGGGAAACAGTTTCTTTTTCAGCTGAACGACTAGCGTTCTCGCTTGCCCATCGCGTCGAGGAGAAAACGCCTAGAACTGTCGCCATGCCTGTTTGTATCGTAAAGACTCGAGTCTTGGGGCTGCTCAACCAGGGGTCTCACCGCTCCATGTAGTGATTCAATGGGAGCTTGCTTTTCTCAACGAGTGCTGTGGCTGTTCTTCAGCTATCGAGCTTTCCTTCAAGATCAAGACTTTATACGATTCGAACTCAGGAGAAAACACGTCATGCACACAAGAGCAGTTGTTAAGGTACATAGTAGCAAAGAACGGAGAATAATACATGAAAGGGACGTCGTCGAAAGATTTCGGTATCAGGAACCAAGCTACTTGGTACAAGAGATGAGTTTCAAATAGAATGAGTACCACATAACGCAAAATGTCAAGCACCAGTTCAAGCTAGCAGGCTATTCTTCCGAGCCATTTAGCAGCTGCATGTTACTGTGTGCGGCACTTCCCTCGCAAGGACCACGAGAGCAGAGGGTGAGGAGACATGAACAGAAGTGAGGCTTGATGTCTCGAACGGCTTACCACGACCCCCTGAGAACGAGAAAGTACCAGGTAGCTGCAACCACCTTGCCGAGATTGCCGAGCAACATGCAGTTACCTTAACGGCTTTAGCAGTGCAGTGTCACAGAATTTGAAGTTGTGATTGAATGGGCTCTGAGAGCCTCTCCACAGATGCATGAGCTATTTTCAGAGCTGCATTCACTGTGTCACTTACCATTTCACGAAAGAAACCATCGTTGACTTTGGGATGTCATGAATCAGATGTAAAGGCACAGGTCACATTTAATGCTGAACAATGCCACACGTGAAAAGCTAATGGTCCATTTCCCATAGTTCCATAAAGCTAAAACCAGCAGGGCACTAAAGTACATTCCTAAGCTGATGTGGACAGCGTTTCGCACCACCCCATACCAGGGAGAAGAGCTGTCAAGGATAAGTTATCCGGTAACGGTGCAATGCCGCGGACTGATGTATGAGCCAGTATCTGCGCATATATGTGTTGCAAAGGAAAAACCAGAAAGTATTAGTTGTGTGGAGAGGTCCAACACAGTCCCGGCAATTCTATAACAAGTATCCCGAAGCTCGAGAGTGGCCAAGAGGCCGACTTGCACCTTCAATATAGGTATGCGAAGTCACAGGTAGGTGGCTTCATCTCGCGGCAGGAATATGTTCCCCAGCATCATGGAGGATTGCGGCATAACGGTGAGAAATCCTGAGTCGCTTACCATTGACTCAAATCAAGAAGCAGTTACAAGCTGAGAATACCTACTGTACTCTACATCGTCAAAGGTAAGCGAGCGAACTCTCATTGAAGATCCGATGAGTACTAGTACAGCGCACAGGTGGTCTCGTACAGTACTGAGTACCTAGATTTGTCAATTCGAGCATTTTTCTGCCTGCGCCAAGTTGTCGGAATAGTTTCAAAGGCTTTGATCAGCTCCATCGCTGCAGGAGTTCCTGGTCAATGAATGCTGACTCATGAGCATACGGCGAGGTAGACAAAATCAATACACAGAATATTTGCTGAATCAAAACGCCTCGTAGATGCACGGTCTCTAGTACTGCGAGGCAGCGTGCCTTGCTTCTATTGATATCATGATATGTAACCTTCGGTTTCCCGTTCCTCACAAATGCAGGAACAATGCGGAGCACATGTAGGTGACATGAATCGCATTAACAACATGCTCTTTTTATCTCTACTGATTGTTGTATACCATCAGATGATGCTCCTGCAAGGCCCATAAATTCAGTCATCTTAGCCGAGGCAATTCGATAACCTGAAGACTAGGATCACAGATCGTTCATTGGTGAGAATGGTTTCATATGATACTATCGATCCATTAGACATCGGAGGATCGAGGATTTTCGGTATTCTTTGATTTTGACATTAGTCTCAAATACAACCTCGTGATTACCTATCTATTAATAACATACGGCCTATCCGTATACCCTCATGCTTTATGTTTTCAAGGCCACTTCTGTCAACCCTAATCAGTGAGCGCGTGGAATTCAACGCTTCATAGCTGATAATTCAACCTTATGATATTTAAGTCGCCCCACGCTGGTTACCAGCAAGATGTGCAAATGTACTGCCAGTGTTTCGAGGGCGTTCAATTCCTGCATAATCCAAGAAGATGACCTTGGGACGCCTGGATGAGCTGCGTTGCCGATCAGTGGCGGAAGTTGGGCATGATCGACCACCGCCTACAGGGCGAGCAACTTGAGAGTGATCGACTCCGCTGTTCGCAAGCAACAACAGACACCAAATCATTCCAACTGTGATGCCACTGCCATGCGAATCTAAAGAAATCCTGTAAGGGGAGGCTCTTCACAGTGGTTGACAGAATCTCAACTTTTGAGACCTTGTACACTTCATATTGAGCCAAAAGTACTAGCATGATCAGCGTCACATCGGTTGGGTGCAACTCCACCACTCCCGGCACGAATTTGCCGATATCACGCGTCATCAAAAGGACAGGCGGCTTGGATTTCGTGTTCAAGTCGCCCACGAGTTGATACTTTTTGCGGTCTCTGCAGCATCTTCTTGAAGCATATCGTGTTCTGTTGAGGTTTGCAACAGTCACAAACCTTGGCTTTTACTTTGACGAGAAGCTTATCAGGCTTATTTGTGCCACCTGCGCATTCTCACAACGCCTCTCCACCTGGCTCACAGCTCGACCTCTTCCTTAATCTCTCAAACATGACTGCCATTTGGGCTGTTCCTGTTGGTGTACTCTCCGCAATATGCGTTGCCATGTTTGTCTCCATCTGGTGGTGGTTCCCGCGACATTACCAGGCGGGTGTGAGAGCAGATATGGCAATGTACGATGAACAGCGTCGCCAGCGAGAATTAGCTGATGCCGAAACGAACTCGGATATCAACAACGTGTCGGAAGTTCCTGCTGAGACCATCTCGAAGCCGGTGCATACCTATCAGCCGCCGACTTACACTTCATACTAGCTGCTGCTTCAGACTGGGTGTTTAGCTACAACAGACAAACGCACGAATCCGCGTGTTCACCGCAGGTTCACGTGGTCAAGAGACACGATGCGATTATGGTAGTGAAAATCAGTCGTCACAATACATGATTCTTTACTAGAGATTCTCCGTTGTCCAGGACTGCGCTATATCAGAAGAGGCAACCGCCAGAGTACACAAGTCGCATGCGCGATATCAGGCCTCGCAAGAGACAACAACTTGATTTGTCAACTGAGACAGCATCACCTAAAGCAATACAACACCCACCAGCACCAGCCACCAGAGTCTGCACAGTATGTACGATCATCGCTATGCAGTTCACCGCTTATTCAGTATGAAAAAGAATATGGCAGGTCGCGCTATCATATGTCTAGAGGTGCCTTGGCTAGACATTTTCGACTGAAAAGAATTATCCTCGTCGACATATGGACAGTGCTAGCCAATGGAGCAGCAGATGTCATGGGGAAGCTGTGCCTGAAGCCGAAGAGCGAAGGGGTACCATTGGCTTCGCTGTTGGTCGATGATGGCATTGGAGTTGAACTTGTGGAACCTAGGCGGATTGCGGCAATTTGGCCGTTGGGGGGAACAGCTGGGGTTGATAGAAGTGGCCTTGAAAACATAAAGCATGAGGGTATACGGATAGGCCGTATGTTATTAATAGATAGGTAATCACGAGGTTGTATTTGAGACTAATGTCAAAA
>Ga0068631_100754_pt1 | contig 12605 bp, 11 predicted proteins | sample InSIn5gowninarea_2_FD_77434 | JGI IMG/M metagenome (GOLD analysis project Ga0068631, IMG submission 77434) | Clean room microbial communities from NASA Spacecraft Assembly Facility at Jet Propulsion Laboratory, Pasadena, California, USA -... ...
AAAAAAAAAAAGAAAAGAAAAACATCCATGAAAACGATGGCCCCCATTCGACCCCTCCTCCCCTTAACCCTCGCTCTATCATGCCTCCCTAAAGCCCTTGCATGGGGCGCAATGGGCCATGAAACAGTCGCACTGGCCACGAGAAGGCTATAGAAATCGTCTCTACTTGTTTCCCAAAACGAGGTTGTCAAGTCCCGCTGCTGTTCCCCAGTTGGTAACTGGCGCACTTGTCCTTACCAGTGGAGCATATCACGACGCTGGAGGGGAGCATGTGAGAATGACTAACAAATGAGTATTGCCTACGCATTATCACAATCATGCAAGGCAGCTGTGGTCTCACAACCCTCCGATTCCCTGCAGCACAGAGTGAAGCACCAAATAAGCCTTCGATACGCCCCATTACCAAAAGTATCGGGAAGGGCTACACTGCTCGACGTTCTGAATAATATCCCTGGCGGATATCAATGGATCTCGTCCTTTCTTGGTAGAGTCCTTGAAGACCAAGTGGCAGCATTATCATGTAAGGTTGGGGAGCGTCAAACAAAACGGCAAGTAGGCAAGTATAAAGATGCTAAAAGAGACTTTAATAGTGTACCTGGGCAACCAGGAATGACCCGCGCGGGGCACATCATACGTCCCTGACACCATCAGCAGTTAACAGACGCAGACACAAGCAACATCACATGGCAGTAGCTTCTGTTCCAATTTACGCACCTGATCGCAAGAACTTGCGCCATCTACCGGCACCTCTTGCACTTGAGCAAAGAAGAGCATTCAAACACCCCCGCGTTGATCCCATAACATCAGAGATAGCTTTCGAGTGGGGCGAAAATGTCTCAATTTTGGGTCTTTGGACACTATTGATATCATCGTCCTAAGGATGAGCATTCCTCCTGTGAACTCCTTTACGCAATACTGGCCTTGATCTCCTAAAATGGTTTAGCGCCTCACGCGGAGGTGTAGAGGTTCCAGCATCTTCCTTTTAGTCCAGCATCTGGTCAGTTGCATGCATCATTCTGAGTCTAATTAGTAATTTCACTATTTTCCTCCGACGTTTTCCAGAATATCCGCCCTACGCCCTGTCTGGCACTCATGGACCTAGAGGTAGCTTATTTGTGCTATCCAGACCCTCCCTCCGCAGGGCTCGTATTCTCGGTTAGAGCGAGATGCCGTAAATCCTGATTTATCAGCAACTCTCTGCGATTCCGTTCTAGCTATAAAGACCACTGCATTTTTGCCTCGGCTGCATATCCCAAGCCATCCCGCTAATTCCAAAAGGCATTAACACCATGGGCAGCACCACCACCCCCGAACAACCATTCGAACGCCTGGAGCAAGCGTTCCTGAACGCAATCGAAGACGGAACCTGGCCGGGGGCAGTCGTCGCGGCGACCAACGTGAATGGCACTTTTCACTACGCCAAAGCCTTTGGCAAGGACACGTGCGACTCTAACGGCAAGCCCTTCGAGATGGATTCAATCATGGCGATTGCATCCATGACCAAGCTCCTGACTACCATTGCTGCTCTGCAGTTGGTTGAGAAGAAGCTCATTGGTCTTGACGACGATGTCACGCCGTGGGTCCCGACGCTCGCCCACCAGGAGCTGTTAGATGGCTGGGACGAGGCAGCAGGGGGGCGACCGCGCACGCACAGACGGAATAATAAAATCACGCTACGCAATCTGCTCACGCACAGTAGTGGCGCCGGCTACGACATGAGCAATCCGGATCTTGCCCGGTTCACCGCGTACATGGGCCGCGAGGTGAACTCCGGCGCCACGGTCGATGAACGGTTCGGGTATCCTCTCCTCTTTGAACCGGGCATGGGCTGGGAGTATGGCACGGGCATGGACTGGGTCGGGCAGGTCATCGAGCGCCTGACGGGGCAGACCTTGGAGGTATACATGCAGAAGCACATCTGGGAGCCCCTGGGTATTGAGCGCATGTCGTTCTGGCCTAGGAGTATTCCGGATGTTGACAAGAAGCGAGCTAGGATGTTGGTTCGTGATCCTGTTTCTGGGTGGCCGATTTCGCTTGAGGGACCTGTTTTTACGGAGGGAGTCACGGATTGTTTCGGGGGCCAGGGGCTGTACGCGTCGACGGAAGACTTTTTGAAGGTGCTGCATTCAATCCTGGCTGATGACGGGCGGCTTCTCAGCAGTCAGTCGACGGCGATGATGTTCCAGCCTCAGCTTGGGGAAGCGAGTCGGGAATCGCTGCAGCGGCATCTCAGGGCATCCACTCCCGGCTCTTTGTTTGTTGGTATTTTCGACAACACCCTGTTATACGACTGGGGCCTGGGCGGGATGCTATGTATGGAAGATGCAAAGTCTGGCAGACGAAAACAGTCCTTATTTTGGAGCGGAGCACCAAATCTGTTCTGGGTAAGTCAAGATGGACACAAATTCAGTTTCTTTTGTGTAGTACTGACAACACTTTCGCTCGCAGTTCATTGATAGAGAAGCTGATCTATGTGGCGTGTTGGGCACGCAGATTCTCCCTCCTTGTGATCCCAGGGTGGCCAATGTGATTGAGCTGTTTGAAAGCTCCGTTTTCACTGCTCGAGAAGGACTTCCAGGCGGGCAGGGGGGTCGCTAAAATGTTTAAATTTGACGTCGAGCGTGACAAATCCTATTAAGTCTACAGTAATCATACTTTACTCCACTACCTGTCTATCTTTTGATTGAGACTAAGTTACTGCATTAATTTAGAACAGTTCTAGTCCTGGCCAGAGTTCTGTGTGTGCGGCTTGTTCTTCAATATCAAAGAACCGACCACATGAGCCTGAAGTCGAGAAAGGAAAGAGTAGTGGTTGTACGAATGTTTCAGGAGCTATGCAGGGTCAATGAGGGCGGTTGATCTACTGCACAAAAGAGACATGCTGAGACTCGATGAGAGGAAGCCTGCTCACCATATCTTTGACTGAAGAAGCAGGACGATTTAGACTATCCTTGGTTTCGAGATTATAGCTTTCATGTTATTTTCATTAAGAATCGTTGCCCTGTGCCATAAAGGGTTGAACCAGCAAAGAGCCAGGACCCCAGCCCGTTGGTAACAACAACTCTAACAATGGACCCGCTGACAACAGAAAATCTGTTGTGCAGTTTCTTTGAGCCCTGATAACTATATAGCTGGTCAAGATTCCCGTCGTCCAGCAACCCTCGAGCGTCCTCATCAGGCACAACTATCCAACACCACACCAAGACACAATAATATCCCATAACCAAACTCCACTATTTGATGAAAATGACCAAGCGAAACATCACCTACCACGTCCTCGGCGGTCACGTTAATCTTGAAGCCAGGAAGGCCAGTGAAGATAAGAGGACGGAAGCCGAGCGAATTGCCGCAGCCCATTCATACGAAGCCGTAAATCAAGGCTAGATCCATTGACCTCCTGGACGAGCTCACGCACTATCTCAACGTTAACGGATTTGCGTTTTACAAGGCATACTGCGGCTATAACGTTGATAAATAGCAGTGGATGGTCCTCGTCGTTTCTGCAAAGGAGAACTTCACCGACGAAGCTGTCAAGGAGTACACTACCGAGATCGCCGCCAGGTTCTTTCAGAACCAGAATATCCTGCAAAACGACGCTACCAAACATGTCCGCGATCTCCCAAAGCAAATCCTGTTCCAGTGGGCCGTAGATTAATTGCTCACGATTATGACAGCCGTCGGTGGCTGCGACGGCCAGGTGTATCCCTTGGAGAGGGACGGAGAGCTCCACACGGAAGAACTCAGGGCATTTAGCAAACGCGTGGGCGCTTATAACTCACAGTTCAGATTCTTCCTCAGATTCCCCCTGAATCTTTTCGTCCCAATTCACGGCCCGAAAGACAGACTTGATACTACCGTTGAGAAATCCATGGAACTATTGAGGAAACCCGGTTTCGAGGAATCTTATAAAGACGTTCCTCTAAGCCTGGAGAGTCTGTTCGAGTCCATACTTGCCACAAACCCTCTTTTAAGCCTCGGTGTGGCCGTTCTGGCAGGGGTTCAGTAGGTGATATTAACGAAGGTGATTTGTTGTATTCAAACGTCAGGACTGGTGTTCCGTTCCGCTCAGTGACTTGCGCACACATCAAATAAATATCTTTTTGAATAATTATCTCTTACTTCTAGGCTACTTAAATAAGTAAAGAGAGGCAGGCGGCGCAATCAACGCCTTGGGCTTCCAAGCTAGCGACGGGACGCAGTATGTAGTGTACAAAGCTAATAGTAACAGCTTAAATGGTAGCTGGACAACACATCCCGCGCCTATCATACCGCCTCACATTAGATGGTGTCACGCCCAGAGGAGACCCTGTGCAGATTCCTAACTAAAACAAGGCCGACAGGCCCCTTGTCAAAGCACCCAGCCTCCTGGTCATAGGTGGCACATACTACCTATACTCCTCAAGAAAGCGGTATAATTCCCTGAATTATACATGAGCTGGGCGACTGCGTCAAGCATTACGGGCCTCTATAACAAGGTCCAGGCGCCAGATGCGCCACTAGTTGTTAGTAGGGAAGAGGGTGATGTGGGACCGTTCGGGGGAACTGGTGGTGTGGACCTTTTGGATGAGAACAGGATAGTCTTTTATGTATTTGACGATGGGGAGACCAATGCTAGTAGGCGTGATGGGCTATATGGACTAAGGCTATAGATAGGAAGATCATAATTTAGTAAAATGAATAGGGATGGTGTGAGTATAAAAGGGGTAGTATATCTTATCTGATTATGGAAGCAGCGACCTCTTATCTATTCAGACATGGAAGGGGCGACCTAGGTCTCCGACATCAGGAGGATGTACCTTCCTGACTGAGACGAGTACAAAAAAGGGGGCACGATGGATGCTCCTTCCTCACATTAACGCCTGGTATTTAGGATAGAAGTACCTCAACCGCATTAAGCGTGGCTCTCCTAATGGCACAGGCGCGGTCTACAAATGGGATGTGCTGAGGCCGACGATGTCATCTATGTACTACCTGCCTGCTGTCGTTCCTGTGCATGTATCTTCTCCAGCATGATCCCCCTCGCTCCTTAACATGCCCCTCAACGTCGAAATCCTGGGTTGATGGATCAGCTGTTATGTCTTGTTATCCAAGGCATCTATGAGTATTGCCACTCTCACGAACACAAGAATTGGGAGGAATATGCAGCTCTTACTACGGCGGCTTACGCAAAGATGCTTCTCGATGTCATGGCACTATCAGAGAGCCGCGCTAAGAGATGGGACGCTATCAGCCAATGGATCTGCCTCGCTAGATAGTGGTATGATGTGCCGTCACGTCAATAGCTAGATTAGTTAATATTCTAGTTAGGCTAGCTAGGAATAGATACTAGGATAAAATAGGACTATAGTTATATTAGGTGTCACGGGCCAGTGCCCGATACCAGGCACGGGCTAGCGCCCGCACACGTGACCGTGGCATCTTGACGGGAAGAACGCGCCTGGAGAACTTCTCTTTCTCCAAGCTTTTCATACACAGTTCGTGGCCTAGCTAGATTGAATATAAGTCTGGCTTCAGCCCTTCATATACAAAAAGCTTCCGATTCTCAATTATTAATTAATACAACGAAACGCAAACGAACAATAATCAGAATAATAACAATACGCGACACTACCCCTGACGGCCATGCAGCCACAGGAGTCAACAAGCCCCCCTACATGGGCGCAGACGCTGCTACAGTAGATGGCACAGACCCAAGCTATGTAGAACGAAGAATGGGAGTGACGTACATTACATGATACCGCTTAAGAAGAATAAATACGACGCCTTGAAGTAATGCTAGAGTAACAGGTCTTCCTGGTAATGATAATAATAATAACAACGATGAATGAAGGACTGGCGACCACGAACTAAACAGGAACTGAACTAGCACTGGAAACTTAATAAGTAGAAAACATTTACTATCTAAAGACACGTTTACCAGACCCAGTACTATTTAGTGGAAATATAAGTGATTAGTTAACATGGCGCGTTATAATAGAAAATAAGCTTAGTGTAGATAGAGAAGCTATTAGTATACTATAGGACTAATTTATATACGTGTTCTCTAGGCTAGAGAAGCTCGCCTGGAAGAACTCAGGAACGTTTATTAAGCTATAATAAAATACTAGTAATCCACAAGAACTACTTTAGTATCTTGAAAGTATCTATAGAGACCCAAATATCAAGACACGTGTAGCACGACAGCTACACCAGATCTGACAGCCAGAGGATATGGCATTTTCAAAGTTTCTTCCTCGCCTTGAGAAGGAGTTCGCGGACGCAGACGCTCTAGAATGGCATGATAAAGCTAAGAGGCAGATCCTACTAGGCGTGATTAATAGGACAATGTCAAGCTCCCTTATAAATCATGGTATTCCTGCCACCTTTTCAGATCTGATCTCTCGGCTCCACAAGATTAGCATAGATATGGACACTCTTAATATTAATAAGGCAGAATAGACACGGCGCCCGCGCTCTTAATCTGACGAAATAGACTGGACCCCTACTATTAGAATAAATCGTGCCGAGCCACGTATAAAACCCCAATAATTAGAGGCTGACCCTCAGAAGCAAGCGCGATGGGTTAGCTAGGATAAACTTAACAGATAATAGGCTGAAGGAATATACCTATAATATAGAAAATCAGGACATTTTATTACAAGCTGTACCCTATCACCAGCACGGCCACCAAGTCGTACACGCGTGGTAACAAGCTCTAGTAGGACGAAACACAAGTATATAATACATATTAAGAAGGCGAAACCTATAAGTAATAATAAACTACTAATAGAAACTACTAACAACAAAGAAATGACTTTAGATGATGATTCAGGAAAAGAGTAGCTCCTGTTCTAAGCCATAAGTAGGAGTAAAAGGGTATTAAGAAGCTACTAAAACATGAGACTTTACCATTTATAGTTAATATAAGAGTAAATAAGATCTAATTTACAAAAGCCCTTATTAATAGCAGCTGTCGCTGCTATATAACTATGAATGAGTCTCTAGTTCAGGCACTTGACCTCCCACGCATTAAGATACGCCCACGAGTCCTTAACAGAGTGGTGCCGAACCAGTACCAAATCACTCACGCTACGCATTTCAACCTTAACATACATGGCCACCAGCAAGGCCGTGTATTCATATACATTATTAGACCACAGGAAGATAGCATGATTCTTGGAGATCCCTGGCTGTACGACATACACGGACGGTACTCAGCCAGGAAGGGGTATCTAGATATCTTTACTAAGGGAGGCGAACGAACAAGATATTAGAATCGCGCGAACCATACGATTAGGCCTGCAAACATAAAAACGCTGCGTATAGCACAGGCCACAGCTCGTTTAATTCACCATTTAATACGGAGCTCAACAGTACCAAATCAGCTACATATCAGCAGGGTTTCACTAGATAATATTAAAAAAGCACTCCAACTAAAGAAGCACATCAACCTAAAGGACAAGCTACTGAAGCACTATTAGTAATAGGTGGACGTCTTCAGCTAATAACTAGCTGATAAGCTACCTCCACACCAGCCAGGAATTGACCATAAAATACCACTAAAACGGGACCAGAATAGTATTAAAGAGTCACCACCATACAGCCCCCTCTATAGGATGAATAAGGAGGAGCTGCTCTATCTATGAAAGATACTTACAGACCTTCTTGGAAAGAACTTTATATAAGTAAGCTAATCACCCATAGCCACACCAATCCTACTAGTCCAGAAGCCGGGTAGAGGCGTATAATTCTATATTAATTACTACGGGTTAAATAAATATACAGTCAAGGATCGCTATCCTTTACCCCTAATATAAAAGACACTACGGAATATAGACTATTCCTGCTGGTTTATAAAGCTAGATATTATTACTACTTTTTATAAGATCCGTATTCAACCTAGAGAAGAATAGAAGACGGCCTTCTATATATAATATAGACTTTATAAATGGAATATCACCCTATTTAGACTAACAGGCGCGCTAGTAACCTTCTAAAGATTTATTAATTAGACCCTACGAGAGTATCTGGACGACTTTGTATCCGCGTACGTTAATGATATAATCATCTACTTAAGTAGAACACTGGTAGATTACTAATAAAAGGTTAGTAAAGTGCTATAGAAGCTCAAGGACGCAGGACTACAGTATGACATCTTGAAATCAGAGTTTGAACAGCACTCCGTGAAGTACCTTAGCTTTATTATCCAAGCTAAAAAGGGGGTCTATATCAACCTAAAGAAAGTGGAAGCTATCAGAGCATGGGAGACACTAAAGTCTGTATAGGACGTACGAAGTTTTATTAGGTTTGCGAACTTCTACAGACCATTCATACCACGATTTGCTGACATTTCAGCACCATTGACCAGACTAATAAAGAAGGATGCTATTTTTAATTAGGATAACAGCCGCCAGTAGGCATTTACAGAATTAAAGGACCTCTTTATTAATACCCCAATCCTCGCGCACTTTGAAGAGGGACGAAAAACAGTTATAGAAGCAGATGCCTCTGGCTAGGCAACAGGCGCAGTCTTATCCTAGTATGGACCTGATGGGCAGCTACGACCATGTGCCTATTTATCTCAGAGGCTATCTCCAGCTGAGTTAAACTATAAGATTCATGATAAAGAGTTACTAGCAATTATACGAGCCCTGCGAGAATAGAGACCAGAGCTAAAGATAGTGCCTTAATTTACTATTATAACAGACCATAAGAATCTATAATACTTCGGTAAAGCGCAACACCTTAATGAATAGTAAATACATTGGGCAGACCTTCTAATAGAGTTTGATTTTAACCTCTACTACCGTCCTAGTAAGCTTGTAGTAAGACTAGATATATTATCATAATAAAGCCAAGATGTGCCTACTAGCACTATGGATGAAAGGCTTATAAATCACTTTTAAGTCCTACTTAAAAGGGTATAGATTAAGATAGGACAGACAAGCTCGTAGCCAGCTATAAAAGATCTTGACTTTAAGGAAGATATTCCTATTTTTAAAGAACTAGAGTTATAGATAGAATAGAGAAAGGTAAGGGCCTCTAATATAGTATACTAATAAATCTCTCACGCCTTGCTTAAGGAGGAACGCTGAATTACTAAACCAGATATTAAAACAAGTTTGTCTAAGTGTTATATAGATGATCAAGGCCTACTCTACTTCAGATAATAAATATGGATCCTAGAGAATGAAGTCTTACGCACAGGGATTATATAGAAGATTTATGATTTATATATAATAGCATATCCTGGGTAAGATACTACCTATTTAATACTATCTTAATGGTTTTTCTGGCCCGGAGTAGTAAAAGATGTATAATATTTCCTTTAGAATTACATGATCTATGGACAGAGCTTGGTATAACACGATACTAAGTATAGACTGTTAAAACCACTACTAATTCCCTAATAAATCTGGGCCGAGATATTAGTGGACTTTATTATAGGACTACTGCCTTCTAGACCTATAAAAGTAATAAATTACATGGTAATAATAGACTGGCTAATAAAGAGTGTTATCTTAATTAGAATAAAGAATATAACTATAGAGGACATGGTAGAGGTATTCTTTATATATTTTTATATATACTATGGAGTCCCACTAGCTATTATAAGCGATCATGGACCCCAGTTTATAAGCATATTCTGGGGTAGGGTCTGCGAAAGACTATTAATTCAATACTGGTTATCAACTACTTTCCACCCCCAGATAGACGGCGCAACAGAACGTGCTAACTAAGAGATCAAATAAATCCTATGTATATTCACTATGTACGTGTAAGATGACTAGAAAGACCTACTACTAATAGTTACTATTACTATTAATAATCACGATACTACCTTAACAGGAATCTCACCCTTCTTCTTTACACATAGATATTATGTTAACCTGATTAGCTTGGACAAAGCAAGCCAGCTACAGGATGTCCTGACACCACTAAGAATAGCAGGTGAAACGTTCGTGAATCACCTGCGAGAAGCTACTAATTAGGCCCAAGCTGCTATTACCTCCGTGCAGGCCTAACAAGAGGAGTAAACAAACTAATAATAACAGGCCGCCCCCACATACAAGAAAGATGATTAGGTTTGGTTAAACCTCTAAAACGTACACACGCAATGACTGTTAAAGAAACTAGACTAGCTGCATGCACGCTATCAGGTAGTGGATATCCTATCACTATATACTATTCAGCTTAATATACCTACTAGTATACACCTAGTCTTCTATATTAAACTAGTCCGCCTAGCTACTACAGACCTATTTCCATCCTAAATCGTGGATGATACGTAGCCACCCCCACTACTTATTAACAGAGAAGAGGAATATAAAGTTAAACACATCCTAGCTATATAACACAGGAAGATAGGACAAGGATACTATAATGAAGCACTAGTAAAATAGGTAGGATGGACACGCGAGATATAAATAAAACTAGATTTTATCCAGGACTACACAGCGCTAGATGTCTTTAAGAAGTAATATGGCCCTGTTTAAGAGGTAATTCAGTGCTAACTTAATAATAATAACCATGTTGTTGTACCCCTTATGAGGTTTAGACTAGGAGGGGGGTATTGTCACGGGCCAGTGCCTGATACCAGGCACGGGCTAGTACCCGCACACGTGACTGTGGCATCTTGACGGGAAGAACGCGCCTAGAGAACTTCTCTTTCTCCAAGCTTTTCGTACACAGTTCGTGGCCTAGCTAGATTGAATATAAGTCCGGCTTCAGCCCTTCACAGGACTTATCTGACAGCCTGCTAATAAACCCCTCTCTTTTAAATAAAAGTAGTAGCTTATAAAATTAAGATAGGAAGGATATACTTAGGATAAGATTATCCTTAAATTTCCTAGTAGGAAAAGGAGTAACCTCCAGGCCATCTTTTCTAGAAGCCTAAAAGGTTTTTATATGCCTGGCCCTTTAAATAACTACCCCTCTAGATACCTATTCTTGGTACCAAGGTTATCCTTAAACAGTTATATTCTAGTAGAAATAGCAGGTAATAGTCATATTAAAGCTTGATAAATAAAACAGGGAAGGGAAAGAGGTCATAATATAATTTATACGCAAGAGGGAATTAATAAATAACTATATTGCTTCTACATGTCCCTACTATTGCTAGGTATTCAGCATCATATCACAAATACTTTAGCTTTCTGCTTTGCCTACCTTTCTTGATTTTGACGTAGAATCCAGGCTGATGATGGCCCAGTCTTGGGAGTCCTAGAGCCAGTATTCGGAGTCTAGCGAGTCTCTGTGTGCCTGTTATGAACCTAGCCAAGCGGTCAGACATTCTACCGGCAGAACATTCAGCGGTCAGAATACTATCGGGCAGATAATGTTCCTTAATAATAAGATTATCCCCAGGATAATCTTATACTCACAACAACATTAACTACAGTTAATATTCACCTCGTGATAACTTTACCGCTGTGATAATATTACAGGCCTCTGGTGTTAACAGGCATCGCTCCGAGCGCTTATAAGCTATACTAAAGATGAGCTGTTATACAGTACGGCTCACCTAAGAACTAAGCACCCATGACCTGAGGACTATGCTACTACTAACTGCCATGTCTTGGCAGGCCAGGGGAGGCAGTGACTACTGAACGACCATTGGACTGCCATGGTAGATAGTAGTCAGGATAGCAGTTAGGCACGAGGGATATAAGGATACTCATTACCCACCTGTATTTAGTCTTACTTATTCTTGAAGATACTATAGTCTTTGAAGACCTCCTTAGTGTCGTCCGTCAAGTCGTTATAATTAGTGGTTTGGTATTCCCTAATAAAAGGTTTAAACCATTCATACACGGCTCCAGTGAGGTAAGTAGAAGTAAAAAAAACCTTATCTTTACTCCTTCTGAACTTTTCCTTGTTAACTCCAAAATAGGTATCTATCTAGGTTTACCAGTACCTCAACTTGGACCTAGTGCCGTTAAAAGGCTCCGGGGCCTTAACCTTCATGGTCTTCGCAGTGAGCCGGGTCTCAAGTCTGTGGACTTGCTTGATAAGTTAGTCAACCATGCCCTGGGTGTCCTCACTAGGGGTGTTATTGCGTTGGTTCAGCTCGTTAGTGAGTTGGTTAATGGTCTGGGCCTGGCCATTGAGTTACTCTTGCATGGTTCGAATAATTTACTAGAGTTGAGTCATGTTACTGACTTCAGCTGACTAGGTGCTTGGTGGAGCTATGATTACTTTAAGTTAATCTGAAGACACTTCATGCTGACTAGTAATCAATTTATTATAGAAGGTTAACCTCTCAAGCCTTTCTTAACCTTGGGATTGTCCTGACCTAAGCCCTGATAATAGATTGACTTACTCAGGTATACTCAACGTCCAACTAGTATAAAGACTAGTCACAGCCAGGGTGGCTAAGGCGTAATAAAGGCAAGGCTAGTCTTTACCACGTATAATAAAGCCTGTTAAGAAGTACTAGACGAAGTATTATTATAAGAGTCTTGAATCAGAATAGTCTGAAGATAGCACTTAGAATAATAATAGTATTAATTATGAAGAATAAGTAAGACTAAATACAGGTGGGTAATGAGTATCCTTATATCCCTCGTGCCTAACTGCTATCCTGACTACTATCTACCATGGCAGTCCAATGGTCGTTCAGTAGT
>Ga0068631_100761_pt1 | contig 12536 bp, 11 predicted proteins | sample InSIn5gowninarea_2_FD_77434 | JGI IMG/M metagenome (GOLD analysis project Ga0068631, IMG submission 77434) | Clean room microbial communities from NASA Spacecraft Assembly Facility at Jet Propulsion Laboratory, Pasadena, California, USA -... ...
GAATGGAGGAAATGTTCGAGCGTCGATGATGATGGACCATCTTACTTCGCCCGTCCCACCGACGCCGAGCGTTGAAGAGCCTGAATTCGCACGTCTCGAACACGCCATCACTGCACCGCAGCGCGGCCAACCAGACTACTTCATGCCCAGTAGTGCCTCTTCGGCGTCTCCAAACGATCACCTCTCATACAGTCAAAGTCAAAGCACGAATCCAGGTTTTGGAGGTCGCTCTGATCCCTCATCACGACCGATGCAGACATCAACATCGCAGCCACAGCGGCCGCAGTTGACGACCAATCTGAGTAGATTCAAGAGCAGTAGTATGAGTATTAGAAGCAAAAGTAATATTTGGAGTAGGAAGAAGGATACGCCGGATAATGTGGTGGAAGAGAGCAGTAATAGTAATGGTGGCAATGGTGCACAAGGGAGGAAGGAGGAAGTGGATAAGTTTGCTCAAGGGGCGGAGAGTCCAATTGATAAGCCGAAGAATAGTCGGTTCTCGTTGGGCAGGAAGAGGACGAGTATGTATGGGAGTTAGAGAGTAGGAAGAGGCAGGGAAGATGGTGAAAAGTGTATAGATGTGATGTTCTTGAATCGTAATGAGGTTGGTTGTCAGAAGCCTAAAGATGCTAATTGAGGTATGACTTGATCCTTGTTCATCGTATATCTCCTTGCTCCTATTCTTGTCTCCTCGAGTCGACTTGAGCGTTCTTTTGGCTGCGCTACCGGCGAGTATAAGTTGTCCCGACCCTGAGTGTGATAGATGCAGGATCAAGGACATTTCAAACCACCCATTTTATATCCCCGATTTATGTTCTGTGATTTCCTTTCCGCCTCTTCCACCAAGCTAGCAAATCGCCAGTGTCATTGCATCATAATGTCGTAGAGTGTCCATACTCTGCTTCATTGCAGGAGCTTGAACTCTTGTGATTGAAAAACTTTTGCATCTTCTCATATATCATCGGCTTGAAACGGTTCTTTGGCGACTGAGCAGCTCCCTCGATGATCGCCGCCGCAGCTCGTGCGCTCCAACGCTGGGTTGTTTATATTCTTTCGTTACAGCTACTACATTAACCCAGTATCAATTCGTAGATGATGATCAACGCATTGATTGCTATGAGCGGTACTATAAGCGAGAAAGACGTTGTCAGCATATAGGATGCTCAATCATAGAGGTCCCTACGACAGCTTGCGCATATAAAAAGGGCAATTGGAGTACGTATGCACTCACTTCTAGCAACCGTCCTGACACTATTTATCAAATTGACAATCTTGCCCTTGACACTATTCGAATCTTGTGGGCTCCCGAAGCCTGCATCTGCGTTTGCTGTGAAGCCGACTATACAAGATTTCTTAATATTAGAAGATGTGCTTTGGAATGAGTAAAGTATTGTCTAGGAGTGGAATGGGTGTAGTGTGTGGTCTTCCTCAAGCCGCGGAGCCGTGGTTTTAGATGGGGCCGTGGAAGTAACGTACTTCGTGCTAAGAACCGATCTTCGGATAGTACTGCTATTGCGTTGAGGAGGAGGACGCCGACTTTTGTTGTTGTTAGTGAAGGGATGTGGTATGTGGGTTAAGGCGAGGACTTGCAGTAGATTAGGCCGCCGAAACCGAAGAGGAGGGCCATAGTGATTAGGCGATGTGAAAGTGTATGTGAGCCGTATAACTGTCGAGTTTCGGTGTATATCGACCAAGATTGATGTTGTTGTGACGTCCTGTTGTTAGTGTGTTTGGTGCCAGCTGCGACCCGGGGTCGACTCCGTGGGTAGGGTATCCTGAAACAAACCTAAAACACCTCTTCCACTCCTCTTCAAGCAGGCCCAAAGCAGTCCCAAAAATGAAAAGTCTTCTCCGTGAGTGCACACGCCGCTACCTCAAGAAAAATGACTATTTAAAATAACACCCTCCTCAGACTACTCCCTCATACTGCTCATTCCCACAATAATACTCGTCCACCTCGTCTATGCACCTTATACCAAAGTCGAAGAATCCTTCAACATTCAAGCAATTCATGACATCCTCACTCACGGCATACCTTTGCAAGACGTGGTGAATCGGCTTCAGACAGATTATGATCACATGACTTTCGCGGGCGCGGTGCCAAGGACGTTTATTGGTGCTTTGGCCGTGTCTGCTATTGCGAAGCCGTTGGTGTCGTTCATTGAGGATGGGAAGGGGTTGCAGATATTAGGTGAGATTATCATCGTCCTGTTGTGTTGACGACGTTGTGTGGACTGTATGTTGACGATAGGTGTAGTTCGTGGCATATTAGGCTTCATAAATGCAGCAGCACTTGTCAGCTTCGAGGATGCAATAAGTCAGGCTTTTGGCAATGTAGCAGGGATCTGGTACATTCTGTTGCAATGCAGCCAGTTTCATGTAATGTACTATGCTTCCCGTACGCTACCAAATATGTACGCTTTCGCCTTAAGTATGTTCAATCCTCATTTCCCCAATACTCTTCCATTCAATCTTCTCAATCTCATCGTCTTCACTACACTAACAACATCACTACACCAGGCACACTCTCCCTCCGCTACCTCACCCTCTCAGCATTCGGTCCCCGCCCCAAACGCGCGCGCCGTCAGCGCATCGCCTTAAGCCTGCTCACCACCGCCGGCATAATCTTCCGCTCCGAACTCGCCCTCCTCCTCGCAACAACAAGTCTCTACCTCATACTAACCTCCCGCGTCGACCGTCCCGCCATTACATCCCTGATCCGCACAACCCTCCTCCCCGCCGGCATAACCTCCGCCGTCTTCGCCCTCCTAGCAACAATAACCATCGACTCATTCTTCTGGCACTCACCCCTCCTCTGGCCTGAATGGTCCGCCTTCCGCTTCAACACTCTTCAAGGCAAGAGCTCCGATTGGGGGACTGAGCCGTGGTATTACTACTTCATCAACTCATTGCCGAAATTACTCATGAATCCGCTGACGTGGGCTTTGTGTATCCCGCTCGCGTGCATGGATCGCTATCTCAAGCGCTCCAGTTTAAGTCTGGTGCTCCCGAGTTTGGGGTTCGTGGCGCTGTACTCGGCATTACCGCATAAAGAGTGGCGGTTTGTGCTGTACGTCGTGCCGGCGCTTACAGGTGTCGCGGCTGCAGGCGCGGCGCATATTTGGACGAGGAGGAGTCGGTCGTGGCTTTTCGCGTTCTTATCACTTGCACTGGTAACGAGCACGGCGGTTAGCTTCGTGGCTAGTATGGTGCTATTATTCATTTCGAGTCTGAACTATCCCGGTGCAGTGGCGTTAGGGCGATTGCACGAGTTGGCGCACGGTGAGAGGCCGATGTTGCGCGTACACTTGGACAATCTGAGTTGTCAGACTGGTGTGACGCGGTTTCTGCAAAAGGGGACGCCGGTGGAGGCGGAAGGGGGAAATGGGACGGTGTGGTTTTATGATAAGACTGATGTTGGTGGTGGTGGTGCTTCCGAACTCAACAATGGTGAAGGCGGTGTGATTGGGGATAAAAGCTTTTGGGAGCGGTTTGATTACGTGCTTGTTGAAGCTGGGAAAGAGGCGAGTGTGTTGGGGAATTGGCGCGTTGTGGAAGTCGTGGAGGGATATGCTGGGGTTGGAATGGTTGGACGGGATGTGCCTGAGAAGGAGAGGGAGAGGAAGGCGAAGGAGTTTTGGAAAGGAGAGGGGAGGGGATTGAGGATGGTGGTTGAGGGATTGGAGGTGGTGGAGGGATTGGTGAGGAGGTATGTTACTGGAGGAAGATGGGTTGAGGTTAAGATGGAGCCGAAGATTAAGATTATGAGGAAGGTTGATTAGATTGGTTGTTGTGCTATTCAAATGAGTGCTTGGTATTCGATATCGAGATATTGGTGCAAGATAATTTGCATTCATTCTTGGCTCATCTCCTCCTCTGAGCACCTCTCTGTCCGGCGGGTCTCTCAGATGGCAACAAACTCCTGATCGTCTTCAATAATGTCGCCTTGTGATCAGAGGTATAGCTGGCGTTTGCTCCAGCAATCCTTGCAACGCTCTTCAGCAGATTGTTGGGCAAAGTTGCATCCTGCGGATCTTGATATTGTCCCTGCACCAACCTCCTAACCATCAATGTTTTTGCCTCCTCATTCAGCGGCTCAAACCCAACGTGCTTTTCTCCTTTCGGTGTTTCCGGTTTGTAGCCCATGTTCTCCGCAATCCTCAAGACTTCCCTCTTCTCCGGCAAGTGCCTGAACTTAACAAACTCGCCGGCCACCAACCGTCGTGCAAGCTCCTTCTCCGCAATGTAATGTGTTCCCAATATACCCGTCCTCTTGGCGATATACCTCAATCCTTCTTCAACTGCATTGGACATGCCAGCACTTCCCACAGTCGCACCACCAACCTCACCCTTGCGTCCTTCCACGTCTACCTCTGTGGGTTCATGTCGTGGCAAAGCAGCCTCATCTGTGGCTGCTGCAAACTCCAAAGCTTCCTTGACATCTGCATCCATTTCTTTCCGAACACCCTCCAGTGCTGCAGCATACTTGTCATCCAGCTTGTTCTTCTCCTTGGCATCCGCTTCCATCTCATCGACCGTCTCAGCACGCTCTATGTAATCTTCCACAAAGTCCTGGATTTTGGCGTATGCGCGTGCTTCACCAAGAGTTGTGAAACGATCAATAGTGCTGTCGTCAGTCAAGAGAGCGTAGTTGGATCGTTCATCGACTTCTTCTTCTTCAGGGTCTTCATTTTCTTCTTCTTCCGGTTCAAAGGGTTTGAATCCACCACGTTTGTTGTTGTTTTTGCGTGGTGCTCGGGGACGGTCAGAGGCATCGCCGCGAGGAGGACCTCTTGAGTTATTTCGTGGTAGACCAGAAAAGCGAGAGTTTGATTGTGATGAAGGAGCATTTCCTTGTGGTTTTGGTCGCCTAACGAGCTCTTTTGGTGGACCGGATGTGCTTCGTGGTGGAGCGATATTATTTCGTGGAGGAGTAGGTGGTGATGCGGAACCTGTCGGCAATTTCCTGATCAATTCGAATGCTTTTGCTGACGATTCCTGGGCTCTTGTCCTCGATGGTTGGTTGCTTTGGCCGTTTTCTGCTGACTGGGCCGCCGTCTTGCTGAGCAGTCTCACTTGTCCAGGTTCTGTACATCTTGACAAGCAGCGCCCGAGGGCTGGCCGCGTTGAGGAGAGGCGATGCATGTTGAACAAGAGCAGATGTGATAATCGAGTATCAATGCAATGAGGTGCAATTTCACGATGTTTTTAGGGTTAATTGCCCCGCATGACTCCGTTGTTCTTACGCTAATGTTTCATAGGAGCAATTTTCCAAAACGCTCGTGTGACATTCATTTTCCTTGAGGTATCATCACACTTGTTTGATCCATGAATTAAATTACTACGCCGTCATGGCTGGAATCAGAGCTATCGCAACGCCAGTGGCACCATCCATCATCCTCAAACGGAAGCTAGCAGAGGACGACTCCCAAGCAGCAACAGCAGTAGCGCCCACGAAAAGACTGCGCTTCGACTCCGCTCTCGACGTGAAAGTAATAGGTGATCCCGCAGAGAAAGATCAGACTGCGGTCAAGGAGGAAGTGAGAAGAGCCATCAGAGAACGGGAGCTGTATGGAGAGAGCGAAGACTATGATGAGATTAAGAACATCTTCGAGGAAAAGCCTGGAACAGTAAACTCGCCAACCAGTTCATTACTACGAAAGTACCTCCAAGCGCTATCGTATAATGCCAGCTCCCTCAAGGGCCAGTTGTCGGATCTGGTGAATGCTGTTATCGACACACAATGGCTTGCCCACGACGAAGCCTTTGGTTCAGTCTTCATTCGCTTTCTTGGTCAACTTGGGTCTTCTCATAGCCCGTACATACCGAACATCTTCAAGATGCTAGTGGCCAACTTCTCACACCTCTCTACATCAGCTGGCTTGGCGTCACGAGCTTCTTCTGCAGAAAGAGCAGCACTAACTAAGCGCGTTCACCTGGCCATAAAATACCTCCTCCAGCTCATTCCCTCGTCAAGCACTGCTTTACTAGCCGCATTACCACGAGGATATCCATTCAAGGACGATACGTTGAAAGCAGATCTCGACTACGCAAAGAACTTGCTACAAATCATCGACTATGCACCAGAGCTGAAATCAGATATCCTCGACCTCATCACAGAACGTCTCATCAAGCTGGATGTCGAAGTACAGATAGACATCGAAGACTTGGAGGAAGACGTCGGCGATCTCCTTGGTGACCACAGACCTATACGGAAATACAAAGACGAATGGGAGGAAAAAGAAGAAGAAATCGAAGTCTCCGACGAAGATTCCGACGACGAATCAGACGACTTCCAAACAGCAGCTGAATTATCCCACGCACGCATCAAGACCTTGCGCTCATCAACGGCAAAAATGGACGCTCTCCTCGACCTGCTCTTCAGCTACTACGACCCTCAAATACGCAGCACAAAACCCGGCACCTCGGCCGCAATCTTCGACCTCCTGCTCGGCCAATTCCGCAAAACAATCCTCCCCGCCCATCACTCCCGGCACACACAATTCCTGCTCTTCCACTTCGCTCAAACCTCCTCAGAACTGACAACACGCTTCCTAACAACCTGTCTCCAAATCGTCGCCTCTCCAATCCACACAGCCTACCTCCGCATGTCAGCGGCATTCTATCTGGGCTCCTTCATCGCCCGTGCCTCCCACATCACCTCCGACGACGTCTACCAAGTCGGTACAAGCCTAATGTCCTTCATCGAGCGGCAACGACTCCAATTCGAGCCCCGCTCCAGTGGTCCAAACGTCAAAGCTTATGGCCCCTACTACGCCGCTTTCCAAGCACTAATCTACATTTTCTGTTTCCGCTGGCGAGACCTGCTCAGCGACCCCGAAGATTACCAAATCGGCGACACCGAAGAGGAAAATGAAGACGAATTGCTGAATGCCCTGCAGACGGGTGCGTTGCAGTGGATGCCCAACATCCGCTCTGTGCTCAACTCAAACGCCATTTCCATCTTGAACCCGCTTAAAGTGTGCGCGCCTACGATTGTCGAGGAGTTTGCGCGCATTGCGAAGTATTTGAGTGTGGTGTATGTGTTTAATGTGCTTGAGAGCAATAAACGCATTAGATTGAGTCAGTTTGTGAGACAGTATGATGGTGGCATTCAGGCGGTCGGCAGGGAGGGGTTGTGGCAATTGGATGCGTGGTTTCCGTTTGATCCGTATACGTTGCCCGGGAGTAAGAGGTGGGTTGAGGGGGATTGGAATGAGTGGAGGGGCGTTCCGGGGTTGGATGGACCGGGTGGGGGAGCTGGAGAGGATGAGGAAGATAGTGAGGAGGATGAGGAGGATGATGATGGGGACAGTGACGAGGATGGGGAGGGGGACGAAGATGCGGCTACGGAGACGCCCGAGGGGAGTTTGGTGTGAAATATGGAAGATTTGTTGAGCTGGGTTGAGATGCATGGTTATGATGTTATGAAATTTAATGACAATTGATTTGCACCTTTCATTCCAAACTATACCTGCCCTCGTTTCGTGTGATCGCTAATGTGGTGGCTGGACTGCGTACAGCTCAAGGGAGATATAGATATAATCAATAGCGAAGACTGAATGAATCGACCGTATTCAATTGACTTGGAGAAAATACTCAATCGGTTTGCATTACTGACACTGCTTCTCGACTTGCAGCATTCTCATCCAATCCAATTGACCGACCGCCTGCATTTAGCAAATCCGAGCAAACTGACGTCAATATTACCTGGTAGTAGTCGAGAAGTGAAACCAATACCAAAGATGGAGGGCAGTACGAAATAAGAACATACAGAGTCCGAATGAGCAAGACTGCTGCATACCTCATGCTGATTTTCTTTTCGATTCCCTTTGAACTCAGAGTCCCGTCACAGCAAGACCGAACATAGATTTGAATTAGGCTTCTTTTATTCTCTTGATTTCGTATAAATATACACCATCCTAACACCGAATATATTAATCACTTTCCGAAACTGCGGCTAGTCTTCCAGCGTGTCTGCTCTTCTAATCTCAACTCTTTGGTTCATCGCATATCTCCATCATACCATACACACACTTACTCATCTCATTCTCAATTCTTTCTACTAACCCCCGCAACACCCGCCCCAATCACACTCGGCAACTCCTGCCCTCCCATCTGCATCAACAACCCGACTCCCCACGCAATCACGCTCAAAAGCCCCACCGTCACACTGCCCAACAGCCAAAATTCAAAACTGACATCCTTCTTTTGACACGCCGGACCCGTCCATCTCGTCGTCTTTACGGTCCCATCCTTGTTCGTATGCCGACTAACGCTGCATTGACAGCTGTAGCAGCTGCCTTTGCCGGGGCCCTGACTGTCTTTGTACTTGAGGCTGCAGGAGCCGTGGCCGGAACAGCTGTGCGTGATGGATTCGCAAAGGGATAGGCTGGAGAAGCATTGAGGGAGGATTCCTCGCGGAGCGGTGGTGTTGGTGCTGCTGTTGGAGGAGGCGAGGATGCGGGTGGTTTCGGTGGCGGGCGCTTTCCAGGCGGGTGTGCTGTCGGTGGAGACGGATTCTTCTTCGTTGTTGAACGGATAGAGGGTGTCGAGCCAGTTGGGTTTGTGGGTGGAGTCGGAGGTGGATGATTGTGAAGGATGGGAGACGTAGATGTCTTCGGGGAAGGAAGGAGAGTGTGGTGGGTTAGCCACGTTAGTGTCGTGGTTGGAGGCGGGTGCTAGGTCGGGACGACCGGAGGAGGGGAGGTCGGAGAACCAGTTTGATTGTGCTGAACGTTTGGTGAAGAGGCTGCTGCTTGTGGAGGGCATAAGGGCGATTGTAATGTCCCATTCGTTGAGCTGGTCCGTTGCCGAGACGATGAAGGCGTGGATCTTGTCCAGTGCGCTGGTCTATCAAGTGGTATTAGCCAACAGAGCGTATAGAGTCTGTATGTGCATGTTGCTCGAGCCTTACCTCCATGTCTACGGAGATCAAGAACCTGTTTTGCCTGGGCTTGAACATCTTGACGTCCTTGCTCAAAGGCTTGATCAGGTTTTCCACCGCTAGTATATCACTCGTTTGCGTCACCCGTCCTGAAGACTTATGTTGCTTATCGAAATATTCTAAAAGTGCTAGGTTGTTTGCAGGTGACGGTGCATTCATTACTGTGAAGATTGGTACGTGTTCATCTGAGGGCAGGATATCTTCATACACGAGTTGATTAGAACAACAAGTCGCTGTGTAAGTGATAATGATGGGTACCTGTTGGATCTGCCACGCCCTCAACCATAACCAAAAGTGACGGCTTGCTCCCCTCTTCTGCGAATAACTGTTGCGAATGACCTCCATAAGCATTGAGTAGACGGATAGTGTCTTCATCCACATCTTTGATTGCGTCCAATGAGCCCAATCCCAATCTTTGGGCGAAGATGTGACGTGCTGTGGTGGGAGTAACGCTGTCGCTGCCGGGAAGGGCATTGGAATGAGGAACAATGACCAGAGCGTCCTTTGCCGCTGTGGTCGCTGCCAACAAGGTGGATATCGTCCAGAGCTTCATGATGTATAGTGATGTTGTTGAATGCAAGATGTTTCGATACAGGATGATGTTGCCCAATTCGTCTTATCGTCCTCGTGGCGAATCACGTGCTAATATTTGCCAAAACATACTGTCCTTGCATCACCTACTTACTTCCTACTATTCTCGCCATTTCTTTTCATTCAATCGCTTTGCTACTGTCAAGAGGCCATTCATATTTACTGCCACCCATCAAAGGCCTAAGTCCTGCTGAATACACGCAACTCATCAGGCGCCCGATCACACTTTCCCGCTTAACACCGCCTGTGCTCACTCCTCCCAACCACCATGCGGTCCTGGCGCTCTCTATCAACTCAAGTCATACGTCCAGCATTAACGCATCGCATCATCCCCTTCCGACCGCCATTCCGACGCTTCAATCATAACCAAGTTGTCTATGTTCGCGAACCCTATGTCTCGAGAAACAAGATACTCCTCATTTTCTTGAATGCAGCCTTGGCCTATACCGTCAGCCGGTTGTTCTTCCGCAAGCTCGACAATGCAATAGATGATATAGAGATTCCAGAAGCAGAGGAGGACGAGGATTCCATGTTCGTGCCATTAGGCTGGCCAAAACGCTTACCTCAACAGTACTACCATCAATCAGACGAAGATTGGCAAGAGTTTATCAAGTTTAGTAATAATGCAGAAAAGAAAAAGGCAATACGAGGTGCGTTCATTGCAAAACGCTACAACATGAGACGTACTAACAGGACGTATCAGAGGAGCTGGCAAATCGTGTAGTCAGCGACATATCCAAGAATGTTAAAACGCAGCAGATATTCGGGAAAAAGATACGGCTGAGCAAACACTGGCTCGAAGTCAAATTTCCTGACGCTCCGCCACCAGAGTATGTACGACCAGGATTGGAAATAGCAGACGAATACATAGCAATCTCAACACAGGTCCTACCACATTCTCATATGGTCACGCTCAGCCACGTCATGCGTCCGCGCGCTGCATGGGTAGCATTACAGTCAAGCGCAAAGATGTTGTACATGTGTCAGCTCATCAAGCTGAAGGCTGCAATAGGCATCAGCCTTGATCAGCAAGAGCAACAAGTTGCATTACTATACAGATTGGTACGGGATACGCAACGAGGACAGATGCCACAAGACCCTCTCCAATCCATTGCGCAGTCACAAAATAAGGCAATTGATCAGCTACTTGGAAAACCTGCTTCGAAGTCATCATCAACGCAAACACCACAACCTGCGCGTGATCCTCAGCCAGCACCCTCAATAACGACAGGCTTGCCTTCAATCATTTCACCACAGGTTTGGGAGCGGATCAACTCCACATTCAATCCTTTTGCATCTGCACCTTCCACATCTATAAGCACGACAGACCAATCGTCCACATCAGACACAGATTCAAAGTTTAGCGGCTGGCCTCTTCTACCCATCGAATACCCGCCATCTCTAATAATCGCTGCTTCGACTTTCCAAGCAGCTTTGGCCAAGAACTGGTTTAACAGCCGATTGGATCTGCAACCAAAAGGATCATTCTTGGTATTTGGAGAAGTGGAGGTCATAGGCGACAGAGCAAGGGCGAAGTGTGACGTTAGAGCTGCGTATGATCCGAAAGAAGGAAAGTATATCTGGGTGGTGTGTAATGTGAAGCATTTGTGGGAGTTGAAGCAGAGGGCCAAGGGCGGGCCTTGAGGAGCGAGGGACTGAGGGGGGAAGCGAGTGAGTCTTGCCTCAGAATCATGGTTTTACGACAGTCACGACATGGTGTTTCTTTCATCTTTCTTGCAGCATGGCGACAGGTTGTGGCAGGTTTAGCATGGCATGGGTTAAGCGAGCGGGATTAGGCAGTGTTTCTTGCATGAGAGTGTCAAATCTTAGACCGCCTTCTTCTTCACGGAATATGCGTCTTTCTATATGCTTTGCGTCGACCGTCCTTGTCAAAGTGTATGACTAATCCGGGGACGGCACAATTCGAGTGGACGGAAGCCGAGCCGATGGTCGATCGTCACCAATCTCTATTTCAACGACAAGACATCGAACGGCCATAGAGCAAGGTATGAATGAGGGCAGTGGCTGAGAGGAAAACAATGTCTCGTATAGTATAATATATCATCTAAAGCATTTTTTCTCCATTGTTTATTTGTCCTTCTCTCTTATTCGTCCTCGTTGCCTGTGATACTTGCATGCGCCCTGGCGTAGGCTCTGCTGCCACACCACCAAGCAAAACCAGATTAAAGCCAGCTTGCTCCAACCCTCTTGCACCAAACAAAAAGTACAATCAGAAATGGAATAAAAATGTCAAAACTCACAAATAATTAGGATGTCTACTCCACGCCCAAACTCCCTTGTCACAAATCGCACTCCGGTCACCCTTCTGCACCACGCTCCTAAAGCGATACTTCTGCACATCCGCTATTGCTTCAAGTAGGAAGCCGTAGGCAAAGAGTATAATGCCGATGATGTCGCAGGGTTTGCCGAAGGAGACTTTAGGGTAGTTTGCAACCGAGGGAGAGTTGAGGATGGTTATAGGGAGGGAGACTGTCCATACCCAGAGCATCTGTAGGGATAGGAGTTAATGTGGGGTATTGGTGTTAGGTGCGGTGGGTTTGTGGTGTACTGAATTTTGTTTCGCTAGTGATGCGGGACGGACACCGATAATGTGTGAATGGGCAAGAGAGGGAAAAGGGAATCGTTACCTGAAATATCCAAAATCCAAGAAAAGAAAAGAATTTATCTCGTTTATCGTCGAAGCGGTCGTCTTTGCCTATAGTAGAGAGAGAGAATGGTGATTAGCTTAGGTCGACGCAAGCACTATTCATCCCACTTCTAGCTCCACTGTTCGTCACCATTTGCTTTTTTGATTTTCTTCCCATTCGGTTCTTCGCTCATGAACCACAACGCGAGCAGACCTCATGCTTCTTGACGTGCAACGAACTGCCCAAATATCACAACTTCACACAACAACGAAATCAAATGCGCGGCACATCACAGCACACTCCCCACCTCCTCAATACAAACCCACAAAACAAAACAAAACTCACCCGTC
>Ga0068631_100763_pt1 | contig 12515 bp, 10 predicted proteins | sample InSIn5gowninarea_2_FD_77434 | JGI IMG/M metagenome (GOLD analysis project Ga0068631, IMG submission 77434) | Clean room microbial communities from NASA Spacecraft Assembly Facility at Jet Propulsion Laboratory, Pasadena, California, USA -... ...
AGGATTGAGCAACATCCGGCAGTCGTACAGCAATGTCGCCAGATTGTGTGATATACCTCACCCATGGCAACGATGGGTATTGCAACTATATCTGATGTTAGCTTATTCCATGAGACACAAGAACCTCACCAAAACATACCTTGGGCTCGATGATCTTCAGATACCTCACCTGGATCCCACTCGTCGTAAAGTATGGAATCTCAAACTTGACGTTGATCGGTCTCTTTCCCTTACCACCACTCATGCCACCTCCCATACCTCCAAACCCTCCCATCATACCTCCTCCTTTCTCATCATCACCCCTTACACTCGGCAAGCCAAGCTCCGCCCTCATCAAGAACTCTTTCTGGCCACCAAATTGCTTGATCTTCCAGATGATTGCGCTTCGTTCGGGCGCATAATGTACTGTACCCACATTCGTCCTGAACCGTGGCGAGTCTGCGTCTTCAGGTACTGGAATGCTGATTTCGACATTGTTCGCAGTACTCCTCCGCTTGAACTGTGCTTTGGCTTTGAGCATATACTCGATCCTGGAACCTGAATGCGATTCAACCATACACTCCACCCAGATCAACGGCTTCACTTGTGTATTCAGACGATATGACATGAGCTCAAACTCTCCATCTGGCGGAATGAAGCTAATAGTCCTATCGTTCTCGAATCTCGATAATCTGACACACTGATGAAACTTGACATCCTCCATCTCAACAGACTTTCCTTTTGTTGTACGTCCTGTTGTCTCAAACATTGCTTTGTCGTTCAAACCGAGTCGTAATTCGGGCATACCAGAAAGATAGCACTTCATCTTGACAGCGCCGAGGATCTCAGAACGCAGAACGTTGCCGGTGGAGCTGACGAGCAGATTGAGCGATTCGACGACATCGAGGAAGACTTCGTTCTTGCGGTACCGAATGCCTTCGGAACGCCAGGATACAGCGTTTGTCACAGCTATTGGTGCTCGAGCTTGGACTTCGAGTTTGTGGGATTCTTGTGTTATATATCTAGAAGGAAGCCTTTGTGTCAGCGGACTCGATGAATTGGAACGTCTAAAATCACATACTCTTGTAGGATCTTGCTTTCTGTCGTTTGTGGATATCCATAATCCATCATCTCATCGAGAAGCTCATAGATGACGACAAAGTTGTCCCGTATACTCTCTTCTTCCAGCTCTTTGAAATACTCCGTGAACACCTCAACCAGCTTATGTAGAAAGAGTAATATTTCCGCAGCGTTGCTGTTTCGTTTTGTGAGTGCGAGGACGTAGAGGTTGTTGTGTCTTATGTAGAGGTACTGTTGTAGTAATGTTGAGCGAATATGTCTTGCTATCATTGAGACTCCTTGAAACATACATTGATGCCTTCGTCTGAGAAGCATGGTGGTACAGCTGAGCTTTCTTCTTCTGCTTCGGATAGGAGTATTGGAAACTTGTCGACTGCTGACATAGGTATGTCTCCTCTATAGTTACGCGCAAGCAAGGTCTAGCACGCAGCAGTTAGTCACTTGGATCGTGAACACACTAGCTACGTGCTTGCTCAAGATAGATGAGACTGGATATGCCTACCTTGCCCTTAAGGTCTAGGAAGAACAGTGCTGATGCCATGTCGATAGTGCTGACTGATCTCTACAGGCCAACTCTAAGTGTGCCAGCAGACTTCTGTGTTCGTAGGTGATTGCAGTGCTGCGCGCTCGGAAGTGTATAGGGGAAGGAGAGTCTGAACGTCGGGGAGCAGTATGGGATAGTATGCGCGTAAGTACAAGTGACTTTGTTGTCAAAGTCTGATAGCAGCAGGAAGGAGACTCAATCTGTTAACGTCTTTTGAGTATTATCCTTTGCACAATATAATGTCTTTAGTTGTTTGTCCTCGAACACAACAACATCATCAAACGTCTCGAACCGCGCTAAGAAATGACGAAGTCAAGATTTCACAGTAACGCATACCCTGCCAGATTAGTAATCATTGGCTCATCACCTTAATTTTTTTGCTTCCTGAATCTCTTCTTCTTCTTCTTCATGGCATCCTTTCTAGACAGTGCAGAACAGCGTACTACTTTACAGCCTCATTCTGAGATTAGTAGAGTACAGTCGGTCGCTGTTCTGCGATTCTGTGTTGCCCAGACTGAGGCACTTTCCGTCTCCATAAGAGCTGGCCGAATTAGAATCAGTGCTTCGGGCGGCGTCAGAGGAGGCGTACATCTTGGATCATTATTGGTTTATTGAGGAATTGACGATAGAGGTGACACTAACACATTAGGTGCGTGGCTACACGTTAATCACGTCGGAAAGCGAATGGATCGGAAGGCATTATTAAGGAAAGAACAAAATTATTTATACCTTGTGGACGAACCACTCAGGGAGAAGAAAAAAAAAACTACCCGAAGTCGACACGAACGTCGTGCGATATGTAATTGCGCCTGCTCTGCTGTGTGGGCTTCGATCTGTCCTGCCGTGGCTCATTTCTGATCGTGGTAGTCGGCCGTGAAAATGTCGACTCTGTAGGTCGATGCTCCCATGAAACGAGGAACTTCTTTCCCTATATCCACCCTCTATCCCATGCGCTTGTGTTTCAATTGTTCACCTAAATATCTCTGTCCCCTTCCCTGCTTGCCCATATTCATACTCTGCAAGTGCTTGGTGATCCGAGTAGCCATGCTCGGCACCAGCATATACAGTGATAATTACACCTCTACCATCATCACCTAATGGATGATTGGTTAGCTACTGGTAACTCAGCTCGACAAACGCAATATACCTACGACCATGTGGAACATCTCTGACAAAACCAAAGTCCCACGACCCATCACCAAAGCATTCCGTAAACACAGTCTCCAGGTAAAAAGCAGGCACACTGAAAGCAACCAGCGCCATCAGCAACGGCAATTCGCCAACTAGTCCACCTTTATCCTGCACATGCGTCCAAGCTTTGTTTGGTGCCCAGTAGGCCTCGGGCAGAAGACGTCGTGCCCACCACGCTTGATCTGGTCTTTGTGTTTGCAGTCGAATTGCTGGACCTTCAGGTGTCGCAAAGGATCGGAAGGCATGACGAGCAGGAAGATGCTGAAAGCGAAGGCGTGCCCAAGATGGCAGGTTGTGTGATGTAGTCTGTTGTTGCTGTGCTTGTAGTTGTTCAGCTTGTATTGGTGTCTGCCGTGGTTGTGGTGCTGGCAGATGTTGATGGGGCGAGTCGGGTCTGGGATTTGATGTTGGGCTGAATGACGGTGGCTCATCAATGCCAGACCCTACCGCGTACTGTGTTGCGTCGTAGTTGACGATATGGAAGGCATCTTGATAGACGTAGACTGATGTTGTACCATATAATGCTGTGCTTGTGTTCAGAGGTACCGTTGACTGAGGCATAGGCTCTATTGTTGTTCCATTACAACGAAAGGCTTGTGTTGTGCCTGTTGTCACATTGTGCCCTTTCGCTTGTGGTGGATGCCATACTCCTTGACCATCAACCACATCAGTGACCGTGGAATGAGGTCGCATCTCCTGGACAGTAAAGCAGAATGATGGTGCCATAACACGACGCTGCCTTTTGATAGAAGAACCGATCTGTGTAGGTAGACTTCGTTTGAGCGCAGAGATTCCAGACTGGTTCTGTGATGAACAACAGATCAAAGATTCCTGTGCAAGTTGACCGTAGAAGAGAGCGAGGTTTGAAGTGGCCTCAGTCAACATGAAGAGCTACTACGAAACACTTCGGTTCCGGATCTTATTCAATTTCAAGCACGCTCCACGTTAAAGTCTTCGGAGTAGGAGTGCGAAGCGTTGAAAGATGACCAAGACCTTTGTGATTGACTGGATCCAACTGAGTAGCAGACTAAGAGTGATTGACGAGGACGTTATATCTATCCACTGACGCAAACCAAACACGACTCTGTTCGAGAAGTGAACGACGGGTACAACTCCAGATGATGCAAGTATTAGTCCGTAGGGAGCTACGCGAATGGAAACCGACGTTGTCGCTGTTCGCAGGAATATGCTAACAACACTAATCTGATAGAAGTCCGGTAGAGTATGGATGTTGTCTCAGGTGAGTGAGCAGATTGTGACTGACATATGAACAGACGAAGACTTGGAGAAAGAAAAAGGATTTGGCGCGCTTACGCTATTGTCAGATTCGCCATCGCCGTGTCTATTGTTGTGAGATGTTGATTACCTTGTAAGAGGTCAAAACACCCTTACACGGCTGCAGCTCAGATCATAAGACCAGACCCAGCTGAATCACAGCCTCTTGGCCCTTGTAGGGCCACATCTACCGTCGACACCGTCATACGGGTAGTACAGAATGGCTGTAACCTAATACCATTTCCGTAAAAGCGAACCGCGATCTGGCATAGCTTCGACTGGAACGCGCCTGAAATGATAACGCTGACAGTGCTTCTTGGCGAAGGATTGTGTTCGCTTCTCCTGCGCGGCAATAACCATAAGTCTCAACCTGTGTTAGTGGCGTTGTACCTTGAGGTTTGGCATTTCCTTCATTTGGTTTGCTGTGATGACCGGTGCGGATCTGAAGCGTGGCTCTGGAAATGGCGCAAAGCTTGGTATCCGGATTACTTTCATTGGACGGCGCAACGATCTGGCCCGATCTCCAGGAAAGTCAAAAGTCTCCTGGGTCGGCGCGGCACAAAGACTTGAAACTTCATGCAAGCATAAAGCCGAGCCCTTCTTGTGCTTGTAACCTTGTCACTGACATGAACTGTATGATCGACATCTCTAGACTCTGCAGCAAACATCGTCGACAGCAGCAATAGGCAACTGGGTCTTCGTCCACGCGTCGAGGATCTGCGACAAAATAGACTGATGGAGTAAATGCTCTCATGCCACGACACGACAACATGCTTACATGTCGTTAGCGGCCTTTTCTTGACTTACGCTCTTACATTACGCAGAATGTTGCAGCCTGCCGCCTGGCCCAGCGATTGACTTCGAGGGTTAAGGCTAAGCCTTTATCAAACCGCCACGACCTTATAAAGTCTATACGTCTCTAAGAAGAACATTTCGAAACATGTACCACATCACATTGAACTCAAGCCACTACCTCTTATAATCCACTACCGGCAGCATGCAGGGACGAACAAAATCAAGGCTTGATACGTTGATACGTTGTGACAATGCGACGACTCGCGTCAATTCGTCCACTAGAAATTATACTTCTACCGGTCTCGAGTGCGTCATGCCAACGTCTCACCTTGATGTTTCACCTTCGTAACGAAGATTTCGTAACGAACAACTTAGTGCTGAGACACCACTTGCAGCATAGTCACTCCGGACGATGTGATCGCGTAACTAAGTTCGGAATGACATGGCATCGGTAGCCACCCGATGTCAATGTATTGGCCACATAGCCTAGAAATGTTATGACACCTCTCAGGTAACTCTCGCTTCGCTCTTGGTCACAATCGCGAGGGCCTTAGTGTTGAGACCACTTCCCTTTCCCATACAAGCTCGACTTGGCACTCTGATGCTTTGGGCATGACAACTCTACTTGCCATGGTAAGCCCACTCCAGCGCATTGTAAGGTTGTATTACTATTTTATGTTTTGAAAAACCGGACGCTGCCTGCGCAGTTTGTACCGAGTTCCGTGGACCATGATACAGATCACGCCTATGATCATTCTGCTCAGTCGTTGCCAAGTGCTTGTGGTATACGTCGAGCATCCACTAAGGTCCACCAAGGTCTTATTGAAGTTGTACTGGGCTCGACTCCATCAAATTTCTACCAGATAAGGACAATGCTCATCCCGCACCACCCTCCACAACACAAAAAGCGCATCTACTAAGGTCTACCAAGGTCTCATCAAAATTGTACTAGGCTCGACTCCATTGACCTTCTACCAGATGAGGACAATGCTCGTCGCGTATCATTCTTCACTAACACGATACGCTTCTTGAAGTAAGTCGAATTCAGATCGGTGGAATCAATGCCAGGATTGTCAGGATTGCCAATATCGTGATACGAAGCGAAAGAAGAGCGACAGTACAATGACTTTTGAGGACCCTCTCTTAGCATGACAGGTTGTTTTGGCTCGAATGTTGGTGTCGGTGCACGGCATAGCTCGTCTCCTGTCCTAGGTATGTCAAATTGAGTACCTATTTGATGCCACTAAAGGGTTCCGGACACACCTCTTAGTCCTAGCAATGGTTGCGAGTGGGGTTTCCTTACTTCAACAGTGAATGATATATTCCTTTTCCGAGATTACAGGCAAGAACCACGGGTTGCTAGGACACTACAAGGTCGGGCACGGGACTGACAAACAGGAGAAAAGCCCAACACTCATCTTAGATGTGCTATATCCCGCCAAAGTAAGTGCCCACCTTAAGAAATAGTCAAAGTGCACATGATTGATATTCTTAGATGTGATCCTGGATAGCTGCAAGCATAGGTCGGCAAGATAATTGTTCGCATCATTCAGTATAGACGATAGTACGGTTTATTCATTTCAGTAGCCGATATCTCTCAATGCGTCCGTTCAATTGCCAGCAAATTGCCACTGTGGCTGGTTACCTATACAACCTCTGTCATCACATTTATCAATTCAGGCAATCTTTTCCTCTGCTGAGGCACCTTGTAGCAGTGAAACACTACCGCACAAGTGGCAAGTAAGTACTGATCATGAGCTCTGACATTGTTCTAAAGGCGTCACGATGTTATATTGTAGAGTAGTAACAAGCCGCACCCGAGTATCATGGGCGAGCGATAGATACCGTCTTCCTGACTTATCTTGTTCGCAAATTAAAGCTTTGCAGGAGTAACACAAGTGAATTTTAGTAACCTGCGGAAATGCACACGAACATATGCAGGATGAAGTAAATGCAGTAGCGGTAACGATTACTTACTAACTCTTTCGAGAACTGAATATGTACAATCCTTCTCTCAACCTGCTCCCCTCCAATTTACCACACCAACAAACTCACCCCCTCCACGCTGCCTCACTCTCCATATTATAATCATCACTCTCCGGCACAATATACCTCTCCGCATCAATCGCCTGTAGGGCACTCTGATCCATAATCTTCCTATCCCCCGTCGCCTCCGCCTTCTCCAAAATCTTCACCGCATTGCTAATCATCTCGGTCTCCAGCGTTCCCATCTCCTTCCTGCCCGCAAACCTCACTGTATCATACCATGTATCTGCGTCTTCGCGACTATAGTCCATGTGTTCGGTGATGTAGGCGATTGCCTCTTCGCGGTTATTTTGGAAGTGCTGGATTCCTTTTTGAAGCGAGGGGAGCAGGGTGCGAGCGATGCGTTCGTCGGCGTAGGCGCCGCGGGCGGCGATGTGCCAGGCGGGCCAGGGGGTTTGGATTTCGCCGAGGCGTTTGAGTTCGTGGTTGTCCCAGTATTTTTTGGTGGTGAAGTGCTCCCACATGAAGAATGCTGAGGAAGAGATTTGTGTTAGTTGTGCTGTTTATATTGTTGGATCTGCGCTGCAAATAGCACAAGACTGAGAATGTCACCAATCTCACTGTAACTTACTCGCACTTCCCTCCTTGACCGCCGCCCGCAATTTCTCAAAAGGTCCACACTCCACATACTCCAGCTCCTTTGCATTCATTCCCCCAGTCCAGCCATGCGTCTGCGCCAACACACTCGCCATCACCTGACTACCGCTTCCCAAGCGACTCACACCGACCTTACTACCCTTCAGCTCCTCCAACATTGTGATATCTTCCCTCAACGCGCCCGTGCTGATTGCCCACGTCAACGGGCTAAGTGTGTATGCGCCGACGAGGTGGTACGGCTTGTCTGACCAATCTTGGCCGCCGAATGTCTTGGTCAGCCCGACAATCCAGGCTTCTGTTAAACCGATGCCTACGTCGATGTCTTGTGCGTGGAAGGCGTCTATGAGTGTGCCGGTGCCTGAGGGGTAGGAGATGAGCTCGACGTGCTCTGAGAGTCCGTATTTGTCGTGCGCGAAGTGGAGGGGTGTTAGGAAGTGTTCTGTAGATTGTTAGATGTACACTCATAGCGCGTTGTGTGGATGAAGAGTAGATGCTGATGAATGAAAGTGGCCTGCCGGTGGGTTGCTGGGATCGCTCTCCACCTCAGAATGCTTACCTGGAATATAGCCAATACGCAGCTTCTGATGTAAAGAGATGGATGTAGAGAATGCTCGTAGTGGTGATGTATTCGTCCTTGCTAGTCTAGTGAAGAGACTCGGTGTCCGCAGAGTTTGAAGCAGCATCGTAAAAGTCGATTCCAGAATACAGACTCGGTCAGATTATGAATTCAGATTGGCTATAATGATAAGCGAAGGATATACAGAAGAAGGATGTCTCTGGGCGGTGCTGGAGCTGTTGCAACTTGGGATGATGGTGTGGTTGTCTTGTGTCTCGTGCGCCAGCGATCGTCATGCGGGGTATTCCGGACCGTCGGCAAAAGGTGTGTTTCAGCCCTATCCATGTATCCATGTCCATTGGACTTTCCGTTCTTCATCTTCATCAACACCTGCTCCTTCTTCTGCTGCTTCTCGTGATCATCTTGCACCGCTATATAGGAGTTAGCCATCAAGAAAGAGCCGACCGCAATACGGATGATATCTTCAAGATTGCCCCTACGAGGACGACCAGCCCACAAGCACCCCTCGATAGACAATGGTCTTACCCTCGGGCGATAGAAAGCGCACTATGCTGGGGTTCTGGTGATAAGTGTTGTATGATGCACTACTAATACTGAATGTTCTCATCACTATAACACGCACAGGTATCTTGGCATATTATTGTTTACTATTCGCAAGTGGTTTCTGTCATTGAACGTGTGTCAAGATAGCCGTTTGTCATTGGAATCGGACCCTGAAATTGTGGGGGCTACTTGTTGTTGATCTCTCCTTAGTTTTGTTTCAGTTTCGCATTTGTTTCACATCAACTTTGCCTCCAGTACTCGAGCGTCTCCAGTATGGTCCTCCAACTCTTACGGCTTGCGGTCAATTATATCTCCCCTATCTTGTACGTCTGCACATCAGCCACGAAAATGGCAGCACCTCCTACCTCAGTAACAACGATAAAATTAACTAACCTCTATCGCCTGCCTTTGTAGCATAGTTACATCTCCCGTAACCAGCTATGCCGAGCTCATTCTTAATATGCGCAAGACGCGCTCCTCCGACGGCTTCTCCTTCGACATCCCTCTGATAATGCTAGTCGCCTGCATATCCAAGCTCTTCTACTGGCCCGGCGCCCGCTACGACACAGCTCTCCTCCTTCAAGCTGGCATCATGATCGTCGTTCAAGTCATTCTCCTGCAAATCGCCTTAACAAACCGACCTCCACAAGACAAACTAGGCCCTGCATCCACAAATATGCCCTTTGCGCCAGCGCGCCGCGATAAAAGACCCTATGACTTTTGGCAATGGCGAGATGCTCGTCCTTATTGGCTTTTCATCGTGTACTTTTCGGTCGTGCTCTGCGTGTTGCAGGTTGTCTTTGGCACCTGGGCACCCTATGTAAATGTTCTTGGATACTTTGCGCTCTTTGTGGAGGCGATTTTGCCTGTACCTGTCATCATGAACAATCACAAGAATCGTAGTGTCAAGGGATTCAGGTTGAGTGTTTTGGCGAATTGGCTGCTGGGAGATGTTATGAAGATGACGTTTTTCTTCTTGAGTGAGAGTAGTATCCCGTGGAGTTTCAAGCTCTGTGGTTTCTTTCAGTGGTGAGTATGGGAGTTGGTTGTAAGTAAAGCCGAGCGAACGACTACTGATGGCTGCTGAACAGGGGATGCGATATGTTCATTGGAGTACAATACTGGAAGTACGGCGCAACTTGAAGCGGTAGAAGCTATGTTCAGGAACAACAACCAATTCCTATGCAAGAGGTATTATACATCAAGCATAAGCCATCCAAGCAGCAACAGCTCCCACGGCCGGAAACGCCGCTCTCACAAAGTTCAACCACAGCCACCTCCTCAGCAACTCCTCACTTCCCACACCACCCTCCTTCGCCTCAGTCGCCTTGACCTTCTCTCCTCCCTCCTGGCTCCCGGCACCACCAACCTTAGCCGCCTCCTCCCTAGCAAACAAGCGATCATTTGTCGACGCAATCACAAGAACGGTAAAAGGCGCAATAGCCAGATTGAGCACACCTGCTGCGGTCGCATACTGCCATGGTCGCAGTACCGAAGTCGCTCTTGAGAAGAGTGCCGTCGCAGGGCTGCCGTATAGACGATATGCATTGCCAAAGCACAACGAAGCTGATGCTAGGGCGATGAGCGGTGCAGAACCCTTTCCTGCTTCGTAGACATGGCGGAAGATGGAGAGGGTGTGGGATTCGGCTGTTGTGCGGGTGGAGCTGTTTGGTGGGTGGTTTCGCAGGTGGGAGAGAAGGGAGGGAATGAATGCGAGAGAGAACGAGGCGATTGCGCCTGTTGATAAGTTAGAATTGAGTTGGAAATGGATACGAGAGATGGAGAGAGAGTTGTGCATACCTGAAAGAAAAGCAGATGTAGCGATTGGCGCGGCGTATAGTGGTGAGTTATAGTTTAACAGAGACGCCATTGTTATGTGGTCGACTGGGGTAAACCCTTATGTTGAATTATAATAACGAGAATGCTCGAAGCTGGTAGATGTAGAAGTTTGTGGTCGAGGTTCGTCCGAAGCTGGCTGTAATGGCTTGAGGATTTTGGGTACGAGACTTGGAAATCTGTCTGCTCAAAGTCTGGTATTGCTAGTCAATTTATATCTATGAATTGACTAACCTCAAATATTGACTCACTTCAAATATCTGACCGTCGGCCACAGAAGCAGCAGATTAACCGAGATAACCGTTATTCTGTCGTTTTTGTCGTATCGTTTCCGCTAGCGGCGGGAATCGGATGAATGATATGATTTCAGCCGGGTCGAGTGTTTACTGCTGGTTTGTGTCTGGGTTATTCATTGTGGGTTGACATTGCTGATTTCCAGGTAGAGGCTAAGCTTTGCAAAGAATCAGGATAAAAAGGGCTTAATCTGACCTCAGCTATATTTCAGAGACATGCTGTGTTTTTAAAAGCCCAAGGACAGGATGTCTATATTACGACATTTACAATTTCTCCTCTACCTACCAAAGATTATAAGTCGCTTTCACTATCCTCTGCATCATTGTAACAGGCTCTCTAGGATGCTTAGACACTTCCCGCTCCGCCTTCAGCACGTCCTCTTCTCCATCGAACAGCTTCGGTGGCGGCGCGTAGGCAAAAGTGATGACATATTCGCCCATCTTGCCAGCATAACTCGACTCTCGCATCTGTTTCGATATCTTTGCAGTACAGTTATATTCTTCTTCATATTCCCGGCCTCCCTTTGCCCAGACGCGCCAGGCTACCCGAAGGGGGAAGGAACAGCAGTTGTAGATTGTGTTTGTGGATGGTGATGGGTCGGATTGTGTGAGCCAATAATGTGCAGTTCGACAGATGAGATAGGCGTAATGTTGGGGTGAAAGTGGTGCTTCGTCCTGATGTAACGGCGGTGTTGGCAGTCGTCGTTGTTGCTGGATGATGGGATTTTCATTCATGCGTTTTTCAATGTCGTGGATTAGTGCGGATAGATTGAGTTTAAAAGCCCAATATAGCATCATCACTTCGGCGATGGTGATTGTAGCAAATTGAATATGTGGTGAGAAAATGTTCCAGATTGGGCCTTCGGACGTGCCGCACCAGTATAGATTTGTGTCAGCTAAAGCTCCCTGTGTTGCTTTGAATCCTGCTAGCCACATCTCGAGTTTTGCATCCAGTGCTCTAACTTCGTTGGAAAGAGTGAGAAGGGTCTCTGTAAGGGAAATGCTCCCTTGTGCATTGGCAGCCAAGTCAACATCGTATATGTCAAGCCGCTGCATGAACCCTGGTATATGTATGACCATTGGCCAAATACTGTCTCGGTAGGATGGCCATACTGTGCCTTCCATCACGCTAAGCCACTCCGGCCCGTCCCAATTGACACGTTGTCTCATACCCATACGTGCCATACAAGTTTGAGGTAGTAGCCCAACCAAGACTCGTCTTCCAAGAGGCGATCGAAACGCTTCAGGACCGGCTTGTCTTGCTATATGATTGCTCGCCTCACCGTGTACGGCCCACATAGGACTTACTGGTAGACTCTCAGGAGAATGCAAACATGTCGAAAATTCATAACTGATCAGTGAATAAGCTACCAAAACCAAGGCGATCGAATAGTTGGGCATCTGTAGGAAAGGTGGTCTCATAAGTTGCCTCATATCTCGCAGTGTTTGGTGGTATGCAATAGATCCAAGCCGTATTAATCCTTCATCGCCTCTACTAACGCCAACGTTTGAAGCGAACGCTGCAATTCTTGCACTTGCTACAAGCTGACGGGTAGGTCCTCCATTTGTGAGTTGTATCATAGGTACACTCGGCCACCTTGAGATATATCAGTTAGTTCACCGAAAATTCAAATGAGCCTACACACTACTTACCATGATTCATCGCCTATATCGACACGACAGTATGGTTAGCAGGAGTCGTTGGAATGGCATCATGTACGACATTGACGTACCTTTGGTACATGTTATCCAAACTCCA
>Ga0068631_100766_pt1 | contig 12480 bp, 9 predicted proteins | sample InSIn5gowninarea_2_FD_77434 | JGI IMG/M metagenome (GOLD analysis project Ga0068631, IMG submission 77434) | Clean room microbial communities from NASA Spacecraft Assembly Facility at Jet Propulsion Laboratory, Pasadena, California, USA -... ...
GGTGCAGACCCAGCTGCTAGAGCCCAAGACTGGCCCCGCTGCATGGCCGTCAAGCAGCCTGCCATCCTGAAAAACCTCCTCGGTGCCACACCACACCCCCGTGCCTTCCGTGGAGTCATCGAAATGGCTGTCGTCGCCAATCAATTAGAGTCTATCAAGCTCCTCCTCGCAGCAGGCGTCAGCGTCGAAGACAAGAACTGCGGGGTCTTCTCGCCGCTTACAACCGCCATTCGCGAAGACCGCAAAGACATCGTCCGCTACTTGCTCGACGTTGCCAACGCCGACATCAACGCTCCGGGCGAGCATCTCCCCATTGTCAAGGCCCTGCGCAGATACCACGGCGATGCTGAGATCCTCACCATGCTGCTCTCGCGCGGTGCGGACATCAACAAGATGCACCGCGGCTGGCACGGCGTACTGCAGGCTTTCGAGAATGGCGACGCGCAGATCCTCAAGATGATGATTGATATGGGCGGCTCTGTTGATTTGCAGGCCATCGATGAGAGTGGCAGGCCCGTCATCGACATTGTCACTGAGCGCGGTTGGGAGGAGGGCCTCGCGCTGTTGTTCCCTAACGCTACGCCGGCAACCAAGGCTAGGCAGTAGGTAAATTGGGCTTCCACACCTCCGTCATAAAGCAGTCGCTAATGCGTTGCAGAGATGAACATCGCAAGACTTTCTCCATTTCGGACTGGAAGTGGATGAGTGCGTCGTTGGAGCGTACGGGGCGGTATAGCTCGAGCGATGATATACGCACAGTATCCAGCGGCTGTATTCCTGGTGTGTAGAGGTCGTACGCAACGGCATGATGGTATAATGTGTCAGGCATGACGTGGAAAGGCGTTGTTGATACCACTGGACATTTAAGGATTTCTTTTGTCATGACGTGCTTGGGACCAAGGATTTGTTTGCAGCGATGATTCCCCTTTGTTATATTGGTAGTCTCAAAGTAATGTCACTTCTGAATATCAGACACAATCAGTCCAAGAAATATCGGGAAACATTCCCGTGTTTTGTGTTGTTCTAGCTATACTTACTTACGACCATGACTAAGCATTGAAACTCCAGCTTACGGCAAAAATGAGCACTTTGGAATGGTTGGTTCAAAAAAAAAAGCCAAGAGTAAACATGGTCAATAAACTGTGTACCCATCTTTGAAAGCTATGATCTAACCCTAATCACGCCCATTGGACCTGAGGTACTTCAACTAGAACTTTTATTCTTAGTGAGACAGTGTGGTCGGTGTCCAGTCAGCTGAGGCAAAGTGCTGTAAAAGAGGTGAGGCAGTGGCTAAGCACGAAAACTTGTTGGTCAAGTAACAAACAGTCATAAAGTTCTCCAAACTGTTTGTATCAGGTGTTTCAGGGCAGCCGCTTTACGCGGTGTCTCAATGATCACTAGAGGATTGATTGGTGGTGAAGTTCAAAATAACATCTCATTGCGAATATTAGAACAGGCTACCGACATAGAAGTCCGGTCATTCTGAATTTTGTTATAGACTAATGATGAGCAAAGGCAGTCCTCCTGGCATACAGAAATAAATGTATCGAAGCCCCGAGCAAACAATTTACCAAGATCGGTAAGGATAGCGTGGATGGTACAGGTATAAGATGTCAAAGCTTGACCGACGAAATGTAGGCTTCTTTGTTGGTGGTTTGTGCTGTAAAAAGACAAAACCATCTTTATTTGGTGTTGGTATAAGGCGTTGTGCCATGTAAAGGTCGGTAGAGGTGGGTTGCGTCTCTCGAAGAGAGGACGATTTGTCTCGACCGGTCGCACTACCACTGAGCGAGTATAGGAGCTTTAACGCACAAACGATAGGGTGTATTACTCGAGTCGGACGATGAGCGCTCGAGGGCTACGCATCTTGAGCAGATTGTCATCAGGTAGGGGTGATCAGGCTACCGAGCCGTCGTATAGCCACGAGCGTATGGGTATTGTGTTTGCGATGTTGGAGAGCTGGAAGCACTGATGGCTTTCCAGGCAGCTTCAGCGGCTTCCTCACGCGACTGTTCAAGGTATCGATAATCTCGCCACAGGTGGGCTCGATACTCGCGACCGTTTACGAAGACGCTGCTGGACCAAGCCGTTCTTACACCTGTGACCATGTCAGCATCCTACACTATTCAGAAGGTAATGGTGCCGGTACGAACCTCGAGGATCAGAGTAGTCTTGGAATTGAGGCTGTGCGATCTGGTTTGTAGCGCAATAATCTGGAACGCTTAGCTTGATTCTCGTTCATAAAGATTATGAACGGGCATACGCTGTAGCTTCTGGACATAGCTCTCGAAGCCGTTGGTAGCCATGTCTAGGTATGACTGGAGGGCAAAGTTTGGTAGAAGGATCTCACTAAGGAGCGTTGAGCGGGGGTAAGTGGGGATCTGTAAGAATCAAATTGCGCGCCGTCTCTGCAAAACAACACCCGTCATTGGGGACTTCAGCTCAATGTTTATAGTTCGTGACAGCTGTCAGAGCCTCATTTTCTCAATCCTCCAAAAGCTGTGTTGCCACACGGTCGCATCGAGGTGACCGTTCTTACCTGCTGTAGGACATAACATTCTCGGAACATGGCACCAGCTTGATGCCATGCTGCGCTGGCAATCGTATTCGCTGGTGATTGGGCCGCAGATAAGTCCGTGGGTATGGACCGGCGGGGGTATTTGGTAGCAAAAGGCGGCAAATTCCCAATGCAAACCGTCAGAAGCAGGTAACGCCATATATGACATGCTGCGTCGACCGTCAGGGACCAAGAAACTGGGCACAACAGACCAATCAATGAACGCAGAAGAAATAGCGAGAGCTGCTGCATTGCCATTATGAGCTTGGGCTGATGTATGTGCTGGCACTTGAAGGACGACCGAGAGACTCGTAAGGCTACTTTTTCAAGGCCCACGGGTGCCAGATGTGTTACACAGATTGGCCCAGCACATGCTCGGACGAGGGTCCACATACGGTAAAGGCAGGAGCGTGCCGTGCCGTTTCCGTTCCACTGTCAACATGTGGGCGCGCGTCATCTTGAACGTTCTTCCTTCGGGTGTCGATGCTGGGGAATTGCCTGCAGAAAGCTGGCCGCTCATCGAACGAGCGTGTGCGAATTTTGCAAGACACAGCCAATCGGCCCACAAAAGCTTGCTGCATTAATGCCCCACTCGATCCGAGAGCAGTCCGTATTCCTCGGGAAGAATAAGTCGATGTCCGATGTGTTCCTGGCATGAACGGTTCAGCCCTGACTGAGGATCTCCCAGGCCTTGCGTGATGCAGCCCATATCACTATCACAGTTCCCCAAAACGTGCCGGTTCCTGAATGCGCGTGCAGAGGCCATGAGTTCAGTTACCCTTTCAGGCGTTGACGTGGTCGTAGCTTAACAGTCGCTCAGCGCAACGCTCGATCATCGTCGGCCTCTTGTGATCCCGCACGAACGGATCGAAGAGTCATTCATGAGCACAAAAGCCAGATGTGGGGGTCACCACCCTCCATTACCATTGCTCTGAGCTGGCATCTGTTGTGTTGTTCATCGACGTCCGGGTGATTGTGGCGCTGCTGCCGCTGCCGCTGCGTGAGGATGTGACGTGTTCCGACTTGCAGGTTCTCGCTAACCGGAAACATCCACATGCTCGCATGCAATGCACGGCGTTCCCGAAAGAAACTTGAAGTTCATGCATAGACCTTGGAAACAAAGGAAATAAATTATGGTGGGAGTATAGTGAGGCAAACAACCCCAAAACAGTCCGGCAACCCTTGAGGCAACCCACACGTTCGCACATGGACCACACAATACCGGAGCGGCTTTGACAAGTATTCATGCAGTAGAGAGTCGTCGATTTCTTGGCTAGAGTACACGGTCATGTTGATCGGCGACAATGCTGGTAGATCTGTGGGCACGACACACAAACTTGCCAGGCCATCCAGCAAACCCCTGCTTGACGAGCAAAATGCAATCAGTACCGCAGTTTCGCTGACAGACGCTTTCCAAGGGTTGATCCAGCCTTGCCAGCAACAGCTACTGTACCTCCAGAGACTACGGCAGGACCAGGTGAGACGTACTTGGTTAGCTTCTGGTAGATGTTGATCAAGATACCAGGATCAGATGCCTTGTATGCACCGGGGAAGCTGACACCTGACGGGTTTGTAGTGCCACTTCCTGTGATCGTCAACTGGTAGCAAGTGAGGTAGAACTGTTCCATAAAATCAGCCTTGGGCACCAGTCAAAATTGAACAGCGAAGTCGTTTACCTGGGCGCCACCACTGCCACCTGCAGCATGCAGCGCAATGGCTTCGGCACGCAGAAGATAGTCACCTGGAGCAAGTCCGGCAGGAATCTTGACATCTAGCTTTCCGCAATGCGTGTTGAGGTCCTTCGTACCCCAGTAGTCATCTGAGCCGCCGCCACCAGCAGAGTTCTGGCCCCAAGTATCTTCGTAGATCTTGAAAAAGGGAGCCGAGCCATCAGCGGTGGCTGAGTTGGAGACCTTGCTGAGGTAGACCTGGTATTGTGTGAGCTGACATTACTGATATCAAGGCAAGAAGCCTACCAAGACAGGACCGTAGTGTGCTCCACCAATAGCTTCGGTCGAGCATTTCCTGTCATTCGGCTGCTGGTGCATTTCGATGGTGACTGTGTCACCAGGTGCTACACTACATTTCGAAGCAGCGAAACCTTGGTTGGCGTTGCCTGCAGAGCACGTTAGTATAGCTCATTGTTTTTTTACCAAAAAAGGTTCCTACATCGAATGTTGGTGCTTGACACATCCTGAACGGGGCTGTTGCTTGTTGGAAGACGTGCACATGTACCTTGGTGCTAAGCTGTCAGTGACAAGCATGCAAGAAGATTACAAGGGAACGTATCTTGTCTACACCGTTGACCCAAAGCTGTTGGAACGTTGCATGTCCAGCTACTTGGGTTGCCAAGGCGGTTACACTGGCTAAGATTAAAGTCGCCCTCATGTTTTTCCAAAGTCGATGAATGATACGAGGGTCAGTGAAATCTCCGAACAATACTGGTACTGATCCTTCGACATTCATCCAAAAGCAGTCTGTCAATTTATACCTCGAGACCCACGGACTCTCTCGAAGTTCCACAGCTTTGATCATCTCGACTTACGCCATGCTAATCTGGAGCATTGCCACTACCGCCCCGTGTGTTCGTGTGACCCACGATAGATTGCCGATAAAGCTTGTCATGACTTCCGTCCGGGATTGCGATCCGGAGGAGCCCTTTCCATGCAGTGTGGAAATTGCTCTGCCCTCGTACATGGCCTTGATCGGTGACGACATTTGAATATCTCTCTTCATCGCTCCAACAATCTGAAAAGAACTTCGGACGGATAACAAGCTTTCGTAGTATGGTTGTAACTAAGAAAGTACCATGAAAGATTGACAAAAGCCTTTTGATAGCCTTCCAGACAAAATGATACGACCAGAATGTTTCCGCAGACCAGCATCCTGCTTTGGCCTTACCCTTCCGAGGTTATGTCCTCTTTTCCTGCCTTAGAAGCTTACTATTGCTGGCGGCTTTCGAGATTGTGCCGCTGTCAATAGCAATATGTTTAGATGAATTTATATAGCCGGCGTGCATCAGCCGACAGCATAACACCCCGGCATTTAGCCTCGGCGCAGAAGCTTGTTTGTCTCTCAACAGGGGGCTCATAGAGATACTGTTCAGCTTTTGGTGCAAATCAGGATGCATCCGACACGAGGGCGTCGGGGTACGCTTCCTTAGTTTGATGATCAAGGATGAGCGCGTTATAAGACATCCCAAAAAGAGCCAGTCTATCCATTGGGATAGCTATATTATCGCTTCGAGCGGTCCTCAACTGCTGTGTAGTTGCCATCATCTGGGTGTCCATGCGACCTGTGTGCCATGGGTTGTCGCTGAAGCCATCATGAAGTGACCCGAACAGATATGAATGACAGTTGTAAAACCAGATGTCGCTGCAGTTCAATAAAAGGTGCACACAACCTTCTGTATCGGCTCCTACCAGGTGGAGTTGCCGGGCTCTGGGACTCACGGCATGGTACTTGCTGCAGCATCATCACCCCTAGATTGATAGTCTGAGACTTACCAAAGCTTCAGCGCTTCTCGGAATACGGATGTACGCTATAATACAGGATTCTGATCATGCGATACCCATGTTCGTGCATGTGCATGAACGACAGTTCCACGTGAAGGTAATAGTCGAGGTGTCCAAGGCCCGTATATCAAGTACATCTCATTCGCATGTGCCATAAGCAAAGATTTCGCAAAATTTTCCGGAATGAAAAAGAAGCTCGCGAAGGGGACATGAAAGGGCCAGCGGCATAGTCGCAGACTTCTGTGTCGCAATCTGTTGCAATTGTATATTGCCTGACGTCATCACACCTCGAGATGTGAAGCGAAGACACCGCAAGCCTCTCAGCCAAGATGAACCGGCGATTTGCAAGTGCACGAATAATGAAAGACCGGACCAGGAACAGACCTTCTTGGATGGCGCAACGAGGATAATGAACGAATTACAGCCTACCCCGCGTCTGATTGTTCATCCTCCTTCTAATTCCGAATACATCCTGGTAATATCCCGAACTTATCGTCGTCACTGACATAACTTCTGGTCTGGGCAGTCTGGGCAGAAGGGGTACAAGTACAAAACTCGGTAGTTACAGTTAGGCACGATGTTGGGTCGGTTAATTAATTGTTTCGCCATCGAAGCTCACAACGCAAAGCCAAACATCGTACTGCTGTGTAGACCTCAACATGACGAACCTGCGACAATGCCTAGCCGCAATGGTTTGTGCTGGTACTGCATTTGCAGCATCCTCCTACGCGACACTTGAAGTACGAAATGCTGGAGTACCCGCTGGGCAGCTGAAGAACATCAGTGGGAGTACGTGATGAGCTCACCCTAGCGAATTGTGAGATCGAGGCTAACAGCAAATAGTTGAGATATATCACTCGTACCCACCCAACAGCAACACTTCTGATAAAGCCATCATCCACCTTACTGATATCTACGGAGTTCCGCTGCTGCAGAACAAGCTGTATATTGTTTGACGATCAAAACCTGGAGTCCATACTGACCTTGTACAGACTCGCAGACTCCATAGCCAGCAACGGCTACCTCGTACTTGTCCCGGATCTTTTCGCTGGGGACCCAGTAAGTGTCGAGGAGCAAGAAGCAGGCCTCAATCTCACTGAATGGCGCGCATTGCACCCCCAATCCGCCATTGAAGCCGTGATCAACACCACGATCCAGTATGCACGAAACGAACTTGGAATTGAGAAGCTCGGCGGTGTGGGCTACTGTTTTGGCGGAAAATATGTTGGGAGATGGCTCAAGGGAGATGGCAGTGGCTTGGATATTGGGTTCGTTGCACATCCGTCCAATCTGCTCGAGACGGAGATCCAGGCCATTGCTAAGCCATTGAGTATTGCTGCAGGCAGTAAGTCATGATCTTGATCTAATACTCACCCTTGTGGAAGCTGACAACTCTAGCACTCGACGCAAGCTTCAACGCCACTGCGAAGTCGAAGGCTGAGAGCATCCTCAACGCGAACAACATCACCTTCCAGACGAGTCTGTACTCGCAGGCACCGCACGGTTTTGCAGTGCGACCGAATTTGACAATTCCACCGCAAGCGTACGCCAAGCAGGCAAGCTTTGTGCAAGCAGTCACCTGGTTTGACGCATGGCTTTAGAAGAATCGCGAAGGCGGTGTAGCTCCCAAGCATCTTAAGTCGGATTGCTTGGACATATGTCAAGATCGCCCACGACCTGGATAAGACGAGAAAACCTCTGACAAGCATCTATGCTTTTTGTGGACGTCTGTTGTGGTAAAGACATTAATTCATTAGGCAGTTTGACATAGCAAACTCGTTATACCCTGCACATGAAAGAGTACTTCATGCCTCGATGAGTGCTGAGCCAAGACACTTGTGAGTTTCTTTGAACAGCGAGAGTGAAAAGGTGAAGTTTGACGTGGTTGCGTGGCACTTCATGTTCACATGCCGGGCAGCCGTCCATTGTGATTGGGCCATGGGGGCAGGCAATTTTTGACAGGCCGCCGCGCCGGTTCGTGTGAGCCCGACCATTGTTTGCGGTCAACCTCTTTTCGTAATTTCGAGACAGAACACTTCGTTCGACCTGTCCCTCCAGCACCAGCACCAGGATCGCAGCATCAAGCCTTGTCCACGAGCATTCTACCATTCTTTTCTGTTCCGCCCATCCAAAAACACTCCGCGACCATCATGGCACCTGGAAAGTGGGGTACGTCATACTCGTGTTTTGTGCGCCTCAAGTCATGACTGCGCCTTTGCAATCGTGAACAGGACGGCTGACGGCCGCAACTACAGACGATGAAGAGTCCGGCTCTGACTCCGGCTCCCCTGCCCCCGTTATTGCCCGCCGTGGAAAGTTCGACGACGAGGAGGAAGACGACGTGCGTCAGCCCACCGTGCCCCGCGCTGCACGACTTTTGCCCCGCCACGAAAAAGTAGACTGACAACCCCGACAGGTCCTGGACTCATGGGACGCCGCCGAAGATTCCGAAGTCGAGCGCGAGAAGGCAAAGAAGGCTGCTGAGGCAAAGGCGAAGGCCGAGGCCGAAGCAAAGGCAAACCACAAGAGCAAGGCGCAGCGCGTGGAGGAGCACAGGCAGGCGGCTCTTCGCCGAAGACAGATGGAAGAGGACTATGAGTCTGAGGAGGAGACAGAGGAGGAGCGCCGCCAGAGGCTGCGACAAGAGGAGCTGGACGGCTCGCGTGCCCAGGCAGAGGAGCTGTTCGGCGAACTCGCTGTCGGCAAGTCCAAGACTGCGAAGGCTGTTACCGTGACCGACGACAGCGACCCCACCAAGTCCGTCGACCTCAGCTCCCTATCCATTTTCAACCCCAGCACCAAGGACCAGTTCACAAAGCTGCGCGAGACCCTCACACCCCTCCTTGCCAACAACTCCAAGAAGGGACAGTACTCGCTGTTTTTGCAGGAGTTCTGCAAGGGCATCGCTCGCGATCTGCCTAGTGATCAGATCAAGAAAATTGCCTCAGGCCTCACCACTTTGAGCAACGAGAAGATGAAGGAGGAGAAGGCCGCCGAGAAGGGTGGAAAGAAGACCAAGGCCGCCAAGACCAAGACCAGCCTGAACGCGTCAAGAGACGTCGGTCGTGCTGCGGACGTTGGTGCATACGACAACGATGATTTCGGCGAGTGAGTAGTCATGCCCCAAGACGCGATTTCTGTTACTGACAAGCTTGCAGTGATGACTTCATGTGAGAGGACTGTTAAGCTCAGGCTGAGAGACAAGTCTCTGCTACTCCTCTTCCCGCAAAATGACACAGCCGGGCAGTTGTCGAGTCCGAAATCTTGCACCTCACATGGATGCTCCCGACGAGTAGCCGCTCCTTGACTTCCGATTTCGCTTCGTCAAATTTCTAGGGCGGAATGGCATAGGTTCCTTGCATAGCGTAAGATGGATATGGCGTCGTTGACGAGGTCTAATAGACAATGCTTATGAATACATGCTTCCCACGAAACTTAACTCAGCCCCCATCTCAAGATGCCCACCCCTTCGTCATTCCTGGAGTTGTGTGCACTTATGACAGATCCGGTTCAGACCTCCTAAGTAATATATTTGGACGGCCCGGCAGATGTGATGACGAAACCAGATGTTGTAGCTGTCACTACCAGGCACAAAGTCAGGCTCACAAGTACAACGCGAAGCAGTCGCCTACATACACCTCTAACTTAAGCTGCGGTTGCACTTACCTGTGTCACCACACCTTACTTAATGCAGTGCTGGGGTCCTAGTAGCATCCTGACAGGAGCAGGCAATTAGCAGCTTCTATGGCTAACGTGGGAAGTTCAAAGATCGAATGGAAAAAGATGCGGCAATCATCCGTAGATAACGCAGCAAGTCAAAGTGACACCGTTGCCGGGCCTATCTGTCTTGTGGTGAACGATGCATGTCAACTGGGCGTGAGTGACGCACGGACAGAAACGCCTTCTGTTGCGAAAACAGCCCAACTTTTCTTCGAGAGCGAGCAAGATGATCGGCAGCCAGAGTAGCAGCTTGTATCCCACATTTTAGCGCGTGCCTGTCATGTCGGAATGGTACCGCGTCTAGAGCGAATGTGGCCAGGCCCTATCTCGTAGCTCTCTGTTCCCCACTTCATTATCAAGCCTTCAGACAATGATGCAGGCTGGCATCCTTTCGCACAGACCGAACGACATCGTGCGAACCTCTAAGGCGCTTCGCTTAAGCCAAAATTGCTTCTATATGCGCCGTCCGGTCGCATGGCGTGCTGAGTTTGTGAGAGTTGCAGCAAGATCAGAACCTCAACTTGAGGCGCGGACTCATCGCATGGCATTCTCCATACGCGACATATGTAGGATCTCCAGAGATCTGGGACACCGCCGTGGGCACTTGCCCATTACAGACTGACTGATCCACCGTTGGTAACCCTACGCGGAAATGCCTCGCCCTCGCCCGAATAAACCTGGCTACGAGCCGAAGCGAAGATCGAGAACGGGGTGTTGGTACGATGCATGTCCGTTACACTCGACTACACTAACCTCATATGTAGGCCCTGTAAAGCGCGCAAAGTCAAATGGTGCTTATGATCTGTCTAATCCGTAATGTGATCGATGGCTGACCATGCATAGTGGAGAAGAAAAGCCAAATTGTCTCAACTGTGAACGTCAAGGCGAGCCATGCGACTACAGCATCAGGCTGAACTGGGTAAGTAAATCTGCGCCCTTCGACACACCGGTAACTTTAATATGACAAGGCTGGGCGTACGAAGCGTGATCCTGCCACATTCGATTCTACGGTGTCAAGTACAGGGTCTGGGAGCCCTTACATGTCCACTTTCTCTTTTGGAGACGATGCTTTGCTATGGTACCCGCCAACCCCTGAGTCCTCAGTACCAGACACTACGAAAAAGCTTGCTCGCTCACAGTCACGGCCGTCACCACGTCGGTCAAGATCTACAGCCCTACATCTTGAATTGGCTAAGTCTGACCAACCTGGGTTTCAACAGCTCGATAGTATTTCTGGATATCAGCAGGATCACCTCACCCAGAATGTCAATCAATTGCCCGCGTCGGCATCCTTCCACCAAACTCAGTTCCAGACAGAACTTGAATTCCCAACCCCCCCAGGCCCTGGATTTGAAGGCTTCTCGTTCACCAATGCAGATATCCCTTATGGCAACGCAGATGCACCGCTTTCATCACCATCGATGCCCCCACCGCGAGAACCAGCAGAATCAATACACAAGCGCCATAAGTCAAGCCACTCGGTAGACTCATCTGCAACAACGCTCTCAGACGCATGTTCTCCAAATACAGGTCCGCCAACTCCCTGCGACCCCTCTTTTACGATCCTGTTGACCCCGAACTCATTTAGGTCCAGAGGATCCTGGCATGCGATCTGTAACCAACTATCAGAGTCCAACATATCCGCCCACTGATCCGCGCAGGTTGTCAGTACAGTCACTAGTCAGTGGAACACAAGACACAGGCTTGCAGGTCTACAACTCTGAATCGGTAACGAGACGAATGTACCCAGTGACGGACTCGATCTCAACTACGTACGGATATGATATGGGATTGCCCGACTTTGATACGTCTAGAAACAATGACGACTCCGCAATATCCATATTCAGTCCCCAGACTAACATAAGGGAGCTCGAAGATGACTTTACGTTCTTCGATGGGGAACCTCGTACCCGGAAAATGGCTTTTGGAAAAGGCGGATACTATTTCAAACCAGTTCAGATACGAATCCCCAAGTCCTTGGAACCCTTGCCTCCGTTACTCGTAGGGAACAAGATGAACCTTTTGTATTTCCACCACTTCATCAACCACACAGCGCGCATCCTTGTACCTCATGATTGCGAGAGTAATCCTTTCAGAGTTATTTTGCCAGAGAGTAAGTAATTCCAATCTTCTCTCGTCGTAGCTAACATTCATAGTGGCGGTTTGCGATGAGAACATCATGAACCTCCTGCTGGCGTACAGCGCCTCACACCGCGCCCGCATGCTCAACCAGCCGGAACCTTCCAATCGTATCGCCGTCTGGGTACAAGACGTGTTCCCTCGGCTACGCCAAGCGCTCACAGAAAACCCCAACCACATCTCCCATAGCACCCTGGCCGCAGTAATCATGCTCGCAAGCCTCGAGATCATCGCTTCCAATACCTTCGAGGTCCCCATCTCCTGGCAGAGCCACCTCCAAATGGCTCGCCAGATGGTCATCACCCGAGGCGGGCCCCAGGGTGTAGACCGCCACGACCGCGTCGCCTACTTCCTCTCGCGGTGGTTCGCCTACCTCGACGTGCTGGGCTCGCTCAGCGGCAACAAGACCGACACGCCCCTCGGCTCCTTCTACTGGTCCAGCGAGAACGCCTCCGCCGACTCGGAATTCGAAATTGACTGCCTCATGGGCTTCACCAACCGCTGCGTCGGCAGCCTGGCCAAGATCTCAGAGCTAGCCAAGCTGTGCGA
>Ga0068631_100768_pt1 | contig 12465 bp, 9 predicted proteins | sample InSIn5gowninarea_2_FD_77434 | JGI IMG/M metagenome (GOLD analysis project Ga0068631, IMG submission 77434) | Clean room microbial communities from NASA Spacecraft Assembly Facility at Jet Propulsion Laboratory, Pasadena, California, USA -... ...
GAACTAGAAATTTTGGCCATTGAATTTATCCATTCTTTGCCTTCCTTCTTCTAAAATTTCTCTCACTTGATCCAAAATTGCAATTGATCTATCAAGTGCCCAACAAAACTAACTCTCTAATACCACTTCTTAGGATTCACTCTATAAAATAAAATAGAGAAATTCAAACTCTCTTGGTTTCAAAAGAATTTGAAAAATAAACAAGTAATTAAAGCATTCACATAAGATATGAGATAATTTTTAATGTGGTTCATCCATTGTATGCTACATCCATAGAGAAATTTTTAGTCCTTTATTGCAATCACCTCCAAATAACTAAGAGATACAACCAACAACTCTTATTGTAACCTCCACTTTGTTTTATAAGGAATCCTCTCAATATAAAATTTAATCTCTCTCAACCCTCTTTAATATCATATCAATTATAATGCAATCCTTGGATTTATAATAAACCATTACAATCCTATTTATAAGCCTAACTAGAGTTGAAAACCATGCAATGAATTTGTCATCAAAAGGGAAACATAAGTTCTAAACATATAACAAAGCAAGCATGAGTTTACATACTCAAAATAGAGCTTTTATGCCTATATATTATGATCAAATTTTACATCATAATGATCCTATTTATTAGATTAGCTTCCTCATATTTGGTTACCATTGCAATAATAATACCATCAAATTTACTTGCAATAAGATCAACTGCCTGATTGGGTTTAGAATATGCCTGATTGATCAACTAGCATTGATCCACCTAATCCAATACTATTGGAATTGTAGATAAAACTTGTGCATGTAAATTGGAAACTAGAGAGTAGAAATATTACACTTAGCCAATGAATCAAGATCCATTCCTAATAATTAGGTTTCAACAGTTTCCACTCTTTGGATATGTGGTGGTTCATCCACAATCAAAAGAAGAATGAAATGAAAATGATGAAAAAGATATAATACCCTAAAATTTCACTTTTTTGATAGGATGGAGTGCTTAGATTTTATGTTAATCTCACATATTATTTTTTTCTTGGTTATATTATGAAGGAGCAGTCGAGTAGTTACATTGTGAAGGAGCCATGGAGTGTAAGGAGCTAAGAATAATTGAAAATTACATAAGGAAAAGTAACTAAAAGGAATACATAATCTCATATCTCATTTTAAGTGTAAATATTAAATCAACATAATATGTTAGTATTGTAGTGTTAGGATCCCCTATGTTAACATTCAATTATTATTAGTAGTATAGTAAATTGATATATCAACTTGCAATATGAACCACTCTAATTATGTTGTAAAGTGAATCACCATTTTGTAATGCTTAAGTATTTGAGCCATCATTTAGGGTTATGCAATTATTACTATAAAATATTTGTAAGAGGGGATTAGAGAACATCTTGGAGAAAATATTTGTATTTTGAGTTGTAAGGAGGAATCCCCTTGAAGCAACCTATTATTCTCTATTATTTTTCAAGCTATCTATTTTAATAAAGTTATATATTTTCCATATCTATATTGTTATGTTATTTTATATTTAATGTTAATTCAAAGCTTTATTTATTCACTATTTGGTTAATTTTGTAGTTATTTATGCTATAATTTCTATTTAGTACTTTCAATTTCTTAATATCTAGTATCAGAGCTCTTTCCAAGGCTATTTTGCTACTAAATTTTTAAGGAGCTCTAGGATAGAAATCATATACTAGGGGTTTTAAAATATCATGAAGGATATGTCATTTTTTACTAAGAAAACCTACCTATAAATTAGCATGTGAAATGAGGTGCATAAAAAACTACATCAATACCTAGGTATTAGAAAAAAAGCTCATATATGAAATTGGACTCCACATACCAAAAGGTATATTAGATATAACCTAGACTAAAACTGAAACTAAAACTCTTGCCTTAGATAAATCCTACATACAAACCCTATTTTGGGAGGTGTAACATGTTATTTTTAGTAATACATAGTAGTTTCTATAAATATAAACTTCTAGAAAAAGTTAAAAAAAAAAAAACTTAAAGAGGTTGCTATCTCCTAAATTGTAAAGAATTAACAAAAATAAAGAGAAACTACTCATTACATTTGATATTTTAGTAAAAAAAAACTATCCCATTGTGACCATCATTTTGAGCTAATTATTTTGATATATAACATCCATACATGTTTTTAGTTCTCTAAAAATAATAGTTTATAAAAATAGTAAGTTGGAACCTAGCTCATTGTGACCATTTTTTAGAGGTAACCATTTTGATATAGAACATCCATACACTTTTATGAGAAACTTAATACCACACAAATGGAAGGAATAAGATCTAAAGAATCAACCTTAGAAAAAATTATATAATGATATTAAAGAAATAAAGGAAATGTTAAGCCAATTCAACCTCTAGCATGCCTTTCAATAAATGGAGACAAGGATGGTTGGGTTAAATATTACTAAAAATGAGTATATAAATAAAAGCCTAATACAAGTATAATAAATGAAATAATCAAAAACTTAGTTCCAAAATACACCATGCTTAATATCATAGCAATATTCAGCAAAAATGCATCAAACATACCATGGGGATAAACAAGCATCCATTATTCCAAGAAAAACTAAGTTAGACATTCCAAAATTTGATGGAGATGAACCCACAAGTTGGATTTATCGGGTGAAACAATATTTCTTATTGAATAAAATTTTTAAGGCATAAAAAGTTAATATTGTATCATTTCATCTTGATCATCAATCCATCCATTGAAATCAATGGTTTGAAAATATAAATGACACACATTATTGGAATAGAAAATGATGCAATAAATATACCATCAAAAGGAAAATGTCAATTCTAAACATAGAACAAAGAAAGAGTAAGTTTACATGATCAAAATAGAGTTTTTATGCCTCTTGATCATGATCAGCCTGCATTAGACTAATCCAATAAATAGGATTGGCTCCCATAGGTATGATTGCTACTCAATAATAATAATAACACAAAATATACCTACAACAAGATCGATTGATTGATCGAGTCTAGAATACGATTAGCCAACAGACTGGTGTTGATTGGCCTCCATCAGTAGATTACCCCTATAAATTGGACCTATGAATACCAATTAGAAACCATAGAGAAAAATTATTCAACTTAGATAATGAAATAAGATCCACTCCTAACATAGCATAATAAAGTTTTTAAATCAAATTATAGCTCTTCTCATGCTCAAGTAATATTTTGGAAATATAGTATACTAACAATTTATTTTCATCATCCCCTTTTTGAGCTAAGTTTCTCCTAAGGCATGATCTGTAGCTGATATATATAGTTAAAAAGGCTTGTAATGATCAATAAAAGCTAAAATAGGAGGATTAAATCAATACCTTTTAATTTCATCAAAGGGATATTGTCACTTCTTATACTAAATGAACTTGATATCTTTTTTGAGCAAGTGTCTATATGGAGCACTATTATCTTCTAACTAAGAGATAAAATTCTTACAATGATCACCTTGCCTTGGAAATTTATTATTTATTTGAGAGTATTTGGGAGATGCATTTCATTTATTAACTTTACCTTCTCATGACCACTTATATCCTTCTTTTGGAAATAATGAATCCTAGCAACTTCCTACTTGAAACTCTAAAGATATTATTTTGAGTCTTAAATATGAGCGTATAATTTCTTAATCTCTCAAAAAAAATTCGAAAATATTTGATATAATATCCTTTTTAGATTTAACTAAGATATAATCCACATACACTCCAACTATTTTCATGGATTAAATCATGGAACATGGACACCATAGCTTTTTTATATTTTGCTCCTACATTGTTGAGACTAAAAGGTATGAATTTGTAGCAAAAAGTATCCTAAGGTGTGTAGAAGGATATCTTATGCATGTCATCCAGGTTTATTCTAATATGATTGTATCCTAATAATCCATCAATGAATGAGAGGAATTCATATCCAACTATAGAATATATAATCATATCAATTTGAGGAAGAAGTTTGTTGATGTTCCTAAAATCAATGTACAATCTAACCTCTCCACTTGTCTTCATACTTGGAACTATGTTTGATAGCTAATGTGAGTGATAAATAGGCTCAATGAATCCATTCTTGAGATATATTTTTATATCCTCCTTAACTAAAAGATCCATTTTTGGATACATGGGCTTTCTCATTTGTTGAATTGGTTTGGCATCCTTCTAAACTACCAAACTAAGTGTCACAAACTCTAGATCAATTCTAAGCATGCCATTATAAATCCATGAAAAACCTTTCCCAAATATAAGCATAAACATGTGATAGTCTTTCCTTTCCAATTCTTTAAACCATGCAACAATATTGATAACCTTGGGATCTTGTTGTGCCCCCAATTTGATATCAATGATGTCCTTATTAAACCAAGTCACTTCATCACTTAATTGAGTAGGATCTAGTAATACCCCTATTATTTTCATAAGATTGAATCAATCATATCATTCTTCCTATGAACGCCCTTCCCACCCTAACTAATTAGTCCTACTCCTTCTCCTATTGCAAAAATTATAAAGTAGATTAGTGCAATAGAGGGAAACCTTATATATATATTCAACCTTTAATTTAAAGTATGTGTGAGGTTGAAAGCATTTGGTGGTCCTTCTCTTCATATTGTATTATTGAAAACTCATTCCTTACTCCCACTGTATCTATAGCTAGCTAAATATAATTTCTATTTAATATAAATCATATTTTAGGTAACAAGGGTTAATATTGTAAAAGGTGTTGTAAATATTAATAAAGGCATCATAATTAGTGTAATTGGTGTCAATATCAATAAAAGCACCACAAGCTATGTAATCAATGTAGATATCAAGAAGCACAATTTTCCAAGATGTTCAACTACAAAAGATGATCCAAAGTAAGACATTCTCTATTGGATAATTGAATATCATATATGCCAATTCACTATTGATCCACACTCCAAATAATATTAGTGTCTCTTGATGCCACCTATCTAAGGATGTATTATCTATTCTTCATCCAAACATTATATTATCTAAATTTATATATATTTATATAATATTTAATAATATCAGTGACATGCAAGGAATGCATCAAGGATGTGCATGTTGTAGTTCCTACATCCATGAAACTCTAGATTCAAGAGACTATTATGTTCTAAGTAAGATATATCAGGTCTTATGAAGAAGGTATCTAATCAAGTGCCAATGACCACCAATATTCCTAAGAGTGTCCCATAATATCTATAGTGGTATTTCATAGCATAAATAGTGATTTTTTTAATCACAAATCATTATTTATTGATTATATTTTGGTGAACCCAATGTGAAATAAGATCTTATAATAAATAAGAGGACTATGATGGTGTCTTTATCTCCCCTTTGTTATCATCACAAATCATTATTTATTGATTATATTTTGGTGAACCCAATGTGAAATAAGATCTTAGAATAAATAAGAGGACTATGATGGTGTCTTTATCTCCACTTTGTTACCATAAATCCTTATATTTCCCCTACCACCCAATCTCAATACCCTTAAGTTTAAGATATTTAGTGGTGATCAAGATACAAAATAATATCTCATCAACTTCTAGGAGGAGGGATTGCAAAAATTGGGATCTAAAGAGAATTTGATGACCAAGTTCTTCCTAGGGAGCCTTAAGGGAGATGCCAAATAATGGTTCTACAATTTATTGATTAGATCCATGGATTCTTTCAAGGATCTTATCAAGGTATTTATATACCAATACAAACACACTATAAAGAAGCAGTCCAAATTCATAGATCTTTATTCCTTACGCCAAGGGAAAAATGATTCCACAAAGAAGTATATACCTCACTTCAAAAGGGTATGGTAGTCTACATAAAGTAAGTTGCCTGAAGAAGAAATATATGGTATTTTGTTGATTTTATTCTTCCTATTCTCAAATAATATGTTATATAGTATGTTGAAAGGGGATTTAGAATTATGACTAAGAGAGTCTTAGCTAAGGAAAAAAAATTTGTCTTGAGCTTGGATTAGTCAAGTATGGATCGACCACATACAACAAAGAGCCACATAAGCCTTCTACTAGAAAAGCTTAAAAAGTTATTAGCATGGTTGAGATACTTGCATTGACAAGATTCGCTAAATAAAGGGAGTCTAGATTCACATTTCCTATTCCTCCAAGAAATATTTTTCAAGATCTATTCAAGAAAGGGATGATAAAATTGTTATATAGGAGAGAACAAGATTATAGCATGAATTTTGATAACCAAGATCTATATTATTCCTATCATCAAAGGAGGGTTCATTCCACTAATCAATGCAAACTATTGGAGGTTGTAATCTTAGATTTGATTGAAAAATGAAAATATGAGGTGAAATACACTTAACCAACGGAGACTCCAAGCTACCAAGCGGCCAATAGTATTTTAGTTAATGAGGATATATGTGTGGCTATTCAAAGAGGACACCAAAGAGCAATTCGAAATCCTATTAAAGTTTAATAAGTAAGTCTCCCACTTGATCCAAAGTCATAAAATATGGGTAATTGAAAAATACACAAGTTAAGATTATTTTGTTTGAACTTATTCAAATCTTTGAACCACATAGAGAGATATTGTATGATGTATTCAAAAAGGAAAAGGTCCCTAGTAATATTTATGTTGCTACTTTATCTGAGAAAATTTAGTCCCTTCAAGCTTGTAATGTCATTACTTTTTATGACAAATAATTACCTAAAAAGGAAATTATTGACTAATTCTTATCTCTTTATATCACACCTAGTATTGAGAGATAGCAAATCAAAAGGTCTATAGTAACTCCCAATTCAAGATTCAATATTTGTTTATACAAATTTTTGAAAGATCTAGAAAATAATGGTATCACAATACCATCCATGGATGAGTCAATCCTTTATATAAAAGGTTTTAATAATGTGTTCAAAATAGACATTAGCATTATTTCGCTTCTTATTTAGTTAGGTCCAAATATGTTTTAATCTTAATTATATGTCATGAGTGAAAAGCTTACAATTTTGTTTTTGGGAGACCATGGATCCATGAGATGATAGCAATTCCTTCTACATTGCACAACTATCTCAAGTTTGAATATGAGGGGAAAATTCATATAGTGGCAACAAAGCCTAAGCCTTATGCACTATGTAACCCAGTAGATCTAGAGCTAGAAGGTCTAGGTATTCATCACATCATTTTTTTTTATGTTCCTCCACAATAACCATAATTAGAATTAGTGAAAGCAATGATAGAGGTAAAAATTATGGAGATCAAGATTCGTACATATGCAAATCAAAATCTAGATCTGATATTCTTAGTTAAGAATTTGGGATGGTAAAAAATAATATACTAAAATTTGGAAGGGTATGTCATGCAAATGATGATCAATCAAATGCTTCTTATTTTGAAAATTCTTTGAAACTTGATCCCACTAGACCAAAAAAGGACTTTAGGGGTGTCTAATTTGAGGCAGTTTATATGGGGCAGTTTTAAATTTCCCCTTTTTTTTAAGTTTTAGTGGTAGTTTTAGTGGGATGGTTTTTAGCTGCCCCAAAAATTATATCTAGGGTGATGAAAAATTGCCCCTTAGTGAAAATAAGAAAAAAATAAAAAAAATGCATGCACAGGGAGCTTAGGCTGGTTACTTGGATTATTTTTATCATTTTAAATTTTTCAAGCTGAGAGGTTGGAGGAGAGAGGAGACTAGATGAGAGGAAACTTGATGAGACTAGATGAGAGGAGATATTCTCTAGGAGGTGCAAATAGGAATTTAAGTTTTTGATCTTGTAGACTTGCAATATTCTTCCATATTCTTATGTATTCTATATATATGTTTATGCTTTGTATTTTTCTACATTCTTTTACAAAACCCATGAATCCTACAATCATTACATACCATGAAACTATGTTTTGCATCATGCACTCCTAAATTTCAAGGTTTATGGGTATATTTTAGCAATGAAGTTCAAAGCTTCCTTAAGATAGCCTTCGTGAACCACAACATTTGATTTACAAGAACCAAGTAGACACATGCATATACCCAATTCAGGGTTTATGGGTATTATGGTAATGAATTTCAAAGCTTCCTCAAGATAGCCTACACGAACCATAATATTTGATTTACAAGCACCAAGTAGACACATGCACACATCCAATTTAGGATTTATGGGTATTTTAGAAGTGAAGTTTTAAGATCTCTTAATATAGCCTACACAAACCATAATATTCAATTTACAAGTACCAAGTAGACACATGCACATACCCAATTCAAGGTTTATGGGTAATTTGGTAGTGAATTTTAAAGCTCCCTACATATAGCCTACACAAACCATAACATTCGATTGACAAGCACCAAGTAGACACATGCACACACCTAATTCAAGGTTTATGGGTAATTTGGCAGTGAAGTTCAAATCTCCCTCAATATAGCCTACACAAACTATAACATTTGATTTTCATGCACCAAGTACACACATGTATACACCCATTTTAATATTTATGGGTATTTTGGTAGTGAAGTTCAAAGCTCCCTCAAGATAGCTTGCACGAACCATAAAATTCAATTTACAAGCACCAACTACACATATTCACACATCCATTTTAGGGTTTATGGGTATTTTGGTAGTGAATTTCAAATCTTCTTGAAGAGAGCCTTCATAAACCATAACATTTGATTTACATATGCCAAGTACGCACATACACACACCCATTTAAGGGTTAGTGGGTATTTTGATAGTGAAGTTCAAAGCTCCCTCAAGATAGCCTACACGGCCAAGAAGGTCAATAATTCATGTATAATTATTAATCCTACAATTGTAGGATATGCATAAAATGAAATACTATAGATACTTTTAAGTAGATGCAATTGTTAGGTGTAAAATTGGCTACATGATCAAATAGTATACTTTAAATGTTAAAAACTAGTCCAAAATTAGTAAGTTGGAGAAACCATGTGTGTAATACTTAACAATTGTTCAACCCAAAAAATATAAATGTTATGTTTTCTTACCTCCACTATAAAGGTTGGATGTATCCCCTCAATATAACCTATAAAAAATCATGAATTAGATAAGTCAAGGCTAGCTACATTTAGAACCTCTCAATAGATATATCATAGTTATGCTTTACCATTATTCATAATGTTACCACACAACCAACTTGAATGCTTTAAATATATGATATAAAATGATCCAAGTCTACCATATGATAGAAAATTATGGACTTTTAAGTTGCAAGGCCTAGGAATTATTTGATACAAACATAGTTTCTACAATAATTTATTTTGTGCATATCTTGGATAATTGTAGTCCACGAGATTGCATCTCGATGAGGCATCTTATCAAATAACTCTTAGATCAAATGTATCTATTTTGTACATACCCTATAATCATTACATTCCATGAAAGTGTGTTTGCATCATATTGTATATATCATGTGATCATTAGAGTCCATGAAATTGTATTTGAATGAATATCTCTAAAATCTAGCTACATTTTGTAGTAAATCTAATGGTTGTTTACTAACAATATGTAGTTTGCATTTAGATATGGATGTAAATGCTTTAATAGCATGAGTTAATCTTGTTGCATTATCCTTGAGATGCATCATTATACAATTATGTTCATATTTCATTAGTCTAATAACACTCTTATCTCCCTAATTTCAAAAGAGCCATCAAATAGTGTTAATTATCAAGCAACACTAAACCAGTCGTTGATGCAAAATTAATATGAGATCTCAAATTAGCTATTCTTCAAATATTAGGGGTAAAATGTAGACTACCATCTTCATCCTATTATTGTTATTCAAAAAGTAGCAACATGAAACACCACTTGAGGTTACTGTAAGAAGAAATGGGCAAAACTAATCATGAGATGACATCTCAGTAAGTCCATTAGCTTAAATTCTCTATCATGATAATATGCATATTGTTCTTATCCATGAATTTTGAATTAAATTACTTCAACCATACAAGGGGAGAATTGCATCATGCTAGAAATGCAATAAAAATATTTATATGACGTAGCCATGCATAGATATACACACATCAGATTTTAACCCTTAAATTAACATCTTTAAATTTACTATAGGAATCTCAAAATTTGAAGACCTTTATTTCCATAAAGTGATTCTAAATAAATGATACCATAAACCATTTACTCATTAGGTACAATCCTATAATTATCATTGATATAATGATAGCATATTGCTTGCCATTACTTATGGCAATCTGGCTCACAATTGCAAGGAAAAGAGAAAAATGAGATAGGGTCAAACTCAAGAAAGGATTATACCCATTTTTAAGGTAATTACTAAGCAAACCCTTATTCAAAGAGGTAGAATCTGACCATTATTACCAAGGATGCTATTAGCCTAAACTAAGAAGCAACAAAACCCCAAATTTTTACAACAAACCCACCCTGCATTCAAGTTTTAAATAAGAAATTAATCCATAAAAAATTTGTATTTAACACTACAAAGGTGATGAAGAGGCAAACCTCATAGTCCTCAAAATTAAATATGAACTTAGTATAGTAGAGATGAGGAGCCTCTGCACTGTTCTCCCATATCAATGTTGCTTTCTAGCTTCGACTCTAATAGTCCCCTTTCATTATAAAGGAAACCTTGTTTATATTCCCTATCAAGATGTTCCTTAGAAAGGATAAATGCATCACATAAATCATTCCCATTAGTTGAAACTCCATAATTTCAATGTAGGATTCTCAAACATCTACCATAGTGAATACAATAGAAATTATGTTTGAATGAATGTCTTTGAATGCAAGTTGCATGTTGTAGTCAATGTAATGATGATTTACTGGATTTTACAAGATGCAACATTCAGAGATATTCCTTAAACCACATGGTTGCAAATATTTGAATAGTATGAGTGACTTTTATTGTATTATCCTTGAGATGCATCATTACACAATTATGCTCATATTCTTGTACCTTATGTATTCTTCCACATTTTACATACATGTCTATGGGCCTTTTTCAAAAAACCCATTTTGTGTGTACCTTATAATTATTATAGACTATGAAAATGTTATGATACAGGATAGGTAATGAAGGAACCAAACATACATGGATATATATTCTTCATAATATTTACCCTAATATTTTTAAGGAGTAACAAAACTAGGGTTTATGATCAAAATGTAACAGAAGCACGAGTGCAATGTAACATAAGTGTGAGCACGAAGTAACAAAAGTATGGGAAAATTATTTCATAATCATGATAGGCTATTATTAAGTAAATTACAACTTAGTGAAGTTCTAATCTTACCAAAATGTAGCCAAACAATATTCAAAATGCAATGAATAAATCAAGATTATGACATGAACCAAATCCCCCCAAGGAATAGAAAAGTGTGTAGATGTAGGAAAAACCACTCATAGAGGAGGCAATCAGGATGGTACTGGAGCTAGAATTCTCTAATGATGAAGTTAGTATATTGATTCAAAAAAGTATAATAGAGAAGGAAGAGAATGGGCTAGAATTAGCCCTTGTTGGTCACTTTGTAAGGGTATGATCTCCTCTAGATATTATTCAAAGTTGGATGAAAATAAGATGGAGTACAAAAGGGTGGGTATCCCTAGTTATTCTCCCAAGAGAATTTCTATTATTCAAATTTTAGCCTGATGAAGACCTACAAAAAGTGATAGAGATGGGTCCATGGTTCCTTGGGAAGAAATAATTAGTCATCAAGAGATGGCAAAAAACTTTCTCCCCTGAAAATAAAAATTTCAACCTCATTCCAACATGGGTATCACTACCCAAACTTCACCCATCTTGTTGGCACCTATGTGTAATAGTTGGAATTACGAAAGTAATTGGATCCCTTTTAACAATTGAGTGATCAATGAGATTAAAAATTTAAGTTTAAAGATGCAATATTTGAAGTTAATTTTGATATTTCCAAACCTATGATGGAGATAAATTAAAAATAGAATATAGAAGAGAATAGATGCAACCAATTGTATAAGAAAATGTACCAATACAATATGGAATTTATAAGAGTTGTGAGCACTATGCAAAGGATTACCCAGAAAAGAAGAGGAGGGATGAAGAAAGGAGAGAAAAAGAAAAGAATGAAAAGGAGTCTCAAGATAAATAGAAAGACCAAGGGTGGAAGTCAGTCCAAAAATAAAAATAGGAAAAAATCTTAAGATAAAATAAATTTAAATAAATGTTATTTTATCTTACCTCCATAATAAGTATAATAATATATAAAGGTTGGACATCTATATATTCACCATTATTCATAATGTTACCATGCATATCATGAATTGCATATCCTTTGATAATTACATTCCAAGAAACTAGATTTGCATCATGCATCTTGTCGAACAATTTCCATAAATATAAGTACAATAAGATTCAAATCATATGCTCTATAATTATGCTCAAATGATTGAAATATGCTCTATAGATTCAATTATGCTCAAATGTTTCAAATATGTTTGTCATATTATA
>Ga0068631_100771_pt1 | contig 12456 bp, 14 predicted proteins | sample InSIn5gowninarea_2_FD_77434 | JGI IMG/M metagenome (GOLD analysis project Ga0068631, IMG submission 77434) | Clean room microbial communities from NASA Spacecraft Assembly Facility at Jet Propulsion Laboratory, Pasadena, California, USA -... ...
AGCTTCTCCCTCCTCCACCCTTAGCGTTTCGCCCTTTCTTATTTCGAGATCATAAACATAGATGAGGCCTGGACATACTAATCCCACCTCCCCGCCTTTGATCCTAATCCGCAAGGGGTCATCATACCTCGCATCGTCGACATCATCCCCTGGACCTCTGATTTCAAAGTAGATCATGAAGCGAAAATCGTCTCCTTGCTACCTGCAACGTCATCCCCATCTCCAGATTCCTCTCGGAGAGGCCTTGAATCTCTCTCACAGCATTGCAACAAAGCTTTGGCGGAACTCTGTTCGCTCACCCGCGCCAGAAATCCCTCACTACGTCTTGCACCTGCGTCTGACGAATGCTTCCTTATCCCCGGTACTTTCATTCCCAACGTCGTCATCGAGCGTCGAGCTGCTGAGCTTTTTGGTATAATTCGCTCAGGGGCCCATTTGAATGTTTACGTTCGAGATGAAACTACAGGAGAACTCAAATACTGGATCAGCAAAAGAAGCGAGACGAAAAGCGTCAGCCCCGGCATGTATGACAATTGCGTTGGAGGAGGAATAAGCAGCGGTGAGAGTCCGTTGGAGTGTATCATTCGTGAAGCTGAGGAAGAAGCTGGCCTCCAAGAGAAGCGAGTTAGGCGGGAGATCAGAGCAGGAGGCACTGTTACATACATTGAGATCACGGAAGAAGGTAAAGGCGGGGAGGTGGGATTAGTATGTCCAGGCCTCATCTATGTTTATGATCTCGAAATAAGAAAGGGCGAAACGCTAAGGGTGGAGGAGGGAGAAGCTGATGGATTTGAATTGCTGGGAAAGGAGGAGATTCAGCATATGATGTTGAACGCGCAATTTAAGCCAAATTGTGCCAGTGTCATGGTCGACTTCTGGGTCAGACATGGGATCATCACCGCTGAAAATGAGCGAAACTATGCCGAGATATGTCAGAGCCTGCACAGAGCATTGCCATTTAGGACGACTCCGGCAGCTGTATAAGGGTATGTTCCTTGGTCCTATAAGACCAGCCACACGTTATCGCCACTTATCAAACTAAGGCCTCATGTTGCTGTGGGTTGACAGGAGAAGTGCTCGGATTTCTGGAGCAAGATCGCCTACGCATCGGTTATGGTATGTCCTCTGCGGCAATGTTTATAGGCTCATTGTCTCCTGGCACTACTCGGAGAGTGCTGGTCACGGGATAGAGTGTAAGCGGTTCCTAACTACATGAGCTAAATTCTTCATGGAAGCCACATCTATTGGCAGGCACACTTTCCATGTGCGTATGAGGTTACCGCGTTGATACCTCCGGATTCCTCAAACTACCTCGCCTGCGCATGGTACAATAATTGGCTCCTCTTATTGTAGCTGTCATACACAGGGTTCGTGTATAGTGCAGCTTCATTAGCTTCCCGGATATATGATGGTTCAACAAAGGCTGGGACCAAATCTGGTGTTTGAATCCAAAGATTGCGGCAGCCTGGGGACCGCATAGGTAAATCGACCTCCTCACAAGATCGCCCCGAAACTCTTGCTCATTATCCTATACTTCGGGATCCAGAAGGAAGTTTTTCTGGATGGTTCAATCAGCTGTGTTTCCAGATTTGACGATACGGAACAGACTTGGTGACAAGAAAGACACATATTTGAGAGTCCATGCAACTTTCTTCAATAACATGGCGATGCGCAGGAATGCTCCTGCAGGTACAGCCTAATCAGGTTCTCCTGGGCTATAGTGGAAGAACAATACGACGCTCGACATGGACAGTCGACAGAATTGGGCCCCACATGATGTGGCATGTGGATGAGTAAAACGGAGACGGGGGAGACGGGGGAGAAGGGAGAGAGGGAAAAGCGAAGGCGAATCTGGTGGGTATCTGTATGAAAGGAGGTACCAAATTTTGCAGCAGAAATTTCATGGGCGCTGGAAAGAGATCTATGGCATTACGAAGACGATAGTATCATGAGTAAGCGCTTTGCATTGCCAGATTGAGGATACATGTCGGGGTTAGAAATTTCTACAGCTGCTTGTGGAGACTAATATTCTCAATATTTGAGGCATGCTTAATCTCATGCAAGAATAAGATGTGCGATGCAGTGAGATTTGGTATCTGTACATATCTCGCTATTAAAATACTAAAGTCAATGTCTTCATGTGCGGTATGCCGTCATAGACGTTCGTCCTAAACCTCACTGACCTCCGATATTGTCTCACGCTTCAAATTGCAGCCAGTAGTGTACCAAGCCTTCAGATGCTGCTAAGACCTGTTGCAACATTTGATCATGGCTTGGTCATTTGTCTGTCCAGCAAGCCGAGGCATCGGCTTTCACCTCACTCGGAACCTCCTCAAAACCACCAACATACCCATTATCGCAACAGCGCGAAGGGACACAGATATTGTTAAAGCTGCGCTACTAAAAGACATTTCAGATGTGGACTCAGATCGACTCACCGTGCTTGAAGTAGACGTCACAGGTAATGCCCAATTCTCATCGACCTCCACATTCCATTTACCTCACCCACCTTGCCCCAACCGCGCTCAGAGCTGAGGTCTCCAAAGACGAAGAATCCATCTCCGCCGCTGCCGCCCACGCCAAAAACCTCTTCCCACCACCAACCCACCACCTCCGCCTAGCCCTCACCCTCCCGGGCATTCTCCACCCGGAGAAAGCCCCCTCCCAACTAAACTCCTCGTCCCTCCACAGCACCTTCGCAATCAACCTCATCGGCCCGCTTCTATTACTAAAACACTTCTCGCCCTTCCTACCGCTCAAATCTCATTCCCCTCTCGCCAGCATTGCTGGTCTTCCGAACCATGCACTCTACGTCCTCTTCTCTGCGCGTGTGGGCTCCACTTCTGACAACCAGCTCGGGGGTTGGTATAGCTACAGGGCTAGTAAAGCAGGGGTGAATAGCGTGGTGAAGACGTTTGATCTGTGGCTTAAAAATAGGTGTGGGGAGAAGGCGATGGCGTTTGCGTATCATCCGGGGACGATGAGGACGGGACTTAGTGAAGAGTTCTGGGGGGGTGTGAAGGAGGGAAAATTGTTTAGTCCGGAGCAGGCGACGGAATATTGTATAGATGTGGTGAGAGGAAAGGGGGTGGATGGCAGGGGAAGGTGCTGGGATTGGAAGGGGGAGGAAGTGTTTCCTTGATGAGGGTGGTGCGAAATGGAGGGTGGTGTGTGAGAGTTGCAGGAGGCTCTTGGAGCGGGATTCTGTCAAGGTGTTCTCCAGAGCGTGAAGATTCGATTGCAGGATCGGTGCGAAGCCCAGGACTCTGAGCAATACTAAGCGAAATGCTCGAACATGCATTGAAAAGGGATTGTGAAGTTCTAGACATGAACCGACTGGAGAAAAGCAATCCTGCTTCGCGGCTACGATCTGAATTTACTGGACTATCAGATCATCGACGGAGAACTAAGGCGCGAGATAGTAAGGCGCTCATTGCACCTCGCAACCATTTGGGAACACGGATCTTGAACGAGATTTCGAGATGTTCAGCATACTCGAGCATATACAGCGAAGATCTGACAGGCTTGGTCTGTCCACAGTGGGGCGAGTAACAGTCCACCATGAAACTCTCAAGCTAAGCTCGAGTGACTGTTAGACTCATTCTACGATAGCATATCCTCCCTGGATAGCATCATTTGAGTCGACAACAGTAAATAACTGATGGCAATGTATCCTTGACAGTGCATTTCTGGCTTTAACGTCTATAGGTGTTTTCGAAGCCGGCGTTTCGCCCCGAGCATTACTGTCCGGTGTGGAGACCGTGTCCCCTTAGTCTTGACCTTAGGTTTTGTCTTGAATTCTACTCAATCAATGACGAGAACAGTATGTATCACGATTATGGCATTTTTAGCAGCTCCTAGACTCAGTCACGCACGACAATAGCGACCGACGACGGCAATTCGCGCGCGAACAAAGACTTGTCCGCGAATGAAGATGAGTGAACATGAAATAAACATAGAATGAACAAAAGTTGGTGATTCAACGAGGCTCAGATCAACTCACACCAGTCTACACATAAGAGTCGGGTCCAACATCTAACTTCACTATTGATGTAATGGCTTGATCAAAGAGGTGGATGTGTACGCGAAGCGCTTAAGCTTTATGTATGAAGCCCTTGGTACCCGTGCAGTTGAGTTGATCCCATCTTGCTATCTTGGATATCTATAACCATCGCCACATCCCACCTGGTCTAAATAACATTCATCATCCCCCAATGCTAAACTTCTGACCTTCCTAAGCCTCGCTAATGACACATTCCCATCTCAGTTCCTCTCCACCACGACTCCCATGTTCCCATCCCTCTGTCCTTTCGTACCCAAACCTACAGATATTCCCTACTAGTAGCAAATCCCACCGCCGGCTGTGGATCCTCATTCCAAAAAACCACCAAATTACTCAAGAAGACTGGCGCACCAAGGATATAATTCCCCCCACTCAGTCTCTCCTCCTCCCAGTCCACCAACGAGACACATCCCCCCGTCGAGGTATACAATTTCATCGTCTCCCCCACCAACTTCACACCCCCACCCTTCGGAAAGCCGAAGTACAGATCCGGCATCGCGGCTTCGCAGGGTACGCTATAACGATATGGTTTGTCGCGATTGAGGATGGGTGATGCGCCGGTGATGTTGCCGATGTACCATTCGACGATTTGCTGGGGGAGACAGATGAGGGAGGATCCGGTATCAACTTTGAGGGCGATAGAGTAGGATGAGGCGGAATTATTGGTTCCGATTTGGAGGCTGCTGGTTGTTATGGACCATGGGTGCCTTGTTATTGGAGTATAGTGGATATCTTGGTAGTTCCCAGAATATTGGGCCGCGTCGATAGAACCAAAATTGAGGCTGCCAGCGCGACGGTAGGAAAGGGAGGCGGTGAAGAGGGGATTGGAAAGCTGGGACTGTACCGCGTCGAAGAAGGTGTATGTTCCGTCGTTGGCGTTGTGAGAGGTTAGTCCCATGAGACATGAGAGACTGTCGTCCCAATTGTCACCAGATCGGCTGAGACTGGTTCTGGTTGGAAGACCTAGGGGGAAATTGGGGACGATCATCCCATCGATACTGATCTGTTCTGTGATGAGGTAACCAGTGACCTGGCTGCCATCCATGTAAGTTGGGTTGAAGCTACCAAGGCCTGCTGAGGTGTTTGCTGTGGTTGATACGTTAGGGTTGTAGACGGTCGTGACACCGTCCCTCTGATCTGCCCGGAGATAGGTATCATAGCACCATCTTGAGTATATTAGATAGCGATTTCTTGCTGATGGTTAGAACGAATACACTCACAAATATGGGCTGCCGGTGTCCACCAAGACATTCAACAATTGTGTTGGGGAACCAAAGCTGGCACTTGTGTAGAGGGTTGACCCGGCAGGTACAGGTGCACTGACGTCTCGTTTCTGATTGTTGCGCTTCACGGACCGAATGGGTAGGGAGAAATCTCCCTCACCGCGGCGATGGAGAGACCTGGTGGTTGCGGGAACGACTCTTGCTAGTGCACAATGAAAGTATCCTAGCAAGAGCAGTGATGAGTGAAGCATTTCGAGGTCAGTAGCGTGAGTTGAACGAGCGAATTGCAGTCAAGTACCGCCGAGGGTCACCTTCACTCTTTCGGTGAGGGCTCTACTTGGTGCATTGTGATGCTCGTGAGTCTTGACTATGTGTAGTCAAGTGGACACCAACGTGAAGACCGTAAATGGTCGATCTAGCTGCAATGTCGAGTGTAGATGCTATCGCCTGTCTCAGACATCGATATGAAGCTTCTAACCGGCTGCTGCTCTACAAGGTTTTCGAATTGCAACTATTTTCCAACGATCAAATGAATAAACACGCCGTATCAGACAACCACCGTCCGCTAGCTACAAGACATCGGTTCAACAGGAGTCTTTCATACAGCAAATCTGTTAAAGGGTCAAATGAAGAGAAGAACGCATTTCAAGAGAACAGAAATACCGTCCTGACACTAAACGCCGAGTCCTGGTTAAAAGGATCGGACGGCACTTGAAAGGATGACAGGACAAAAGCAGCCTAAGGATAAGCGACCAGGCTTGATGAATTATCTCACGCTCAGCCATCCTTCTGTGCTTTTTAAAACATGATCTTGGCAGAGGCACATTCAATCTCCTAGCCTCTACCCAGGATGCGTTGCAGGCCAACGGCTCCAACAGCGCGTAGTTCGAACGAGCCATGAAGAGACGTCATATAGTCTTAGCACAGCTCCAACAAAATGTTTGGCTGTTTGCGGGTCACTAAAGCACATTGACGTGATGCAACCACCATATACACTCACATACACAGCAAATTATTATCCCATGAGACTCTGACAGGGCTTCGCTATTAGCGCCCTCTATCTAAACCAACAAGTCGCTTGTTTGAGGAGGTCAGGGTCAAGACCTACACACACGCCCAAACATTGCCGACTGTTCAGGTACAAGGCGGCGTAGAGGCACCAATAAGAAGACCTAAGCGCCCTTGGCTCTTGATTCTTTTGCCACTTGGCTCCAACAGCAGAAGCGCGGTAAGCTGAACGCAGAAGACGTTGCTACCCACAAGGTAAGCGAACGTTTGACTGTATATGACTTCAAGGTACCACGTCCGTACGACACACACGAGTCTAGAAAGTGAATCTAGGATTAGGAGGACTCAACAAAGCAAGAAGCATCTCCTCAGACCCACCACAGGTGCCCGATAAGGATATAGGCAAACCGAATCAACATCCCCGCTTACGAGACCTTTCTTCCTCCCGATCCCAAAGCCAGGCCATGCTGACCTCCTCTTCATGCCAATGGAATTTGGGGTCTGTTGTGTTGCAAGTCGTTCGGGGGTCGGGCCCGGTCTGGACGGTGGTCTTGTAACTTACCGGCGACGAGGAAAATACACCATCCTTCGGATGTGTAACGAGACCCGTTGTGACGCTCTTTGCGATTATATCGGATGAAGCTGATAAGCTTCTTGGCGAGATTGGAGTAAGAGTATCACGTGACTGAGATGAAGACAGCCTATCACGTGATTTTATATCAGATGAGAGTCGCAGAGCTAGATCTGAAAGGTCGGACAAACGTATATATCCCTGCTCAAGATGACCTTGGGGTTAGCTCCGCTACAGAAGGAGAGAAGCAGGGTCTGGTTTTCTACGGTATCGATGGTCTATACCTACGGCCTCATGTTCAACTTAGCTGGTCTCAACTACTCTGCTTATACGGATCTAGGGCTTGCCTACTATTTCAAGAAGAGCATAAGTACTACTTCACTGAAACTTTTGGCCATGAACCCATAGCCGATAACGAAGGATAGGTATTTCTGGTCTCAATATCTACACTACATCACTCCACCTCTATATACACAATCAACTCAAGAAAAGACCTTCTCCAAACCATCGTCAGACATAGCTGTCAAAGGTATCTATCAACCATTCCTGGGAATCAATATATAAACAAATAAAAACACCTCCAAATCACTCCACTTCCCTTTCCCCTTTCCTTACCCCCGAACGCAAATCACTTCCTTCCCGGCAATCTCAGAACTCCTCCCCCTCACCCCCAGCACCAACACCAAAACCAACATTCCTAACACTTCCCTCCCCAAACCCCATCAATTCCAACTTACCCCCATGTCTATCCAGCAATCCCTGATTCCTCAACAATCCAAACCCGCCCGCAATTCCACTCAACGCCTCAAGTAGAATCTTGTTATCCATCTCTAGCCTCCTCAACCTCGCCTCGATGGCCTGATCTTTGATACTAGCGTTCCGTGCCGCTTTGCGGGCTTGACGACGGGAGGTCAGGGATTCGAGTTCGTGGGCTGAGTTGGAGTTGGAGTTGGAGTGCTGCGAGGCGGAGGAGTGGGAGGCGCGGGAGTCGGAGCGGTGGTGGGTGGTGATTTCAGTGTGGACCGGATGGGTCAGGGATTGGGTGAGGGAGAGTGTTTGGGTAAGGGGTGAGTAAATAGTGGTGCGGGAGGTGGAAAGAGTTTTGGTGTGAGCGCGAGGACGGGAGCGGGAGGGTGTGGCGCGGGGCGGGGTCTCAGACGTTTTTGGGGTAGCGAGGCGGGGCTTAATGGGTTGGGGAGACATGTCTGCTACTACCATGACGTTTGAGATTCTCATATCTGTGGTGGGTTGAGGCATAGAATCAACGCCCCAGTCGTTGAGACGGCGCTTCTCTGATGCCGCGATTCTTGATGCACTTCGTAAGGAGTTCGAAGTAGAGGATTTTTGCCTTGTATTGCCAACAGGCCGCTTTGTCTTCGTCCGGATACTCTCTTGTCGACTCAATTGACCATTTTCCAGGTACCGCGCGGAAAGGGTTGTACTGCTCTGACTATCAACCGTTTGAGCGGTCCTAGTAGATCCTGAGCTAAGTGTCCGCGATAGAGCATCGTTTGGTGGGAGATCAGGCAACTTGCGATCCGGAGGTGGACATATGGGCGGGATAGACTCGACACCTGCATTGTTGCATGCAGATGCATCGTAGACCATAGACGAAGGGTTATCGAAGAGTTCGCGACAGAGGATCTCAGGGGTCGAGTCGCGATGATCGCTAGAATATTGAGTCGACAGCCGGAATTCATCATACGCAGACATTTTCGCTGCTGCAGCCCGCAATTCTGTCTCCAGCGCTCTTGGAAGGCTGGATGGGCTCAAGTGGTGAACTGGATCAATCGATGCACAGCTTTCGACCGTAGAAACACTGCTCTTCCCGCGCAGATGGCCGTCAATGGTGCTCTCGGACGAGGTGCTATAGCCAGTTGCATTCGAATCAACGATTTCCGATCTATCTGCATAGATATCTGAGGCAACCTTCCGTGCTTCAATCTCTTCCATAGATATTTCGGATGAGAGATCCGACCCACCAGTGGAAGAGCGCGATTGCTTCTTCATTAGCGTAGCCTCATGGCTCTGGAATGACTGCGAAGCATTTTGGATAGGTGACTCCACAGCAGGCTGGATTGAATCAGCCCGAGAGGTCTTGTGCAAAGGCTGGGCGTTTTGGACGTTCGAATGTATCCTTGCACCAATTGACTCATGCACCTCCCGCACTGGCTTAAGAACCACCACAGGTCCACGTTGCTGCTTCGTCGTCCTGCCCCGAGGAGGCAGAGAACTACTCCGTATGTCCACTGGGGCCTGAGGTAAGGGCTTGTCATTTATTCGAGCAGACTGAGTGGACGAATATTGAACAGGTATAGAGATAGCAATATGTCGATGGCCACCTATTGTCCTAGCAGCTACAGCTGTATCAGGAAGCTGTATAAGCCTAGTCTCCTTCTTCTTTCTCGAACCAGATTTTCGACGATTTACAAGCTTCCCGAAAATGTTCAGAACAGGCTCCCCATCCGACTCGTGTTGTGACATATAATTTCCCGGCGGTGGATGATTCTTCTTGAAGAATTCCGCCAAAGCGAGCATGTTCTCCCTGCTGTCCTGCATCTCTTTCAATCTCTGTGAGCTGTGCTTCTCGCGCACAGTTTCCTGCTTGTTCTTCGACCCCGAATTCCAAGAATTGAGTTGTGGTATGAAATATGAGGCCGAGTGTATGGTGACAGGTCTCTCATTGATGCTCGAAATGATTGGTTTTCTCTGATTCTGATTTCCCGGATAAGCTGTAATACTATCCACCGCTGGAATAGATTTTGCACGATGAACACTTGCATCCACCACGGGTACACAATTGGTAAGAACAGAAGACGTCGAAGCTGCTCGAGCGAGATGTTTGCGACCATTAGGTAGTGGATTTGGTAAAGGTTTGATATCGACGATGCGAGGGGCTTCTGGTCGAATTGCAGACTGCATTGCTCCTGCATAATACGAGTGATCAGCTCGTTGCACAAACGATGCAGATTGTAACATAGTCTTACCTGAGCAGCCCTGAAATCTGTTTATTTATAACAGATGGAAGTGTTGCGAAACGAGCTGTGCCCAGCTGTGCCTCCAGAGCCACCACGCGGTATCGGATTGTCAAGTCACCCAGCTCCGGCTTTTTGTATATCACAGAGCCGTGGCTGTCCCTCTACTCCACCTATGACCCAATCTATCAATAGTCGGTGTACTGATGTTGAGAGTAGAGAGCAATGCGTCCAGGCTGCTCTTTTCGTGGTGGAAGTTGGGAGATGGTATTGAAGCTGTCCATCAACGTCAACGCCGTTCTCTCGCAGCTCTGGAGTTGCACAAACAAAATGCAAGGACCTGGTGGACTGGCGGAAAAAGATGGGACAGAACAAGGGAATTGTGAAAATCTGACAGGCAAGCGCAGTTCCGAGTCCGAGTGCGTGCACTGCTCCGCCGATCAAAATCCGATCTTGGACGAATCGAGGAGGCGACAGGGTCTGGATGTCTGAGCACCTGGAGGTTTCTGGGGTATATTTTGCCTCCTTCTTGCTCCCGGAAAGTATCGAATGCAAGTCAGGAAATCATGCCAGATGAGACAAATACGATAACAAAGAAGGAAAGCTCGAATCTACATCGAGGCCAAACACAGCTTGAAAAAGTAGATGGGAGATGAGCAGCTTCAACCTCACTACTTACAAGTACACCCACGAAGCAACTTACCAAGTCGATCGTTAAGCTTTGAAACAAGGGTCTACCGTTTTGGCCCCTTCCCGACGTTTCTTCCCTGTCTCTACGGTCCGTACTTCCACGGTGTGCACCGTCCACCAACAGCCTCTAGCTTCTCCTAGTCCAACGCTCATTCGCTGCGTCGCCGTAGTTTCTTTCTATGCTCCGTAAATAATACCAAGCGGCAAGGCGGTAAAGGCTAGATAGAATCATAGAACCTTTCTCTCCCTTTTCGAAATTTCTACCCGCTTGTGGCTTTACCAGCACCTTGCCTCTTCAAGCATGGCTGTCACCTGTTGGGAAAGGACTCGAGGAGTAGTGGGGGTGCAGTCGGTGCGACCGATTTGGTGGGTGCAGTAGTGACAAGACGGCTGAGAGGTTTGTGAAACACTGAAACTGACGAGTGTTCGGGGATGTTGTTGTCGATGGAGAAGGATTCATTGAACGGTTGAAGAGGAGTACATACTGTACTGTACTGTATGGTCAAGCGAATGCGAAACGAGTAGAGGCCGGGTGCACGTGCCGACGATTACTACTTTCCACTATGATGGATGTAAGAAAATGATGTAAGGAGGATCTTGCAAGATTTTCGATCCTGCAGCGAGTGGAGATGTAAACTAGCCAGCTGCAAGCCTGCACGATGTCGAGGCTTGAAGCCCCTTGTGCGGGACTCTGATTCTCGCCAGTGGACTCGAGAGCTTCGAAGTCTGTTTCTTGAGGGGTTCTCAACGTGAGTTTGCTCGAGATGCTGGGACAGTATCAATATGTAGGCAGCCGGTCTCTGAGAAACCTCATTATCCGATATCGAGCATTTATTATGCAGATGGCCGTAGATATATTGAAGGGTACCTGCAGCTGTGGCCAACAAGTGAGGGGATGTGTCTGTGAAGTGCTTTGCCGTGGGACGACACATTCCGTTCTTGTCTGTGGGATTAGTCTGTATGGGGCTGACCCTCGAAGTGATTTGAAGCCTCTTCCCCAGCAACTCATTGCTTGCAGGACTGTTGATGGTGACCATATCTTTTGTCGGATCTGCTAATCTCTTCATCAGAATTGGTGGGCTACTACGAGAGTTGATCTCACGAACATCACTTCACCACGATCACCATAGCACCATCTACCAACCCACCTTGACCAGCATTCAGCTCTTGTATCCCTCCATTCCTCCCAATGCACCTGATATGGTATCTAATCTATTTTCCCCCAATGTTACCTGCTCCTCCCAGATGCTGAGCTTAATGCTTCCCACAACCTGATGGCCTCTATACTCCGTACTCCGTAACCATGCACCAAGTCTACGCATGATCGATATGCTCCCCAAATCCACCCACAATGTGCTTCCCAACCTTTCTTTCCAGGAACAATGCTCAATTCATTCGATTTGCTAACCATCTCTCAATATTCTCAGGAACGAACATCAACGCTTAGCGGGCTTCTTCCTGATAAACGGATCCACAGGTGCCTTCCTCTTCAAAGGCGGTGGTATACCGCCCGTTAGCCTTGGCCGTTGTGATCCACCACCAGCTCCTCCAACAGGCTTCGTATTGGCTTGTTGCTGTAAAGCAGCTTCCATGTCTGCGAGTTTCGATGTTGGGGGAGGGGTGGGTGTCGCTATCTGGGGAGTTGTTAGTGTTTGAATATTTGAATGTTTGAACTTGTGATGGAACATTGACATGATTTGGGGAAGGGTTCTAAAGGTGAAAGAAACGAAAGTAGTTTGAGACTGAGTTGAGACTGGATTCGGAATGTAAACATACCGTTTCCTTCTTCGCCACACCTTCGTCCTTGAGGTCTTCTTCTCGGGGTCGAAGAACAAGCAGGAAACTGTGCGCGAGAAGCACAGCTCACAGAGATTGAAAGAGATGCAGGACAGCAGGGAGAACATGCTCGCTTTGGCGGAATTCTTC
>Ga0068631_100783_pt1 | contig 12349 bp, 7 predicted proteins | sample InSIn5gowninarea_2_FD_77434 | JGI IMG/M metagenome (GOLD analysis project Ga0068631, IMG submission 77434) | Clean room microbial communities from NASA Spacecraft Assembly Facility at Jet Propulsion Laboratory, Pasadena, California, USA -... ...
GCCATGGTGTTGAGGGCAGAGCCGTTCTTGAACCACTCGATCTGGCCCTCGTTGAAGGTGTGCGAAAGCTTGATCTCGTATGACTCGCCGTTCTTGGGGTGAACCTTCATGGTCATGGGCTTGCCAACGGCGAGCTCAGTGCAGAGGAGGTCGACCTTGTCGTCGGGGTTGAGCTTGTCGTAGTCGGCAGGCTCGGAGAAGGTAAGAGGAAGCATACCCTGCTTCTTCAAGTTGGTCTCGTGGATACGGGCGAACGAGCGGACAATGATGGCAAGACCACCAAGGTGACGGGGCTCGAGAGCGGCGTGCTCACGGGATGAACCCTCACCGTAGTTCCAGTCACCGACGACGACCCAGCGGATACCCTTGGCCTTGTAGTCACGGGCAACACCGGGAACGGTGCCGAACTCACCGTTGGTGTAGTTCTCAATGTTGTTGGCCTCGCCGTTGGCGGAGTTGATGGCACCAATCAACATGTTGTTGGAGATGTTGTCCAAGTGACCACGGTACTTCAACCAGGGACCGGCCATGGAGATGTGGTCAGTGGTGGTCTTGCCCTGAGCCTTGATCAGGATGGGGAGGTCGGTGGCGTCCTTGCCATCCCAAGCGTTGAAGGGTTCGAGGATCTGGAGACGGTCGGAGGTGGGGGAAACGGCAACGTTGACCTGGGAGCGGTCCTTGGGAGGAGCTTGGTAGGTGTCCATTCCCGGGTCGTAGCCGTTGGCGGGCAGACCGTCACCGGTAGGGGCCTTGAGCTTGAATTCATTGCCGTCCTTGTCCTTGAGGGAGTCGGTGAGGGGGTTGAAGTTGAGGGTACCGGCGATGGTCATGGCCACGACGAGGTCGGGCGAGGTGACGAAAGCGTGGGTGGCGGGGTTGGCATCGTTACGGGAGGTGAAGTTACGGTTGTAAGAAGAGACAATGGAGTTGGCCTCGCCCTTCTTGACATCGCGACGGTCCCATTGACCTGTAAATAATCAGTATTTGCTTTTGTGGGATTTTGAAAAGGATTGTACTAACCAATGCAAGGACCGCAGGCGTTGGCAAGAACCATACCACCGAACTCCTCGAAGGTCTGGAGCTGACCGTCACGCTCAATGGTGGCGCGAATCTGCTCGGATCCGGGGGTGACGGTGAAGAGGGCCTTGGCCTTGATGCCGTGGTCGAGAGCGTCACGGGCAATGGAGGCGGCACGGGACATGTCCTCGTAAGAGGAATTGGTGCAAGAGCCGATAAGACCGACCTTCATCTCCTCGGGCCAGCCGTTGGCCTTGACGGCCTCCTTGAACTGACTGATGGGAGTGGCAAGATCGGGGGTGAAGGGACCGTTGATGTGAGGCTCGAGCTCGGAGAGGTTGATCTCGATGAGCTGGTCGTACTCGGCGCCCTGGTCCTCCTTGAGCTCCTTGGCGTAGGTGCGGGAGAAGTCACCGATCTGCTTGCGCTTGGTGGCGTTCAGGTAGTCGTACATGCGGTCGTTGAAGGGGAAGAGGGAGGCGGTGGCACCAATCTCAGCACCCACTACACAGAATTGTCAGTATACTGTCAAATGTTTCATAGGGAGGATAGTCCGAACTATTGCAAATCTGGAGGTGAGTGTTAGCAAGGTTCTAACCAAGGGTATGGATTTGTACTTACGGTTGCCATGCCGGTGGCTGAGATAGAGTCGACACCAGGACCGTGGTATCTGCAGAGTAAGTTAGCACCGAATTCAAAAGACTAGGGATGATTGCAAAGACTTACTCAATGATAGCACCAGTGCCACCCTTGACGGTGAGGATACCAGCAACCTTTAGGATAATATCTGTAACAAGTTTTAGCATTGAGTCGAGCAAAATATGTGCGAAGCAAAAACGTACCCTTGGGAGAAGCCCAGCCAGAGAGCTCGCCAGTAAGCTTGACACCAATAACCTTAGGGGCCTTAAGCTCCCAGGGGAGGTTGGCCATAACATCGACGGCATCAGCACCACCGACACCGATGGCGGCCATACCGAGACCACCAGCGTTGGGAGTGTGAGAGTCAGTTCCGATCATGAGACCACCAGGGAAGGCGTAGTTCTCGAGGATGATCTGGTGAATGATACCAGAGCCGGGTCTCCAGAAACCGATGTTGTACTTGGCGCAAGCAGTGGACAGGAAGTCGTAAACCTCCTTGTTGATGTCCTGGGCACGGGCAAGATCCTTCTCGCCACCAATCTGGGCCTCAATCAAGTGATCACAGTGGACGGTGGAAGGGGTAGCGACTGAGGGCATGCCGGCGGACATGAACTGCAGAATGGCCATCTGGGCGGTGGCGTCCTGGCAAGCAACACGGTCGGGACGGAGCTTCAGGTATGAGACACCACGCTCGATCTCTTGCTCATGGGGGTTGTCAAGATGGGAGTAGAGGATCTTCTCAGCGTAGGTCAAAGGGCGGTTGTTCATACGCTGGCGAACGATGCTCAGGTTCTCGCTCATCTTGGCGTAGTTGATGTAGTTGCCGGTCTCCCAGTTGGTCATCTCGACCTTCTTGGTGAGAGGGGAGTCGCCGACGGTCGCGAAGGCGCGACGGCCAAGCTATGGAGCTTGTCAATACCGAGTTTCTACAGGGGAAACAGCTGTGAAAAGGCCTTACCAGCTTGCGCGCTGCCAAACGAGCAGACTGCATTGTGATGGTCAACGGCGGGGGAGCTATTGACAGTGACCTAGATGCCTCTACGGCTAAAAGAAGGACACGCGGGGGGTGGGAGGAGTGGTGAAGCGGAGAGGTGTTGATGGAAAAGAAGACGGTAGAGTTATTTAAGAGAAGATACCGCAACGAGTCCTCCCTTGGCCCTCGGTCAAAGCGACAAAACCTCATCAAGAGCCCTCTCATTGGCTCGTGCGCACAGACCGTCTAGTCTAGCTGCTCGTTTTACACACCCCCGCCGCCTCTGTGCTTTTTCGCTTCCGTCCAGCTTGCTTGCTTGTCCTGCTCGCGGCTCCTATCATGCGTCTGTCTGACATCAGAAGGCAGTACGGCAACTGTTCACTGAGTGCGTTATGCACAATCGCTCCCACAGTGAAGCTTTCCTGCGTGGGCCCCCTTAAGGGGTCTGTCATGCCCAGCCCTTGAAACAGCAGTGCCTGCCGCGTGCGGATTCCCTCGTAGCCGTGCCGGTAAACATCGGAGCGCTCCGCCTATTTATTGGCTGGCGGGTGTCCTCAAATCGGTTGGTTCGCTGATTGTTCGGTCGGGAGACCAACTCGGCCGGCTCGATCGGTTAGCAATCGAATTTTTCAAAAGTTGGAGCCGATTCCTCGCATGTGAAAGTCGGGGCTTGGAGGCTCATACCGAGTGGACCAGCTCTGTTTATCCAGTGTGCCTCCTCCGTAGAGAGCTGTCAAAATCCAACTAGCTGTAATTATGAACAGAGTTACCGCTGCTCAAAGCATTCAGTGGGAGTAATCCAGAACGAGTCTCGACCAACTCCTGAAATGTCCAGACCTCGGACCAACTTTGTGCGTTTGCACAAGGGAATCTAGCCATAGTGAAAGTGCTTGGCATGCGTGGATCAAAAATTCCATGCGGTTAGAAAAAAGATATCTCTCTATCCAACAAATTTACGGGACCACAGCAACTGAGACTGCTGCTGCTCCACCTCGCATATATCCACCCAACAAGTCATCCTTCCAAACACAAACAGGGAATCACTATGCCTGCCATCCGCGGTCAAGATTCGAAGAAGAAGACTCGCCGTCACACGCGCGATCTGGACCAGATTCACGACGACCTTCACAAGGAGAAGCATCTCGAGAAATACAAGAGCACAAAGGCCGCTGAGGACTTGCCTGGACTGGGACAATTCTATTGTGTCGAGTGCTCGAAATGGTTCGAGTCTGAGTCAAACTTGACTGCACACTCCAAGGGAAAGCCTCACAAGCGCAGGTAAGTCTCCGGACTCGTCATGTTGGTATACTGCGCAGAACTAACATCTCATGCAGAGTTCGTCAGCTCAAGGAGGAGCCATACTCACAGAAAGAGGCCGAAGCTGCCGCCGGCCTGACTTGGACAGACAACGGCAAGCGCAAGGAGGACGACGAGATGGCCGAGGCTACTTGAACAGTCGCAGACTTCATGCTCGGTGCATAGCAAGACATCAACCACTGCCACACGCTCTCGCAGGCCTTCGACAATCACATATCACCCATCGTACGATAGCGACTGCGCCGTGCCTTCCAAGCAAGAGTCTCATCGCAGATCCAGATCATGGCGAACGCTCCAGCTATCGTCGCAACAGGCATCAAACAACCAAGGCGCGTTCAGACCGCTAGTCCTGCCAAAGCATGCTTCGCGCATATCAATTCTCGGGCGTTCCCGGTTGGAGGAGAACGACAAAGCCGACGAGGCGGAGAAACTCTCGCGGATCTGAAAATCCGTGGAAAGAGACAGACCGACGAACTCTTTGCCAAGTGACGAGAATAGGAAGGAGGAACATATTTTGGAATCGTGACTCGGTAGTTGCGACACTCGTGGAGGAATAACCAATTAATTCATCTTCAAAACCATCAACCTGCATCCGTGACTCATGTATTGATTGTTTTCGAAGCGCTTACAAACTTGTGATGAAATGCATATCAACGAGCGAATGATAGATGTTTGTGTGGTGTAATGAGAGTCGATGTCTGCCTAGAATCGAATTGCTGCCTGAGGTCAAGGGACTACAAATTCTGTGCCAGGCGTCTTCGTAGAGTGATCACCAAATCAATTCTCAACCATAGCACCACAAACATAATCGCTATAATGTCATACAACAAAGTCGAGCTCTACGGCGGTGCTATGACCGTGGACCTTCCCTCCAACTTCGCAGACGTCAGGTAAGAAAACCAGGTCCATAAAGGCAAAAGCGCAACGATCCGCTGACACTCGCCCGCAGCCAAATCAGACAAGTCCCGGATAACCAAGAAGTCTACTTGGACAAGGATGGTCTTACAAGCATCGTCTTTGATATTCTGGAGCGTGTCGACAAGCCTGATCTGGATGCACTGAAGTACCATCTAGAGGATATCGTCGAGGATGATGTGGATGCTACCAAGCTCTGGACCTCAAACTCTGCAGTATTCAGCAAACTACCGTGAGTCTTAATATTTCCCTTTCGAATAATCATACATTCACCGAGCTCGCACCCGAATGCCGTTGTGTTCAGGCTTCAGTACTTCCCTCGCTCGCTTTCGTTCAATTCTCTGCCCTTCTCGAAACCCTACTGACCACATGTCTACCATCAAAGACCCCAAACATCTGCCTACACACTCTTTGCTACGCACAAGCCTTCAGCAGAAGCCGTGTCTCGCGGCAAAGCTCCCGACTTCACAGGCATACTTCTCACACTCATCCGACTGGAGAGCCAACAGACCGACCTGGTCATCAGCGTCAACGTCCCTCACGTAGGCGGCGACTACAACAAAGACGACGTCGACCCCTCAGCCGGAAAGCAAGGCCCCATGCTAGACGCCGCAACCTCATTCCGCGACCGCATCTTGCAAACTTTCGAAATCAAGGACTGGGATCTTTTCGTGCAGGAATGAACATGATGAGAATGATGCAAATGATGAACATAGTGATGCAGTAATATGTACACTTGAATTCCTCTCGAAACAGTATGTAGAAATGAACACTAGGAATGAACAACCAAACGAAGGGAGGGGGTATCATGAAATGAAAAAGAAAGAGCTGGGAAACACCATCCATCCATGCATCACACACCATCACCCTTCAATCGCTGTCCAAAATCACCACCTCCAATGCTTTCGTCACACCGTCAACAGATCCAGTGGGTGTTCCACCGTTCAACTCGCCCTTGGCTTTTGCGTCTCTGTACTTTTGACCCAGTGCAGCCATGACTTCCTTGTGCGGCGCTCCAGCCATCTCCTGCTTCAGACCAGCAAAGTTGGCCTTGACAAATGCCGCATAGGTAGTCGGGCCAGCTTGCTTCCTCGGCGCTGGCTTTGTCTGAGCAAGTTTGCTTCTACATACACCGCAAGATTGACGAGCAGGGTCGATGCTCTTGGAGTGACGCTTGAACTCATGACTGCACATCTCATTCGTGCATGTCCAGATGTACTTGTAGTCGATATGGTAGGAATGCTTTGTGGTGACCTCCACACCACGGTGACCGAATGTTTCACTGCATTTACGACCCCAGACCTTGAATTGATGGCCGTGCGGTTGATCCTTAATCCCGCTGACCATGAAGTTGGCGAGATGGCAGAATTCATGTGCTACGACATTGAGAAGACGTTCTTCGTCGTCGATGACTTTTTCGGCCAACTCAATCGAGGCGTGGTGCTTTTGCGTGATTGATGTTGTTCCATCGAGGTTTCTGTGTTTTGTGGTCTCGCGCTTCCAATTTGCTCGACCGGCTGTCGAGTTGAGAGTTTTGCTCCAGATGAACTTGACACCGCCAGTCAATGTGGCCAGTTCACCAATCTTGCCATCGGTGATCTTTGTGTCAAGCTCGGCGAAGAAGTCTTCCACGAGCTTGTGCTTCTTGTTCTCAAAGTCCTTCTTCGCATCGATTGCAGCTCGGGTCTTTTTTGTGGGACTTGTTGTCTTCTTAGGTGAGGCAGAAGGAGAATCCGAGTCGTCTTGCAGTGCCTTTCGGTTCTTCTTTGGTGACATGAGGGGCTTTTGGGGCGAGTATTCGTCGTTCCAGGTGTTGACTGCGTGGACGTTCCAGAAGTCTTCGAAGTTCGGTGCGTGTGGAGGTGTTGAAATGCGCTGTTTCTTCTTCGAGGGAGAGACGAGTTTTGACTTTGTAGGCGATGCAGGTGGAGGAGTGGCAGGTCTTTCTAACATGATTGGTCTTGCTGCTCGCGGAGGCGAGCTATCATATGTTAGTGAATCGTGCATTGGCAGTTCGAGTGAGCAGACATACAACTTGAGAATTGCGAGATTGTCGTTTTCCTTATCCGAGCCATCGAGGTCAAGTTGAAGTAGCTTTTGCGTGAGGTCGTCCGAATTCTTTGAAGTGAAGGTTTCCTTCGAAGGCTTTCGCGCCGACTCGCTGGGAGGAGTGTGGAAAACATCTTCCTCCGAGTCACTAGAATCAATGGCTGGAGTCCTTCTACCAGCCACGAGTCTTCTTCTAGGCTTACTCGTAGCCCTCGGAGCCAGTACTGGAGGTTGGTCCTCCTTGTCGCTTTCGCAATAGATGCTCTCCTCCACATCCTGCTCTTCAACCTCTTCCTGACTCTCTTCGGACTCGGAGTCTTCTATGGGTACTAGAATGGGCCTCGCTCTTCTGTGTGGCGTCGCTCTTATCTTTGGCTCCTTGAGCAATTCCCCCGCCTTCTTTTGCACAACTTGCGCGCGAGGTTTAGGTTGTATCTTGGGTTCGGGTCTTCTCAATTCGGGAGCGGTCTTCAGCTCTGTGAGCGGGCGGCTCAAGGTCCTGGGTTTGGCCGCGTTCTTTGTGGATGCATTTGTCTTCGTGGTCTCGCTTCTGGTCTTGGTGCTTCTTCCGGTCGATTTTTGTGGTGCCAGACGAGGAGCAGTCGTCTTGGAGGCATTGAGCTTCGGCGCATTGAGTGTTAGTCCCTTGACGTGTTGGCTGATAAGCTCGTCGAGTTCTGGGAGGTCGCTATCACTGTCTTCGAAGTAGCGAGAGGGCGCCATCTTGATTGCCATTTCTTCCTTGGTTGGTTGTGTCTCTACCAACAAGCTGTGAAAGAGAAAGTCGTCATGTTTACAGACTGCCGTTGTCGCGGCAACGCTGCAAGATGCTGTCTCCGCTTTGAGCTTCAACACTTCTTTAAACTTACCCTAATCATGTATCCATCTCCATCATACTACTGGTGATGACGAAACAGACGCCCAACCAGCGATTGAGCAGAGGTCTGTTCTCTTGAATAGACAGTTTGCCGGACGACGACAAGAACCATGGACTACCCTCACACACACAGCCTCTAACACGAAGTTTATTCACGACGCTACCATCACCCTGGCTGTCCACGTGCCAACTTGCAGGAACCCAATCTATGCGAGATCGAAGGATCTCGGTGTTTTGATTGAATAAGGAAATTGCTCCCAATCAGTGTCAGCTGGACCGAGTCGAATTTGGCAGTCAACATGGCGCTGCTGATACGAGGTCCGACTTGCTGGTTGACACTCCGAGGTTGTGTGGTTCGCATTTGGTTGTACCAAGGATTCTGAGGTGCACGTGTTGCGAAAGTGCAGATCATGGTGCAAGAACAGATCAAGATAGATGAAAAAGCCGCTCCAGCGGTATATGCTTGTTGTCCTTTCTATTGCCATGAATCGCAGCAAATGCAGGGGTATCAATCCAAGTGAAAAGCAAATCAACGCCCCCTTCCAAAAAACAGTCCTGCGCCCAGAAAATGCCCAATGCCTCCTTCCATATTGATGTCCGCCTATTGTACTCCACGAAGCCAGAGGTTGTCAACCAATCGATGAGCCAAGCTTGCCCGTCGGTCAATATTTAATATCGACAGGCACGCCGACGGCCACTCCATCTCATCCGTATGGTGACCCTTTTCCCGAAGTAGTAGTATACATTAAGTCGACCATATCGTATCGTTAATCGTGATGTGACAATCTAGAACTCGCTCATTTGACGAGCTTGCGGCGGTGAATGCGGCGAACATGATCTCTCTGCAAGAAATGTTAGTGCTTGTGGTTGAAAAACAGATTGCTGTAGAACTTACCATATTGTCCACTCTGCTAAAGACTCTACTGCAGCCGTCCCACTCGCAAACGATCTTAGGATCATGCTTAGCCTCATGGCGTGCTCGGTCTTTCTCGCTTGAGAAGCCTCCTTCGCTAGCAGATCGACAGCCGATATGGCGGCAGAATAGTGTCTTTGTGTGTCTGCGGTAATGCTTGCGCAGGTCGCATCCTCTTCTGAAGACTGACTTTGATGTGCAACCAGGGAAAGCACATCTCCAGGTGCCATCCTCGCTAGGAGCTCCGTACTTGGACATCTCTCCTGCGTTGGGCGATGAGGAGCGAGATGGGTTGCTCCTCGGGCAGCTCATCCACGATGAGCTTGTGTCAGATCTGAATGAAGGTGCTCTTGAGACCGGTCGGCTCAGGACTGTTTGCTCGATGGAGGGAAGGAGAGAAGGGCTGGAGCGGACGACACCGAAGTTGTAGGGGTCCTTGTAGTCCATGAAGACCGGTTGATAGGGATATGACTCTGGCCATGTTGGTGTGCATTGTCCTGAAAGATGTTCGTGTTGAGTGGGAAGGATGGGTTGCATAGGACGGAACAGAGGTGATTGACAAGTGTTGAACATAGGTTGGTATTCTTCCGGATAACAGTGGTCGATGATTTGATTGTCAGGACTTGAGCAAAGTAGTACCGGTGAGCCAAAGGACTCGGTGTATGGCTGATGCACCAGGCGATTGGAGTAGTTGAAGCTGTCCATTGTGTAGGTTGGAGATGTCTTGGATGTGAGGGCTGAGGAATGATCGTCAAGGTTAAGGGTAGACACTGGGTATATATACACGAGGTGCGAAGGATGGCTACGGTGAAGGAAACCACAGTGGGGAGCTAGCATGGCTCATATGGATGCCCGGGAGCGTAGAACTGTCCCGACAGACCGACCCTACCGGTGGAAAGCTGCGTTTCAGATGCAAGGAACATTACCATGACATGGACCAGTGGTTAGCCAAGCACGAACCTCTCACGCTGATTCGCGCGCGCAAGGGTACTGCAATGCATGGAAGGATGGATAACCTCCGGTGTAAGCAAGCAAAGCCGCAGCCCTACGAAACCTGGGTGGAAGGACACACACATGATGCGCGGGCCGTTAATCAAACTGACCGGACGGATCGCGTTGCGTCCCAAAATACGAGACAGCGATTGACCAGGGTCTGGAGGTAATGACTCGGGAATGGTTTAGTCCCAAACTCAAGAGTTCGCAGACACCTGCATGACATAGCAAAGGTGGTTTTGACGCGCAACTCCGTCCCAAACCGCCAAAGACCCCACCACGGTCTGTGAACGAGCTGTGTCCACTGGCACATTTTCTGGAAGGACGAGCCTGTGCCCACCCGGTCCCGGTCGTTGGGCGTCATTCGAGAGCTTGGTAATCTTGAAGGTAAACAACATAGCGGTCTAAGAATAAACACAGCCTCTTTGCGCCGTGGGGGCACAGTCGCTTGGGATTGATCAGATACGGAAGTTGTGATGCAGACCTCACATACAGACTGCAGGCGCCACAGCTTCATGAACAGATGGAAGGATTCGATGATAGAGGCGTGGGATGCTGGGCTGTGTCAGCAGTGCACCTTTTGCTGCATCCGGTAGGAGATAAAGAGGATGGCGGCGCACGCTGTCGGTTTGCAGCATGGAACACTCTCGAGTACGTACCGGACGTTTGGTGCTGGTTTCGCCCCGAGGTTGGTCATCCGCGCACCAGGACATTAAGGACGGAATCATGACGCCAAAAACCTTCCATGAAGCTTCCATTTGTTCCATGATGGCGTGCTAAAATGGACGCGCTTTAAAATGAGATCGTTCCTAGATGCTTGGCGGCTTCATCCTTACCCCGTGCTCTCTCTGACCGCAGGCGCTGACAATCAAGGAAGCCATCTGTTTGACGCCATTACTTTCCTTGACCGCTCATCAAGACGGAGCGTGCAGATCCAGCGATCAATCTTTCGTAACCCTGCTAGACTCCAGACGTCATCATAGCCCTCGATCCGATGGCGCGGTCTCATTTATATGTGAGATGCAGCAATCATCCGGATATGGCAGGGCTGAGGACATAGACAAACAATGCTAGACTCTCTGTCGACTTTTGCGGTGTCCCGGCGGTGTCGTTAAGCGCCTTCGGAGAATCGGCATGTCCGTTCGTGGAGCAAAGCAGGCTACGCCGGCTGTCATTTCCAGTCTACCACACTCTCTACCACACCTTCTGTCGCTTCCGAGATTGACGCGATGTCACTGGCAGTGAAGATGATTGACTCAGCGAGCTGCTCGAAAACCCAATTATCCACAGTCGGGTAGCTCTTTGTTTGTTTGGTAGGCCCGTTCGCTGACCTGTCTGGCATTCCCCCAAGGCTGAAGCTCGCTCTCGACCCGGCCGTTACTGATGACTCTCAGTCCCATTAGATGTCTATGCTCAAGGACCCATTCCGCGCTGGTCTCTCAAGTTTTTCCAGAAAGCTGCTTGTTGATGTTGTTTCGTGCTCAATCTGGAGCTCTCCTAGTCTCTTCGGTATGTTACTCAGAGGGGAAGTCATCAAAAGGCACAATGTTTTTGCAGCCAACAGGGTTGTCCTTGGAGGGCGACTGTTTCCACTGCTCTCACCGGACTATGTCTTCTTTACCCAAAGAATTGTGCCTTTTGATAATCCCACGATAGCTCTGCTTGGTGAGGGAGTTCCCAAGTAGCAAGTCAATTCTTTGTCTGGTGCCTGGGTTTCTTACCTTCCCCATCTCGAGCCTTCCAGTGCATTCGAGGAAGTCTGTCCTGACGTCGCTCGCGCATCTCTGGTGAATCGGCAACAACCGTAGGTGCCTGCTGCTCTGCCTGTGTCCTTCTCTCTCTCAATGATCTCGAGCGTCTCGTTGCTTTAGGGAAAGTGCGCCGCGCGTGGCATCGACTTTTTATCTCTTGAACAGTTGTCACATGCACTCGCGTGTTCTGCAACCCCTTCACTTCTTTTGACAAGACCTGCCCCGAGTACACACGGCTAACTCATCTTTCACGCAACGCTGAAACAATCCCGCATCTGTTCGTATGTAATCCCAGTATCACCTCATTGTGCCCTGGTATCTTCCTCCGCACCTTGCCTATCACTCTCATTCGGCACTCTTAAGCTCCCCCTTTATTGAGTCCACTCGAACTCTTGATTGACCTTGTTGTCTTACAGTCCAGCACCACACGCGTCCCCGCGTCCCAACAAGACGTATCGCCAGGCAATTTTTGCCTATCCCATCAAGTAAGTCATTCATCCTTTGTTCTTCCCCTCTGCCTGTCCTTGCCCACGGACATACGTGCAAGTACCATGTAGTCTTCGCCTTGCTGCCCTGCCTGCTTCCTGGTCGGTACCTGGATCCCGCGCAGCGTCACGCTTTTCGAATTCACAACTTTACAACTTGCCCGGCCTGGTCGGAGTGTCCTTCAACCTGTACAATCATGCGCCTGGTCGGAGTTTCCCTCAACCTGTGCAATCATGCGCCTGGTCGGAGTGTCCTTCAACCTGTGCAATCATGCGCCTGGCCGGAGTGTCCCTCAACCTGTACAATCATGCGCCTGGTCGGAGTGTCCTTCAACCTGTGCAATCATGCGCCTGGTCGGAGTGTCCTTCAACCTGTACAATCATGCGCCTGGTCGGAGTGTCCCTCAACCTGTACAATCA
>Ga0068631_100794_pt1 | contig 12233 bp, 17 predicted proteins | sample InSIn5gowninarea_2_FD_77434 | JGI IMG/M metagenome (GOLD analysis project Ga0068631, IMG submission 77434) | Clean room microbial communities from NASA Spacecraft Assembly Facility at Jet Propulsion Laboratory, Pasadena, California, USA -... ...
GAAAAAATTACCGCCAGCAGGTTCCAAATTAGAACTGGCACAAGCCAAAGTGGCCATGTTACTACTGGATGAGCGAAAGGGGGAATGACAGTGACGCGTAGAAAGTAGAACCTGGTCGTGTCAATATCGACAAGCGGTATCATATACTCTCCAGCTTATAGCCAAAATCATTAGTGAAACATTGAACGCCATTCGGCTTCAACTGCACAAGAGGACTCGCTACCTGGTGAAACATGCAGAGTATCGTTCAGAGACGGACGGGATGTGTTGAGCATATCGTACATTGCATTTACTACCCTTTGAACAGAGTACTTCCTGTACCGATGAAACTAACTGCTGCGGTAGCTACATTGTCCTTGCCAGTCATACATTGTCCTTCTGCGTAGATACGCAGGTCATTTTTGCTCCAAATCGCAAGGTCTGGACTTTCCCTCTTTCATTAGGCGGTTGTCATACGTTTGTCACAAAAGCTGCCGTAGGTCTCGGTGTAATAGTAGTATAAAAGGTCTGCATATCGGTAGTGGTAGAGAAGACCCAGACGGTCTGAGTGACTTGGATCAGACTAGTAGAGGGAGCAGCTTGTCTTTGATATGTTTGTTGCGTCGCTGTGACGGTGACTGTCGACCGCGCGCGGGGTGATGATGAAGTCGATGTTGCTGGTATACTATCTAAGCTGGATGTTGAATACGATGGGGAGATGATTATCGTGTGTACGGCTTGAGGAGAAGTAGTGGTAGTAGTCGGTATTGCGCTTTCATCGTTGTCGTCTTCGATGCTTTCTGTGCTAGATGAGGAAGCGGAAGGCAGGGTACCGGAAGAAGCTGAAGATAGTATGGAAGATGAGAGAGCTATACATATTGCGGTTCCAGCTGATGAGGATGTGTATAGACCGGATGTAGTTGTGGTAGAAGCAGTAGAAGTGGAAGTGAAAGTGGTGGCGGTGTCGAGCTGGTCGAGGGTGCTAATGCTCGTCGAAGTGGATGGTATGGAGGTAGTGGACGATGAGAGTAGAGAAGGCAATCCCTCACACCAGGGCAGCAATGATGAAGATGTTGATGCTATTGACGAAGTTATGATATCGCTAGGTGCTAGCTGCTCCAGCATGACTTCTGTAAGAGAAAGTCAGATCAGTCAAGAAGCTTCTACGACCTCACCTGGCCAAAAGAGGGGGACCACGCCAGACTCACCAGCCGTCGAGGAGGCTGCAGAAGCATCAGATATGCCTATCAAGCCATCTGCTATTATGTTCTCCTGTCTCCTTGCGTGCTGCTCATGCTCCTGCCCAGTGGCGGCCTCCTCTTTACGCGTATGATGAAGAAGATCAAGATGATCGTTGTCTGGAGAGAAGCGTATCGCAGCTGCTGCTGCTGCATGGGCGGAGTATAGATGCTGATGGAGGAGCAGTAGTAACCCAAGCAAGGAGCTACCGGAGAGCTTGATTGATTTAGGCATCGTTGATGGTCTCTGCCTGCCTGTCTGCTGCTTTCCTTTCCTTACTCTTGCGAATTTCAGAGTTGGGATAGATGAAGCTATCTACTATTGCAGCTTGAGGTCAGTGATAGCATGAGAGAGACGAGTAGTGTGAAAGCTGTGTCCATCTGTCCTTCAATGCTGGATGATGATGTCTATTCGTATGATATGAGAGAAATAAAAGCAAGAGAGAAAAGGCCTCGTCTTTGCATCGATTGCCTAATATGATGATGCTGTCTTTCTATTCCAGCGCCATCTATTACTGCTCGACCACCGCTTAACTCCATACTGAAATAAAGCAATAATGGATGCTCTATTCTCAGGACAAGGCTCATCACAAGGAGGAGGAGGAGAAGAGAGCGGGATACTCGCTCCTAATAGCTCGTATAGACCTACACAGGGAGCTATCCGCCATGATGAAGATACGGAATTGTCAGTGCTTGTTTATGCTGCGCCTGTCTTGCGTATAGGAAGGCTGAACGAGGTTATCTCTGTCAACAACACATCATACTACGACTACGCTCTACCCGCTATCCTCTATGTACGCTTAATCTCCAACTTGATCATGCTGGCTGGCTGTTTGTCTGTGGACTTCTATGTCGCTTACCTGCACCTTGGAATATGCATGGCGGTTCACGCTATCCTCCGAATGGCACAAATGACACCGTTCGACCATATCTATCTTATACTGCTGTACACGGCAACTGGAAATGTGGAAATGTTGACTGATACTTTCCATCCGCCGTACAAAGCAACGACGCTCTTCGAGCACGTGGTATAATACCAGCGAAAGCAAGCACGAGCAGCAGCAGCAGCAGTGCCGACGAGGGATCCGTTCAACCAAGTGCACAAGAAAAACTTCAAACACGAATCGATAATGCAGATTTATCAGATGATGAAGATTTACTAGCATTAGAATTAGATGATATTCCATCATCAATTTTAGAGAAATATAGGAATGAAAGAATAGAACAAGTTAAAAAATTGGATAAAAGTAGGAAATTTGGTGATGTTTTACCTATTGGAAGAGAGAGCTATACTAGAGAAATTAATGAAGCTAGTGAAGTGGATGTTGATTTGGGAGATAGTAGTTATGAAGGACATGAGGAATTGAAGGGGAAAGGGACTGGTGTGGTTTGTTTTTTGTGGAAGGATGGGTGAGTGGGACTAGTTCTCAACTATTCATATTCCTGCATATCGGTTTGAGACGCAAATCGGAGCTGATACTTCTATCTTGCACACACACACACCACACCCACACCCACACCCACACCACACGCACACGCACACACACATATACACACACACAGCATACCCGAATCAGAACTAATGTCGCGACACCTCAAAATCCTAGCGCATGCCTATCCCAGTACTAAATTCGTCAGTATAAGGGGAGACATGTGCATAGCGAATTATCCAGACAAGAACATTCCTACTCTATTGATTTATAGAAAAGGGCAATTGATAAGACAGGTTGTTGGATTGGGTGCGGAGAATGGATTGAAGGGAATGAAGACTGGTGTTGTTGGTGAGTCTTCGAATTTTGTCTCGCTCTCTACATCCTCAGAATGTTGCGTTATAATTGGATGGGATGGTTTTACTGACTATGTCGTTTCGTCCCCATCTATGACTTCTTCCACTTCTGCTCTCTCTCCTCTTTTATACCCACCAATACACTCCCACCTATTCATACACAACACACACACCACCAGACGTGGAAGCGCTGCTCATACTATGCGACGCTGTGGATCCCTTCCTGAAGGTAGCTCCTACTGCTCCAATTCGACAAGGGAACGAGGATGACAGCGACGACGACGGCGACGAGACAGACAGCAGGATGAGACGGAATGGCGGCATCAGACGGACACTAAATGACAATGATGATGATGGTGATTTGGATATGTGAAGTGGAATAAACTGACTAAGCAGCTTAGATCTACTGCATATTACTCTATGACGCTCTATGATCGGCTCTAGACTGTGGAAATGATCGAAGGGATGCGATGCAGATGAATGCGATGGAGGGGGAGAAGTACTTAAGAGAGTTGTATTCTGTCTTCTCTCTTTTCATTAGCAACCAAGACTACTATTCACATTACTGCACATCAATAAGCTAGTAATCACCCAATCAACCCATCATGAACCAGACTCACGCAAACGGACCAGCGGGACACGCCTCTGCTCCTCCAAAGTCAGCCCAGGCTGGCGGCAAGGCATTCAGCAACGCGGCCAAGAGGTGGGTTCGGGTTGATTTGCACAGAAGGGCAACATCATACTAATGCTAGCGTACTGGATGTGTTCAGGGACCCCGCTCTCCTGCCTCTGGCTGTCATCATGGCCGGCATCGGTGAGTCCTTCCTTGTATCCCCGCAGGCATACCGCATGACCTGCCTTACTGACCATCGAGGCTGACTCGGCGGTATCGTAATTAAACAGTCGGAACAGCAGCCTACTTCTTCTCAAGCAAGGCAACAACAGGCACTGTAGCAGAGAAGAAGTTTGCGTAAGTCTGCTCTACTTGGCTTTCGACTGGCTCTGTCCATCCTTCTCATCCCCCATTCGCTCGATCGAATGGACTGGGGATGTGGGAGGACACTGGACAGCAGCTACCGTATACACAATAGATGCTAATTCTTTTCTTTTGGATTTCCTTAGAGCCATCTCGCAGCCATGGCACGGTAGCGATAAGGAGGGAAGCGCCCTCTACAAGTACAGGGTGGGTAGAGCGCCACTTACGATAAACTTCGATGCGAACTTCCACACTGACGTTGAATCAACGACATGCATGAACGAACAGTACCTAGGCAAGGGTGGAAAGATTGAGGAGCACCTCCCAGCGACATCGTATGAGACGGTTGGTGACTCTCAAAACATGCATCCGATGCTCCGACATACTGACAGTGGCAGCCTTCGCCAGGTCCCCCACGCCGGCAACATTGACAAGCTCAAGGCCTTCAACGTGCCCCACGAGCAGCAGAAGTAAACCTCGGACGGGTTCTTCAACTGCATCTCTCGGCTTGCTCGTTTGTCGCATCGGAATCGTCTAGCATTCTTCTCTACCCGCTCGATACCATTTGCGTCTGTGTGTTAGCTCTCGTCACTTCTTTTCCCTCCAATGGAAACGGATCATCGCCTGCTTGAGGTGGTTCTGAAATTTAGTAAATGTCTATGAAATGTAGCTATTATGCATGTTTACAGAGGATGACCATGTGTTGCTTCTTGGTATGCCTTCCTTATTATTGGCGAAATCTAGACGGCGCATACGTGTACAGTACCGCCGTGTGAGATCTATATTCGGAAACCGCTTGACTAGCACAAATGGTGGCGGAAGTGGGTCCGGCGTTACCGTCGTCGTTCTCTATAGTAACTAGCTTCTGTCTCTTCTTCTCTTTCAGCGAAGTATTAGTGAAACGACATCCGCTTTCTTTTAGTTTTTAAACTATAAGCATCCGAAGAACATGTCATCATCAAGCGAGAACCAAGCTTTCTGCGATAAATGTCTGACGGTCGTAAAGCACGAAGGAACACCTGTCGGCTCGTACATCGATGTTCCTGATGTCAAACAACATGACAAGAGTCATAAAGTGTATACTGCTGTGCCGGAGGGCGGGGAATATGCTAAAGACGAAGCTGTGGTGATGTGTACCGGTGAGTGTGGCTCCCTCCACTAGCATCCTGTAGCGCTCTAGAGTTCCGTTCGAAGCCAAAAAAAAAGGTGTATAAAGTGAAAAAGAGCTGAAGCTTGCCAGAACGTGTTCCCATCTCCCATCTCCCATCTATCTTTTACAATCTTTGACGGGCTATGACTTTTCAGACATCTTTGGCCTGTCGTTAGTGAACAACCTGCTCATAGCGGACACCTACGCCAAGGCAGGTTTCCAATGCTACATTCCGGACTATCTAAACGGCGATCCCGTCCCACAAGACATGAAGACGAATCCAGAAGTAGCCAAATCATTCAGTATGCCCTCCTGGCGGGAGCGTCATACTTCCTTACAGACTCGTCCTGCACTTGACGCCTTGATACAATACCTAAAGCAAGAGAAAGGAGTGAAGAAGATATATGCGATAGGCTACTGCTTCGGTGCTAGATACGTCATGGATCTGATACTAGAAGGAGGTGATAATATGATATCAAAAGCAGCTTTTGCACATCCATCACAACTTCGTGTGCCTGAAGATTTCGAGAAATTACTTAATATACCCACTTCTAAGCGGATTCCTTTATTGTTCCTTACGTGCGAAAATGATCCTCAGTTCCCTAAGGAATCACAAGCCAAAGCGGATGAGATGCTGGAGAAATTGAATAATGGCTCCGAGAATACGGGTAGGAAAATGTATAAGAGGGTATACTATGAAGGAAATGATCATGGATTTGCTGTTAGAGGTGATGTTAGCGTCGAACATGTTAGAAAAGCAAAAGAAGATGCTTTTAAACAGGCTGTAGATTGGTTTAGAGCATGATTTTCTAGAATCTTGTTTGTGATTAGATAAAGATACAGAGTGAAGAAGTATGTATGCATTATTATACATGGACCGCGTCACATTAAGCGGAGGATAGCGGAGATTCAGAAGGCGCACCCTCTCTACGGTAATTGCTTTGGGATCTTGGGAGACTTCAGCAAGAAGGGCCGTCTAAAGACTGAATGACTGACAGACTGAATGACTGAGCGACTGACTGACGGACTGGTTGACTGACTATTGCCTATGCAGCTGGGAAGCTGCAAGTAGTACCATCATTAATTAGAGTAGCCTGTTCCAAACCGTTGTTGTTGCATGTGCAGCCAAACTCGGAAGCCCTCGCTCCACCACAGCAAAAATTGAAGTATGCCGTGACACCAGCTTGCATATAGTAGCAATTGTGATGGTTGTTGGGATCCAGATAGTTCCAGCCCTGTATGTACATACACGAGATTCGTGAGGTTTTCGAGAAAAGTGTGAGGGATTTGGAGGATAGGAAGATAGCAAACGATTGTAGATATATCCTTAGCCTTTTGTCTTTATTCAATGCTTGACAGTCGCGAGCCTGTCATCAGCACTGTAAAGGGGACAAACAGGCTTACCTTCTGGCATTTCACTATGCACTTGCCCGTGTCGCAAGTGACAGATTCTATCGCGCTGGCAGACGATTCTCGGTACTACGCATGAGACGCAGGAGACGGAGTGTTATGGCGCACGCAGGTGAGAGACACGTTAGCACGGTACAAGCGCCTCGGGCAGTACGCCCTGATTTGCAACGCGCTCCAGCCTGGGCCCGCTCTTTACAGATACATCAGAAACGAAGGCCAGCGGTTCACTCACATGTCCTTTGCAATCAGCATCATTCTGGCAGCTCAAACCCCCGAATACGACTTCCTGTTGAGTTTCGCATTTAGGAGATAGGTACGCTGAGGCACTGGACGAAATGAGGGTAATGGCTGGAACTAGTCGAAGGAGAGTCCGGGATCTCGAAAAGCTTAGCATGTTGACGTTCGTCGAGTTATGTACGAACACGGGCGATTGTTTACGCTGTCTGTGTTCTGTTCTTTGGGGATCTGCGTCGTCTGGGCTTGGTAGCCTTGTGACGGGGTCTCTTGAAGCGAAAGGTATGAAGCAGAGATAGGGAGATGAGCGGTTGACTGGTTTCTGCTCGTCCAGTCATATCAGCCTAGCTTTATACCGGTTTATCTCCCTACCACTCAAAGGGCGAGGGAATGGCATAAAGGACTACCTGCCAAGGTCGCCTCTTCCGCCCAGGTATCGGGCAGGTTGCGAATGAGAGATGAGGCTGGAGCTTTGCCTCACCTGAGCCTACAGATAGTCAGTACAATTTCCTTTCATGACGATTTGATTAATAGCAGGAGGGCTCAGAGGATGTCTGCCGAAGAGCTGACACAGTATGTCTGGCCGCGGCCACGGTTTAACTCAAGGTAGCGTTAGGACAGCAGCCAACTCCCACTTTGTCGAGCCAGCTCGGCTGCCACATAGTCTGCCATCACATGTTTGACCGTTTTCTCTTTAATCTTGTATTGGCAGGTGTCACTCGGGTTTGAGGTGCCCTTTGCTATGTTATGTTGGCTCATTTGAAAACGACTCATGACTTGCGGGTTGCCAGATGACACACCCCTGCGCCGAATATTCGTTTTCCGGTGCGAATGTGTGACACGGACCTGCGCAAGACACGATGACAGACTCGGCATTGGCAGAAGTGGAGGATGCAGTTAAGCAGTTGGAGAGCCTGACCCTCAATCAAGCAACGCAGGATGACAGTGGCGCGAGCAAGGAACTCGATACACCCATAGACTGGACATTGACGAGCCAGCTAGCACAGAGATGTGCAGACTCGCTGCGAACAGGTGCGTTCTCATCCTGCTGCCGTGTCTGAACTGCTGTTTCATGCATTGGCATCAAAGGACGGACACGCTCAAAGAAACGTGATTTTGTCACTTTATGCAGATCAAGCAAGGACGATACTGGGCAAGACTCCTCTCACACAAGCATGCTCAAACCTGATCCATATCACTACAAGCTCATCGCCCACATCAGACGTCCTAGCAGCTCAGACACAGCTCTGCAGGATCATCGGCAACCTCGTCCTTGATCACCGTGAGCAGGAAGCTGCACTTCATATATTTGCAACAACGCATCAAGTGTCGAATGTAGTATACTGATGACCTCTTCTACATTCTTCGCATCTGACAGCTGCGAACAGACAGATCTGTCTAGCAGCACAGATTCCTCAACGTATACTCGAAGCGCTCGGCTCTATCAATGTCAAGACCCAATCGAGCAAGACACTTCAACATGTACAAGCTATAAAAGCTTGCACGGGCGCTTTACTCAACCTTTCCATCGACACTCGTACGTCTGATCCGTCTAGATCAATGGCCAGCCGCGCGGGCTGACTGACTTCCCTGTCTGTTGTGCAGCCCAAATTGCATCACTCCTCTATGATATGAAAGCATTGGATGTACTGGCGCCGAGTCTAGCTTTATATACCGTCAGCTCGTGGACGGCAGGAGAGACATCAAGTGGCAATGAGCTCGTTCTCCGAGCGTTGACTACGGAATGGACTCTAAATCTCATGAAGGAGATCCTCGGCACCGAAGGTAAGATACGAGTGCCCTACGTAACGACAGCAGTCCAATGGAAGACTAACGTCTTGTCTTAATCATACCAGGTTCCTCTGTTTCCAAGCTCGCAGAAACTCTGGCGCAATCCTTCCTAGCTCCCGCCTTCCTTTCTTCTCCCGCATCAGAGCAATCTTCAAACAGCATTCCATCCCACTCGGATGCATATACGCTCCTGTCAGCAGACCTTTCGATAATTACCACAGCCTCTGATCTTCTTGAATCGCGAGCGTACGATGATATCAGCATACAAGAGGCTCTAGCTTTCAGTAGCACACCGGCCAACTGCAGTCTATTGGAGCAGATGACAGCACTAGTCGAATCAGGGCAAATGCCAGCTGCATGGCAGCCTATCATTCAGGAGGATCAGGCCCAGGGAGAAGACTCGCTTGAAGCCGAGAAGACATTCGCTACTTTCAAAGCTGAGGTCGCTCGAATAGTTATAGGTGTTTGCTCAAACGATAAAGTCATGCAGGAAGCTTTCTCACCGGGTTCTAGCTTGCAATGGTTGCTACCTTTGTGCAAGAGGTGGCTTCAACAGTCGGACCGGTCAGATCTGATCATCACGAGCAGTACGATGTTGGCAAATTTGGCACGTAAAGGTACGAAACCTCCGGATCTCGACGCTGTCAAGCCCTTTTACTAATCTACAGTCCCGTAGACGACTACTGTGTCGCACTTGTGCATGACTGGGAGCTTGCACCTATACTAGCTCAGATCATGCAAACATACACTCGAACAACCGGCGAGTCGGTGCAACGGCCACCAGATGTCGCGCAAGTGCTCTATGGCGTGGTCGGGCTCACGAAGAACCTGGCTATCGCAAGCGCGAACAAGCAGATTTTGTGCGATGCAGGCGTCATTGAACCCTGTCTAGCTCTGCTAGGCAGGTCTCTCGACGTGATCGTACCTCTGCAAAACGCAGCAATTGGCGTCTTGAAACATCTTTGCGCAGGCAATATCTCAAGTTCGCTCAAGGTTGTCCTGCCTGCTAGCGCACCTGGCGCCTCTTCCATCGTCACGCTACAACCGATAAACGGAGATAGCTCACAAGCATCACCTTTGGACGATGTGCTGGCGCTTATAGCGCGAACTAACGACGTCCGACTACAATGTGAAGCGACACGATTACTCGTCAATGTCGTCCGCTCGCTTTACTCGTCAAGATCTATTTCCTCTCCTGTCACTCCATCTGCGTTAGATGGACTAGAGATGGGAATCGCCAAGAACAAGGCTCGGAAGATTATCGAGGGAAATGCAGGTGTAGTGGACGCTATCAGCGAAATGGTGCGCACTGGTGAGAAGTACCCAACTTTGGTCAATGAAGGCATAGTCGCGCTAGTTCTACTAAGCACCACGGATGCAGGAGGTACGTTTCCATATCAAAGGACTAAGCACGGGAAGTGATGTGTCTAACAGCTTCCATTCAGCCCGGTTCGCCTTGGATTCCATGACCAAGCACTACGCGCCGGCGCAGGCAGGGGACAGTCCATCAGATACGAACGGTCCGGCTCTACTGGAGACAGAAGGTGCGGAAGGTATCGATGGTGCTACCAAGCAGCGTGCCATTTCACGAGCGGTGTCGTTGAACCCGAAGAATGCACCAGCAAGTTCGACGGGCGTCATTGTTAAGTGGCTAAATAGCTATGCTATCGCTGCCAAGGATATGCCTGCAGAATTAGCTGGTAATGCTCTTAGTCTGATTGAAGGCTTGAGTCGGCTACCCGAGAGTCGAGAAGTTCTCCCATTAGCAGAAATTCGGGCGTGTCTCGAAGGTGTCGTTCGCAGGGAGGCTCAGGCGCCAAACGAGCAGGTGCTCCGAGAAGTGGCGAAGCGGAACTTGGAGCGATTTAGCGCTGTGTAAGAGCTTGAAGTAATGTAGTATAGAGGCATGCGGCAGTATTGCGGGACTGAGGTGATGTACAACAACGCATGGAAGGCTACTCAAAGCGTACGGATCACGCAGCTGGCGAGGGTGGCGGTTCCGTTAATTTCGCTTGCTCCGCTCGTATGCGCAATAGCTCTTGTTCAGCTCCTTCTATATGACTCTGAACTATTTGAAGCTCTTGTTCGGCATCACGTATGCGACCTTGCAGAGTTTCGACGTATTCCTCGTTCGATACCTTGCGGATAGGCGTTGCAGATAGAACCGCTTCCGTGACGCGCTGGGTTAGAGGTGGTTTTTTGACGATAACCCGCTCCGGATCTAGCTCATCTGCTTCTTTCGCTTTATTTCGTGTGATCAGGCGTACGCGAAGAACGTTCATTTCGTTGAAAGCGATTTGTCCTAATGTGGAGAATATACCGAAAGTGAACCCGCCAGTGGCTGCACGAATTGGACTTCGGACTATCAATGAAAGCAAGTAAGCTAAATTCTACAGACTCAACTTAGTGAGTCTACAGCCTCACAATGATATACGCCTAGGATAGCTCCAGTCAAGAACCCTGCTGATGCAGTCTCTCGCAAATTACGTGAATGCAGCGAGGTATGACGTTGTAGCGCTCTTGTCGAATAAAGGAAGGAGTATGTAGGGATAATGAGATACTCTCGGAAGCCTGATGAGACAAAGTTAGCAAGGTCGCACACTGGCTGTCTGCGTCTACATACAGAAGAAGGTGAAAGCAGGTCCGCCTGTCCTGATCGCAGCGTGGAACGCCGCGGGTATGGCTGGCGCATATTTGTAGCTGGCAGCGGCAGAGCCGTACAGACCTCCGAGTACGGCTGGTAAAGGTGAAATGCAGGCGTCGTGAGTATGGAGTATGTTGCTTCGGCCCGTGTAAAGCCTCACCAAATCCGCCTGTGCAGGTTAGCACCTTGATAGCATGTTCGCCTGACAGGCCGCTTGCCAGGACATCGACATAGGACCGCGAGTGTGGGACAACATCTTCAGGCATGGAAGGATAGAATCTGAAGACTGCAAGGTAGCTATTGCTCGCTTAACATGCAATGCGTGAAGTCGGGAGAAGGAAGAGCTAGCTACTTCTGTACAGCTCGATCATCTTCTGTAGAAAAACGTGACTTGGTGCTTGAATGCTGCATGAAGACCAGCATTCCATCTTGACAGCTTACCAATCCTCGAGGTAATTCAAGCTCTCAATACACCACCCTCACCATGCCCTACACTCTCTGCGTGCTAGGTTGCGGCACCATGGGCATCGCCGTCACTTCAGGCGTGCTCAGCACTGTAGCCGAGATTCGAGCTTCATTGAACAACAGCAATCCACCAACATCAGTCGCAGCAGCTTCGAGTGCAGGCCAGTCAGCTAGAAATGGAGACGCTATTCCATCGCCAGATAGCTCGCAGATGTTCGACAACGACCTTGAGACACTCCCGGATGCCTACATTGCGACCGTCCACCGGGAAGAGAGTGCTCGCCGACTCACCAAGACCTTCAAGAACATGCCTGGCGGTTCCGCCGTGAAGGTGCAGGCTGGCGGCAACGTGGAAGCTGTCAAGCAGGCCGATGTCGTACTACTATGGTGAGGCATGCTCGCCGTGTCCGCCTTCATGTCCGTGTCAAGATAAAGCTGATCGAGACTTTCTTTCTATCTGCATGAAAGGAAATTGTACTGACTATCTGTAGGCTCAGGTGAGGCAAAGCTCCAGCCTCATCTCTCATTCGCAACCTGCCCGATACCTGGGCGGAAGAGGC
>Ga0068631_100799_pt1 | contig 12197 bp, 10 predicted proteins | sample InSIn5gowninarea_2_FD_77434 | JGI IMG/M metagenome (GOLD analysis project Ga0068631, IMG submission 77434) | Clean room microbial communities from NASA Spacecraft Assembly Facility at Jet Propulsion Laboratory, Pasadena, California, USA -... ...
AGAATAATACTGCTTGTGTTTATTCAGCATGACTTGCGGTTGATTTCGACATCTACCTCTACCTTCGCACTCGACATCAGGCATATTGCAAATACCATAGTAGAAGAGAAGAAAGATCCGTCTAGTCTTTATATTGCAAGTGGCTCGACTGCCGAATTTCAAACATGAGCGTTATGATTGGCCCATTATATCATGAGAGATCATCGTTCCCCGCAAGTATACGAAACACCCCTCTCGTCTACATTTGTCTATACTCTTCAATAACTCATCCCTATTTAACCTCTACCTTCATCTTACATGCTCCCTCTGCTCCGTACTACTTTCAAGCCCATCATTACATTCCGCGCCTTCTCTACTACTGTCCTTAGAACAGCCACCATGGCTCAAGAATACAAGCTCAAGGACATTACCTCCCTCTCCTCTATATTGGAGAAGGATGGTTCAAAGCAAGAAGCAGAGGTCGAGGGGATCGAGAAAGGAAAGGTGTTGTTGATCAGAAGTGGAGGAAAGATTCATGCTACTGGAGCAAAGTGTACTGTATGTACATGGAATAACACCATGCAACGTCTAATTGTGTTGACATCTGCCTAGCACTACGGCGCACCCCTTGTGAAAGGTGTTGTGAGCAGTGATGGAAGACTGACTTGTCCTTGGCACGGTGGTGAGTACCAGCTAGATCAAATTGACAATTGTGGAAGGCATAGACTGATTAGTTGGTGCTTCTAGCCTGTTTCAAGATTGAAAGTGGAGACGTGGAAGATGCTCCTGGTATGTCTTAGATCACGTCCGTTTTGCTATGATGACTGGCGACTAACAAATCACAGCACTCGACCCTATAGCCAAGTTCGAGATCGTTGAAAAGGATGGCGCAGTATACATCAAGGGCGAGGAACAAGAGATCAAGTCAGGCATGAGCCTGCTAAACATCTCTTGTAAGCCTCAAGGTCAAGAGAAGGTTTTGGTCATTGGCGGGTAAGCATTTCATCTCTCCCTTCACCTCATCCAACAAACTCACAAGACTGACACTACTTTCTTTACTTCCTACAGTGGATCAGGCACCAACGGCATCATCGAAGAGCTCCGCAAATGTGCCTTCAAAGGTCACATCCAAGTTCTCTCCCGCGAAACAACGCAAACCTTCGACCGCACCAAGCTCTCGAAAGCACTAATCTCCGACCTCTCCAAGATCGCCTGGCGCACACCCGAGTTCTACCAGAAAGCAGGAATCGAGTTCATCAAGGACGAAGCCACTTCTGTTGATTTCGACTCCAAGTCTGTGAGCACCAAGAGCGGAAAGAGCTATGACTATACCAAGCTTGTTATTGCGGTTGGTGGACACCCCAAGAGTCTGCCGCTGCCTGGGTTGAAGGAAGGAGAATTGGAGAATGTGTTCCTATTGCGCTCGTTGGTGCATACTCAGGGTATCAACGATGCCTTGGGCGACAGCAGCAAGAAGGTCGTGGTCATTGGGTCTTCTTTCATTGGTATGGAGGTGGCCAACCACATCGCCGGCCGCGAAGCGAAGCATCAAGTGACCGTCGTCGGAATGGACAAGGTTCCCACCGAAGCCATTTTTGGCGAGAAGCTAGGAAGTGCGTTCCAGCAGATCCTCGAGAAGAACGGCGTCAACTTCAAGATGGGCGCTGAAGTCGAAAAGGCGACGCCCAGAGACGGTGGTAAGAAAGTGGGCGCGCTTCACCTTAAAGACGGCACCGTGCTTGACGCAGACTTGATCATCGAAGGTGTCGGTGTTGGTCCTGCTACTGAGTTCCTCAAGGACTCAAAGGGCGCTCCCCAGCTCGAGAAAGATGGCAGTATCAAGGTCGATGAGCACTTTCAGGTTGCATCTCTTCCAGGCGTCTATGCTATTGGTGATGTCGCGACATATCCTTACCACGGCCAACACGTCCGCATCGAGCACTGGAACGTGGCTCAGAACGCTGGTCGGCAAGTCGCGAGAGACATCACTGGCAAGCCTGTCAAATCATTCACGCCTGTGTTCTGGAGTGCGCTTGGTGCTCAACTTAGATACTGTGGTAACACTTCCATGGGCTATGATGATGTGATTATCGATGGTAGTTTGGAAGTGGGCAAGGAGAAGATGCCAAGTTTTGCGGCGTATTATTGCAAGGGAGAGGAGGTCGTTGCTGTTGCTACGATGGCGAAAGGTATGTTGCCCGCGATTGCTGATGATGGTGTATTTGTGCTAATGACGGTGCCGTTTAGATCCTGTTATGTCTCAGGTGGCTGAGTTGATGAGGAGGGGCAGTATGTTGAAGAAGAGCCAGATTAAGACCTCGAATGATGTGCTTAGCGCTTCTTTGTAGAGAGGTTCTGTTTAGCAGATGTGCATGGAATGACTAGGCTGACTGTAATAGTAAAAGGTGTAAATATATCATAATTATCAATGTGTTTCCGGTATGCAACCCATGAGCCTGAGCACAAACCCTGCATGAACGCTTCTGGCTGCAGCTGCAAAAGCACCGCCTCGGGGAGCGTGATTGAATTGAGTCTTCGACCATAGGAACCAACCTTGCCTAATTCGTCACGACTCCCGACAAGGTTCGTAACTCGACCACACCCCTACCACAACCACCTCTCGCATCCCACTTCACACATCCCCCAAAAGACCAACAACAATCTTCCCGCTCGCCCTCCCTTCTTCCTCAACTTCACAAACGCACACCCCACCTCTCCATCTTCCACTTCGAATCAATCACGACCCTCACTTTCCCTTCCTTCATCCATGCACGCCCCAATGTTCCCGACTCCTGGTAAACTTCTTCTAGAGTCCCCCTCCCCTCCACCTCACTAACCAGGTCCGTGTACGAACACAGAGAACCCTAAATGCTGGACGCGCTCCTGCTGCCATGACGTATTCCGCCCCAGATCCGTCTATAATAGCACTCTTGCGCATTGAAAAACGATCGGTCGGTTGTGCTATCTTAAAGGCATCACTAATCGTCGAGCTTGGAAGGCTTATGGAAGTTGGTTTATGAATGATATGAACGAACGAGGATTTTGCTAGGGGAATTTGGCTGAGAATAAGTTAATAGCAAAGCAGCGTCCAATTCTGAGGTTTGAACATTATTAGGTATTATAAGAATAAAAATTTAGTCATTGGCAGGTAGCTCTTGTTCTTGAAATGCGTGAGGTGTGCGAGCTCACCGTTGACAGAGCTTTTGTTTGAGGTTGCTACGTCTTTCTTTGCAGTACTTGATTTTGGTGATGACATGACATTGTCTGAGAGTGTAATGGGACGAGCGCATAGCATAGCGATGTCGTTGGCCTGGCATAGCATTCCTAGATTAAACGGGGTTGAGTTAGCACAACATTTGATAGCTCTCGGGAGCGGACATCAGAGAAGAGGTTTCTTCCCGCACTCGTGGCCAGTTCTTTTAGTCGCAACCAGTGTGCTGAAATAGACCTGACTCCAACATGACTGCTTGGGCCACATATTTACTGGCGCTTGGGACGTGAAGGCTTTTACAATTCATGACCAGAAGGACAGTAACAGTTCTGATCGTTTCTTCCCGGAACGCGACACATATATGCCACATGCATTGGCAAGGAGGTCGGCGCTCTTCCAAGTGAATGTCTCGAAGCCACTCACTCTCACCACTAATTTCTTGGAAGCTAAATTTGGAGTGAAAAAGTGGAGGACAATTGGGTACGTGCGAAGCATGCGTCACACACGAACTCACTTCGCTATTACGGAATGCCATGCCATGCTCAACATCTGTGTCGCTCTGTTAGCAGAAAGCAACCAAGCAGTTTCCAGATCCTTTTCCAAAAATTATTTTGTGCGGCAAGAAGATCGAAACACGAACAGCCTGGGTTCCACTTCGGCATGCTGTAGGAGTGACATCGCGATCTCTCGCAGCGTAAGAATATTGATTGTATCGCAAATCTGCAGTAGACATGCCAGCCCCCACGCCGAACGTCGATCGGTCGATGTTTCCTAAGCGCAGTTTCAGTTAGCCTTAGCCCTATCTAGTGTGGGGGTACTATAATGCCAATAAGCTGCAGTCGTGGTCATCGAGGCCATCGAGGCTGCTTAAGCAGGGAAAGCTCGATGACGAAAGCCGATCTGGCGCGTAAGCAACCTAGGAAAGAAAGCATGGCAGAATTTTGAGCTTGTCGTTCAGGTTCAGCCGTTCAGCAATCCAGAGCCAGAGAAAGTTCAAACCTTTGTCAAGCAGGTATCCTGTCGGTCCATAGGAGGATGGGCAAGGCGGTTCGCTGAAGGTGGCGATGATGTCAGGTGGTCTTTCGGATTCACGTCACGGCACTTGTATTGCAGGATAGGCTCAAAACCAAGGAGTTCAAGGCCTGAAGGATTTCATGAGAAGATAGAATAGCGGAGAGATCAATAATCGCTTGTACAGTACATGTACATTATTTGTACAAGATGCCGAACTACCTCGATGATTGGTTTTGCGTCTGGGGACATTTTGCTAAGAGCAGCCTCGAAACTACATAAGCGAGTTTCTGAGATGCTGCCTGGCAAGCTAAAATGAGGGAAGGCCAATCTATATCGCCGTCCCACAACGCTCGGAAAAGCCATGAACCACACCGTTCATGCATGGCGTCGAAAGCTTCTTGAAGTAGTTCATGCTTCGGGTGTACGGCATCGATACTTTTTAAGCCTCTCCCCTTATTTTTGTGGTCTAATTCCGTTCACCTCTCCAGTGACCTTAACCCTGGTATCACCTAGAAACCTCCTCCAACGCTGGGCATCGCAGAATCTCTAGTCTTGTGTGCAGAATCCATAGTCTTGTGCGTCAGGGATCCGTTCAGCCAGAGCTTTACACGCTTGCGAGTACTGCGGCAATGATCCTTGTTCAGATTTCCTCCATGTCTTCGTCGGCAAACTCATCCACCACTTCGAAGTCGCCAACCTCGACCCTGTCCGGTCTCACAATGACCCCTCTGTTGTTGCCTTGCGCATCGAAGTACTTCTTTCCTTTGACCGAACCGTCATTCTTTCCTGTCGGCTCGTCTAACCTCACACCCACCCATCGTCCTACACCGGGTAGCTCTTCTACTTCACCCACATATGCTACCTCCCCTCGTCGTTCCACCTCTTCTGGCTGTCCTGTTTCTGCCTTGACCAGTCTACATCGTGCTCCAACAACAATGTCGCGTCCGTCAATTTCACGATCAATGAGTGCAGCTTGTGCCTCCAGTTGACTAGGAGCTGTGGGATCAAACCGGCCAAGTTTGTGAGCACGCTTGTAGGCGAGAACTGTGTTTGAGGTCATGGACTCGTAGGTATCAGTCGGCATAACATATTTCTCGACTGAGGATACATCATTGTAATTTTGTTGAGCGCGCAGATGTGATGGACGAGTATCTGCAACCTAGTAAGAGCAGCACATTAGCGCGATTCTTGTTCTTTTCGTGCTCATGTCGTGTCCTCGGCAGCTAGACTATAGAAAGACAGGAAGATGACCTGAATATGCGGACGCAGATTACGATATCTTGCGAAGAAAAGGTGTTCATATTTTGTGTCACACATTCGACCATAAATAACACAGCCTGCTGCATGTGGTATCTAATCGTGACAACAAAACCACTAGGACTTCTGTGCCACTCGCTACACGCGAAGAGATAGAAGGTATACAGATGAGGGTGTTCATCTGTCGTCTGAGCCAATACTGCATTGTGTCCTATTCGCCAGGAGACGTGCTTGGCCGTCCGATGATCAGACCCAGTATTGGTTGCTATCGTAATCTCGTAAAGTTGCATCACAACATCGAAATCAATTACAGCAACGAACATAGCTGCAAGGGCGGAAAGACATGCTTGCCATACGACCGTGCGTCAATGGCCATGCAAGACATATTCACAGATAAGAGAGCGAGAATGTGTCTTGTAAAGAGGTCATGACAAATTCAAGCTAAAGCACCTACATTGAGTTCTGCATAAGGTCGTAGTGGAAATTGTGACAGCTGTGTTGTCTCTTCATCAAGAGCACTGATGACAACCAAAGATTGTGAACCTCCTAGGTTCAGTGTCAATCTTTGAGACGAAGACGGAAGGCCAGTAATCGGTTCTAGGCGCTCTTTGAGATGTGTAATTGTCCACGACGGGTTGATCCTGCGTTCTGATCGCGAGTTGTCTGACACAATATTGAGCGGCACGTCGGCAGCTGTTTGCATAGACATGTTTCTGGCCGCCGAGAGGCTGGACAAACAGGTGCTGGAATTCGCTTTGGGACTGTACTATCAGGTAGGTACTGTGTCACAAAGGTCTCGATTGCTCCTGTACACGAAAGCGGTAAGGTCAAGGAACCCGACACTTGACGTGACGCTTGACGAATCAGCGTAGTAGTGGTCGCGAAGTGTTATTACCCGGTGGTGGTAGCTGGCTGGGATTGTCGTTGCTTTGTGTTGATCAAGTTTTGAAAGTCAACAAGATGACGCTCTGGCAGAAAGAGCCGACCGCGTAGACGGAAGATCCTCGGGCTGGAAAAAAAGGTACAAACAAAACCCTGATTATAAGTTCTTGAGACGAACACTGATGGCGCACGCTTTGTGCTCGCTTCGGTCTACCTATTGAGTTTCGAATGTGAGACTGTTCAGGTGAATGTAACAGCCTCGGCTCGAACGAAATACTATACTGTGTACCTCATGTTTGTGGTAGCGATCGACCACTTCCTATTGTGTAGTCGATCTGAAACACAAAAATCGAATGTGGATATCGGCAGATACTCATACCAGATGCTACGAATTATGGCGCCGAGGTAGAAAGCATGTTATTGATTTCACAGCACGAAAGTCCATGACAAAATCCGAAACGATATTGGAAAGCCTGCTCTTCGATTAGTAAAAATGACTAGGTTACGTTGACGTTTCATCGAATGGCGATTGCCTATTAGTAACCGGCGGACTTACTCTCATTAATTCACCCACGCAGGAATCACCACTCGTGCAAGATACCTGGTCTAGGCTGTGGAATGAATATAACCTTCGGGGTGTATATACGGCAATGATACCAGTACTTTGATACATGTATACTCCTACTCCGAGTAAGTTGATGCTGATGATGAAACATGGGATAACTTTTGATAATTGCGCCGAGTGCGCTTATTGGCGCTTGCATGACCGCTATGTTATGCTTATCCGGTGAAAATGAAGAACCACAGTTTAGACGAGGACGATGAGATGTCGCGAACTGGTGGCTTGATCTCACCGACGACCATTGGGTGGTTCTGTTTAATATTAATTGTCGGTCTTCCATTCTCCATTCATAGCCTCGGATGAAGGGGTCTGGTAATCGGTATGCATAGTCTTTACATTTGTCTACTCCGAAGACAAAGGAGAATTTAGAAGGAGGTTTAGGATTGTCTCACTACTGACTACCGTTTTCGGGCGAGGAGGCACCGAGGTCAGTGAAGAGGAAGATGACGATCGTGGTATTCTTGTTGCTTATGGCTGCTGTGACGAATGTGAGTCTAATCACTATGATCTGTCAATATGTCTGATGTCGAGTGCGAAGGTAGAGGTAGATGTCGAAATCAACCGCAAGTCATGCTGAATAAACACAAGCAGTATTATTCTCTGTTGACTTTCGTCGATATGTATCGTCCTAGAAGACTTGATGTGCAGTGGTAAGGCCACCGGGAGGTGGGTTCACGCTGCAGGTACCACGATAGCTACTACAGCTTGAACGGTTATGACATAGCTTGGCTTTTGTACCTCATCCTTATTTCAGCTGTGACCAGCATAGGCCGAGGACATTTGTAAGCTAAAATGGTTTTTTCAATCAAAGTTCCAAGCCGACTCCCACATTGATTATGCTTGGTACTGCCATGTATCCACTTTGCCCACTGCAAACCGGCAGATCAGATCCGCCTTGGATTCGCTTCTGTCGAGCTCCTTCCACGAAGAGCGTAGATGGACGGCCAGAAGAGGCGAGAGGGGTTCGGTATGCGTTGTATGAGTCCCGTTCGAGCTGTCCCCGACGTATCTTGCCAATCGCTGCTCAAACTTCGCAACGCGTCACGACGAGATCTACCGTTTGAGTTTCTATACACTACTACTAAACCATTATTATTACTATTACCCTTCTCTGCGGCAAGATCACTGGCTTGGCTGTCGATGGCACCCGTATTTTGTGAGCTGCCAATCCGTCTGCCGCCGTCGCTAGCCCTGCTACCTTGTCTCGGCCTCTCACTGGCACCGAGCAGGCATCTGGCTTTGGTGGCTAACTGCGTGGCGAACATGCCAAGGCCAATTCCATGTGTAGGCGGCACGCATTCGGTGCGGCCCTGAAACTTTGAAGATCTGCCTTGGGCAGATCATGTTTGATAATATACTTTCGACTCATCCCACCAGACTACAACTCTCTGCTTTGTTTGTTTGCTTGCTGAAATCTGATTCAAATCACAGTTCTGGAAGACAAACAGCGAAGCGTTGGCTGTTTAGGGAAAGAGCGTTCTATTAAAGCGCCATTATTCGTGTCATCGTCTCGGACAAAGACACTTTCATGCAAATCACTAAGTTCTAGGAAATCATCCACTGGTAGGTGCTTGTTAATTTCTCTTTGCTTCGACATTATGGCTGTCTCACTTGCTGCTCGCGTTCACCTTCAGACAGTGTTTCTTCTATAGCCCTGCGCTGGGTAGCGGCATCGAAGCTCTGCCAGCTTTGCACGCAAGTAGTTGAAATCGCTCAATCTCTCACTAGACGTAGTCCTGCATGAGCTATGACAAGCTGGATGATTGTCTTATATCAGGCTTGATACACAAACACTTACTCATGCTCCCAGACAAACACCGGATACATTAAAAAGAGCGCACACGACTAAAGCTTACGACGCTCCTCGCCCTTCTGACACAGCCAACCTGAATTGTCACGATCCTGCAGCATCTGTCTAGCTCGAACCTTTTCAGCACTTGTTCAATCCTCTTGACTGGCAGTGGTGTGTTTCATTGGGGCTCTTCACCATCACCCCGTAGCCGTGGACATCTCACGCCTCATTGACCAGCGGGGGTCAGCCTCGCCCCCACCGACACGCCGGTCACCATTTGAGAGGCCTGACCCCACGGTGCTGCAATCACATTCCGATGGTGCAAGCTCATCATCCGCAATTCCTTCCAGTCATGCTTCTAGCGCACCACCTTCATCCACCACCTTCGGCACCGGCGCATCCTCGTCCCAAACGTTACCGAGCTATCATCATGACGGAGCAGAGTCCTATGGATACGCGTCTCCGTATCATCCTGATTCCCCAGGCCACGTGTTTGTCGATTCCTCGTTGCATCCACCTGCCAAAAGGTCATCTCTAGGTGCTCATCCATTGGAACAACCTGCTAAAAAGCAGAGCAAATGGAGTAATGACGAGGACAGACTTATTATCCAGCTCAGAGGAGGAAACATGAAGTGGGAGGAGATTTCTAAGCGATTGCCAGGTCGAAGTGCTATCAGCTGTCGTCTACACTACCAAAATTTCCTTGAGCGCAAGGCAGAGTGGACACAAGAACGAGATGCAAAGCTCGCACGTCTATATGACCGGTAAGTCTCCACTTGAAAACTCCTTGTCACAGGATATAGCAGGAAGCAATAGGTCGATGCTATCACTGACAAAAAGAAATACACTTAAATACACCTGAAACGTGTGAGATCAGGTAGCTGACATGTACAACCACAGGTTCAAGAAAGATATGTGGGAGAAGGTAGCCAAAGAGATGGCAATGCCGTGGCGCGCAGTAGAAGCAAGGCATTGGGAGATTGGTCAATCGCAAATGGCCAAGCTGGCTGGAGTCACAGCATTCTCGTCTACACCGGTACCTCTATCAGAGTACTCGCCGTTGCCTCACAAAGCCATTCCATCGTTCGCCGCCGAGTACCAACCTTCCTCCCTTCGACAATCCTTCAATCCCTATGATCACGACCACGCCACCCATCTACCAACGCGTATGCATCCTATGGATCCACCACCTGTGCCAGAGTATCCATCCACCTCGTATGGTGAGCCCCGTGCTCATCCTGGACATCTGCATGGTCCATCACAACTCTTTCACCACGACCCATCCTATGCACACCCACAGCAATCACATACTTCGCATCCTTACCACTTTCCCTCGAACGATCGAAATTTACCGCCTTTGGATGGACAGCAATTACCTCCATTAAGACTACTCAACGAATCACGACGAACAGATACCCAGCATGATCCACGCAGTACATACCCACCGCCTCAAGAGAATAGATCAGAAGACTATGGCAAAAAGGCAGAACTCTACTCGGGAGAGCGACGATGACACGGCGATTCTTCGGCATATGGATCAAAATGTACGGTTAAGCATCTGCATGAGCAAAAGAGAGAACGAGCAAGCGCCATCACCGCGTGTAGCATCATGAATATTGATGAGACCCACCTGTAGCACGAAAGCTCACTTTCGTGACGTCTTGATATACATACCTTCCAATGCTGAAGGATTATGCGGGAAACAAGCCACTGCGTGGTGGGCATGAGCTTATCGAACACATTTACCACCAGTTTCGACACGATTCTTCGAAGGCCTTACAAACTATTGCTCTTGAATCTAGTGGCATCTGCTTCTCTCCACACATTGAGTCGCCTGTTCCCAATCTAGCAGGTACTTGATCATCTTCAGCAATCTAGTCCTCCTTCAGCCTCGGTTTTTATCTATTCGGCTTCACAAACTCCCACATGAAGGCCTCCACCATGAAGATGAAGATCGACAATACTTTGATGCTGATCTCTCCATCTAGACCAAATGCAATGTGCATACAATGTGCATAAAACGTATTTTCATCCTCATGTAGCTCTTCTCTAATCTCCGCGCGCACCACAACTCAGCCATGCCTCATCTCCGTCTACATGAACAATTCCTGAGGTTTGAGCAGGTTTCAGATAGCGTCATTGCTCTAGTTGTGATCTTTGAGGCCCCACAACGGTCTGACGTGGAGGAGTTACACTTGGCATTCTCATCACATCATACCATCACCGTAGATTTTCCACTCCACACCGATATCAAGCATCTAGTACAGGCTTAAATCAAGGTCGGAGCAACTCCTCTTGAGTCTACACGATGTCTCGTATGAGGCAGCAAGGGTTTCTCTGTTCGCTTCTGGAGGCCAGCTGAATTGATGCAACAATTCAGTCGAGGCTTTCTGAGAGTTCAACTATCCGTTTTGCCCAGTCGGCGATAAAATCGCTGCTTGTAGTCAGTTGCCCACTTGATTGATACCACCGAGTGTATATTATTCACGGTAATCATAAAGTCTGTCTGAGATCTCCTGTTCCCTCCTTACGTGCAGCCTACGTCAAGATGAACGAGCGAAACCAATAATGGATATTTTTCTGTGTTATATTCTGCAAGAGTTCTAAGAATCAAGGAAAGACAATCGAGCCAAGGCGCGAAATAAAAAAACATTGTCTGCTTCGCATCTGCACCACATGAAACAAGGCGCCTAGTATTTCATCCAGCCATGTGGCATTGTTCATCTCATTCTCGAGTCTTGCCTGTTACAGCCATCATGCCGGAAGCCAGCACCATCGAGTCTGCTCTATGACCTTTTGCGAACATCCTTCGGGCGATGTTTTCACTTCGAGTAGGATGGATCGGTAAGCTGTTAAAGATACGGATATCATCAATAGGATACGGATAGTAGCGGTCTTGTGCGAAACCTTCGGTGATGTCCGTCTGGAGGTTCATGAGGTAAGATTTTGTCCGAAACCTAAAGTGGCTAAACATCACCGTAATCACCTTATGATCTGCAGCGAGTGGGAGCTAGGGGTTTTACGCGGAGTAACCAACTTCATCTGCCGGATGATAAGTCCTCTCTGGGTTTTGATCATGCTGTCGGCGTTGCATCATGTTTTGCGACAACAAACGCGTATGTTCTTCTTGTACTGACGAATACCCAAGCGAATCGCTAACTCTTCATAACTTCATTTCGGCCTAATGAACCAATTATATTCGTCGAAATATAGCCCACCAATTGTCCTTCTCATATCCGGAGTCTATCACTACGCCGCCTGCGGCCTGGACGTCCTCCTCGAGCTCGCCTCGCTTATACAGATGATAGTAGCGATGAAAAGTCTGTTCTGTTGGTGTTGGTCGTGATGTGGCTGTCTGGACATTCGAATCTTGATCGTCCTCATTCCGCCGTACATCTGTGCTACCATCCTGACATGCTTTGTCTGTATTGCTTCCTTTC
>Ga0068631_100801_pt1 | contig 12168 bp, 8 predicted proteins | sample InSIn5gowninarea_2_FD_77434 | JGI IMG/M metagenome (GOLD analysis project Ga0068631, IMG submission 77434) | Clean room microbial communities from NASA Spacecraft Assembly Facility at Jet Propulsion Laboratory, Pasadena, California, USA -... ...
TTTAAAAGTAAAGCAAGGTTCACGTGGATTTCCTGAATCTATTTGGTATTTATAGCGACTATTAAATGCTACTAGCAAATTACTATAATGGGGTAATTTTTGCATGCTTAAATTATTAAGCGTCTGAGAGTGATTAATGACTCTTAAATAATTTGTGTGATATTAACTATATAATTTGATGTAATTCAAACCTTTTATTTTGTATATCCTTATAGATTATAATACACTATCTGAATCTTTACATAGATTGGAATTATTAACAAATAGACACTTATAATTTATAAGTTTATTTGATTTCAAATAGTCAAATTTATGCGAATAGACATATTAAGATTTATACAGTTAAAAAAAGGGCTGCTAGGAATTTGACCAAACACACCGGGTTTTCTTTACCATATATTAAAGGTTTGTGTTATTCTAGGTGATCTTGTTATAATGAAACTAACGTTTTCAGTTTTTGTGAATAAATTCTTGGTAGCAAATAGCAAGAGCTAAAACCAACCACAATTACTATATTAATTGATAACGCAATTTGAGTTTCAGCTATATGAATTACAACTAAAATTGGATTAAATGGTGATTGGCTTTGTGTTGATGAACGTTGGCAATATTAGATGATATAGAAAAAAGAATTGCATAGACAAATTAATTCAAGTGATGATAAAAAAAGGTAAATAAAGGTGTTTGGAGCTTTTATGGTTGGTTGTATTGCATTTTGGAGCAACAAATGCCATATATTATGCAATAATTATATACCTTGTGGCAGGAGAAAACATAGTACTTACTTTGGATGTAAAAAGAACTTTTTTACAAATAAAGCAAAAAAAAACATCATATTAAAGAGAATTATTTGAACTTTATTTTATGATATACATTGTATAATTGATTGTGCTAGATTTGAGTCATAAAAACTAATTGAGAATGAAAAAAAAACATTATCATCTAGTCAAAACAACATGAAATTGTTACAACTTTAATAATGAAGAAAGGCGAAAGGCAAATCTAATGGTTTGATTTAATAAAAATATACAACTTTGCTATACTCAGTTAATAAATTTTACTTCAAATTATGCTGAATTCATCTCAATTTATGAGCTACAGTATTATTCCAGGCCGTTTCAATTTGATTTTTTTTTATTTTAGATGCACTTGCATTTTTGATTGAATAATTTTACAGCTAATTAATTCATAGCATTCAATTCCTTCAAAGTTCGAATATAATAATGATGATGCTGGATCTCACCTAAAACTGAAGATAGAGCATTTCGACAATTTATTTAACCATTCCACGGGTTTACACTTATTCTTTAAAAATTCTATGGAGGGAAAAGCATTTTTTTTAAATAAATGGCCCTTGCATTCAATTATATTTCTCTCTTTTTTCTTTTTGTGTTTACAATATAAGTATGCACTTTCTGTAATTTGTAAATAATTTTTTTAGCAGGTTTAATTAGCATTATGAATTACTGTATATGTTGAAATTTGGTACTAGATTTAAACAATGCGCTTAATGTATCATGCAATAAAACTGGTATTTCTGTAAGACTTTTATTCATATTTAATATTTAATCCAAAAATAAACCATTTACTTTTAGAATTTAACAGCTAATAATGCCCAGTAAGTTATTAATAAATTTGAAGAGTTATAACACTAACATAAATTCTAAGTTATTTTATAATGTCACCTCTTTTGAGATACTACAAACATGGTGATTAAAGATATAATATGTGTATGAGGTTGCCTATCATATTTTTGATTATTTCTCTGGCTTAAATACAAGTATACTTCTTGTGGAATATCCTTAGATATTCACGGAAAAAATTATAAAAAACAATAAGAATTCAACTAGATAAGTGTAGGGTTTTATTATCAAGTCAAATTCTAGCTAAGGCCTTATTGTGATAAATAAATGTCCTCTTTATATAGTTTTCACCAGAGAGATTAGTTAATTATCCTAGATCCATATGTAACCAATAACATCCCTTGTAGATACATTCCTTGATAGTAGCCAGTCGATATATTTATAGAGTTCGTGGGTCCTTAATGATAAAGGTATAATTAAATCCACATTAGGTTAATTGGTCTTTAGTATAAATTGTTAGGATCAAAGTTCGGTAGAAAGTTTATATTAATATGAATTAGCATATATAACTTCGGTAGTTTAATGTCTATTCATATCAACGGCATTTTAAGTGAGAATCATATATAATGGAGATCTATAGTGGATAAATATGTACATATTCCACACTTCTAAAAGTAAGTGCTTATTTGTGTATTATTATTAGTTAATTATAAAATAACATTGCTGAAATAAATACTTCATACTTTTAGTCAATTTTGAAGCTTTTTATTTTTTCATTTCATAGATTGTAAGTGTACCATATTGAATTTAATAATACTAGATAAGAACATATTGACATTGTTAAAATACATAGATTTTTTACTGTTATTATCAGGCTAGTTTTGCTTTTATTGCTGCTGTATCTCTTTACTGCTCTCAATGCTCCAGTCTATCTCTATTTTTTTAAGCATCTACTACAAAGAAGTAAAAAAGATTTGTACTCAAATATGTTATAGAGCACTATAAAACAAGTAAGTTTTATCATTAGAAAAAAGTGTTAGTATGTTTTAATTTTTTCAGCAGTATTAAGGCTCAAAGTTTTAAGTTTCTAGCAATGAAATACCTGTAAAAATTTGAAACATTAGCACTAATAAAGTTATACCAACTGCTTGAGGTAGGATATTTCCAGATACTTGTTTCTGAATCAAAGTTGAACGTCTCAGGTACGTTAGCTTATATTTTTTCTTAGTGTTATTTAGTGCAAAAAAACAAGGATGAAAATTGTGGTTCAGTTTTGAAGAAAAAGCAGTGTGCTTTACGTGTCTCTGGCTTTCATGAGATATAAAATAAATTGGGAATAAGTAGCAAAATGCGGCCGATTCATATCTGTTTGGCAGTGTCAAAGGTATACCTAAGAAAATGTTTAGTATAAGATTATCTATAAAAAAGAGGGTAAGATCATAACGTCGAAGACTGAAAACTACATATATTTAATTTTTTAAAAATTCGAATTTTGCTCGAGTAGGTACACCTACAAAAAAAAAAAGATACAAATTTCATAATAACTTAAGGAACGTTATTTTTCTGACTACGTTAGGGCATTTCAATAACGTTCACCTATTTATAGAGAAATTGATGAAACTAAGAAGAAAAATCATAAAAGTTAAAGATCCAGTTATGCCTTAATAATCTTAAAAGTTAGGAAATTTATAAACGTTTATAACTTTTGTATTAATTTTTGACTAATCTGAGGAGCCTAGACGATTCAAATACACAATATTAAGCTGTATTGCATTTAATATTATACCAAAGTAGTCTGATAAGTTACTACAAATGGAAATGTACTTCTATAAAGCATTTTGATACTCATAGTAATTGATAATTATCACATTGTAAATTGCAATCAAACTGCACCGCAGAGTGTTCTACTTTCAGGCAAACATCCTGATGTGATCCAAATTTTCAAATTTGTTGATAAACATTCATCGTCGTTAATACATTTATTAAAATAATAGATTTCAAATGAGGGAGGCGAGGGTAAAAATGTACTATTTTATTATTATGATAATTCTTACCATTTTATTCTACTAAAAATGGTTGGAGGGGTATTTGCATCAGGTTCATATTCACGGGCTTTAGCTTTAATGCCTTCCATAATATCTTTAAGAGCAGATTTATCTAAATCGTCACGTTTACTAAGTATATTTTCGACAAAAGCGAGCGGCACATCAGGATATGCTTGTCTCAAAGTATAATAATCCACAAATATCATGCGGCGATTACTTTCAAGCAAAGTATGAACCTTTTCAATAACATCAAATCTTTCCTCCATTTCTTCAACAGATGTATATTTGGCAAAAAAGTTAAATGATAAACGGACATCATTTTCAATACGTTCCAAACAAGTTTCCATGTGGAATTTAGCATTCTTGTGTCGCATGGCTTCAAGATACAGCATCAAGTATCGATCCAACATGTCATGGATCAATTTATCAAAGATAAACTTGTTCAAATGTTGGAAATCATTACAGTAATCTTTAAGTGTTTCAATAACTGATGGAATAAGCGGCTGATCATACCAGCGAGTAGTAAAGAGATCAGAGAAAACAGGTTTGATATCACCAAATGTAACTTCCAGTAATGCTTCTCGAGCAATTGCAGCGATTTGTAAGTAACCATCGATAGCAGTTGAAAGTTTGTCTTCTACTTGAATCTTGTAATTTGCGTCTACAATAGGTGGAACTCGAATTAAAATATCATTTGCGAAATCAGAACATTTAATTTGATCGTTTGCTAATGCCATTACATATTCCACTAGACCCTCCGGTACATCATCAGGTTGATCCAGTTGCTTTTGTAGTTCAGACATCAACAGTTTTTTCCAAAAGACTTGAGAATCCTTCATCACCTTGTGACATTCGTTTACTACAAGATAAAGTAATTTGCCTTGATTAGCATCAGCAGCAACATCAATTTGTTGATTGATAATTTGAAACAGATCAACAGCACCAGATAACCCAAATTGACCATCTGGAGACATTTCTGGAGGATCTTGACGAGTAACAAAATCTTTTGATTCTGATTGCATCAAATTAGATGTCCATTCAACTAATTTTCTGCGTACTAATTTAAGATAATCATCAACAAGGGATTGTTCCTGACCATCCAATAATTGAGGCTCCAAAAGCTCCTCAGTTACACCTAATCTAGTACTCATTGTTGTATAATAATCTCTAACGAATCTCAATAATCTCAATATAGTGCCAGCATCCAAATCTTGTTGCACCATTTGATTTAGCAGGTCATATGTATGGCGATGATATTCCAATACAAAGTAAGGAAAAATTTTGTACTTTTTAGGAAATTTCGGTACAACTTGATCATACACCAATTCCAATTCATTAAAGATAAAATCAGCTGAATCCAAAGCACCTTGCCAATCTTCACTATCCTTGAAAGGTGCAAATTCCTCTTCAAAACGTTCTCGCAATGACTGATGTAATTGTTCATAAAATTCAACTCGATAAGATTTGACAGTACGTGGGTTACCCTCGGCTAAACGCCATTTTTTATGACCTTGTAGATCTTGATGATTTGATTGAGCTTGTCTTGCAGCTAAAGCTTTTTCATCGGCTGTTTCTTCACACTCTATAATTTTAATTAATTTGACAATGGTTGCACCACATCCATTTTCAACTAATGGGATTAAATTTCGAGCCAACAACCATAAATGTTGAGTAAAGTCATCTGAAAGTACATCTACTCGACGAAAATATGTTTTGAGTGTAATTATAACATCGTGTGGTGAATCACGAGCTTGATGCATTGTTTTGTCGCGAAATTCTTCCAATTTAAAAAGATGATAATGAACATGTAATAAAGCATCATGGGGGTTGAAAATATCGTTTTGCATTGGTATAAATGCGTCTTCTAAATCATCCAATTGCTGATACAATTCTTGAAATGCTTGTACTTTGGCCTGTGTTGCAACAAAGTTTTGGTGTACTTGAGATATCTATTCACAATACATATTAGTTGATGGGTAAAAAATTGGCTGTTTGATGATATACTTTTATACCATATTAATTCTTGGAAAATCTTGAATCATAGATTGAGCATCATAACACAATTTGTCAATATTTCGCATATTATCTTTCACTCTATTAATGTTTCTACTGGATATTGTTAATGTTTCCAAACCTTCTTGAACATGGTCAAGCTGGGATTGAACGCCTGTATTCAGTTGAGCATCGATAGAAGCCTTTTCTTTTGCAAGTTTTCGAGTTAATGGTCCAACTTTGGTGTTAAGATCATCTGGATGTTTTAATAGTTCAGAGAGTTTATTAATAGCTATTTCTCTTGCGTCTTCCATGGTTTATTTGGAAAGGAAAAAAAAAAAAAAGAAGGGGTTATTATGGAGAGAAAAAAAAGGTTGAATTCAAGATAATCCCACCACAATCAACAGCAGTAGCAACTAGAGGCCTTCAGATTTTTAAACACCTTTTGCAAATTGTGGCAAATCAGAGATGCACAGAACCTAATTTTCATAAAAAATGCATATAGCCTTACTAAACAGGCTTAATTTCAATAGCTTTAATATTTTAAAGTTATGGCTGCCTTTATAATAAAATTATAATACTGGACACATTATTAATAGCTATTTGTTTCCATGCAGTTGCTCCAAAGGCTTATTGAAATTTATAATATGTTGTTTGGTTAAGTATACATTTGAAACATAAAGTTAAATATCCTGATCAAAATTTAAATGTACATTATTTAATGATGTATGTGTTGGCTGATGTTTAATTTATTTCTGCCTTTTCATGTAAAACTTCCTTTCCATCGTTTATTTTATTTTGACCTACCAACAGTCAAAAACTATAAAAAAACACGCATTCTTTAAAACGTTTTGTCAAGCACTTGGACACAAGTTGTAAAATATTTACTAACTATATACCATACTCTAACATGTCTAGTCTGCTATCGTATTTTTTGTTTCGCAGAAATGTAGAGATTTGTTGACCAGCAGTCTTTTGAAAAGGTAATATCCTTCAAAAATTCTTAAAAAGTAGGCCAGTGGCGATCCGGCTGATTATCCTGTTTTTTTCGTAACTACAGATTAAACCATAGATGAAATTCAATCTAATTGATTAAAAATTAGATTTTCTGTTATTCTATATACAAATTTATGGGATAAATTACAATGTACTTGTTGAGCTTATATGTGAACATGAATGTCACATTTTCTTGGCGCAATCACAATATCGCCGCTTTGACAGTTTCAACGATTAGATACAATATCCTGGTGTAATGATTTACATGATGATAATACATCAATGCTGATATATCTTAAATAATGTTTCTCGGTCAATAAGCCTCTTCAGCCCAACATTTTTATAAAGTTATCTATCATATAGTTTAAGAATAAAATCTCAGTCTTTTGCATCTCATGTTTCATCAAAACTCCAAATAAAACTCAAGCATTCCATATATTGATGATCGTGTTACATAGCAATAACTTTATTTTAAATAGGCGATTTGCATCAACTTGTATATAAACCAGCCCTAACTCACTATTTCTTGTACTCTTTTCTTTTTCCCTTTTGTTAATATAAAGTATTTTAATCTAGTTTCCTTTTATAAAAAATAATGCCTATTTTGAATCATTTGGCCAACAAGGTTAAGCACAAATTTCGCCATGGAGTTAATAATGTTATTAAAAATGAAGAATGCCAAGATGATGACCGTGAAGAAGAATATTTGATGGAGGATCATCGATATGAATCATTTGCCCCTATTCGTCAAGAGGCCATGGTTAAATATTTCATTGATGGCCATGATTATTGTTGGTTTGTTATTGTTATCTAGTGTTTCAAAATAACGAATTAAAATTCTATTCAGGGCTGTTGCAGAAGCAATTGAAAATGCTCAAGAAGTAGTTTTTATCGAGGATTGGTGGTTGGTAAAGTTTCGAAACAATTGATACTAAGAAATTTTGGACTAAAAATATTTTATGCTTCTATTTTATTCTATAGTCTCCTGAATTGGTAAGTTGTGTACATTATGATTTAATCATAAAATTTGACTAAATGTAAAGTTATATAATAGTATCTGAGAAGACCTCCCGCCAAATTTCCAGAATTTCGTATTGATGCATTATTAAAAAGAAAGGCCGAGGAGGGCGTCATGATTTACATTGTTGTGTACAAGGTATGACAAAGGCTTAATTATATAGATGACGCTTTGGTATATAAATACGTATTGACAAAAAATTATAGGAAGTTGAATTAGCCTTAACTTTAGACAGTGCTCACACTAAAAAAGCATTACAAGATTTACATGAAAACATTGTTGGTAAATACTTACTCTTTTATTTAAACTACCCAAATTATCATGTAATAACTTATTCATTAGTTCAAAGACATCCTGATCATGCAGTTGGAGGTACTTTTTTCTGGTCACATCATGAAAAATTTGTTGTTGTTGATAACCACATTGCATTCTTGGGTGGTATTGATCTTTGTTATGGGTAAAAAAAAAAATATTATTATTGTTTTGTTTATAAAAGGTATCATGTTTATATAATTAACTGCTTTTGTTTCTAGTCGATGGGATACTCATGCTCACCGATTAGCCGATTTTAATTATGCTGACCCTCACTTGGAAATTTATCCTGGTCAAGATTATAGTGATGCTCGATTAAGAGATTTTGAGAAAGGTTTGTTTAATGTGTGTAGAGTGCGTCTATATAATTACTGACTATATTTATAGTCAAACAATGGGATATGAGATTAATTGATAAATCTGTTATTCCTCGTATGCCTTGGCATGATATATCCCTCTGTATGGTAACGTTTTCCTTTTTTTTTTTTTTTTTTTTTTTCCAAAATTTCTATTTTTAATTTGTAAACCCTAACCCTAACTCTAATTTTAAATTTCATCAGCTCGGCGAACCAGTGTTGGATGTTTCACGTCATTTCTGCGACAGATGGAACTTTATTAAACAATCCAAGTCTTTGGATAAACCACAGGCACCATTTTTGAAGCCTCCACTTGGTGGTTATAGTAATTATCAAAGTTTTAAGATCCCTCTTGAAAGCAGACTACTTCGTTCATATCATTTTGATCACAATACCTCGGGTGTGCATGGTACATGTAAGGTACAAGTACTTCGTAGTAGTGCAGAATGGAGTAGTGGTATTAAATTAGAGGTATATAATACAGATTATGCATAAATATACACACACACACAAACTAATTTCATCATTTTATTTTTTAACAGCATTCGATTCAAAATGCTTATATTGATGTCATTAATAATGCTAAACATTATGTCTATATTGAAAATCAATTTTTTAGTAAGTACTATGTATAATGTCCTACTTTATTTGTACTAACCACCTTATTATAACTAGTTACAACTACTGAAGATGATAGTGATTATATATTGAAAAACCAAATTGGCGCTGCAATTGTTAACCGTATCAAGAGAGCATTTGATGAACAAGAGAAATTCAAGATCTTTGTCTTGATTCCTTTAATGCCTGCATTCCCCGCCGAGTTAAGTACCAAGGATGCTGCTACTGCAAGGTAAACCCATACATAAGACAAATACATTTGAAAGAGAAAATTAACTTTTTTATAGACTTGTCATGTACTATCAATATATCTCTATTTGCAGTGGTCAAAAGAGTATTCTCGAAAAATTAAAGGCCCTCAACATCAATCCTGATGAATACATTAAATTCTATAGTTTAAGAAGCTACGACCGCATTAATCGTCCTATGGTTGAAGAAATGATGGCTCGTAATGCTGGTTTTACTCCCCATAAAGATGGAGTGCCAATACAACAACATGACGTCGAAGCAACTCGAGTTTCTAATAAACCTCCACCTCCTGCTGGTTTTGTTTCCCCTGATGAATTGGAACGTCATAGACATCAATACCAAGATCAAGGTCATCATATTGCCAATGATACTATTGCTCCTGATGCAATGAGTAATCATTATAACTCTGTTCGTGATGAACCTTGGGTTAATGATACTAATGAAAGTGCTCCTCGTGATGAAGCTGCTGAAAGACAGGAAGTCAGTGATTATGTTACTGAAGAATTATATATTCATGCTAAATTACTCATTGCTGATGATCGTGTTGTTATTATGGGTTCTGCTAATTTGAATGATAGATCCCAATGTGGTGATCGTGATTCTGAGATTGCTTTGATTACTGAAGATAAAGATATGATTCCTTCTCGTATGAATGGTCAGCCTGTAAGTTTTATATAATTTTGTGCTTCAATTATACTAATTCATAATGATTAGTATCAAGCTAGTAGATTTGCTGCTACCTTGCGTCGCCAATTGTGGAAAGAGCACTTAGGTTTGATCGATGAAGATCCCATTGATGTTGTTACTCCTGCCATGTTGCCTTTACCTGTTCCACAAATTGATTTTACTCAAACTAAGGAAGATCACTGGGTCATGGATCCCTTGGATGATGAAACACTAAGTCGTTGGAATCATACCGCCCACAATAACACTGTTGCTTTCCGTGAAGTCTTCCACTGCGTTCCTGATGATACAATTTTGACTTGGGATGAATACCATAAATTTTATCCTGATACCGAAAAGATTGAATTGGGTCATGTTTATGATCCTCATATGTCTGTCCAAGAAATTCGCAAACAATTAGATACAATTCGTGGTCATCTTGTTGAATTCCCAACCAAGTTTTTGTCTTATGAAGATCTTCAAGGACAATCTATTCCTTTTGTTAGTGCAGCCACTCAACATTTGTACACCTAATCTTTTTTATTTACCAAATATTATATAACTCTTTCAAATACATTTTATTAATTTACAGCGTAGCATTCGAATATTGGCGTTGCTTATAAAATAAATATTTTTGTTTATATCCTAAACTAAATAATTATTTGCCCACAAAAGGCTAAAAAGTACTTACCCAGAGCTGCTTGTGATTTATCAGCATAAATAAATCGCGACATAAAAATAGAAAATGAATTAAGGGATATCGTTTATTGGAATATAGTTGAGTGGGTACATATATATTATTATTTGATATAAGGGAAATGATGATATGATAAGGCATTGTAGATGTTATTTAATAGTAACGTGCTGTGATATAGTATCATGCTGCTGGAAGCATGATTCAGTTGATATTTAATTGTACTGCATTTCGGTTCTTGAAGTATTGTTTACTATCACTTTTGAATCTGACACCCACCAGTTACAGTATTTCTACTTAAATTCAGACAAAATAAGCAAAATTTGGGTTATAATGAGAATAAAAGCTTGGATGTAATGAAAATTAAGTTTAGACGTAATGAGGATAAAACTTAGACAATATAATAGAAATTGAGATTTAGATAAAGTGAGGATAAAATTAGGGCGAAATGAGAATATTTAAAGACGATGAGAAGGGGATTTGAAAAAAGTTAAATTAGTCTCAAGCATTATTTCAAAGAGTTAACCTGAATGAACTTACCTATGATAATCTAAACACCCGAAGAAGAAACCATGTTTGATACGGCAATATTGTAAATAGACTTCACATCATTTTCTTTAGAAGCATCGTTATCCAAGCCAAAGATGCAGAGTATACAATGTTACATTGTTTTAAATATGTGTATCATATTTAAATATAAAATAAGCAAAATAAGTAAAAACAAAATAAAATATGATAAATTATATTACTCCATGATACGAATGTTTTTTTGGAAGCACAAGCCATGTTCTATATTTATTGAATATTCAAAGAATTATTTAGGGCTAGATAGAAATGGTCATTTACTTCGTTTGCTGTGAAAATAACTGCAAGATGTTACTGTCTCTTGTGGTATTTTTATCTTTTCCAATATGTATTTCACTTTTTATATAGCAATACTACACTGTACTTTTTCAATTTTGATTATTTTGAGCATGAGTCCAATTGATAAAAAATAGATGTTTAAATTAAACAGCACTTTATTTGTCCGAATATTATTCACAATTTGTACAAATTTGCATTCTCACTTTGTCTAGATTTTACTTTTGCTTTGTCTCAATATACAGCTACAATTGTCCAAAATTCAATTGAAAAGCTTCCAAATATTTTCCTGAAATGTCTAAATTTGAAGTGGAAATACTGTAATAATGAACCGCTTTTGCATTTTCCCAATTATCCCAATTGGGCTTTTTCTCTATCCTTTATCATTTTTTTATCTGACCAGGGCAAATAAAGCATATCGAAGATGTTACGTGTTACGTGCCCACTGGTCATTTTTTATTAGATAAAATTATATATTTAACTTTAATAATGAACTGAGGAAAAAGTACCAACGATTAAATAATTAAGTCTAAAATTTTTTTTTTGGCCTTTTGTTCTTATCTAGTCTTTTTTTTTTACTTGGTTTTTTACTTGGTTTGTTATAATTTTTTTTTAGAGTTTGGGATATACAATGCCCTTCCTTTATTAGAAATACATAATATTCTGCTGTTGTTCTTGTCATTAGGGAAGACTTCAGTCATCTCACAACGAATATTGGGTTTACAACCTTTGTCCGTGAAATGTCAAAAGAAATTTTGGAAAAAAAAAAAAAAAAAAAAAA
>Ga0068631_100807_pt1 | contig 12126 bp, 5 predicted proteins | sample InSIn5gowninarea_2_FD_77434 | JGI IMG/M metagenome (GOLD analysis project Ga0068631, IMG submission 77434) | Clean room microbial communities from NASA Spacecraft Assembly Facility at Jet Propulsion Laboratory, Pasadena, California, USA -... ...
AAGGTTTAAAAAGCACTACAGCGACCAATATCTGGAGCTCTTCAACGCGGCTTGCTCAGAAGATGCTGACGACAAGTCTCTTCGTGACAGTCAATACGGCTGTGTAGAATGGACAGGACCAGAGAAAAGTCAGTTCTTCTCAACACTCTCACGCAAAGGTCGTCACGATCTACCAAGCCTGGCAGCTGCTGTACAAACAAAATCACAAGTTGAAATTAAGGACTATGTCGATCGATTGAAGGAAGCGGAAAGGGAAAGGCAAATGTTCGCCAGCCACGCTAAAAGCATTTCGCACGCAGATATAGATGCAGCGGTCGAGATTGGTGAAGAATGCGAAGCAATGCTCGAAAATGCAGCTGATGCCCTATCAGCGCTTCAGGAAAGCTACGATCAAGCTTCTGCTAGAGGCAAGAGACATGAGCCTTGGATCGTGGACAGTGAGACCGCCAAAAGACTTGATGCAGAGGCAGATACAGCGGACACTGACCAACACAACGATTCTGAAGTAGTAGCTCATCCATCGAAGCCGGTTGCAAAACATCCCATGTTTCACCTCGCGACATTCTTGGAACTGAGCAAAAGACTATTTATGAACATACCTGAAGACAGTGCGCATACGCACTGGACGCAGCTTGCCGAGAATGACGAAGAACCAAACTTGACCATGGATGTCATTGATACATTCTACAGCCTTGTGGTGAGCCTTGTACAGAGGATTTTGCAAACAGCTCTATTCTTGGCCAAGTCTCGCATTCGAGCACAAGCAGAGCCTGGCCGTGGCCCGGCAAATCTTCTGAAGGACATAGATGTTGAAGCTGCGCTGGATGTGATCAACATGCCTTTGAGCGCATTCGATTACTGGATTGGTTTCGTGAAGAGAAGTAAATTGCGAGTCGTTATTGGAAACAATCGCAAAGGAGAGAGCGTGCGTCAACAACTTAGTCTACGCCAGATTGAGGATGTACTTTCCATTCGTCGCGCTCGTGGCAGGTCGCGATTGTTATCAAGTCTTGTGAGCATGTCTTCGGCAGGAAGTGATACAACTGAGAATGATGAAGTGGAAGGACGGGATTTTCTGGCTGAAGATAGTCGTGACGAGGGACTGGATCATGAGGACTCGTCTGGCTCTCCACTAAGTGGGCTCCTGGCCGAAAACGATGGTTATGAGGGGAATGACACTTCTGAGGAAGGTGACACCTCTGACAGAGTCAGTGCAGAACCAGAAACGGACAAGTATATAAGTCGGAAGCGACGTCACTTGATGATTGAGGAAGAGCAGGACGAATATATGGAAAGGCTTGACCAAGTGAATCGACTTCGTGAGGAAGCACATCTACAGCAGTTACTCGGGAACACAGTTATCAAAAGTGAGTCTCCTGATGAGCTTGGTCAATATCCCAGAATGCGACGAAAGACGAAGGATGAACTGAACGACTGGTCGGAAATTCAGTATCATGATTGGTGGGAGACTGTTGAAGTCGAGGAGAATGGACCGCAAGCATGATTGAGGGACATCAAGCGGAAATATTTTGTTGTGCGATACAATATGAGAACTTCAGCTGCTGTTGGAGAATGATCTTAATGCATTGAAGCAATTCAATGGTAAAGCTAGAGCATTTACGTCATGCAGAGATAGATGTGAACATTCCGAGGTTGAGCTTAAATTTAGCGGTCGATCTCCCGCCTTGCATATCAAAATAAGAAGCTTCGTCCCTCTAACCAAACACGCGACTTCCATTCTTTACTCATTTCAATAGCAGCACACAATGACTCGAACACATTTCAACCTCAGGAGTTAGCATCGAACAGTTTATGTGTATCATTGGTATATGCGATATGAATTTGGACGCGTCACTGACGCGCCAGAACAGCATATCTTGTCCCCAGCCCCTCCAGCTCTGGGGCTCCACTACGCCTATACACGAACTTGACACGACTCGGGAACTTCGGTCTGGTCGCGAGTGAAGTTGCTACATGTTGCGAACTTCCTCTGGTCAGGACAGACTGGTCTACTGCCAATCCTTAGGCTTGATCAATCAACATGCCACTACGAGAAATCGTCACAGGTGACGACCGAGCCTTACAAGATGTTGCAGATTTACTCGCGAGATCTCACAAACAACTGGTGATCACTGGTGCAGGGATTAGCACCAGCTGCGGTATTCCTGTATAGGTGACGCTTAAGGACTATCCGGCAATGCGCTGATCTGTTACTAGGACTTCCGATCCAAAGATGGACTCTACAACGTTATCCCAGACCGAGTTTCGCTCCCTACACCGCCTCCTTCAAATCCTGCAACACCTTCCAGGAAACGCAAGGCCTACACAAGTGACGACGACGAGCCATCATCCTCTCAATCTTCCATATTCTCTTCAAGCAGCTATAAGTCTTCTCCATCGTCGCGCATGAAGGGCGAAGATCTATTTAATGCACGCGTCTTTCAGAGTGCTGAGACAACAACGACTTTCTACCAGTTCATCGCAACTCTGAGACAAAAGATCAAGGATGAAGTAAAGCAGACGAGTCCAACACACAAATTTATCAGGACACTTCGTGATGGCGGCAGGTTAATGAGATGCTACACGCAGAATATCGATGGTCTTGAGGCAAGGGAGGGCATGTGCATGGATTTGTCGCGTGGAAGAGGAAATAAGCGAAGGTTCATGAAGAAGAATTACGAGGCTCCTCGCCCGCAAGTCACACAGAATACCGATTTCGATGCTGGTTGCGAAGTGGTCCAACTCCACGGTGATTTGACCAACCTTCGGTGTCGAGTTTGTGCTGCAGAGACCAAATGGTCAGATGATGCGACAGAAATCTACCTTGATCGAGCTGCTCCGACATGTGAGATATGCGCCGCAAAAAGTAACCTGCGACAAGCTACGGGGAAGCGTGGATTAGCTGTTGGAGAGCTCAGACCTAACATCGTCCTCTACGGCGAAGATCACCCACAGAACGCCTTGCTCACACCGATCATAGCGTTCGACCAAGCTTGTAACCCAGACTTACTCATCGTCATGGGCACATCGCTCAAAGTGCACGGCCTACAGAAAGTGGTCAGGGAATTTGCAAAGATTGTTCACAGCCAGAAAAACGGTCGAGTGATATTCGTTAACAGAACGAGACCATCTGAGAGTTTATGGGATGGTGTGATTGACGACTACATTGCTATGGACTGTGATGATTGGATAATTGATCTGAAGGAGCGACGAGAAGATCTTTGGCATCGACAAGGAGAACTCGACCTGAAGGTTACCAAAGTTGTAGGACAAAAGAGGAAGAGGAATTTGGAAGCAAATGAGAAGGAGAATGTCAATCCAGCAAAGAGGTCGAAAGTAACGGTCAACGTTCCACCTCTGAAAAAATCCAAATCGAAGCGAGATTCGCAGACCGTGGTCGTTGACAAAACTTGCTCTGCTAAAGCACAGACACCTAGGGCTCGGGCACAAACGGGTTGGAGAAACAGAACGTCAGGCGGATGGGAAACGTCAAAGCTCCTCTCTCCTCTCGTACGGCAAAGGCCAGCGTGTTCACCTCTCAAAAATCACTTTAAACCGCTTGGCGAGGATCAGGAAGGAAACCTTTTCGTGCCAGGGTCGCCGTTGTCACCGGCAATCTCCACACTTACCACACCTGCAACACGCACATCTCGTCACGCTGAGAACGACCTCCGAGAGATGACTACACCCACGCCACGGCAGAACATGAGGGCATCTGCTCGATCCAAGCTTGGCTTGTCCATCTTCCAAGACAGTGAAAATGCACTCAGCCCAACAGTAGCAGACGGTATTGAGGTGCAAAACGATAACGAAGAGGACAACCCCCAACCCTTGACATCAAGTCCGATCAAGCAGCTATCCTTCGTTAACGCTAACACCGATGACGAGGAGGTCAGGCCGCTGGCATCGAATTCCAGTACTTCCAGGGGCTTACTGCAGAGGTTGTTCAGAAGTGCGACCTCACTGTCTGGCTAGTCACATGTTGGGATGATTACAGCTTGTGAAGAGAAGAGACGCTTAGTTCTGACCTCACCATAGACGATGTCCATGAAGGCTAGATCACTTTAAAGATTAAAATCAGCTCATCAGTAGCAAACATACACTTTACATCCGAATTTCGAATTTCCAAGACTTACGATTGTACGTGTTTTCGTTGCCACTACTGTAGCCCTCTCCTGTCCAGCATCTCCATTCGCTGCGATGAATTCATGCTCGACGTGCCTCTGCCACTGATACCCCAAGTTGGATAACCCTGTAATCTTCGAACACTTCACCTGCGAGATTTATGTATACATGTGAATACATATATAGAACTACACATCGTCACCCGCAATGTCCAGGTATTTGCAAACCGTTGTTGAAAATGGAAGCATATCCTACCTATGGAACATCCATCTCTGTTATCGAAGATTAGAAAGGAAAGGAGAGAAGAGGAGAGAAAGGGATCGGGGCTGAGCCGTCTGATCATAATATTGGCTTGGAATGAAGATTTGAGGAGTGAATGGGTGTTGCTGGTTTGGTCTTGTTGTGCTGGACTGGACGATTTCCAAAAGAAGTTTTCGTGACGTGCGAAAGAGTAAGGACTTTCATATAGTGCGTTATGAAAATATGTTGTATGCAATGCTCAATTCTGTACATTTGTCTTCTCGGAAAATTGCGGCCAGATACAAGTACACTTCTTTCATACAAGAGATCAAGCATCAGCAGCCATCCTAGCAGCCGCCTCCCTAGCCTTCTTCAATTCCATCTGCTCCCTCTTCATCGCGTCAATGCCCTGCTTAACCCGCTGTCTATCCTTCTCCGCTTGACTATTATGATTCTTCAGCGCCACACGTTCCTGGGACTCATGTCCCATCGGACTCGTCTTGTGATGCAGGTTCAGCTGCTGTCTTATCCATAGCCATATCTCGTTGTCTCGCAGTCCACCTAGCGGTAATGTGACTGTGCGTGTATATACTGTTTCGGGAGGAGATGTTGTTTGCGGTGTGCTTGGGTCGGATGCGGGCTGGGGTTTGGCTTTGATTTCGTCTTTTGGTGCGTGAGAGCGGATTTCGGGTGTCATTTGGATGGCTTGTAGAGTTCTTGGTTTTGGTTGTGGTGCGTTTGGATTAGGGAGGTTGCGAACTTCTTTTGGAGGGGGGTTTGGTTTTTCGATCTTGTTGTCGCCGTCTGTTTGTGTGATTACTTCGGGATGTATTCGAGCTAGGGGTTTGGGGAATTTGAGGTCGAATTTTGAGAGGGCATTACGGTCGGGGGATTCGTAGGTTATGCTGAGATATAGTGGTTCGTTTTCGCCGGTACGGACGGTTTCAACGTTACAGTGGAGAGCTGGGTTCGCGAACTTCAGACGTTGGAGGTGACCACGCCAGAAGTCGCGGGCGCCGGCGTAGTATTCTCGACCGCGGTATGTGCCAGTGGGTAGGCGCATGTAAATTTGTTGGACTTGTGGTTTAGGAGCGGGTGGGAGTACGATTGCGCCGGGACCGGTTTTGACCTCTAGAACCTGCTTATGTTAGAGACCTGATTGAATGCCGATGATACTGTTATTGTTACCCTCTAGAACTTGATTAGTATTGACTTGTAAAAGTGAACAATGACTTTACCTGTGTGAGCGCACGCATGCGCTTTGCTGCGTTGACCATCTCATCAGCAGCTGATGGACAGCCCTTTCAAATCTCGAAGGACTGAATTTCCAGTTCCTGTTCCACGAACGCCTCGTTGACACCACGTTTCTGAACGATTATTAATGGAATCAACTCTTGAAGACTGAAACATGCGAACTCCAAGTGCACGACCTGACGAGGCTGTGTAATTTTGATACAGTACAATACGCCCCGGTAAGATCTCTCGGTGCCCGGGAGAACTTCCGGCGAATATCACTAGGCACGAGTGTCGAGTGGAGGTTCCACCCGTACAGCACCTATTATTAAGAGATCTGGTTAGGAAGGATAGAAGTAGGTATGTATGCAATGTTAAGCAATGGTTGTTTGCTCCTTCGCTTCGCCTAATAATGCAGAACTCCTCGTTGAGACTATTCTGACCGTCCTTCGACTGGACTCGAATGCCTTTCTATCCCTGCAGGTCGAGTACATACATATGTATAACAGAGTTTATGCCTTAATGCCTGAAGATGATATAAACTTACACCACACTGCTAAACATCGAATGTGCTTCAGATGCGTAACGCTTGATCACCACCAGCACTCACATACTTCCCTGTTCGTTGTGGACTGACAATGGGTCTTGCGCCTCCGTTTCTGAGCCTTGCATTTTCGAACATGCTAAGGACGAAGCAAAATGGTTATGTGCATTAGCCGCATTGCTCGGCCTCAGTTTGGTCTGAGATGCTTCCACACGACGACACGCCGCAGCAATCTCGATGCTATCCTTCCTAAAGCGAGTCGACAATGGCCGCAGATGCCGTCCTCGGCAAAAATATCTGAGGACGAGGTCACGAGATTGGCCGCCCTGCCTCGCCTACCACTGACACTGGCGGATTTGGTCAGGTAAACTAGAATGAGTGTAGTTGAGAAGCAATAAACTGACCATCTCAGACATGGCAAGCCTCCTCTTTCCGAGGAGGCCCTGCTATCCTCGGCAAATTTCACACTGTCTCTTTTGCCAGCACGACTTGCACATCGCATACAGCGTCTTAGGAATCTCCCATTCATAGTGGTCGCAAATCCGAATATCAACAAGATCTACAACAACTATTTACACTCGCTATCCATTCTTGGGCCATTCTACCAGAAGCAAATCGTCACATTGAAAGAGGAGGAAAGGTTCACCGAAGTCATGGCTGATCTAGTTCAGACGCATAGCAATACCATCCCCACACTTGCACAAGGATTCCTAGAATGCAGGAAATACATCAGTGCCGAGGAGGTAACAAAGTTCCTAGACCGACATCTTCGAGCTCGAATAGGCACAAGGCTGATTGCAGAACAACATTTGGCTCTGCATCTGGCGTCCACTCCTGACGCCCGCCAGCATGAGTCAGACCCATACAATATTGGTGTTATTGATACTTCTCTCCAGCCTGCAAAGATTATCAGATCTTGTGAAGCGTTCGTCGGGGATATCTGCGAGTTCAAGTATGGCGTCCGACCACGCATAAATCTCAATGGCACGGTCGATGCCACATTCGCCCACGTCCCTGTCCACCTCGAGTACATCCTCACCGAGCTCATCAAGAACGCATTTCGTGCAACTATTGAATCTGGGAATGAAAGTCACCCCATCGAGGTCACCATCGCTGCAGCCCCTGATGTGCCAGTTTCCAAACTCGATACATTAAGGCAAATCTCCGTGACTGAAGAGAGTAATTACGATTACACACAAGAAGGTCTTGCCGATTACTGCACTTCCTACGAGAGTACGGACGGTCCAATTCATGCAGCTGCACCAAGCATAACTATTCGTATACGTGATCGAGGTGGTGGTATCCCACCCGAGATACTGCCCAACATCTGGAGCTACAGTTTTACAACCTACGACGCGGAGCAGGCCGCAAGTGGCGATGCAGTGGACGGCTTGAGTGCCATTACAAATGGTGGAAATCCTAGTAGCATTGCAGGCTTGGGATATGGGTTGCCGCTAAGCAGGGCATATGCCGAGTATTTCAGTGGCAGTATTGCAGTTCAAAGTATGTATGGATGGGGTACGGATGTCTATTTGAGTCTACAGGGAATTGGCAAGATTGTGTGAGATTTGTATTCCAGACAGTGATCATTCTGGTCCTTGGCATATTGTCCTACTGGTCTACCACATGCTTTGGGACTCAACGTCAACGATGGATCTGTCTGTTCAACGGGAAGCAAGTCAACCATGAGTGCAGAAGCAGTCAAGTGAAAAGGACGGAGACAATAGACCAAGACCGACAGCCTCGAATGTTCCTAATCGTTGAAAAACAACGCTTGCAAAAATACCACAAAAGCACCCCACCATGCTAAGGCACAGCTACAGATAGATGTACAAAAGGACAAAACAAATACCGTCGCCCATTCTGAGGTACTGGGATTTGTTTCTGTATGAGGAAACTAAAGATTCAACTACTGTGATGGACTTGGAGGAAAGACGTGTACAGCCAATACTACTTTAGCCCCAAGTATGTACGTACCGGACTTACCTTGTTACGACAGACACAGTTCTGCGTACACAATCAAAGGCTCTCAACCGAGCTACACACCTACCTCAATCCCTAATCATGAGAAAACCGGAACAATCTTCCTACTAGCCCGATCCGCCAACCTCTCCACCATAACAACCCCATACATCTCCTTCGCCCACCGACAACAAATCCTCCTCGTATCCTTCGGATCCACAATCTCCTCCACATTAAACACATTCGCCGTCCTCACCGGGTTCATAAGCCTCGTATACATCTCATCCAGCTCCGTATACCTCCGTTTGAACGCCTCCTCCCCCGTCCCCGCTTTCTGCTTCTCCGCCTCCTCACGAATAGTCTTGAGTTCATGCCGGTGACCGACTTCGATGCCGCCGTCGAGAGGCAAGGAACCCCAATTTGCGGAGGGCCAGGAGATGCGCATCCAGGGCTGGCGGGAGTCGAGCATTATGCCGCCGGCGACGCCGTAGGCGCGGCGGACGAGGATGGAGAAGATTGGGGTCGTGCTGGTGTAGTAGGCTTTGCCGAGTTCGACGCCCCATTTCATTACGCCGGTCTTTTCGGCGACGGTGCCGATTGCGTAGCCCGCTGGATAGGATGTTAGTGTGTCTGTTTTGTAGGTGGTAGGTAGGTAGAATGAGGTGAGGAGAGGAATGATGGGGAAAGGGGTACTTACGAACGTCCACGAATTGCACGATTGGCAGGTTGAATATATCGGCGAATTTGATGTGTTTCAGTAGCTTTTGGCTCCCCAGTGCGTCCAGTGCTCCGCCGTTGACTTCACAGTTGTTTGACAGGATTGCGACCGGTTTGCCGCCTAGTCTGGCGAGACCGACGATAGCGGTTCGACCCCAGAGACGTCCGATCTCGAACCATGAACCGCGGTCGACGACACTTTCGATGATAGTGTACGGGTTGTACATCCTGTTCTTCTTCCTCGGCACAATACTCCGCAGTCTTTCATCTTCTCTGTTCACATCATCGCCGCTCCAGTCAGGCGGATAACACGGCGGAGCTTGTAAATTTCCGCAGTCAGGCAGATACCCGAGCACCGTCTTGATCTGATCATAACATTCCTTCTCGTTTGCAGCCATGTTGTCAATTGTGCCATTGCAGCAATGCACCCACGGACCACCGAGGTCTTGAAACGACAATCCCTCCTCAAAAGTCGCACCTTCCACGACCTTCGGCCCAGCATTGAACAACGACCCGATGTCAGCAGCCATAACGCTGAAATGCGTACTGACTACCCTCGCAGCACCTAAACCGATTGCAGGTCCAACGACAGCACCCAAATTCGGTATTCCAGCATTAAGTTGCAGCATAACCGTCTTCAACAGCGTCACATGCGGTATGTAACTAAAACCTGTCGTTGCTATGGTCGTGACACTCCCTCCTCCACTACTCCCGTCAACGAGCTTGACTGCCGGCACTTTTAGCCGGAGCACCAGTTTCTCGCCGTAATGCGTTTTCTCCTTGTTATGTCCGTCTGCATGGCCGCTGCGAATCGCAAAGTCGTCGGACGTGAGGTAGATCTGTCGTGTTTGGGGTGGCATGTTTCCTGTCTTCAAGCACGTTATCTGTCCGAAACCCTGGGGGTTATTTGACGGCGTGAAGTCTTCGACGTTCTCGTGTAATGGGTTGTTTGGGTCGATTGACCAGGTGGTTTTCCCTGTTATGGAGCCGAGTTCACGGAATGTGCCTGGATTCAAGAGCGTTGCGATACGTTGACGGGATGTTAATTTGCCGTCGCGCAGTTGACGGGTGTAACCGCGGTCGTTGGCAGGTGGGTTTCGGGCATGGTGCTGCATTGTGGAAACATGTGAGAGGACGTCGGAATAGTCTGCTGGAAGGGCGGATTGGAAGTCCTTTGGCTTTTGTTTGCGGCGTCGGGGTTTGGATGTGTTTGGCTCGGAAGCGGGAGGAGATATTTGTGAGGTTAGCTGGCTGAGGCGGGAGTTTGCGCGGGCCTGGTGACCTTGTTGGGAATACATTGGGTCATCGAGAGGTTGGGATTGGTCCGGGCTTGCGTCTTTGTCGTTTCCTGGTGGGATTACATGGTTTGAATCTGGTTGGGGCGAAGGGTCATTTGAGTTGTTGCTGCTGTTGCTGCCGTGGGTTGGGGTTGGGATAGGTTGATTGTAAGTGGGATCATTTGAGATGGAGTGGGTTGGTCTATCAGCGTCGGAGACCTTTCTCAATGGTGGAGTCTGTGCTTGATTGTGTGTCGGGTCGTCCGAAATAGAATGATTTGGCCTGTCGGCTTCAGATACCTTCCTTAGAGGTCGAGCTTGTGCTTGATTATGCGTGGGGTGGTCAGATGTTGAATCGGAATCGGAATCCTCAGTTGATGATCTTGGCCGGTCATATACTGGATCTTCCGTCAGAGTACCAGTGCCATCACCTACATTGATTGGCTGAGTAGGATTCTTCGGATAGTTCACGTCCGGTGAGCCAGCGCTACTTTTGGGCTGATTGTAGGTTGGGTCATCGTAGGCTTTTTGTTCTCCGGAATGAGCAGAGTCTGATCCTGATGTTGGTCGGTTTAAGTTCTTTGCTGGAATTTCAATTGAGTCTGAGCTTGATGGTTGATTGGACGGTATTGGTTGGTTGTAGACCGGATCGTCTTCGATTTTGCCCATTGTCGCAGTGGATATTGCTGAGAACGACCTCAAATATTGCGCCTTTTAATGTGTCGAAGCTGCTGGCTTGGATGCTTTTTGATTGAATACTGGGACCGTGGGATACGTAACTGCTGAGAATCACTTTTGTTGGATATGTATGTATCCACGGTGACAACCTCCACTTCCCGGTATATGTAGCAGGATGAGCCCCCACGATCGCTATTCAATGAGACACGCGGCAATCATAAACACAAGCAATTATTTTTGAACTGTGAACCATTAGCAAGCACAAGGAATCAATTACAGGAAGTATCAACGAGGTCGATAGCATTGTACGAGTACGTACCCGAACGCCAGTTGAACTCCGCAATCGAGGTAGGTGACTTTCCGCCTCGGGTTTCTGCCTCGGCTCCTGAAGGGACCTCATCTGGGGAAATAAAGTTCCGAGACTGGGGTAAGTTGGGTGTACCTTTGTATTGCCGAGCTTCAGTAGAACCTCTCTTATAGACTTTTAGAATCAATGCGGTCCTGTTTGATAAGACATTTGCTAGATTTCAATTAGACTGCTGGACTGAAGATGAGATTTGACCTCTGACTGGGGTCGAATTAAGAACGAACCCTTACTGTGAAAGCTATATTGCATGGGATACAGAAGGCGAGCATTGGTGTTTGTCCAATAGCGATCGAAAGCAAGGTGTTCCAAACGGCTCGTTACAGTACACTTGTTGGGAATTGAAGGGTCAGCATTGGTTTCACGACACTCCTATTGCAAGGATGCCGCCTCAACAGCGACCTATTAAGCGTCTTTTGGTGGTAAACAGAGGGGAGATAGCCATACGCATTCTACAAGCATGCCATGAACTGCCATCACCACCAACCACATTTGCTCTCTACACCGATACAGACACGACACATGTCACTCTAGGCCGACCACATCATGCCATTAAGATTGTCTCACCAGTCATCTACACCGATATTGATTCCATCATCAAGATCGCTAGAGAAAACAAGATAGACGCTATACATCCAGGGTATGGTTTCGTGAGTGAAAGCGCCGAGTTCAGCCGGCGGATGTGGGAGGAAGCAGATGTGCTCGTCGTCGGTCCGGGCTGGGAAGTACTTGAACAGACGGGAGATAAGCTGAAGGCTAAAGCACTGGCGGAAGAATGTGGTGTACCCATACTAAAAGCTATGAAAAATGCATCGAGCAGTGTCGAAGATGTGAGATCATTTGCAAAAGCTGTCGGCTTTCCTATTATGATAAAGGCTGTCGATGGGGGTGGGGGCCGTGGTATCAGGTTAGTGGAGAGTGATAAGACGCTACAAAACGAGGTGGAAAGGTGTATTGGAGAGTCACCTTCGAGGACTGTCTTCGCC
>Ga0068631_100810_pt1 | contig 12106 bp, 10 predicted proteins | sample InSIn5gowninarea_2_FD_77434 | JGI IMG/M metagenome (GOLD analysis project Ga0068631, IMG submission 77434) | Clean room microbial communities from NASA Spacecraft Assembly Facility at Jet Propulsion Laboratory, Pasadena, California, USA -... ...
ACAAAATGTCCTAATTTCCAGTCCTCACTTGCCCTCCTGTTTTAAATCACATCTATCACACCTCTTACGCTTCAGTATCACTAACCTGCTCTTCACCTTCCGTCGTACTTCCCGCTTTCCGACTCGGGCAAGCGCTACAGAGCTTATGCGATCGGGGGACGAAGGGAGATGTGCAGTAGCCGATTAAGGCGTAGCCAGATGCTGAGGTGTCGTGTCTGCGTAGGAGTGGTGAGAAATGTGCTTCAAAAGTTCGATTCCCATCGAAAGGTCATGCCAGTTCGTCAGTGAATGGACATCTTTTGTCGTCGAATATCCGAGAGTCGAGCTTTTCTTTTTCGTTTCCATGGAGAAAGTTGACATGTGCCACGTGAGATTGGAAGTAAAACAATCGTACCGTCGCCAGTGGATGAAGAATTATAGAAGAGAGTAAAAAGAGGAGTTGAAAGATAGAGAATTGCATTTCGATATTATCATAAACTGTTCGCAATGGAGTAGAAATAGCGAACGACAGCAAGACCCGCCCAACTGAGTAGAAAAAACACTCGACCATTAGACCTCCCTTTTCATTCGCGTAGCGCCGAGATGAACCATCAAGCGCCCATCATCACGACCGTATCAACAGACTTCCGCCAAACGAGCAAAAGCGCTCGTCTACTATCATTGTCAATACCCAGCGCTGCTACTAACAGGTCCATAGGTAGTCAGAGGCCACAGTCCCTCTCCAATCAGAGGTAGCGGTCCTCCACTGGTATCAACAGGCATGACACCAGCTGCATCGACACCAGGTGGTTTTTGACCAAGCGCAAGAAGAGCATTCGCGTTCTGAACGTCGAAGCCAGGGTAGCCGGTTCCAATGATGCCGAGCATGTCGTGGGTAAAGTGGCGCCAAGCGACAGGACCCGTCATCATCTGTTGAGGTTGTTGTTGAGGTGTGAGGGCAGCGGCGGTGGTAGCGGTTGTAGTGGGGGAAGCGTAGCTGTTGTTGGGTGAGGGAGAGGTGAAGGCTTGGAAGAGGTTTTGTGTTGTCTGGTCGTGCGGTGCCATCTGTTGGGGTACGTTCTGATTGTGTGCATGAGGGTTTTGATGAAGGGCATGACCAGCGTTGTGGGCGGCGAGTTGGGCGGTCAAGTCGGACTTGATGTCGTCACCGTTTGTGTATGCGCTGCTGTCTACAAAGGCAGGGTAGGCAGGAGCCGATCCACCTGATGGGTCAGGGTAGGCGAAGCCATTAGTCTGGTAAGGCTGTTGGGCTTGCAGAGCATCATCAGGGCCGAGGTATGAAGCACCAGCAGCTGTGTCAGAGGGAGGAGCGCCGTTGGGATCAGCAGGAACATATGCTGGTGCGTAACCTGCGGGTGCGTTGTAACCATTGACACCATCATGTTGGCCGTCGATAAGAGCAGGTGAAGAGCGAGCGATGTTGGCAGAAGCAACAGCAGCGCTTGCCGTCTTTGCTGCAAGATGGCGATGAATGTTGTCGATCGAAGCGTTGACGATGTGACGAACAGCGTTTTGAAGCTTGGCACCGCTGCCCATCAAGTGGCCGATATCACCAATAATGCTCAACCATTGCTCCATGGTATCCTTGAGAGCATTGAGGTCGACCGAGGTGATGTGATCCTTGCGCTGGTTGTATGCGAAGAGAGTGACGAACATGGCAGAAAGCCAGACAGTAGCGTTCAGCCAAGTCGTGTCCAGGGCTTTCAAGGCGCGCATGCTCTGGGCGATGTGTAGCAATTTGGCACTGGCATCTAAACAGACATCCAAATTCTTGTTGTTGACATCGGTGTTTTGAGTGCGACATACTGCAGGATGGTGGACGAGAAGGTTTAGCTCTTGAGCCCCGAACTGCAGGTACAGCGAACAGGCTCTGTCATCTTGAGCAGTCTCGGGACCACCAGAAAGCTCGATAGGGATGCTCTTCAGGAAGTAGTCTAGATCACGCTCAAGCTTCTGGATAGTGAGCTCATACGAATGAGGAGGAGCGCGAACCGAGTAGATGGAAGTCTGGACCTGAATGACGAGAAGGACCTGCTTGAAGTTGTGGCATGCGACACGGTACGAGCACTTGTGCCATTCGTCGATGCAAGAGGCTTCAGTACCCGTGTTGTCGTCGAGAGCCTTGGGGAACTCGACATCAAAGTCTTCGAGACGCATGGCCAGTGGACGACCAAGCTTGTTGCTGATGGACGTATGAATGACAAGAACACTCCAGAAGACACGCTTGCGCATCTCAATCTCGTGCTCGCTGACTTCAGGGTTGGTCTTTCCCCAAGCACTGACAGATCTGTGCAGACCCATCTCGGCGCAGAGATTGAGTGTCAGAGTCGACATGAACCATGCAGCTCCAGGCTTAGTAAAGTTGCGAAGATGCAGGCAGATCAGAGCGATGGCCTGGATGTTGGGCAGGGTGCGCTTGGCCATCAGATCAGGGAGGAAGCTGGCAGCATAACGGTAGTGATCGGCCCATTGGGTGGGACGGCTGTTTCTAACAGATGACTGGAACAACATCATGGCGATGATCATGTGCAGCTGAACAGTCTCACTGATATCTGGCTGATAGACCTCGTCCGAGTTGAGGCGGTCGACCATTTCCAGGACGTCGGGCTTGTGGACGATTGGCGCATGGCAGTTGACCGAGACAAAGTACCACTCGCACAAGGCCTTGCACTCGCGGTATGAGGGGAACGATGGCGGAGGTGGACGGTCTTGCGACGACTTGAAGGCGATGCTGAGGAAGTTCTCGTACGACGTGGGCGAGAAGGCTTCATCGTTGTCGTTGGTGACAAAGTCGACGAGATCCAGCTCCATGCCAAACAAAGCAACCGATGTGCCCTTGATGGGCGACAGCCATTCGTTTGCGCCAGAGATGCCAAGGTAGTTGTCGCCGAGAGAGTTGTTGCGATAGTCGGGCAGGGCGGCAGTACGAGCTCTTGCTTTGGACGGGTCGAGATGGGTGTCGGCGCCGAGGATGGACGACAGATCAAACATCTGGTGCGGCCAAGCGTAGGCAGGCTGACCGCCACTGCCGTTGAAACCCAAGGGCATGATGGGAGCAGGACGAGGGTCTTGACCGGCGTCTATCAACTGCTGGCGCAAGTCGTTGATGTGCTGCTTCAAGGCCATGTTCTCTCCCTCAATGTGTTCTGTATGGCCTCGAGAGGTGGCGCGTCCCGTGATACGGTCCGTCGTCTTGCATTCGAGGTTGTTGGCGATGCATGGTGAGCATCCACCTGGGCGAGCGTCACATCGTATCTTTCTGACCTGTGTTATACCGTCAGCGACATGGACTCGGGTGTGATACGGGGCGATGATGGCTGACCTTGCATCGGTCGCAGGCTTGACCGGTTCGCGACGTCGTCGTCAACTTCTTCCGGACTGAGCGAGAAAAGTCGCCATTCTCAGACTTTGTGAGCTTGCCTGGCGTGCCTTCTGGGCTGCCTTCAGACGGCCGCTTGCTGCTCATCTTCAACTGCTCCCAAGACGTGGACGGTATTCGCCGTGACCTCCAACTCGCGGTACAAGCCGTCTATGAAGAAAGCTGATTCTGGAGTCGCGATAAAACTTATGAACTCGAGCAATTCGACTCTTGCAACTGTCAGTCGAGTTTGTTGTTGCAATGCGGTGTGAGATGCTGTGACTGTATAACGATGATATCGCGCCTCAAAGATGACATGGAATTTTCTCTCTACCACTGAACAGATGAGAGGACGCGATTATGCCGATTGCCGCACGTGATGACGCTCAGACCACCTCTTCCATCACTCTTTCCTTCCCTCACTGATTCTACCAAACACTATCGTAATATCCAAAGCACCTTCTATTCCCATCAGAATGTCTACTCTCGAAGTCACTACCTTACCTCACTTGCCGCAGTACCCTCTCTGCGTAGGTCTGTGGAAAAATGTGAAAAATGCTTCCTTCCTTCGCCAGCAGCTTCTGGCTGGCAACGCCGACTTTGAATATGCTTTCCTTGATGCCTCTGTTGTACGTCGCTCTTACCAATAATACGTGAAGTTTGTCTGATTCTGGCAGGTCCTTTCTCGCATGCAATTTCTTGCTGCATCTTTCCGCGGTATCAACGACTTTGCCAGCAACCGCATGAAGAGTCACAACGTCCATTCAGAAATTGTTTTTTCTTTTTCACCAAACAACAACGTGAGCTCCTGTCAGATGTAATAACCAAATTAAATGCTGAAATTAATTTAGATTGCCGAATCATTCCGCCGCTTTGGTATCTCAGACACAACCCAACATGTTTTGGCCATCAAGGTCTGCTCTACCCCGGACATCACCGCAGAATCTGTCAGCCAGCATCTCCAGCAGAACATCGAGGGCGAGCAAGTCGAGGTTTCAGACGCCGCTTTGGCCGAAGTAGCTGATCAAGCAAGACTTCGCAAGATCTACAAGCTCAATGTTCAAGCAAAGAAGGGCGCCGCCAATGGAGCCGCTTCAACCACGTCTGAGATCAAGGAACTCGAGACTTCCATTCTTGGTGTTATGACTCTCAAAGGATCATGAGCTCCATGTTGCATCTCTCACGCTTTACCGCTGTTAGCTCGCTCAGGAGATGAAAGTCCGCCGCTTCTTGTATACCGCAACCCCTTGCGGAACAATCCCACGCATCAACCATGTCCTGGTCGAGACTCCTTGCCAGAAGTCTTGTCGCGGGTTGGACCACACGAGACGTCGCCACCACCCATCAGACCAAAGCAATTCCACTCAGCATTGTGTTGCTATGGCATATGCTCGGGACATCCTTGGTCAGTCTCGGTATACAAGCACACGACATCCGCGACAGGAGATTCATGCCGGTTCGTCGGCTAGAAGACAGATCTCTCGAGCCAACTTATTAGGCAGTTTCGCGGTCATATGCACTTTCATATTGGAGCATACTTGACTTGGCCAGAAATTTGTTTTCCGCAATCATCAATCATGTTACCTCACAAATATCTTCGGTCTGACCACGAACATAACAAAGTATTCTACACATCCGAGAACTGCTTCTTGGTATTTTCTTCCACATCTACGCACAATTGACGGTGCGTGGAATCAATCTTGATGTAGAAGATTAGTGTGACCCTGGCAGAATATCCATGACTGATCTCTTACCCACTTATGTTGCGTTTCAAATTGATCTCTTTTCGATGTGCTCTTAGCGAAACCACCCATCGCCAATAAACATCCTGCCTTCCATGAAAAAGACTGACAAGTCATCACCACTTCAGAGTGAATCCCCATGTTTGTACTGTGTGCCCTGTAGTTTAAATTTTCGTTCAAATACTCGGTCCAGTGTGTGCTTTTAAGTTTCTTTCCATTATGTTTATTTTTCCTTGCTTCATCTCTAGGCTTCCTCCTCTTTGTTTTCCCCTCATACGCTATTCATATGTTGGTGTGCTAGTGTATCATCCCCCATGTCTATCTCCTTTTGCCCGCTTGCTCTCTCGTAATGTGTTTCGCTTCATGTACTCACCATCCGTGTGATTATAAATGCGAAAACTTTGTTGGCTTTTTCTTTGTTCTTGTAAGCTATATTCTGCACGACACCGGACTCGGATGGGATTGTTAACACACCAAGTTGAGCTTACTTTGCCAAGGTGAGACATGATGTTAAGGTATGTAAGGTAGAGAGGCAGGTCTATGATGTTCGTATCTTTCTAGGCCTCGTCGTGAGAGAAAACGAACCCTCATACCCTACTAGGAATAGCGAGGGGGGAATCAGGTTCATTAACCTGTCTTGCTTCGTCTTGTTCTTGACTTGGAGATTCACACTTACTTGGAGGCACTCGAACCGACTACGCAGGTGGGAGATGGTATATCTAAACCCAAAGACGGAATCATTCTCGTCTATGCTCGTAAGCTTAGTGGAAAGAATCAGATACTGCTTTTGTAAAGTTCGGGAAGAACGATGAACATTAGACAAGTGAAGGCGTACACGTGAATTATCAGTCGTACCCGCATTTTTTGTCAGTTTCAAACACCCTGTCTTCGCTTTTCTCAGAATATTCCTCTGTACTCGATACTATCCTGTAATCGTAGACTTCGAGAAATGACTACGTTATAGTCTTGGTCGCATCTGCGCAGTTTTGGTCGGGCTTTCAGGATATTCCCTTTGTCAGGCAGTACATTGTCTCCGAGGCTAACTCTTCTACGAACAGAGCTGGCGTGTCTCAAACTGACAATGGTCGGTTCGAATCCGATGGCAAGAGAAGGCTAAAGTTCGTAAATGGAGGTTCTTTGTTCGTGATTTCCGACGACATCGACAAGCAGGCGGGTCAGGTCTGTGATACTTGTGAGTTAGAAGGTATCACGACTCTTGGCTTCATGCTACAAGAATCGTAGGAGACATTGCAGTATGTGAAACGGAAGGTAAGCTTACAGACCTGTTTTGCTTCTTGCCTCCTCTGCGTCTTAACTCATGTCCTAGGTCGAGGATAGCTTCGACAATAAGCTCTCAATATCGCTCCTATGACCGTCGTCGTGGTCTTGTTGTCTGGAGAACATCCAGCATTCTGTTCGAGAAACTTGAATGAAAGATAAGCGGAAAGGCATATTTATACTAGAAGTTGTCTTGCTTACGGTTAGCAGCATGGATCTCAAGGTATATAGACAATATTCTTCTGTTCCATGCTCATTCTTAGCAATCTCTATTCCCGTCTTCTCGAATAGTTTTGTTCTGTCCATGCCGATATGCCTTCAGCCAGAAGAACTTACTAGTCAGTTCTGTGCAGATATTCTGACACTGTTAAGTATCTGTTTTCTTGTCACTCTGATGTTCCTTCCACCAATAAGACCGGGAAAAGATCATGTGATTGTATCGGAATGCGGTCCAGAGCCATGATGCCGCACAACAAGAGTTACAAGATCGGACTACGCCTATTAAGGTAGTCATGACCCACGCGTTTCCGAAAGACAACCTGGAATCAATGCAAGCGCAAATCGCGTCCGGAGGTTCATCGAACTCATACCAAAGCTATATGTCATGTACCCAAAGCCCAGCACAAAGCAGATCAGGTGGCAGCAGCCCAGAAGAAGGCCATCGAGGCATGAGGAAGCGAATTTGTCACACTTGTGATCAGCCGAAAGTGGCCAGTCAAGCAGGAAAAATCTCCTTGGGACACCCACAGCATAGAGAGAGAGGTCAATGATCCTAAGACTTACGTTACCGCTCTTTCTCGTACATGAGAGATATGGAAATAGTCCCATGAATAGAAGCAATGGGACAATTCTGTGATTCATGGACCTACCTGTCTTCTTTTGTGTGCCCCATCTGCAGTTCGCAAATTTCCCATTCGGAGGCTTGTCGAGGTATGCAACGACTCCGGTCTAAGATGTTGGTGGTGAGTATGTCATGTTCGGACGAGTTTGTCTCCGATGGGAAGGTTTAGTAGGCTGTGATGGAGTAGGTGAATCTACGATGGAACGTATAGAGCGAGAAGATAGGTTTATTTGTGCTATATAAACTCATAGTTTTCCTTTATGACCGCCTTTTTCTTCGTCTTGTCATACAATTTTCTTCTAGTCATGCAGTATCGTTCTTTGTAACTTTCTCTCATCTTTATATTTACTCGCTACACTGACGAGACTTGGTAATTTTGTAAGCCTATCAAGTACAGTGTTTTTTAGAGAAGGTTATCACGAAGTCATACAAGACTTCGACGCAGTTACTACAAAAGCATCAGAGAGTACTTCAGTACATTGTACATTTTCATGCTGCTGCCCCTAACTTTATCGAGGATGATCTTTCCTAGAGAGAGGATTTGCAAAGTCCGAGCACCTAACATGTTCTATAAGGAAGCAGGTCTATGATCCACGTTCCTTACTCTCCACTTCTTGATCTGTAAAGAGTTTTCGCGCAGGTACCGTAATATTAGTTCACTTCCCGAGATTTTTATCTACTATAATGTGTCACAGACCTGCCTTTCTTCTTTGCCTTCCGTACCTCCTGGATCTGTTCTATCATTCGAGGTTCTTAGGATACTTTGGGACGTCTAGTTGAGTGTCGAATTGTAAGCCGAATATCTGGTTCCGACGGAGAATCATAACAAGAAGCGGTTGAGATAGGAACAGGACTTCATATAGGAGCAATTGTACGTAGACAAGTGAATCTTTCCGGCCAAAGTGAGTCCGTATCTCATCAACCACGCATTCTGGAGTTTGCCGAAGCACCCTCCAGATATTGTGGTGCAAGGCACCACCCTGGTTTACAATCACGTTGTTTAGTGCCGACTTCTGGCCAGAAGTCGGGTCCGAGGATAAAAGACCTACGCTACATGATGGTTTTCTCCTTAATCAATCACTGTGTCAGCGTTCCAAGGTTCGGAGACAAAACGTTGCGGATATCTTATGTAGTTTGTCGCTACGAACATTGCCACCTGAGGGGGTGCGTGAGGAAAGGACACAGGTCAGTGATACATATGGTCTACCATCGTGTAGACCCTTGAATTGGGCACTTGTGGTAGGTCTTTGTGTCAAACCGCGAACAAAGCACTGGGAGAAAGGGTTCACAGACCTGCCTTCTTTCTTAATGCTTTGTCACCTCCTCATCCGCGTCTCGACCATAATGTTGTGACACGGTCGTATAGGCAGCTTCTACGTTCACAAACTTATTCTCGCAAACAAGCCTGCGAAGGAAGGCTTTTACTAATATGAAGAGGGCTGGGATGCTCGAGAAATATATTTACATGTCAACAGTCAAGCTCGAATCTGTTTTAGAGATCTGGAGAAGTGCAAGTGTCATGATCGGAATAGAAAGCATGAGAGTGGTGTGTCACTCAGTACTTCTGGGCAAAGCTGAAGGTTGTGACTGGGAAGCTAGCTTTGATGATGCGGAGGTATCAACTCCTGTGTTGTGTTTTGCTTGATATGTCTGCTATCTTCTTATTCGAGACCGCCGAAAACTGTCGATCGATATGCCTCGTCCATCAGGGACACCTGCTTGGTGTGGACTACCAAAGGTGAATGATTTCTGGGAGTTGGAGCGAGGAGGGAGACATCAGGGCCGAGACACGCTTAGTTATGATTGCCGGACCCCTTCGCGGCATCACAGCATTGATTGACATGAGTTGCTCACTAGCACAGGGAAGAAACAGTTTCTTAATAGTATACATTTCCACAGAACCACCACTTTCTCACCCGGTGGTGGGGTGGTGTGAGGGAACGGCTGCTGTGTTCCAAAATGTGTTGCTCAGTCGCTACCAAGCACTACCCTACAGACGTTGGTTCGAATCCTACACCGGGCAAATCTCTTTTCTTTTTGCACTTTTTGCCGCGCTCACTCTGATCGCCTCACTCGTTTGCGCCTTTGTGTCCATGTTTATCGCCATGCAATCACGAGATGGTGTGCGTAAATTGGTGCCACGATCGTATTTTCGTCCATCTTTCCATACCCTCTGCGTTTCGTCTCAATAGGCACGTCATCTTGATTTGAACCTGAAACTTCGAAAGCATGCACACACATTGGTGTCACGCTCTCGAGAGTCTGGATTTACGGAGCTCTTGAGGTAATCTCATTTTTGGAGAAACATGTCGTCATTTATCAATCAATCTGCGGGCGACGTCGCTCGCTATAACTTACGAGGACATTGTGGTAATTAACATCGGCTCTACGTATAAATTTGCCGTCCTGAAGGGTTGGCTGACCTGAATCCATCTCAGTTATCAGTCGGCGTGTTTCTGCTGGGCCTGGCGCGCCGACCCCTATGGCTATCGCAGCACCCGTGCTTCCCTATGGCATGATTGCAGTATATGTAAGTTGAGCACGGAGGTCTGTGATACTCAGCAACACATTCTTAATCCCTTTCCAAGCCCGCGAGGTCGGGTCCAGCGGTCTGATGATCTTGTTTCAGCAGAGGGAGGTTAGAGTGAAAACGATTCATCAACCTGCCTCCCTTCCTTCTACCTCAGCTTTCTCGGGTGGCTCCGCTATTTCGACGAAGTTGGATATGCCGCATTCAAAGAACCACATGAAGAGGGGAGAAAATGGACGTGGGTATTGGTCTACTGTGCCAATCGTGAGTATGCCACGAGACGTTATAGAGATGAAATGTCAAGCATTTTATCCACTTGAGATATTCCAACATCTCATGACTTGCTATACATTTGCGTGTCGGTTCAAAGAAGATTCTGCGTCATAGTAAGATTGGCTCATTTATATCGGCTGTTTCTGTACCTTCTATGTCTCGCCCAAGAGTAGATGAGGAGGAAATGGTCAGATCCAAAGCGATACATAAGCTGCATCGCTCGAGTTCGAACGCACTTACATTGGAGAGTGGCCCAAAAATGTCTCAGGGTGCCAACTGGGAAGTCCTTCATAATCTGCTTGCCTCTCAACCCATGAGGCATACTCTGCTGAAGCCCTTGCTGCAGTACCTGGAAATGCAATGGCTACTATGCCGCTGCCAGTGAGTTTCGAGCTGTTTTGTGGTGTCGTTGGTGTCGGAAAACAAGGCCCGGACGCTGCCAAATGGCAGAAACCTAACCGCAATGTCCTCCGTCCCTTGGATTTCGCTGCCCTCGCAAGAGAAATCAAAAAGCACATGTGTTGCTCTAGATCTATGAACGTTAACAGAGGGGAGGAAGGAGGTAGGTCCATGATGCATCCCTTCCAGCCTCTCATTCCAATCTGGGTACTGCCTTCGTAGGAAAAAAAACAAGCTCAGCATTGACTTCCAGAGAATCCTCTGCTCATGGACCTGGTGACTTGGTCTGACACGTCGTCTGCAGGTTCTGATTGCCCCGGTTCTCACGTCGCGTCAAGATCTACAATGATGTGGATCTCGGTTGGTTCGCTCAACACATAGTTGACACAGTCGATAACGATACACAGACTGATCGTGGCTTTCCGTGTCTTTTTTATACCTCTGCTCCTTCTATGTTCGTGCAAACCTTTCGAGCCTGAAGACACGTGGAAACAGATGCGCGTACACGATCATAATGACTGCGCTTCTGACAGCTTTGTGTTACAAGCTATCGCAGATGCCCATAAGACTCCGATTACAACATATAGTGTCTGCCAATCTTGAGTCTTTGCGAACACATAGTGATCTACGGGTTGTTCTACAGATCTTCCGCGAAGAACTCTCTACTCAGTCGCGACCGGCGGGCAGAAACCGGGATGATCTACTAACAGATGCGGTAGACCAGGGTGTACAAAGAACGATAGCAGGTCAACGATGCCGAGCCCATTTTGTTGTTCTCCACTTCAATCTCCCAGGTCCCTATCATTGTTACAGTTTCTATCATGTTGCATGTCTCGTATTGTGGGATATTTCTCGAGAATCATTGACCTGATGAAGAGTGTTTGCAGCTCCAGCTGGAAGCACAAGTCCGGAGCGATGGAGTCTACCATCCATCCATTATCTCACAATGAAAGGAAAATGCTGCCGTACTGTGTACAGTGGAGTTGTCCTGTCACGGACTTCTATTTATATACTACGAAGCTTGAGCTTACTTTAGTCTCTAGCCTCGTAAAACTTGTGAATTGTGTTTGAAGAAGTGACTTTGCGATGTACAGTGAAAGACCTACTTGCAACCGACGAAGTACAATCGACCCATCAAGTCCTTCCAGGCGTCTTAAGTCGCAGGACCTCTTTTCGAGAAAAGAATGTCTATTCAAAAGCTTTGACGCGAAGCCCGGTTTTGATTTCCTAGACGAATGCTCGTTTCAGAACATAGCGTCGCTTTTCATGGATGATTCTCTGTGTCGTGCTCGAATGCCGAAATCAAGTGAAGCAAAGCGCATCAGGCTGACTAGAATGAAAGAAGTTATTCTCGATGCACAGGCACTTCGTGACAGCCACGGTCCACCACGCCAAGTACATCAAGAGGGAGAACGACACCATACAGCTTGCTATAGTCACTTGCTTTCTTGAAAATGACATGAGATCTTTTGCAATCAGTAGACAGGTAGATTGTTACTTCACGGGCAACACCTACACACAAAACAACCACTTTTTCGACTCGACTTATTTTGGAAACAGAAAGTCCTTTCTACCCAGCTCAACAGCTACTGTCTCGACTCTTACGAGACAGTAGCTGTTGAGCTTGCTATCAATTGTTGTTACGAACTATGCATTTGCTTCGGCTATACATGTGAACATACACT
>Ga0068631_100818_pt1 | contig 12022 bp, 7 predicted proteins | sample InSIn5gowninarea_2_FD_77434 | JGI IMG/M metagenome (GOLD analysis project Ga0068631, IMG submission 77434) | Clean room microbial communities from NASA Spacecraft Assembly Facility at Jet Propulsion Laboratory, Pasadena, California, USA -... ...
CTGAGCGGAGCCGCAATGGGGAGCGGGCGAAGATGGGTGCATATTTGGTCGGGTAAAGCAGCGTCTCGAGCAGCGTGTTCCTGGTTTCCGAAAGGCCACCGACACTACTGAACGTTGTGCTACTATGCGTGAGAGTAACATTTCGCAAGGATGCAGGTGTGAAGTTTTTAAGCGCCGTGTCAAAGTCGATCTTGCTTAGCGTGAGCTGTGCGTTCTCGCTCGCTGATACATTCCGAATCAATGCCTCGTTTCGTGCTCTTGCCACTAACAGTTCCAGATCAGCTGGCATGTAGCCATCCGTTCGACCTGCGATATCGAGCAAGTCCAAGTGCGATGAGACCTGAAACCCTTCAACCAATCCAGATCCAGAAGAGCCGGGCCTTGATCCTGGGTCAGAAGGATTCATCCATGAGTTGTCAGCCATATTACTCGAGCCGCTAGCGTTGCTTGCATGTCCATTCATGGTTGGATGTTGTTGCGAAATTGTGCTCTCCGCCACGAGATGTTGCAAAACCTTGTTGCGAATATCCTTCGATGGTGCAGAAATTGGGATAATCTCAGCAAAGACATGCCCACCAATGATGACATTGTTCAAGGCGTCTTTTCCCTGAGCAGTTGCTAACAACGTAACACCACTATCAATGCTGCAATATTTTCGAACGACCGAGCATAGGATTTCTGTAACTTGCTTACTTCGTCCATTATCGTTGCCGACCTGCAGCTCGGTCTCAACGGGACACATTTTATCAAGGTCATCAAGTATGACCATTGACTGCCCTCCTAGTCTAGCACACCAAGATGCGGACACAAACAACCTTGTCAAATTTTCTTTGATTGTAGAGACTCTGGTTTCATCGTTCACCAGCTTCTGGCAAGAGAAGTAGCTCAAGTTGAACAGGAATTCCTCTTCAAGTTGGCGACCCAGGTGGATAGCTGCTGCCGTCTTTCCAGACCCAATTCCACCTGTCAAAAGAACAGATGAACATAAAGTCAAACTTGAGACGCATTGTTTGAGCGGCTTGTCGAATCCAATAAGCTTCGGCCGCTGGCTAGGCAGGCTGTTTACGAATGTAGGGAATAGCGCTGAATTTGTCACAGGTCGAGGTATAGGCTCTCTGACGTCGAAATCCTGCTTCTGTTCGCCACCTAGCACCCAGAGCAGTTCATCACCGTCTTGGCCTGAAGTATTGAAGCGCAGGATACCACCATCAAAGCTTGTCGTGCTGCTCGGTTCGCTGCTTGCGGGGATAATCATACCATCTGTCAACGGACCGGTAAGTAGCCCATCTTCGTCTCCGTGTGTAAGGCGTAGTCGATCAGAAAGCGCTTGGCGTGCAACTTGGGAGTCTCCACCAAACTTCAAGCCGTCTGATTTCTTGGATTTGTCTGCCAGGAAAGGAAAGAAAGAAAAACGCTTGAATGCTGATTTCGGCAGTGGATCTCTGGCAGCATCAACTCGTAAGATCAGCCCGTTACAGGCAACAACATCTAATAGCTTGCTCAAGGTGGAAGACAATATAGCATGCTGATCATTGACTGGGGTTTTCCATGCAGCGATTCGAGCCACTAGTCGAGAGGCAGGACGACCCATCGGGCTTGCGTCCTCCTCTTTTAACCGCTGGACAATATCCTGCTCCGGAGTCGCTCGAAGTGCTGCAGGCTTTACTACCGTGACTCTCGCAAAAGAACAGCCCTTTAGAGCTTCTGAAGCTATCATGTTTTCGCTCAACCATATCGTAAGTCCTTCATGATCTTTCACAGGCTGGACAAACTCCTTAGCAATACTGTAATCGAAGGCTCGCACAAATACTGCTTCTCTTGTACGGGCAGACTTTCTTGAAACACTAGTCTTGTTACTTGTGCCGCTCTTGACACTTCGTTTGCTCACCGTACTTTGTGTATCTGTACGGAGCTGTCTTTGAGCTTTCTGTCGTGCCTTCGGAGCGACTATGACTTCTGCGTCGGATGCTATCTTAGCAAACGACTGCTCGGGCCGAAGAGATGGTGTGAGAGACGTAACGACGATATTGGCCGTAGATGTTGGAGACAAATGCAACGTCAACGGGTGTGAGATATTGGAGTCTGGACGAGCTTTGTCTGAGTAGGCTGGATTCGGTAGTGCCCGGATTTGTGATAGGAAGTTGAGTTCGAGGAAAGTTGCATGAAGTTCAATCACTTCCCAGTCGGCCGGTGTAAGCGGTTCGATATTGATGGTATGAGCGAGAGGAGGATCCAGATGGACTAGAAGACCAATCTGCTGACCTTCAATCAGTGCCAATGATTTTGCAAAGGAAGCATCAATCTCGACAGTCTGAATTTCGATATCTCGGCCGCTACGTGACCTTTCTTGACTCAGCAAGGAGGCCGGCCGAGTCTTACTCGGTAAACCTGTCCATCCCGCAAAAGCACTTCTCTGGGAGGCAGCTGCATTATTGCTTGAGACTGCTCCGGATGAAAGGATCTGAGATCGATATTGTAGCTCCACAATCACATTTTGGACGGGCGTGTTGGTGTTCGAGATGAGCGCGATCAAGCTCGATGGTAGATTGACCAGGCAATTCTTGAGACCTTTAAGCACTACCTCGACCTTGGTCGGGCGCTGAGACATCTTGACGTCGCAACGTACAGAGAAATGGGTTGGGTTACCTCGACATGATGAGAATTATCTAATCAGTATGAGAGACTTGACTGCTCTCGACGCCGGAACATATTGTGTTGGTCCCCGACAAATATTCTACACAGTAACTTGAAATCGAGGTTTTATGCATGTTCTAGTTACCAGCGGGCAATTGAAGCCTCGGTTTGTGAATGCCACCCGTCTAAGGCATCAAGGCTAAGTCGGGATTGGAATAGTTCCAACGCGTCGCCAACTCAACGCGTTCTCCTTGCTCCTGGTATTTCTGAATTGGCGCAACGTTATCTCGCGCTGTTATGTCTGTTACATCCTCTGCAAGGACTCAATCGCACAACCACTAGCAACATGGCGTTACTTCAATACAAAGCACCTGTTGACTACGAAGCGCAACTCGATGCTTTTCAGAATTTCCTAGACAAATTCGAGACCACAACAAAATCCAGCACCGATGAGGCCGCGGAAGCTATTGACGAATTACATATCGATGGCGACCACACGAGCGACGAATATGACTTCCTGGATGATGTTGATGGCGACAGCGCGCCTCAGCGACACCAACAGCAAACGCGCAAGAAGTATCTGGATATGCTTCAAGAGGTCGCAGATAGAGAACGCTCGAACATCCTAATTGAGTTGGACGACCTAAAAGTTTTCGAAGATTCCTTAGGGACTGAAATCAGCCTGAAACTCGTCGATTCGATCATGCATAACACCAAGCACTACGTCGAACTGTTCTCTGATGCGGTTGACAAAGTTATGCCGAAGGCACGAAGAGATCTCACGTTCAAGGACGATGTGCTCGATATCATTATGTCGCAGAGAGCCAAGAAGAATGAGATAGATCGTCAGACGGCTGAAAATGACGGGCAAGTGATGGCGGAGGCTAATGGCTTCCCACCAGAACTAACTCGAAGATATACCCTCAATTTTAAGCCAGTATCGGAGCCAGCTTCGAAGCAAAAATCCCTTGCAGTACGGCAGGTCCGTGGTGAGCATTTAGGAAAATTGATCACAGTGCGTGGTATCACCACACGAGTTTCAGATGTCAAGCCTGCTATCAAAATCAATGCCTATACTTGCGATGTATGTGGTTGTGAGGTCTTTCAGCCTGTCACATCTAAGCAATTTACGCCCATGCAAATATGCCCTTCCAAATCATGTACCACCAACCAAACAAAAGGATCGCTCTACCCTTCCACCCGAGCCTCGAAATTTCTGCCCTTCCAGGAGGTCAAGATTCAAGAAATGGCGGATCAAGTGCCTGTCGGACACATTCCGAGGACCCTGACCATCCATTGCCATGGGCCGCTCACAAGGCAGATCAATCCTGGCGACGTAGTGGATGTTGATGGCGTCTTTCTCCCAACACCATATACAGGATTCCGAGCTATTCGAGCCGGCCTTTTGACAGACACATATCTCGAAGCACAACATATTACACAACAGAAGAAGGCATATCAAGACCTGAAGATAGATCGGCGTGTCATTCAACGTATCGAGTCATATAAAGCGTCCGGTCACATGTACGAATACCTGGCAAAATCAATTGCACCTGAGATCTATGGCCACCTCGACGTGAAGAAAGCTTTACTTCTGCTATTAGTTGGTGGTGTGACTAAGGAGATGGGTGACGGGATGAAAATTCGAGGTGATATCAACGTCTGCCTGATGGGTGATCCGGGTGTGGCCAAGTCCCAACTCCTGAAGTATATCACCAAAGTCGCTCCTCGAGGTGTTTACACTACCGGTCGTGGTTCGAGCGGTGTTGGTCTAACGGCTGCTGTGATGCGCGATCCAGTCACTGACGAGATGGTTCTCGAAGGAGGTGCTCTAGTTCTAGCCGACAACGGTATCTGCTGCATTGATGAATTCGATAAGATGGATGACGGTGATCGAACAGCCATTCACGAAGTCATGGAGCAACAGACTATTTCAATTTCCAAAGCTGGTATCTCGACAACGCTCAATGCGCGCACCTCCATTCTAGCTGCTGCCAACCCCCTCTACGGCCGTTACAACCCACGAATATCTCCCGTCGAGAACATCAACCTCCCCGCTGCCCTTCTCTCCCGTTTCGACATTCTCTTCCTAATTCTTGATACCCCCTCGCGTGAAGCGGACGAAGAGCTCGCCGCACACGTCACATATGTACACATGCACAATGTCCATCCAGAACGAGAAGGTGACGGCGTTATCTTCGCGCCACAAGAAGTTCGACAATTTATCGCCCAGGCACGAACATACCGACCGAACGTGCCTAAGAGCGTATCAGACTACATGGTCGGCGCATACGTCCGCATGCGACAGCAGCAAAAACGAGACGAAGGAAGCAAGAAGCAATTCACACACACATCACCTCGAACCCTCCTCGGCATCCTCCGTCTCTCCCAAGCCCTCGCCCGTCTCCGCTTCAACAACGAAGTCAACAACGGCGACGTCGACGAAGCGCTGCGCCTCACCGAAGTCAGCAAAGCATCTCTCTACACCGACCACCGCAGCGGCGGCGATCAAACCGTCAGCAGCAAGATCTACGACCTGATCAGAGGCATGAAAGAGAGCGGTGCGGCGGCCGTTGGACGCGGTAGAGGAGAATTGAATATGCAGAGGGTTAGAGAGCTGGTTATTGCCAAGGGCTTTACGGAGGAGAATTTCCAGAGGACGGTTGATGAGTATGCTTTGCTTGATGTTTGGCAGGTTGCGAACAATGGGGCGAGATTGGTGTTTATTGAGGCTGATGAGGAGAATATGGATGATGATGAGGAGGAGGAATGATTGATCTTTATATGTAGTGTTTTGCGGCGAGTCTCTGCCTAGAACGATCGTGAGCATGGCGTTAGCTAGTGTTAGAAAACTAGAGCTTTGCCTTTTCCGGATCATAGTAGGAAGTGAAGCACAACGTTTTGTTCAATTGGCAGGCCATACGCATTGTCGTATCAATGCATACGCTCCCAGTCTATCCATCAACGCACTACGCCGTCAAACACCGAATCGCCAGATACCGGTCATTCTGCCATAAACGCTAATACTCGCCATCCAAAAATGTGTACAGATGTCTATATCAAAGCAATCCATTCACTAGCCCAATCAGCATCACCAAAGTCCATCATCACACCCCACCACCACCATCAACCTCCCCCTCAACATCACCAACATCAGGCCAAAACCCCTTCTCAATCTCCAACACATGCCCCCACAAAGCTTTATACACCTCCGCCTTCCTCATCGCGCCTTCACGTTCTGCCAATTCATCCGTGACATCCGCGATATCCTGCACGAATTTCGCAAATTCGTCACTGGACCAGTTTGGGATGAATTTCTTGCGGAGGGCGCCGCCGTCGAGATCTTCGCTTGCTTGTTGCCGTTGTTGAGGAGGTGGTTGGAATGTGGAGGCGTATGACCATGCGCGGTGGTAGCATTTTTCGGTGGCCCAGAGGATGATTAGGCCTTCTAGGAGGGATTGGGAGGGGTCGAGGTGGAAGGAGCGGAAGAGGGTCATGTACTGGTCTGTTATTGGGTTGGGGCCGAACTCAGTGGTTGTTGTTGGAGAGTTATCGGTGGTGGGTGGGAGGTCGAGTTGGAGACTGTATGTTTGGGCGGTGGTAGTGAAGAAAGTTAGTTCTGTGAGGATATTTTGGAATGCGCTGGTTAGGATGTTTATGATGCGCCATCGTAGGGAGGCAGATTTGTCGGTGGTGAAGGCGTATGGAAGGGTGACGCGCGCTATGAGCGAGGTGATGAAGCTGATGTATGTTTCGGCGTAGAGGCGGTCTTGTGAGAGCCAGCGTGATAGGACTTGTTTAGGTAGCTTGCCTCGACCAGCTAGACGGAGGAAAGGTGATTCTGTTGCGGCTTTGAATTGGTCGGGCAGTGCTGAGAGTAGTGTCTCGGTTAATCGTTGTCCACTGAGACTTGATGAGGTTCTTTGTGGTGAGGTCGCGCGCTGGGGATCTTGCCTGTGTTGGTTCGTGAGCTCTCCATTCCGTTTTCGGTTTGCATGTATGAAAGGGTCTGATGCTTCTCGTAGTGGACTTCTAAGATCACGCTGCGTAGCCGAATTCGCACGATGAAGATTTCTGAACAGCATGATGCAATTGCGACAATTGTATTCCTGCTCGAGAATGTGGTAGAAAGTCTGCTACACAGTACTTCTGCAGATCAAATATGATCATTACCTTTAAAGATACACAAGAAAGGGATAGGACTTAAACGTTGCTCAACGACCCACCTTGAATTCGAGTCCATCGTTGTCTAGATCTGCCTAGGACTTTACCTCGCGTCTGGCTGTTCTGTCGATGTTTCCAATAACGACCGGGTTCGTGGAAGGAATATCCGACTCTATTCTCGAGAATGCAGTGTCGATCGTAGGGCAGGGATTACACGGGTCTAGACTTCCGAGTTTCTGCACCGCACCAGAATTTGCAGGGTCGTGGCGCGATTGCGAGAGCAGCTTTGTGGAAGTTGGGCAGATGTGGTGTCTTGCTGGTAATGGATGGTTTTGGTCTTCTGTTTGGTGAAGAAGCGTCTGGGCTTTCCACAATCAAGCCGGTTAGCGATCGGTTCGGCAAAGGAAGTCTAGTCTCCACAACCTGTGTTCCTCAATTGTGCGGCTACGATGGTTCACGAGCAGTCTCCTGTCGAGATTATACTGTACTTTACTGTACTGTAGTATGGTCTCAGCTTCTAGTATATCGTATGAGCTCACCGGCTCACTCGCCCCAACGTTCGCGATAAACAAATTGATTTAGGTATGCGCGACCGTATGAATAGGGTACCGGCGATTGGAAACATGCCATCGTGAGGTCTAGTCTGGATTCGCTCATAATGTGGCCTGATCGAGTCTGTAAGCTTGAGCAGGCCTGACTCCTGCGTTTTCCTTCATTATCACATTCCCCGAGCGCGCCTTAGCGTGTTCTACTACCAAACTGTTATATTCTTCTGGATGACAGGTAACTCCAACTGGTATGCCTCAGATCAGTACTGCTGCCTTCACTGCTTGGCACAGTTTTGTCCGAGAGATGACATCATCTAAAGATGGTCAATGTGAATTCGAGGACAGCAAAAGTGACTTCTCCTTCTCCTCGTACCGACGTGTCCGGGCAGATTTACAATGTGACGTCTGTTCTATGTCAAAACTGACGACGTGATGTTATCTATGGAGTTGAGAAGAAGAATTGCTGCCATGCCTATATTAACCTCTTCTCCCTTGTTCCGTCGTCGTAACCTTGCTAAACACTAACAGTTCGCAATTGTTTCAACATGCCCCGCGTCTTTCTCATCACCGGTTGCAGTACTGGTTTCGGCCAATATTACGCCCAAGAAGTCCTCAACCAAGGCGATCACATCGTTGCTACTGCTCGAAAGCCAGAACAACTCAAGTTCGAAGGCAGTAATGACAAGAACTTTCTAGCTTGCCGCCTTGACGTCCTCGATAAGGCGTCCATTCAGAAAGCCTTCGACGATGGCCTCAAGAAGTTCGGTCGCATCGATGTTGTGTGCAACAACGCTGGCTATGGCTTGTCAGGCTGTTTTGAAGAGTACAAGGACGATGAAATCAAAAGACAGATGGATATCAACTTCTATGGTGTGATCGATGTCACCCGAATTGCTCTTGAGACTATGAGGGACAAGCAAAAGCCACAAGGTGGTCGCATTCAGCAAGTCACATCGATTGGTGGCCAGCGAGGTGTTCCGACATTCTCGATGTACTGTGCTTCTAAGTGGGCTGTAGAAGGTTTCACAGAGGCCCTCAGCCACGAGTTGAAGCCGGAATGGAACATCAAGCTTACTTGCATTGAGCCTGGTGGTTTTAGAACGGATTGGGCTGGCCGATCAATGGCCTTTGCTGAACGACACCCTGCCTACGATCACATTGACGCCAAGTCGCAAATGGAGAAGCGCAATGGCAAACAAGCTGGTGACCCGGAGAAGGGTGCCAAAGCTATGTACCAATTTGCTGTCATGGACGACCCACCGCTACGATCAGTCATCGGCACGGATGCATATTCTGGCATCCTTGACAAGATTGAGAAGTATGAGCAGAACTACAAGAAGTACGAGAAGATTGCAAATAGCACAGATGTGGAAGGATATCAGAAGCCATCATAGAAATTGCTTTCTGAGTTCTCCTTGCTAGATAGAAAACCAGAGATCATTGAAGAATAATATACTATTCTCTTCATCGTGATTGTATCATACCTTAGTCTTGACATTCTCTCCCCTCCACAACCCCATGACAGCCCCCGTTTCTCCCACCCACTCCTTTACACTCCCCACCGCAGCCTTCGCCATCCCCGTATTCTTCCTCCTGTGTCCCTTCTTGAACCCACCACCAACACCACCAGCACCACCCATCCCAATATTACCCGCATGCGGATCCCCCGTCGCATACTCACTCCCCATACTCGGCAAGACATTCTCGCCCGCACTCAAACTCACGAACAAAGCAAACGGCACCAACCAAACACAAATCCCAAAATAACTTGCAATCTCCGTAAAACTCGGCTGATTGTAATTGTACCCACTGAGGTTATACCTGTCTCTGCCCACGGCTCCCGGCCGACTCCCCGCGAACGCCTCCGGACTCGAAAACCACCGGAACCAACCCCAGTGATTCATCAGCACGAGCACACAGCTCAGAATGAATAGCGGGTCACTCAGTTTCACGATCGGGAAGTGGCGCAGATTGGTTAAGTACACGCCGTGGGAGAGGATACCGAGCGCCGTTGGATGTAGAGGGAATCCGTCGACGAGGAGCAGAAGTTGGAGCGCTATGGCGGCGTAGATCAGACGGCGCAGGAGACGCGCGCTGAGGACGGAGTGTTCTTCGACGAGCTCGGATAGGTAGTATAGGCCGCTGGCTATGGAGAGGGTGAGGAAGGTGAAGCCTAGGATTAGGCCGAGGTAGCCTAGGAGGGGAAGGATGTACATCTTTTGCTTGGTGGTTGTTTATGTTTTTTGGGTAGTTTGGATTTGCTGAGCGTGATATGCTTGAGGGGGATTGATCTCGTGCGGTTTTGTTGCGGAGGGGTTGAGTATTGAGATTGAATGATGATGCTATTGGGTTCGTGCTTGAAGTCGTAATAGAAGGATCGTATACTTCGTGAAGAGGATGCAGAAAAGGGGCATGTCTTGATGGTGACTTCCCAGAACCTGCTGGGTATGTGTTCAGAATGAGAGTTTTGTTGACATGGTGGCAGAAATGTCTTGTGAGACTTGTTGGCTGCGGGTGATATCATGCTGCGCTGGCCCTAACCCTTAATCTCGCCCGCAGCCCAGCTGAAGCCGCTCACTGTTGTCTTGTTTGCACTCTAGAATCTGCAAGCTACGAGCGACAGTCACAATGGATTGCTCAAGAAGAAACAACGAGTCAGTAACTGTATACTGTTACTATACAGCCTGATAAAGGTCATACGCTTCTGTCTCGAGACCTTCTCGCGGTGACCATGCCGTTCAGGCAACATATATGGCGACTTGAAATCCTTTCATTCTCGTCCAAGACTCGAGATGCAACAACAGCGTAGATTCTCAATGGCCCTCCCTCGAACATATGAAGCCTCATGATTCTGCCAGGCGTAATCATAACCAAAATACCATTCGTCTTTACGACCAGTATCTTCCGGATAGCCCGTGGCAGAATCAGTCTTCGCAAGATCGGACGCACCCGGAGACTTGCTGCTGAATGTCGCAATGAGTCGTGAAACTCAAGAAATCATTTACATCTCAGTGAATATAAAGGATAGTGAACGAAGCTGAGCTAAACGACCTTGCGTTGAACGAATTCCATCACAGGCTGCTGCTGCCTGGGAACACGCCGGTCGCTTTGAGGTTTGTATCTGGATCATTGCATTGCGATGTAGCTGCAGCTTCAGCGCAGAATCGATCCGCAGTATACACGTGAAGGGACCCTGGTAAACGACCATATTCGATCAATCAGCCCAGAACACGAGTACTGTCACATCCAAATCTATGCGTCCGCATAGCCCAGCGAGAGTCGACAACAGCTTCGTCGCTTATGCGTTTCAGTTAGCCAGCGTTGCATTGACATTTCCAAACTTGATCGAACAGAAGTAAGAAGCAACATCCGTTACAGCAACACTCCCACTATCCTCAAGTTAGAGGCCAAGTTTAGCCAAGCAAGCTCAGCCTCACGAAAACCTCCACTCTGGTAAAGCCGGCTGATGACCTAACTACATCAGGCATGATTCTATGCACTTTGGATTTCGGATGGACACTGAAAGTGGAGCCTTCCAAGACCAGCGCGGCAAGTGTTTCAGGTACACTAAGCCAAGAGAGGACTTTTATGGCCTTTGTTCGCAACTGGTTCCGGTCATATTCATTTTCGCTTGTCTAAATGTACGAGAAGAGCACGCGACACGAAGTATTGTTCAATTGATAGTTCACTATTGGGATACTATCAACGTTCTCTGAACTCGAACTACAAGTGATTTATCTCTACGTATTGTGACATTTCTGGATTTGCAATCGCCCACGGCCGCTATGAACACACTCTCCGATTTTATGCCAACAGCACCAACGGGTGGGAAGATTACTTGGAAGACTTCACTATCGTATGGTATCGACTCGATCATGTAAATACATGTTAATGATTGCAGATACATTTTCGATTATGCCATAATAGTGTAAGTGCTGAGCAGCGGTGGACTTGCTGCAGTCTGGCTCCTATCAGCTAACAACGTTATCAAACAGTATACTGGCCGTCATTTATGCAGCGCTGGACAAGATCCTGACACCTTTTGCTCAACCTTTCTCACTCACAAACATCTCACTTCAATATCCTATAGCAGACCCAGAACGAGTGCCAATATGGGTTGCTATGATCTATTCTTGTGGAGCTCCCATTGTTATCATCGCTATCTACACATTGTTGCTTGATGGCATGTTTAGCCATTCGAAAGGCAGCGTTTCCCGAAAGCAAAGTTACACGTTTGGTGATCGCTTATGGGAATTGAATTGTGGTATCCTGGGTCTTCTGCTTTCTCAGGGTGCGGCATTTGTCATTACCGGATCACTAAAAAACTTGATTGGGAAGCCTCGACCAGACTTCATTATGAGGTGTCTCCCTGCACCAGGATCGATAGATGCAGTTCCGTTCGGGTTGAGCAACAGAACGATCTGCACACAGACTAACAACGCCATCATGCAAGACGGTAAGTGCGATCGAAACATGCGAAGAGGATGATCCCACATCTATAACTGGGTGAGCACAAATTCAAGGGCTAATTTATACGATAGGGTTCCGTTCCTTCCCATCTGGTCACTCTAGCTCTTCATTTTCTGGCCTCTTCTACTTGTCACTTTACCTAGCCGCCAAACTCCATGTCCTCGATCAACGCGGTGAAGTCTGGCGAACAGTTATCGTTCTTATCC
>Ga0068631_100819_pt1 | contig 12014 bp, 14 predicted proteins | sample InSIn5gowninarea_2_FD_77434 | JGI IMG/M metagenome (GOLD analysis project Ga0068631, IMG submission 77434) | Clean room microbial communities from NASA Spacecraft Assembly Facility at Jet Propulsion Laboratory, Pasadena, California, USA -... ...
AAGAGAAGGTGCGGCGAGTGGGGCTTGGATATTGATGGAGTTTGTGGAGGGGAAGACTGTGAAGGAGTTGTTGAGGGCGGTGGACGGGTATGTTAGGACTAGGGCTGGGAGGGGGGATGGGGTTGGGGAGAAGGAGATGGGGAGGATTGAGGAGGGTGTGAAGGCGTTGTTGAGACGGATTGGGCGTGCGGTTGGGGCGTTGCATTCTAGGGGTGGGGTTGTGCATGGCGATTTGACGAGTAGTAATGTTATGGTGAGACCTTATGGGAGGGGGGATGGTTTGGTGAATGGAAATGGTGTGCATGAGCGTGAGCATGAGCAGAGGGGTGATGATGATGGTTGTCCTGATTTGAGAGGGGATATCGTGTTGATTGATTTTGGGTTGGCTACGCAGTCTACGCAGGATGAGGATCGGGCTGTGGATTTATATGTGCTTGAGCGGGCTTTTGGATCTACTCATCCTAGGCAGGAAGGTTGGTTTGATGCCGAGGTCTTGCAGCATCAAGATGGATATAAGGGAAGTTTTAAGGGGAGTAATGTTGTGTTGAAGAGGTTGGAGGAAGTGAGGATGAGAGGGAGGAAGAGGAGCATGGTCGGCTGAGAGGAATGGAGGTAACAAGAGCATGATTTACGACTATATGACCACCAACGCCACGCTGAAGAAAACAGGTCTATACTGTGAAGGATCAGCATTTCGCCTGAGACGAAAGACCATCTTCGCTCTCGCCTAGCTGGGCAACCGCATAGTAACCTTTGTTCTCGACCACACCTCGATCTTTGACGACAGCGGTATACTTGACCACCCACTGAGGTTCAATATTACCCTTTAGTCCTGGTTCCGACTCCGGAGCATCCGCCTTGGATGCCAGGATATGTGCGCCGTTCGGACCTGGTCCGAGCAACTCTCGTGTTGTGCCGCATGGAAGAATATCCATGCAGTCATTGTGTGTCAGAAGCTCGATATTCTTGTCTTTTGCATACAAGATCAGGGATTTTGGAACAACACAACAATCCCTGACGTTTATCTGATCAACAGTTGGTTTCACAGAGACCGCCCTCAACAACTCCTTCACAGTCTTCCCCTCCACAAACTCCATCAATATCCAAGCCCCACTCGCCGCACCTTCTCTTCTAACCCTCTCCACCTCCACTCCTGTACCTTTCACCTTCCTCGCAACATCCCACTCCAGCGCCAATACACCCGGCACCCGCACCCCTGCATCCCGCACATCCGGCGCACTGAGTTTCACTAGCACGCGCGCCTCAGCGAGAACACGCTGCTTCGTCAGTCGTGCATCGAGGGTGGGGTGTCGGTATGCTTTGCTGGGTCGGAATTTGAGGATTGCGGGTTGCGAGGGTGTGAGGAAGTGTGTTTTGTAGACTAGGGCTTCGGCGCCTTGGGTGAGGAGGGAGGGGGTTGGGTGGGTGTTTGTGAAGGGGGAGGGGAGGAGGTGTGTGGTTTGTTGGGTGGGTGGTGTTTGTTGTTGTGGTTCGGTGGTGGACATGTTGCGGATGGTGCTTGCGATGTGGTAGTGGGGTTTGGATTTTTATTGCGCTGGACGTGGTGTGCGCGTACGTAAGAGAGAAATACTTTTGATTGATGTCCTGGGTAGACGCGGATTTAAAGAACGATGCAGGTTGAGGCAGACCAGCTGCGTGGTGTCAGATGTTTTTAGGACGGTTGTTGTTTCGAGAATAAAAACCAAGTTGGAGAAGGGTATCCAAATAATGGGTTTCATGTTCCATGCATCGTGAATACAATTCTAGCACAAATGAGCACCAAGATATTACGGATGATTGTATATAAATTGCATATAGACTTCTTCATCCATGTAGCACATAGCTTCAATACGCAGCATTCCCGTGCTTGGTTCTGCGTAAGGATATCATGCTCTTTCACCCATCTGCTTGCCTCCAGCAGTTCGAATTGATCCTGAATTTGGTCCCAATGCGCCGTTCCTGCGAAGGACATAACTCCAATAAGCTAACATGGTGATGGATATAGTGCAGAGACTGGTGCTGGCATCGACCGTCTAGAAAAGAAACGCAAAAATGGCTCGTTAGTCATGAAAAATTGGTGTTTACACCATCTGCTGCACCCAAACCTCCATCTTCCCCATCTCGTTTCGTTCCTTTCTGGCAGTCGACTTGACATGGTTCATCAAAACATCCAAATCGTCCTGATCGGCCATCGTTATCATCTGACCAGGTTCGTCGTCAAAGTCTCGCATGAGCATCCGCATCTTGCTCCTGATTTGGAATTTCTCCCGAACTCTGCTCTCAAACTCGCCAAAATCAATGTAAGCTGTGTTGATCATGATGTATCTGGTGTCTTCATTCGCATGTACTTTGACACGGATCTTCCGCATTTCAGGCCGTTTAGCCGAGTTTTGTGACGAGATACTCGGTCCGCGAGAATGTGACCGTCGGTGTGTTTGTAACGGCGGTGGAACAACATTGATCTCGTCTGGAGAGGAGTTGATATATTCATCTTCTTCGTCAAGGTAGTCCTGTTGTTGTTTCGACCGGTGTTTCCTCTTCGGTTTAGTGGAGTACATCTGGTACACATCGTCTACAGTATCTTCTTCAACCGCATAGTCGAGCTGGCGCTGGGTCGTCTCTCCATATAGCGGTGCCGATAACCTGCTGCTCTGCGTGGTGTTCTTGTCGGTGTGTCTCTGTCTCGAATGAGGTCCTCGCGGTTCAGATGCTGTTCTGGCCGTGCCTATTCTGGACTTCTCCTCTGGTACGAATCCTCTGGAATCGACTGAAAGTGGAGGTATTGTCTCGAAGCTCATTTGTCGAATTGGCAAAGTCTGCCGCTGAGGCTCTGGTTGGCTGTAGGAAGCTGCGGCACGATGAGCTGATGGTCTTAGCGACATATTGCGTGTTGGTGGAGGGTGGTTGTAATTTTCTGGAGGTGGTGTAGGTGGGAATACATTTCTTCCCATTGTTGGTGGTGCACTCTGCTCTCGACCTCCACGGCCCGCAAGATCTCTGCGAACCAAGTTTGTAGCTGCATAGCTGATATTCTCAGGCAATCTGTCGTCTTTCGCAGACGATTCTAACATCTTCCTTTCCTTGTTCTCTGCGCCAGCGAAGCCGGTAGAGGTATTTGAGGTGGCTGTTGCGATCAGACGCGCTTTGCCTAGGTAGTCCTTTGTCTTCAGGTTCTTCACCTTTGCCTCGTTCGGTCGGTACAGCACGCCAACAGGTATAGAGAAGACTGTATATCCAACTGCTCTTTCTTTGATCGCATCGTCAATCACGTCGTGGTCCGGGGTCATCTTCTCTTTGACCGCATATTGAAAGTCCTGCATGCCTGGTTTTTCCTGCTGAAGGTATATGTAACACAATCCTCTGTTGAACAATACTTCGCACGAGTACAGCTTGAATTTGAGACCGAGTTGTTCATAGTCAATATACGTATTCCCTCGGAGGTACAATAAAGTATCGTTAAAATTGGCTAGAGCTTCTTCGAAATCTCCAACAAGGAAGTTCGAGACTCCCTCCTGGAAGTATGCAACGGCCAAGTATTGGTCGAGTTGTGTGGCTCGTTGATAGCATTCTACCTGCAACCTGTCAGCGCTTTGTATCTACCAGAGCCCAAGCTTCGTACCGCTCGATCATGTTCTCCGATTGTCGCATGGATCACACCACAGTTAAACAATATTTTGGACGTGTCTGCGATATTGTCGAAAACCCGCAAAGACAACTCGAACTCGTTGTTGTCGTAGTGGTTCAGGGCTTCAACCCAAGTCTCGATTTCCTGGTTTTGTTAGGACCAATGCTGTGTCCCCTGGCAAAGGGTCATTACCTGCTTGAGCGACATGTTCCACCACTTCCTCTCGATTCGCACTCAAAAAACTGTCTGGACTGTTCAGACTTGCGAATCGATCTGACACAACCGCACATTAAAGAGAGGCGACTGCTAGTGTTCGATTGTTGCCCTGCAGAACGGACACGAGCAGCATATGACCAAATGTCGAGTCGATGAGCTGCAGCTGCCGCGATTTGCACCGGCCGGTCGTGTTACTTCGATGAGGATGTGGCAGGGATTAAGCGCCGGGACAAATTCGACCCTGAAAGTCAATCTTGTACGGCCTATCAAGACTTCGGGAGTAGCACAACCAGTCGTAGATGATACTGCAAAAAGCGCGGCTCAGATAGCACTTTAACCAAGCTCTTCAGAGCACAGAGCAGTGCCGATAAGGAACAGCTGGCAGTGCGAAGCCCACAGAACTTGATGTATCACCAACAAGTCTCGCACCATTTTTGTGACAACAAGTGGAGGAAGGTTTTGTATCGATCCGCAAGGATCAGCTAACGCCAAACGGATATGGTAGCGAGAATAACGAGCTCATGCTGCATATTAGCCCCTGGTAAACCTTGCTCATGCGGCCCAGAGGTCTGGCGACGGCCAGTCCCTCCCAGCCATTCTAGCTCCAAAATTCGCTTCGAAGCGCCGAGGGTTGGGTAGGTTTCGGAGCTAAAGTACAGGCACGCACAATGTCGTGATGGTTATCACACCTTGCAGATAACAGCGATTTTGCTCGTCATGCATGGCAAAGGGAACATCGTCCGAGGACAGTATTGGATTGATGCGCAGTTACAGTGATTGTTGCGACAGCTCCAGGGCTTGATTCTTGGTTCTTCCGGCAGTGTAACATGTTCGATAATGGTATTGTTGGATAATGTTTAGGATGTGTTTCAGGCTTCCGGTGGGAGCCACCATAGAAAAGTAACGCTTGACGGCCTGAACTCGCGTTACATGCCAAGAGAGTGCTGACTGTAACCTCTGATGGTGTTTATAGCTCCGTTCCCGCAAATCCTCTTAAGAGTGTTGTAACATATCCGTTACAGCATGCCCCGTTCCTGTTGTTCCTTACGCTCTTCCCAGACTGTCTTCCCCGAGCAAGAGCAGACTGTTTTGTCGTTGTCCCATACTCCAGCACTACGAGCAATGACTCCAACCAACGTGTTGGCATCATTCTTGAATACATCCTCCGACTGTTTCGACACAACCATACTTCTACCAAGAACCTCCCATATCGAGAAAGGTTTGTCTAAAAAGGTACTCCCTCGGCCGTCGCTACCAACAGTAATCTCGCCAAAAGAGCCTCGAGCTTTCTTGAAACCACCTAGGCTTTTGATTGCTTCCCATATGCCACCAGTCGAGGCAGCCCCTTGACTTATATCACCATTTTCTCTGATTGTAGCGTAGTAAGTGCCAGGATCCAGACCTCTAATGGTCAAATCTATTAATGTGGTATTCTTCGAGACCTGCACCATTCTTGCCAGACCTTTAACAGGATCTGCTACCGGAGCATGGGTCTCGAGTATGCAAACGCCGGCACTGTCTGACTTCCCGCTACCACGTAGAATGGCATCGCGACCAGTAGACTCAATGGCAGATACAATAGATGATGGCGGGGCGGTACCCTCTATGAAGACGAGTTGATTCTTGAGATCGGCATCAACCTTCGTGATACCTGCAGTCGTTTAGCAGGGAGTGTCATCAAACCAGGACACAGCCTTACCACTCAGCTTGTTGACGGCTGCAGACACTGAATCAACACAACTGCCACAGTGCAATGGCACCGCAAAGGTAGTCTAGTGATCGCATTAGCAATGCGCACCCTCAACATTTGAAGCCAAGCCTCAGGTACCTGGAATGGTTCAATACCGACGGATCCCATTCTCACTCGTGGTAGATTGAGCTGTAGATTTTGCGACTTTGCGACGTTACAATCGTAACTTGATGCGACACTGAGAGGCGGATAGAGACCTGGCAAGCTGCTGTATCACTTTACGCTTACCTGCGCTTTGAAATCAACAACATGCGGGTCTGAGGACGCGCCGCAGGCGTCATCGAGCAGTAAACTCTAACCGCGGCTTTGCCGATCAAAACCCATTAAAATAATTTAGCAGTCGTGGGTCCATGTGAGCTGATGTTGATCATTGATAGATCAATTTTGTATTGTACTCGGTCAACAACAATATTTGTATCCTTGCTATCAAGCGTACACTATTTCTGCTGGCTGCTGCATATACATCATGAGTTCGAGGTGGGCTAATAATGACGATGAAGACGCCGAACACATCGCGCGACGGAAAATGCAGAAGGAAGCGAAACGACGATCGAAAGAACAGAAACAGAGCAAAGCGGAAACGGAGAAAACAGCTTTATCGAGTTCTATCAATGGGCCAAATACTGACGAAGCCGACCGGTCCTCAAAGCGGCTTCGTACGACCTCTCCGCTGCGGCAGGACATGGCCCAGGATACCAATCTACTCGACTATAAGGCGGGAGGCTTCGGCGGCAGCAACACGGTAGATCAGTATGACATCCTGAACAATATCGAGGAAGGTAGCTATGGTTTCGTATCACGAGCTCGTATCAAGTCTTCCGGTGAGATTGTTGCTTTGAAGCGTCTTAAGATTGATCGCAATGTTGAAGGCTTTCCAGTCACTGGCCTGAGGGAGATACGAACCTTGCAAGCCTGCGTGCATCAACATATCGTCAACTTGAGGGAGGTAGTGCTCGGTGGTGATTCTTTACACAAGTGAGTCCGCCAATCAACACGTGTCCCTCATGAGAAGTTCTGATACCAGACTTGACTAACCATGGGTATTGTGTACGATTGACAGTGTGTACCTCGTTATGGACTTTCTCGAACACGATCTGAAGACCCTCCTCGAAGACATGACTGAACCTTTCCTGCCATCCGAAACAAAGACTCTCTTACTTCAAATCTGTTCGGCTACAGAGTACTTGCACGCCAACTGGATAATGCATCGTGATCTGAAGACCTCCAACATCCTTATGAACAACCGTGGAGAAATCAAGCTTGCAGATTTCGGCATGGCAAGATACACTGGCAACCCGGCACCAAAGCTTACACAGCTTGTTGTCACCCTGTGGTATCGAGCTCCAGAGCTGTTACTTGGTGCTGAGGAGTATGGTTTCGAGATTGATATTTGGAGTATAGGATGTATCTTTGCTGAGCTGCTCACCAGAGAGCCCGTTTTCCAGGGCAAGAACGAGGTTGGACAGCTGTCTGCAATTTTCGGACTCATCGGAACTCCCACTGCCGAGAGCTGGCCCGGATTCAGGTCTCTCGCAAATGCGAAGACACTCTATCCATTGCTCAACAAAGCAGAGTCTCGAAAGTCCAATCTTAATGCAACAAAGTTTCCCTATTTGACTGTGGCAGGAGTGGAGCTTCTGTCAGCAATGCTCACTCTCAACCCAGACGATAGGCCAACAGCGGCACAGATCCTATCACGTTCATACTTCAGGGAAGACCCAAGACCTAAACCGAAAGAAATGTTCCCTACATTTCCAAGCAAGGCTGGACAGGAAAAGCGAAGAAGACGGACAACGCCACAAGCTCCTGGGAGAGGCGATGCGCCAAAGATGGAAGCTGATGACTTTGCTAGCGTATTCGCTAATCAAAGCGATGAGCAACAGGGTGCTGGCTTCGCTTTAAGGATGGGTTGAAGTAACGCTTGTCGATCATCGAAATGATGCTCTGATATCATACGATGGAACTCCTGCTGGCCAAAGCAACTAGAGGAGCAAAGTGGCATGTACTTCCGAGCTCGACTTCCCAACAATACCACCAGCCATACTGGTGCGATCACCCGTCTCAACCTGGAATTTCATCCTCTCACCCCAGCTACTGATACAGGGGTTCGATGAAAGCAGGCAGGAACACTACCACAGCCAGAACTTGTCCAGATGACCACTCGTCAACACGACTTGTTTCGCCAATATTTGTGCAAGCTGGTTGTGCGCGATCCTGACATTCCAAAGTACCACGGCTACTGTGTTGACCATGAATTCCCCGTGCTTGTCTTTCAATATACACAACATCGGAGGATATGTTCTGTAACCGGACCACTAACGCTAGACGCAAATTTCCCCGATGATTGCTGTAACCATAGTCAGGGATGTGCATGCGGACTATACCTCGTCGTTATCGAACTAGCAGAGAGATGTCACATCATCATGGTTCAGACACCATAGTTGCCACAAACAGCACTACTCATGTAAGATCATATACCACAACGGAACTCCGAGCCTTGCCCTGGTTGAGGCTGTCGTATTAGCTCTGGCAGGCAAGTAGAATCACCTGATTGGCGTGAGGTAGATTGTACATAAGTACTTAAAGAAAGTAGATTAGACAGGTATGGTCAGGAACAGTCTGAATCAATTATACTGAACGAGGTTTACATAACCTACTAGCCAGGGCTGACGACGAATGACTAACCAACTACAAATAAGACCCATTAGACTTCGAGAGGGCGGACTTGAATGCGCAAGAACAGTATGAGGTACACGTATCCATCGTAGTGGTCGTATATCTCTAACTATTCGTACCTCTTGTTACACTTGAAACGATACCTAGCTACATGTACATAGCTGTGTTCACTCCGCAACCCAAACAGCAGCCATCCCCATCCCAGTACCGACACACATGCTCGTAACCCCAACCCTCTCCCCCCGTCTCCTCAACTCATGCAACAACGTGCCCACCTGTCTCGCCCCCGTACACCCAAGCGGATGTCCAAAAGCAATAGCTCCACCCTTAGGATTAACCTTCTTCTCCTCAATCCCAAGCTCATTAACACACCACACGCACTGCGACGCAAACGCCTCATTGATCTCAAAGATATCCACATCATCTTTAGATATACCAGCCTTCTCGAGCGCAAGGGGGATCGCTTTCCACGGCCCAATGCCCATGAGCAGTGGTGCGACGCCGACGACGGAGGCGTTGATGAATTTTCCGATGATGGGCTGGTTAATGCGTTCTGCTGTTGAGCGCTTCATGAGCAGGACTGCGGCGGCGCCGTCGGAGACTTGCGATGCGTTGCCGGCGTGGATGGAGCCTGTTTTGCTGAAGGCGGGTTTTATTTTGGAGAGGGATTCGGCTGTTATGCCTGGGCGCACCCCGTCGTCTTTGGTCACTGTTATTTCTTTTGTTTCGTCGGTTTTGGGGTCCGTGTATTGGACTGTTATGGGCATTATTTCGTCGTTGAAGAGGCCTTGTTCTTGTGCTGCGAGGGCCTTTTGGTACGATGAGGCGGCGAATGCGTCTTGGGCTTTGCGCGTGATTTGCCGGTCTGTGGCCATTGTTTCGGAGAGGGAGCCCATGGGGACTTTGCAGTTTGCGGCTTCGGGGTGATTTTCTAGGAGATCTGAGAATTCGGCAACCGCGCCGGGGCCGTATTGTGTGGACATGCTTTCTACGCCGGAGCCTATGCCTACTTCTATCATGCCGGTTTTTATTTGGTTGGCTATGTCGACACAGGCTTGGAGACCGGACGAGCATTGTCTGTTTAGACTGCGGACGGCGGTTGTTTCGGGGAACCCTGCTACGAGGGCAGCGGCGCGGTATTCGGTTGCGCCGCCGCCTGGGGCGAGGACGCAGCCGGTTGCGATGTCTTCGACTAGTGTTGGGTCGATTTTGGAGCGGGAGAGGAGGTTCTTGAATGTTAGGGCTAGGAGGTCTGCGGCCATTGTGTCCTTCAGAGGACCCTTTCCTCCTTTTGTGAAGGGAGTACGGATAGCGCAGGTGACGACTACATCGTCGGGGTGTTTTCCAAGGAGAGCGTCTCGTCCTAGGCCGCTGCTGGGGAGAGCTTCGCCTTTGGAGTCTGAGGAGAGATGGTTGTTGACTTGAGCTAGGCGCTCTTGCGCTTTGTTTGGTGCTGGAAGTGCTGTTAGTTTCAGTGTTACTGCGCAGAGCATTCGTCCTTACCTTGGTTTGCCATGATGAGATGTGGGAGCTTGATCGTGGAACGAGTAATTCGAGATTAGACACCACGATTGATTAAGGTCGAATGCGAGTACAAAACGTGGTTCTCGGCGTCTAATGTTTATTCACTCCAAACATCACGAGAACAAACAGTATGCTCATTGCTCGTGGGCATGTGCTCGGAGCACAGCTAACATGTGCACTAAACAAAACACCGAGGCATAACGTCATTATGCAGCGAATAGGGTACACATCTCCGGCGCTTTGCCAGAGTAAGAATGGCCTTGATATTCTGCGTGAAGCTGTTTTAACCTCATCTCTCGAATTGTTTCCAAATGGCTGTAACCTCAATGTTTTCTATGATGCCGACTAGAACACGTGATATTCGTGAAGATGCGAGAACTTGGTCAGCTAGTCCCTTGGCCGTTTCGGGACGACGATCCATCAAAGCCTCCCGGTGCCTACTAGTGATATTGCTAGATCCGGGACGTCTCTGAGATTTCTGTATTGGTAAAGCAATTCCAAGTATGCTAAGCAATCAGATTCAGTCTGTTAGTGATTGAAGCATATAGAATTCACTTCATAGAAGAGCAGAACTGGTAACAGCAGAACTCCAGATCGTATATCTATCAGACAATTAAGATAGGGATCCGGGAGAGCATTAGAAACGGCGACAGGAAAGGGAGGAGAAGAATCGGTGGGAGGGAGTCTCCTGTATTCTGCGGTTCCTCGTTCTGTCATTCGATTTTTTGCCGTTCACGAAACCTTTCTTGCTCCGCCAACTTTTTATGGTCCGCTCAGTAACTCACAAGCAATGCGTGGAATAACTGAGCTTTCTTTAGTATGCTGCTAGGATGCAGAAGTGCGAAGACACAATAGCGGCAAATTGAGTTGGCATGCCTAACGTCCTAGAGTGAGGCATGTTCGCACTCCCAGCACAAACGTGTTTCCTGTGTGCTTCGTTTGTTATCTGCGTTTTGCTACAGCCTTTTTCGGTTACGGCCACCTTGGGACAAACATGGTCTTCTGACATATGCCAATATGTCCTAAAGTGCAAGTTGTTGTTAGCAAACCAAAACCCGAAGCTCACAAGCAATTGACAAATAACAGCAAACCCAACCATATAACCGCGCCTCTTCCAAAAGTACTGACTAATTATCTACCCAATTCCATACCCTGCAATTCTTCATTACACCAGAAAAATCACAACATGGATCCTCTATCAACCGAGCTCCTCTGGTACGCGTTCTCAGAAACCAAAGTCGCCAAAGAACGCCAACGCCAAGCCTCCAAGCCAACACTATCTGCATTCCGCAACCTCGTCAGCGATGCGCTTGGAGAGTGGCTTTCGTACAGCCCAACAAAGTTGGCAAATACCACTGTAGCAAGCCTGGTCATTCATTGTCTCAGATCCAACGATACAGTAGCTAAGGGCAAGCAGAGTCGCTTAGGCTTCGGAACCGGCACGTCGACCACAGTCGCAGATGTTGAAGACTTGTTGAGGGAATGCCAGATCCAAGTGGCGACAGACTTGGCGCCTGACGACAAGGAAGCGAATTCACTCGTTGCTGCATTCAAGGATAAAATGAAGAGAGACGAAGGTTTCGAAGGTTTAGGTGAAAGTGGTCAGAAGACAATGAACACCATATGCGAGGAAGTCAGCAAGCTGCGAGATGCTCAGGTTCGCTTACAAGGTGAGGTCGAATCTCTTCGCAGGGACATCGCTAGCCTGAAGTCGCAGTAGGGTATGATGGTGGAGGATACTTAAGTGAAATGGTGTTTATGTTGGTAATATGATGGTGGTGATGACATGAAGAATGGAATTCTGTGTTCATGTGGTCAGGTGGACCAGGGTGGAGCAGCAGAAGGAGGTCTCAACATTGCCTATTACTATCAACTTTTGAAGAGCAGCATAGAGATCGTGTTAGGCAAGGCCTCATAAGCAAGTGGAGATTTGCATAGTCACTGCGGTCAGTGATACAAAATCAAATTCGTTGTTTTCTTAATACTGCAATTGATAATGCTTGATGTCGATTTGGACTTAGTATTCGGTTGTTACGGACGCTTCTCCACTCTTAGTTAGCAATAATCCCGTGTGCCAAGGTTTTCCGACCTCACTCTCCCGAGCTCGAGGTGATTATGTTTACCTTTGTTACCTACCATGGCTAGCACTTCAACGAGCGAAAGTCAAGAGGCACAAGCATTAACAGAAACTATTAGGCTTTGCCCCTCCTGTGTTTGCCGTTG
>Ga0068631_100821_pt1 | contig 12005 bp, 8 predicted proteins | sample InSIn5gowninarea_2_FD_77434 | JGI IMG/M metagenome (GOLD analysis project Ga0068631, IMG submission 77434) | Clean room microbial communities from NASA Spacecraft Assembly Facility at Jet Propulsion Laboratory, Pasadena, California, USA -... ...
CTACTGCCGTCGTCGAGACAGACGACATTGTGGCCGGGAATAACCTGTCGAAGCCGCCCGTTCATGGCGTTGCGCACTTCGACAAAGTCTTCGTTGAAGAGAACCAGGAATTTACCATACAGGCAGGCCGAGTGTGCGCGACCGACAAACTCCATGACCACACTGCGAGACACGTCTCCGTGCTGGTTGACATAGACGGCACATTCAGTGTAGGTGACAAGGAACTCCGCGTCGCTAAGACGGAACATGCCCAGCGGCCGAAGGCCGAGAATCCGCTGAGCGATCTTGCTGAGATGTGCCTGCGCTTCGGGTGCGTCGGTGCGGAACTCGGGAACAGACCAGGTCTGCTTTTTGTCGAGTGTGAGGATCTCGATACCTTTCTGGGTCGAGATGGCGAGGGAGGAATGGAACAGGTTGATGCCGTAGCTTTCAGCCGGAATATAGAACTCGTCGTATTCGCGGAAGAACTCGGTTTGTCCGCGGCGCGAGCTGAAAAACCGGCTACGACTCGTCGCGGACTTTTGAAGAACGGGCTCCAGGATCTACTATTGTTAACAAACCTTCCCATGAAATGTAAAATGTAGAACAAACCTTGAACGTCGACGACAAGCCGTCCCGCTTCTTGTACATCACCAGAGTGCGATCCTTCATCTGTCCTGCCGCAAAGAAACCAACTTCTCTATTTCCGGAGAGTTTCTGGGGTGCTCGCCGCGCCGAGTCGTTGCTTGTCTGCGTAGCCACGGCGCCGCCGCTGGCCGGGCAGACAACGTCAAGGTGGTACGCAATCAACGACTTGTCGGCAATAAGAAGGAAGACGTTGAACTCCTCGAAGACGGAAATCTGCGTCACTCGAACCATGGGAATAGCCTGAATTTGTAAGCTTGGCACCTTCAAACAGGGTAAGAAACATACTCTGGTCCAGCCTCGAGGATCATTGTACTCCGAAATGTAAACACCATAATCAGTTCCAATCGCACACATCTTGCGCCCAGGAGGCTGCTCAAACACAGTCGCGCAATGAACAGCTGCCCTACAGATCGGCGACGGGCGAGAGGCGGGAGGGTACTTCTTCTCCACCTCACGAACCGCGCGATCAAGTGGCGTGCCCTTGATAATCACACTGTTAGCGGGCGGAGAACTATCAGAACTGCTGAATGCAGTGTCTGCCAGAACACGGAGACGGAATGGTTCCGAGTTCTGCGTGTAAAGCGCAGCCGCGTGTTTCGTCTTGGCTTCCGTAATCTTGTCACACCATTCCTTTCTGTTCTGCGGCGAGCTCGCATACAAGGTGTACGTTCCGTCCCGGCCAAGATGCTTGATTTTGAAGGGATATAAGACCTTGTCGTCCTTGGGATTCTCGAGAACCGTAGCCGGAACCAGCGTTTTACCAGACGCATCAGTATTCGTGTGGACTATACCCGCTCCCGCACGGGCGGCAGGCTGAGCTCCCGCGGCCGAGACTACTCCTCTGACGGCTGACTTGACGACAGGATCCTCGTGAGTGCTTTCCAAGACAAGCAGGTCCATCGGAATCGGCAGCTTCGACACATCATAGTTTTCGAATTTCACTGTTCGAGCAGCATCGCGCATGGTGGAGAGCTTGGCGAGGACAAGATAATGATCAAACAGAATCGCGTGCGTGTCGACCAAAAATCTCGTGCGCGTTCCTGGGCGCTGCAAATCGCCCCGGAAAACAATCTCTCGTCCTAGATGGTCGAGGTTAAGCTCCACATCCTTTCTCATGTCCGAGCGAAGCTTGAGCTTGGAGGAAAGCTCTATCAAGTCGACCTTTTTGGTCATCTCTCCGACTTTGTTGTCACATTCCAATGCAACCAACTTGATTTCTTCAATGGCCTGAGCAAGGTTTGTCTTCTCCTCGGAATCTTTGGGCATGTTGTGGTGAACAGTCGTCAGCAGCAGAGCAATGCGCTGAATTCGCGTGATGGGTGCCTTGAGGAATGTATCCCAATTGAGACGATTTGAGAGTTTGTTATCCCTGGCATCGCTGAGGAATTGGCGGAATATAAGATTCCTCTCGGCTTCTTTGCGGACAAGGTAGTTTGCGCGTGGAAATGTGGCGGCGTAGCTAATATAGATGGACTTGGCTTTGCGGATCCATTCTCGAAAGATGTCACTAAATCCAACGATAAACGGTCCTTGCACGTTCTGTCGATATTTGAGCTGTGCCAAGAGGTAGTCTTCATTGACCTTCTTCACCGCGTCCACTTTGCCAAAGACTTCGGTCAAGAACTGGTTGATATGTTTCGGTGGAATGATGGGCGGGTTCGACGTGGCCAATCGATCGCGATACAGCTCGCGGAGGACATCGAGTTGACCGATGAAGGAGTCCTCCGTAGTGACAATCTCGTGCAGGTTGTTTTGTCGCTCAATCTCCTTCTTCGGGTGCGCCTCCCATACTTCCTTGGGCACTTTATAGAATGTAACCCAGTCTTCGACCTTCTTCTGCGGTCCTTGAGCCCGTAGGTTGACCTTTTTGAGCGTTCGCATGCAGTGGTGCGAGTAACAGCGTCCGACGACCTCCGTTTCGGATTCCTGCTCGTGCAAAAGAGGGGAGTAGCATCCTGTGCCGGTGATTTGGAATAGGACACCGGATAGCTCGCCGCTGCCAAACTTGACCCATTCTTCATCGTTCACCAGCGCCCCCTGGTTAAGCATGTCCTGTACGACACCTGCCGCAAGAGTCTCAGCATCGGCGGTATTCATCGTAGGCACCTTGTGCGTAAACAAAGCGACAATGGCATCAACAATCGCATGTTCCTTGAGGTCAGTCTCATCTTCAGCCAGATTCCGAACCCAGGCCAGGACAGCACTAAGAGCCCAAGGCTCCGCGCAGCGGCGAAAGTCCTCGGATGACAGCTTGTTCGGGTGGAACTTCTTGCGGCGACCGGCGGGGATCGCAGGCAGGTCAAGGGCGATAGCAGCCGCCGCAGGATCCATTCCGGAATCGAGCTTGAGCGCACCTTGGCGTAACATCTCCTGCTGCTGCTTGTACTTGGCCCTGTCTGCATCGGTCTTCGACCTGATAGGGGGGTCAGCACGAGGTCCAATGGGCTGGCTCGTCAAAGATGTGGACCGCGAGAATTGAGTGGGGCTGGGCACGGTCGCTGCGTACGAGTCTGGAGACGGAACTGAGAAGTACGAGTTTGTATACTGCTCCCCAGGATCCGACTGCCGGTATGTACCGGCTGGCATCAAATGCGGCCTCAAGGTCGCGTTCTTCGCAGGCTCCTCCGGTGGTGCTGGCAGTGGGCGCATTCCTGGGTGGAAGAAGAGATCGGTCAATTCATCCTCTCCCCTGATTGAGCCCTCGCTTCCGGACTGGTGTGACTGCCTCCGGTGCGACAGTGAGCCGTCCGTCTCATCGTCGTAATCAAAGCTCATCCGCCGGTTATATGTGCTGGGCTCCGACAATCCACCCGTCCCGCCAGCGTCCACTCGCGCACTCGAGGGAAATTCGGGGAATGGGTGCACGTAGTCGTCGTTGATCGGGGGGTAGTCATACTCGTCGGAGTACTCGGTACGTTCTTCTTGGGATGCATTGGAGCTGTGTCGGGAGCCCGAAGTGGCCACCTGGCGGTTGTCGGGCTCAGGCTCTTCGTCGTAAGGACTTGTGTGCGGAGCTCCCTCGTCGTATGGAGACTGGTCGAGCTGACTGGTGCTGCCGTACGGAGGGTACCAATCTGCACGGGTATTCTGCGCTGGAGAAGGTGTTGTCACCGAAGGCCGTTTGGAAAGTCCACTCGTCGTCGAGGCATTGGTTTCGCGGCGTGATCGCTCCTGCATGCGGTCGGCCTGGGCGCGGTCCTCCTCCTCGGCCATCGCCATCATAGCTATCCCCGCTTCGGCTTCGGCGTCACTGTCATCCTCGTATGCGCCGTAGTTGACATAATGCCCGGTTCCCGTAGCTATACTTCCGTTTGTATGCGTATGCCTCTCGTCTGGGGAAATATGGAGCGGCGCTGGCGTAGCAGACTGAGGTTCACTCGACCCCCTTCTGTCAGAATCTAATGGATCAATGTCAATGTGCAGTGGCCTCTGATTGGACTGGTAGTTGCCGGTCCATTGAGTTTCTGGGAAAGCCGCTTCAATCTGATTGACCAGCTCGTCATACCCAGACTGGTCAGCGGGTTGATGCGCACCTGCACCGTTCAGATATCCCGAACCTCGGCGATCGTCAGTCTCGACTGGAGGACCTGGAAGAGGGCGTGCCTGCGGATGCCGAGTCAATGTATCGGTTCGTCGCGGCGATGTCGAGGGCTGTGCTTGATGGATGGGGGGTGTAGGGAGGGCGCGTCCCGGGCCATGCATCGGCTTGTCGTAGTTGTCGCCTGAATAGTGCGCTGGAGGCTCGGGCGGCTCCTCATCCACTGACGGTGTCCGACTCGGATCGGCAAGACGGGAAGGATGCGTGGTATAGGCGGGAATAGGGACTCCTCCAGAGTAGGTGCGCGAGGTATAGGACGTTGCGCTGGATAATGAACCGCTCCCAGACGCAAATGCAGTACTCGGTGTGGTCGGCGAAGCCAGATTGTACGACGAAGCGTTGAGAGACGATTGACTCGACTGTGTTGGAAATCCGTACTGGGCCCCGGGCGAGGCACTGGGATACTGCGGAGAGGGGCGGCCGCCGTAGGGATGGTCAGGTCCACGAGGGGGTGGTGGGGGCGGTAGCGAAGTGTGTGAGGATTGGTATGGATGTGGTGATAGCGGCGTCTGTGCGAAAATCATGCTCGATTGGCGCTGTATCGTAGGAGATCCAAGCCCGCCGATGCTCGCCGCCTGGTACGCAGCTGGATTGTATGGTTGGTGGGTCGGCGACGCACCGCTGTTCGTGCTGTTCCCGTACGAGGTGGAAGAGGAGTAGGAGAGTGGGCTGTATCCAGTGTGCTGAGATGGGGGCGTAGGTAGAGCGTATTGTTGCGGATTGTATGATTGCGTGGGCGACATGGGGGCCAAAGACGACGAGGTGTACTGATACTGATAGCTGGACTGAGACTGGGCGCGGGCCCGAGGCGGCGACGTTGCAGAGACCTGAGAGTATCGCGGATCGGCGTATTCATCGCGCACGGCGTTGTAAGCCGCGGTTCGCTCGCTCAGACTCGAAAATCGATGGTTTCCGTCGGTCGCTCGGGGGTTGTGGCCGGCAGGAGCAGCGAAGAGATTCTGGTCGTCCCCCGCGTCGAAACTGGGAACTCGTCGGAGCGGCTGGGCGGTCGGAGGGGGGTACGCATCATAACGGGGAGTCTGGCCCGGCTGGCCGTAGGATTGATTGCCATTGTGATAGTTCGCCATGCTGAGAAGGGACCATCTGGCTGTCGAGCAGCGGCGTGGGAGGAGGTGAGGTGCAGCTGAGTTGTCGCTGGCCGGTCGGAGGGGAAGCGTTTCGAATGCGGACACCAGGCCAAGTTGGCGGAGGCGGATCAGGTAAAATGCCGAATAAGCGAGAGACAATGAAATGAAGCCAAACAACGCAACAAAATACGAACAATAACGAAAACAAGCGCCAGCGAGAGATGGGCGAGGGGAAAGACAAGTCGCCTGGTCGACGTTGGGTCAGCGAAAAGGTGGAGTTGGCCCGTGTCGGAAAGGCCGATTCAGCCTCATCCACCCTCCATCCACACGTGGTCCAGTCTTTGTCCTTGGTGCAGCGAGAATTACAGCAGTCTTACGAGGGATATCGACATCGGAGAATCAGAGCGCATTGTCGTCCCTTGTCTGGTGTGGCTCAAGAGTTGTTGCTGATGCCATCAAGCGAGACAATGGCCGTGCTGTGCGACTTCAGTTTTCTGCTTCAATCTCACTGCCTGATCCGACCCAAACTCTTCCACGAACTGAACTCTCCGACTTCTTCTCTGCTGGTGGGAAACTGAACTCCGAGTCCGTAAGCGTATGTTGCACAGGGCTCGCAACAGCTTACCCGACCGAGAAAAATGGCGCTTAGAGGGCAGCACAATGACTGAAGGGAGGGTATCGGAGCAAAGATCGATCTAATAATGACTTGTTATTACCTCGCAGGACGATTGTGTTCCTTTGGCGACCCCGCATTTGAAGCAAAACTCCGAACTTGCTTTTTCTAAAATTATATATCGCGGCTGTCGGTAGCGTGCCACACCACAGGCTCCAGTTAAGCTTAATGTTTGAACAGACAACTCTGATTTACCTTGGCGCATCAAGCAGGACCCTGCAGGATCTGAAGGTTTGGAAATGGATCCAGCATTTATCATGTTGTCAAAAAAGGTTAGGATGCAGACATGCGAGGGATGCCTCAGGGTGACATCATCAGCTGCAGCACCTCAACCTGATCATCAGAGCAAATCAGATCTCAACATAATCTTGCACTAGACATAAGTAATCTAGGCAAAATGTCCAAACGAACCATAGAATCATTCTACAAGACCGTCTCCCCGCCAAGCAAGAAGATAAAAGCAGACGAGGAGCGCATCCCGACCACCTTCACCACCTACCCCAGCTATCCGCATCCCATTGCTGATCTCCCACCATCCATTGCAAACGCCCTCGCCACTATCAATTCTGAGTCTACGTCTCCCAAGATAATCAACAACCAGCCCCATATCGACCTTCCTTACTTCCATCCGCTAATCCCGCAAGCTGCAGCTTGTGATCTGTTCCAGTTTCTCCGGCGCGAACTGCCCTTCTATCGCGTACAGTACAACATCCGTCGGGGCGGCATAAACACCCAGATCAATACTCCGCGATTTACTACTGTGTTTGGCCTCGATGCGACATCGCAATTTCTCACACCTCTGGATGCATCCGCTGCATCGTCTGCTTCAGCAGTAAAGGCAGAAACCGGTGGCGAAGCGCCGTGCACCCCAAGCAGCAACAATTCAATCATAGTCGACGCCAAAACGCAGAACCCAGTCCTAGAATCCAAATACCAATACACCCCGCGCCCAATCCCTTCCTGCCTCGAGACGCTCCGGCACGCCGTCGAGCGCTCCATCAACGACGGCTCAACCTACAACTTCTGCCTGGTCAACTACTACGCAACGGGCGACGACAGCATCTCCTACCACAGCGACGACGAGCGCTTCCTGGGGCCCAACCCGTCCATAGCATCGATCTCGCTCGGCGCGCAGCGGGATTTTCTCATGAAGCATAAACCCTCTGGAGCTCCTGGGGTAGGTTCTAACCCGCCGATGAAGTTTGCGCTTGCGGGCGGGGATATGATTGTTATGCGGGGGGAGACGCAGGCGAATTGGTTGCATAGTATTCCGAAACGGAAAGGGGGTGAGGCGCATAGGGGGAGGATCAACATTACCTTTCGCAAGGCGGTTGTGCCTGGGGGGACGAATAATTATTATAATTATAATGTTGGCGCTGGGGGAGTTTATCAGTGGGATGAGGTGCAGGGAAAGATGTGTCCTGTCGTTAAGGAGGAAAAGAGTTAGAGGGAATGGTCATAATATAGTATCAATAGCCGGCTCAAATCCTAGAAGCTGGCTGATTATCCTCCCTGGGCTTGTGCCGGTGATTGCTCCAGAGGAATAGAGCAACCAGCGTATAGTATCGATTCTGTACACCACGCGGAGCGTCGATGTCAGTGTATACACCCGCAGATACAACGGAATTGACACCCAAGTCCTCCTTTCTACTTAGCAAGAACCGACACAAATTACCCGCCTGCAACTCAAGCCCCGGAGGATGTACTCCGTACACATCTCCCCTCGGTAGAATCCTGGAACCGATTCCCCCGAACCCCACCAGGATCGACACGCAATGCGGGGACAACAACCCTAACCTGACGAAACCCCCGGACCAAGACTCGACTATTCGGGGCATTCGCCGGCGGTTCTGCCGATCATGTATTTCTCCAGCAGGCTGCAGCGCTTCGTCGGAGAAATGCGTCCTTTAGTTGCTTGACTCCGGCAATTATGTGCTGAACTTAAGTTGGTTGGGAGGGTTCGGAGCGGAGGGTTTGGTGGGTTCGTGAGGCGGGGAGCTGCTCTTGCATGATTAGTGACGACAGGGGTGCATAGGAATTGTGGTAATGGAACGGTGGCTCGGTTAAATAGGAGGAGAGGGTATATATGGAGCTCAGGGTATGGTGAGTTCCCGGATTAATCAGATCTGCCACAGAGACACAATATCAGACCAGCCAATATGAAACTCACATCCTTCACCAGCGCCCTCCTAGCGCTGTCCCCCGTCCTCGCCCTCCCCGCTTCGCTCAACTCCCTCACCAAAAGAGCAAACTCGACAAAGGTCGGCTACCTCGCCGTCTACTGGACAACCGAGGACGAAAGCGTCTACTTCTCGCTCAGCTCCAACGACGACCCGTTGAACTTCCAACCTCTCAACGGTGGCAACGCCATCGTCTCTCCCACCCTCGGAACCAAGGCGATCCGGGACACGTCGATTATCGAAGGGAAGGGTGACGATGAGGGCAAGTATTATATCATCGGGACGGACTTGGATATCGATACCGTGAGTCCTCATTTGCTCTCCTTGTCGCATCTCTTTCTGGGACAAATCCTGATTTCTATAGACGAACTGGAACGCCGCAACGCGAAACGGGTCACGGGGGATCTTCGTCTGGGAGAGCACAGACCTGGTAACCTGGACGAACGAGCGCCTCGTAACAGTCGAGGACGAAACGGCCGGAATGGTCTGGGCCCCCGATGCGATCTGGGATGAGGAGAAGGGGCGGTACTTTGTGCACTGGGCTTCGCAGTTGGTACGTACCCTCAATCATCAAACCCTCCTGCTATTATACCCTTTGGAAATGCGGGTCACTGACCAAACCAGTACGCCGAAGACGACACAGCGCACACCGGCGACCCCGTCCTAATCAACAGCCTGCGCTACGCATACACCAGCGACTTCAAAACATTCTCCGAACCACAAACATACATTACCCTCGAAACGACAACAGCAATCGACCTCAGCTTCATCCAAGTGGACTCGTCCACGTTCGTCCGGTACTACGTCGACGGCGCGACGACTTCCCCAGTCCAGGATATCAGCACGACGGGTCTGCTCGGCGAATGGACGGCGGTGACCGGTTCGATTGAGGATAGCGCTAGCTTCGAGGCGCCGTACCCGGTCTGGGATAATGTGCAGGAGGGCAAGGCGTATTTGTTCTGTGATCGGGTCGGTGGAAACCCCGGTGTGTTTGCGTGGGAGACGACGGATGTCGAGTCGGGGAACTGGGCGAAGAGTGATGCGTATGATTTGACGTGGATGAGGCATTTGTCTGTGCTTGCGGTTACGCAGGAGCAGTATGATGCGTTGGCGGCGTTGTAAAGGAAAGCTGGATATAGTGCGGCACAGCCTTGAGGGGCTACGGTAGTCAGACACTTGTGGATGCTAAGAGGCGTACTCTAGGGAAGCTTTCTAGCTAGATGGAAATGAATAGACCAAGAAGCTTAGTACCTACCAAGAGGAAGGAGATCAAACACATGGTCGATCACATAAGCAAGCGCACTAGAGGATAAGATGCTGACTGTCCTAGAACCCTAAGAAGACGTAATCTGAACCAAGACGGCCCTAATTCATTACGGTGTATGATGCCCTAGGCTGCATCTGGTTGACTAGTGGTTGCTGACATGCCTGGTAAATTGTGGCTAATACTTCGCATAAAAAGCAGGGCCAAGCCAATGGTAGAAGCTTCAAACGTACACTGTTCCCTTTTTTGGAAGTACGTTTGCGCGTCTTGTATGGCTGGGTGTCGAAGACGACCCATGGTCTAGTATCTTAGCATTCCAGGCCGGACACATATAAGATCCCCCTCGTCATCCTTCAAGAGAATGAGTAAGTCGATCTCGTTTGACGCCATCATCTACTATCTCATATCGCCGAAGCTTCATACTCTACTATGGACATTGCAGATAAATTCCTCTCCTGGCCTTCCCAGGATACCAGCACTTTCCCGTACCCGCTACCATATACCCCCCCGACCAAGGAAAGTGATTTTACACTACAGCTGGCTTATGGACTGGTGGGTACTACCCACGTTATCCTCGATGACAGCCCCTGATAGACCACGCACAGCACAACCCCGAAGCTAGCCAGACAAAAGATATCCCGCCTCTACCACTCGAGATCACTACGGATACCCCCGAAACCCTAGAACAGCGATCTACATCTCCGAATACGACCACCAGCTTCAACTCCCTCCTATCGCCCACCGATACATGCAGCTCCTCTCCGACCCTCTCGGAGGCCCGAGGCTCAGTCTCGTCGGAGAGCAGCGTGGGCTCTAAACAAGTTTCTTCGAAACCTGGACAGAAGAATGTGAGTTTTCCTTTCTCATCCGATTTCCATTCGCGCTTGTGCAATCATGCCCTGATACTGTCCACAGACCAAACGCGCCGTCCAAAACCGCGCCGCCCAGCGCCGCTTCCGCGAGCGCCGAGACGAGCAGAATCGAACCCTCCGCGAAAAAGCAGAATACCTCCAAGGGCGCTACGAAGCCCTCGGGGAACGCCTCGACGCAAAATCAGACGAGGTCAACCAGCTAGAAAAGAAAAATGGGGAACTGAACTCGGAAATCCAGGACCTGCGCCGGCGATGGCGCACGATGGTTCTCCTTTTACAGCGACCCAAGAGTCTGCAGTTCTTGTCGATGTTTGTGGGCGATGCGGGGTTGCCGCTGGATCAGTTGGATGGCTATGTGCGGTGCTTGGATGCGTTGATTTTTCCGGAGAAGAGTTGACTTGATGTTATGATACTGCTATATAATACCATTCTTTTTATGACAGGCGATATTCGTAATAGAGGGCTCCTGTATTGTCAGCTCTGACTGATGTACTACGAATTCGCCCCATAGCCAGCCCTAATTGGCTCGTATCATGCACGAGCACTGTTGAGGGCTTGGTTAGTCCTGCTATCAGTGTACTATACCCCGTTAAGACATACTTTGCCCTACCTTCCTCGATTAAACCGTCCTACCCAGGTGGCAGCTGCAAGTACATATACTCACCGTTTCGCCACCCCCAGACTCGACTGCGTCTAGACTCCATCACGCAACAATCATAGCAATTGATGACAAAACGCCTAGTCACGGCCGGTTTTATAACCGCCATAGCCCCGGCAGTCCGAATCCTTTTCAGTCTCTCTCTTCCTTTTTCGCCCCTTCTTGTCATAGTGTCGGTCTTTGTCATCTGGCTGACACGGCCACTTTTCTTAGAAATCCATCCGTTCTCCGCCTCCCTGCGCAGCAGATCTCGCAATTGGTCCGCGGCATTGGACGACTATGGTCTCACAGCCTCAAAGCCCGCTAGATGCTACCATCCACGTGCTAGACACGACGACAGCCCCGGCCCCGAGCTGAGAAAGAAAGACCCTGACTCGACTCTTCAGCCCCCAACGGCCAAACCTGCTGCGATCCATGGCGCGGCGTATATCTCCTCGCCCCGTGACTGGTGGGCGAGTACGACGAGCTCCTTGGCATGGCTGAATCATCTTTGAAATCACCGCTGCGCCGGCTGTTATTGGAGCCCCAGGAAGCTATGGCAACGCCAGCGGGTTAGCCCAGCTTAGCCTCCGCACTATGCATCGCGGCTGGAGGAGCCGACTGGCTCGACGGATCCACTTGTGGTAATGGGCTGGAGGAGTCCCTACTGGGGACTTTGCGAGCGTGATTGTCTATAAAACCATGAACGGGACAAGGGGATTGATTGATTACGAAGCAGCTGCTGCGATCATTATTCATCAATTGTCCGTCTTCACATTCAGATCCTGATTCTGTCAATCAATGGCACCTCCACCGAAACCGCAATCCTCCTTTTCAAATTCAGCCCGGTCTTCCATCTCCTCGGGCACTTCTCTCGAGCTGCCAATTGGCAACTCCGCACCAGCACCACGGAGAACAGTTCAAGGGCCAGGCGGAGGCGGGTTCCTCTTCGTCGACTCACAGGCCGATACCGCCGAGAACCATGCGCTCAAGAAAGAGAAACAGGCGTTTGCCCTGAACAAGTATTTCCGGCGGCGGAGGGAAGCCGCGATTGAACGGGTCAAGC
>Ga0068631_100824_pt1 | contig 11982 bp, 8 predicted proteins | sample InSIn5gowninarea_2_FD_77434 | JGI IMG/M metagenome (GOLD analysis project Ga0068631, IMG submission 77434) | Clean room microbial communities from NASA Spacecraft Assembly Facility at Jet Propulsion Laboratory, Pasadena, California, USA -... ...
GACAACCCGTTCCGTAGCGGGCTGATTCACTTTCTCGCGGTGCTTGGGATCGATGGTGCGATGGACCGGCTACGTACGGCGAAGAACTATTCGTACATGCTTGCCGGCGTCGTATATTGCACGAGGGTGATTGCCGTCGAGGCGCTGCTCCCGTGTTATGGCCTACTACCGGGGTAGATGGTCACGTGGGTTGGACTCGTAAGAGAGGAGTGTCAGAGTGCAATAGTGAAGCAGTGTAGATTCGTCTACCTTTGAGTAAGTAGAAACAATGAGTTGAACACAAAGTCTGCTAGCCAGACATTTATACAATATATACATGGTGGTTGTCTTATTCGAAGACCTTGATCAGCGTGCTCAACGTGCCTAGTATCACTGATCATCCTGATCGTGCTGAGCACGTTAGGAATCGTGATCAGCATGCTCAGCATGCTCAGCATTGCTGGGCCACTGACCATACTGAGCACGTCATGTGACTGTCCCCATGACATGTGTCAAGTCCTGTTGTTGTCCAATCAAGTGAGTGTATAGGGTCGGGGCGGTAAGGTCCCGAGGCAACTCGTAACAAGGTGCCACGGAAGAGGCTTTACGCGCAGCCCTCTACACAGCGCACCCAATAAGAAGCAAGCGATTTGGGTGCTACTCTAGGTTCTAGGGAACCTAGACTTCAGCGTGATACAATTTCTAGAGAGAGGACTCGTAGTGCTACTTTGCGCCAGCAAGGTGCAGGTTGGGTGCCGCTTTTGCAGAGGTTACGCTCCGGGCGCAGCACACAGCCGCCCTCAAGATATTTTCAAGTTAGTTAGTAGCTATAGTAGTTCTATAACTATTCCTCTTACACTGTATTAGATATCAAGTTAATGCATACAGTGATTGAATTGTTAGAGTTGTTCTTTCATGTATCGCTGGGATGCAAAAACCGTGCATCAAGTGGGAACGTGCATCAAGTGGGGAATCACGTTATAGTATTTAGACATAGGGGATAAACACAGTCCTATACCCGTGCCCAGCGCCGAAGTTGCTATAGTAAAGCCCTAGCTAATGCTATTCTCCTAACAACTTCCTTCCTTTCCATATCCCCGGGAACGTAATAGCTCATTAAGTTCTTGCTGAATCTGCTTAATTCTTGTCGAGGTTGGACTTTGCGAGTCCCGTTTTCGCTTTCTCTTAGATGTCCGCTCCACACATCTCCGATCCGTAGCTCCATGTCGTCTGCCACTCGCTCTCTTGGGGCTGGATTCTGCTGTAGACAAACGGGCGTCGTCTTCGATCCGGTTACCACTGTTGTAGTCATTGTCGCTCATGCTAATTGTATCCACAGTGTGGTCGGGAGTGAGAGTTTGCGAACCGTCCGGGTTGTATCCCAGAGCCTGATATGAGTGAGATTGGTTGCTAAGGCTGCAATCAACATCGGCGCTTATGAAGTCTCCTTCGCCGCAGGCAATGACAGACCGGTGCCAAAGTAGTGGCTGTCATCCAACATTGGCATGACCAATCTCGATCCGTGCCGCGCACCAACCCATCGTTACTACCATGACCAGATCGCCCAACAACTGCAAGAGAGAAAGTTTGGCGACCACTACTAGAGATGAGGGGAGCAGGAAGGTACGAGGTATGTGGTCGATTGCTCGGAAAGCTAGTGACAGTATGTACAGGCTGAACAACCAGTAAAAGAAAAAACGAATTTTTGATACCTGCGCTACCCAATGCCGCTTTGTTTGCGAGATGATCAAACCGCTCAAAATGCTATATTACTGAGAATGTCATAGCTCGTGAGATCGTAGAAGCGTGGAAGCCATACATGGCCGAAAAGAACAGAAAGAAATGAGACAATATACGATCGTGAAAACAAACGCTGTGCAAACCCATCACTGTCTAGTGGTATAGTACAATGTGAAACAACAAGCCCGCTGTTCTCTACCTCACGCGAGTGGTGGTAGTCCTCCTCGTAGATGTCGTCGCCACGGGAGCTGCAGCTGGCGCGGTGGTCGCAGGAACGGCAGCGGTCGTGCCAGCAGGTGCAGGGGTGACGCTGGTCACGAGGGTGTTGCCGCCAGCCGCCTGGTTCTTCCAGTACGCATCGAGCGCTAGCTCAACCTCGTGGGCGTTGCGGTAGGCATCTAGGCTGGAGAACTCAGCAAGGCGGTTCTGGATGGCCTGGGCGGTGAAGTCGGCGCTGTTGATGGGCTTCGCGCGCCAGCGGGCCTCCATCGGGTCGATGAAGGAGGTCTTCTCCGAGTAGCCGAAGTTCTGGAGGGCGGTAACGTTGAAGGCGGCCATCATGTCATGGTCCTCGTGGATCAAGTTGTGGCAGTGGAACATGTACACGCCGTCCCAGGGTGCGTACTTTGCGATGACCCGGATAACCTCGCCACGGCCAAGCCAAACGACGTCCTTCAATCCAGCACTCTCATAGGGTAGAAGCGGGCGGTTACCAGTACGGGAAATGACCTGGAAGTCGACGAGATGGACATGCACTGGGTGAGACCAACCGCCTGAGTTGTTCTCAAACTCCCAAACCTCTACAGTACCACGGGCCGGCTTGGCAATAATACGATTGGCAACGTCAGCGAAGGTAACACCGTTCAGTTGCCATTCGCCATTAGAGCGCCCAAACTTGAACGACTTGTCGACGCCAGCCTTTGGTGGGGGTAGATCGATGGTTCGGAGCGCGCTTGGGAGGTTGTTGTTCGTCTTGTCTGTAACCGTGTTGCCGACAACGAACCGCATAATCCTATCCGTACCATTGAAATCGTCGTCTACCTGGACATCGCGGAAGTTCTTGAGGGTGATGTTTTTGCCAGCGAAGCCCGCGAAGTCGAACACGATCTCCCATCGCTCACCGCCGGAGAGCTCCACGGTGTCGGTGGAAACGGGTCCCGTCAACAAGCCGGTGTCAGAACCGATAACGTGGAACGGAATCTTTGTGGTAGAGCCATCCGCTTCAGCGTAGAGCTTGTAGCCCCTACTAACCGATGTGTCGAGGAGTCGGAATCGGTACTTGCGGGGCTCTACGCTAAGATACGGCCATGGCTGCCCGTTCACTTGAATAACATCTCCCCAAAGACTGTCCCTCTCAGCGGCAGGGTCGAAGAGCGTGCCATCAGCATTATATTGCTTGGCGGAAATGGCCAAAGGAACGTCGTATTTGCCAGCTGGTAGCCCAAGCTTATCCTCAGCCGGGTCGTGCAGGATGTAAAATCCGGCCTGTCCGTAGTAGGCGTTCTCAGCAGTGTGGTGAATAGCGTGGTCGTGGTACCACAGAGTCCTTGCACTCTGCCCACCCGGGTAGTAGTAATCCTTGTACTGGCCTACTTCGATGACGTCCTCAGCCCAGCCGTCAAACGGCGCACGGCTATAGGAACCGTGAAGGTGGACCGCACTTGCTCGGTCGCCTGCGCGATTGATAAACCGCACGACTGATTCACGTCCCTTCTCGACCTTAAAGGTCGGGCCTGGGGACATGCCATCGTATCCTACACCCCTTGCCGGCTTCAGGCCTGGGTAGACCTGCTGCTCGTAGGGCTTGATTTCAATCTCGTAGTAATCGATTGGTACGCCGGTTGTGGGGTTGGTGTATGTGGCCTTTGGTGTCTTGGTTGGAGGGACTGGTAGAGGAAACTGGTAGAAGTGGTTGTACACAGGACTGAGCCAGTCGCCATCAGCCGCTAGGGTCTGCGTGGTCAGGAGGGCCAGCAGGCTCGAGATGCGCAGCCAGTTGGAAGGCATGGTGATGAAAGGTCTTGCTGCAATACTAGGGTGTGTTGTTGAGATAAGAATATATGAAGAAGGTGAGGATGATGAGTATGTGGGAGAAGAGTATGTGTGACTTTGTCGATGGAGAATGATCTCTCCGAATCCCACTCGATCTTTATATGCTGGAGAGTCTCTCAACCTCCGTAGGGCTGGCGATGACGAACATAGCCTCAACTCGCCCCAGCTCACTAACACGAGAGATCTGGACGGGTATCGAGCAGACGCTGCTCCCTGGCCGAACTAACCTCTAGCCACGGCGCCAGCAGCATCGAGGGCGTTTGGGTGGGCAGTGTTCTCTCACCACTACGCTGGACTGGTGAGCTCATCCGACCACTGGTCGCCATAATCTCGCTCCAGAAGCTCGAGCGCACAGGGCCAGTCAGCGGGCCGATCGAGAGGCTCACTATTGCGTCAATGCGCCAACGCCCGATGTGGACGATGACGGGCGTGTTGCGACAGGGTCTTTGCGAGATTTGGCGTCAGGAAGTGCCATGGCGGTGCTAGAGGTGATGCTACCTAGAGGCGATGCGAGAGGCAGTCCCCACCTGCCTGGAACCAGCTGCGATCAGCTGCCGTCACCCCGACCTTCTCGCCGGTTGGGTCCGCGTGTCTGGTCGGACGTCAAGGTTAAGCTTTGCCAGGAATACCGCCGTCGCCATGTTATATCGTGGCGTACCCACCCAGACTGAGCACAGTCAAGTGTCCGGTTTGACAGGTGTTGCCGCTGACGTTCGTTCCATTGCATGCTATCCTGACTACCGGTCACAGTAATGCCGAACTCTCTACTCGCTGCTGCGCTGCTGCGCTGCTGCGCTGCTGTTCAGCCTCCTCTCGGTCTAGAATGCTGTCCGACAGCCAAGCTGCGTGCAAGGCAATGAAAGTGCACTACTACTAGCTATAGGCGCCTGCGTCGACCGTCTCTGTCGCGTATCTCTCCGTGAGTGGATCAGCGCAAAAGATCGAGCCTTGTCTGTTTGAATGACAAAGCGATCCGAGATCCATCGTCGACCGCCAATGGTAGCGCGAGCCGCTCGCTAGCTTTTTTCTTTCGCAATTTGACTTTGACAAACGCACGTCCCATCAGTCTGCCCGCCGATACGGTCAATCAGCCGCACCTTGGCGATGCTAGACCCCTTCACCCACAAGCTTTTTTCTACATCTTTGCATCTTGAGCCGCGCAACAGCCAAGGCTGGCCCCACCCGTACCCCCAGGTTCTTTGCGCATCGGCGGTACCCAATAGTTCGACGCGCGCCTCCCAGTTCCGCCGCAACCTCCGCTTCGATACGATTCTCCGACACCCATCAAGGATCTCGTATGCACCCAACACGACTAGCTTTTTCTGCAGAAACTCGAAATATCAGCCGAACATCTGGATGAACTGGTCGCTAATAACTTAGCGCTGTCGCCCCTCTCGGGTTGCTAGACTTGCGCCATAGCGGCCGTGCTTGCTCATCAAGAGGCCAGCCCGACAGACGACTAATTCATGTCGTTCTTCGCACCTCGCTGTACGGGTCAAGTCACTTCGGGCGCGCGGACAATGAGTGAACACCTGACTGACCGACTCACTTGCCCAGCGTGACAAGAAGAAAATCGAGATCACGTTCGTTGTTTGCAGAAGAAAGCGCCACAGGCAAAGCGCTCCTCACGGCTCATTAGATCGTCTGGAAGAGTCGGCTTGGCATAGAGTTCTGAAATGCTTCGTCACCTTGCTGCCTGTTCTGCACTACAGTGCGGCTCGCACGTGCTCGAGGTGTCAGATCTCCGCCAGAATGATGGCTATCCGGCAAAAACTGCAAGATAGGTCATCGATCGTCATTCATGGAAGCTATCGAGCCGCTCTCTTACGCCATTCCTCCTATAAACAGCGCCTACTGGCCCCCTCCTCATCACGTCCCTTCGGCGACACTACGGCATTCCGCCGCACCGTTGTCTGCTAGGCACGCGTGGTCAGAACCTCCAATCTGGCGTGGCGAAAGCTTCACTTGCTTGGCCCGGTCTATGGCCGAACGATCGCGTTGCTACTGGGTAGTGACGATCAGCCGGTCCGATTGGCTAGTCTGTGGTTCTGGGGCTGCCGCTGTAAGTCAGCAAGTAAGCAGGCAGCTCTTCTCGAAGCACGGCAAGACTCTCAGCATGTCGTAGAATCCCTACGCAGATTCGCTGTTCACCCCCCAAGCCAGCCTCACCGTTCATCTGTCTTGCGGCGCTCCCCCCCCCTTCCGGACCCCTGCAGGTGAACGCCTCAATCCCCCTTTCCCCCCACCTCTCCTCTCTCACGCCCTACAGGCCCGACTCACCACATCCATCACGTCAAGTTCCCCCTACCAACGGCGACCCGGAGAGACGGTTACCCAAGCACCCTAGGCGCATCCCAAGCAGTCCACCGATCACCGCCCAGCATCCCTAGCCCCTCCTCTCTTGACGCAACCACACACGCACAGGGGACCGCTTCCATTGGATGGCCACGCCACCAACGACCTCAGAGGAAGAGAAAAACAAAACAGATCCCCGCCTTACGTAGGCACACTCTTTCTAGCTGGGACCCCTCTTTTGCGGTGTACAGCCTTGTGTCGCCGGCACACAGCCACCGCTGTCATCGGGCCCTGCTGCGGTGACGCAGCAGTGGCCCTGGCGCTGTCATCGACGGGGCACCCATCACGGACCCCCGCTGTAAGACGGCGATCAGGGTCTAGCGAGCGGCAGCCGCAAGCACGATGAGCGGATGGGCCTGTGACACATAGCTGCTTTTGTGAGGTGCTGACGATGGGGCTGACGATGGGGCTGACGATGGTAGTGGTGGTGGTGTGTGAGGGGTTTTCGCGATCAACGGGGAATGACGGTGTAGGCGTGAGGCGATGGGCTTGGCGTCCGTCGTGGGTGTAGAGATCTGGACGCGGGGTTAGGGGAGTTGGGATTCGGGACGGGCGGGACGGTTCGATGATGTTGGGCGGAAGGGTCGGCATTGGAGAGGGTGGGCTGGGTGATGGAGTCATGTTGTCTGGAGTCATACTGGCTGAGGTCATACTATCTGAAGTCTTGGTCTCCGAAGTCATGATCTCTGAAGTCATCTGTGCGATGAGGATGGTCTCGCGCCCTGAGGATGAGGACGTACGTTTGCTGAGGCGGCTCCGAGCGAGCTCGCGCAGTCTCTGGGAGATGGGTCAGCGTGAGGGACATGGCCAGCGAGCTGGAATGGCTGGGCGAAGGTGCTTTGCTGAGCAGGCTGCTGTGTTTCTGCGACGCGCCTTCTCTCAGGGCTGTTTCCTCTTTCTCAGCTTTCGTCAGATTCGTCAGAGGTTCCATGGAGGCTGCGTTTGAGGTGAGGTGTGTAACTTGGAGCCACAAACTCGCGCTCGAGGACTGGTTGAAGCTCTGAGCGTTTGGAGGGTAGCAATTCTGACAGAGTCATCTGAACAAGTGACTCGACAGCAGGGCCTTCATAACAACCGGCTTTTGGTCCCTTTCGTGCGGCTGGACAGCCCTGGTATAGCAGATGTGCGCGTCGGCGACGGAATACGTGAGATTCGTAAGCTTCAACCTGCTTTAACGATTCAAACTCACGCCCCTAACGAGCCTCATCTATTCTGCCACCAGCGTGGCGTGTAAGGTCAAGGTCTCCATCTCCCTTGATTCGTCATAGCTGCTCGATGTGCTGGTTCTGTAGGCTCCTTCATAGAAGGGTGCTTGTGTGGAACAAGGTGTGTTTATACAGATCGTAAGTGAGCAAAGATCGTAAGTCAGTGTGTGATGTTGATGAATTCCTATGTACCAAATACGGTTAGAACCGTCCATTCTAAGCGGTATCTTTTTTGCTTTCCTAGCAATTCGAACATACCCAGGTAACTTTGGTTAGACTAACATACTAGAAGCCGCTGAAGCTCTGCGAGTGTCACTTGGTTTGTCGTCCGTGTGCGCTCCAGACTGAACTTGGCCAAGGCGTTTCAGACTCATCCTTGGCGCAGTCTAGTTCCATCCTGGACGAACCTTTGGGGAGTCTGGCCTCCCTACATTCGAACGCTGTGGCATTGCTCTCGCGCAAAAAATGCCATTGTTGTTGCGATAGTCTCTGGCGATGCTCTTTGAGCGTGGCCTTGCTTTGAGCTTTACGCTGCCTATCATTTATGTAACCCTCGCCAAATCTTTGCTGTTGCTGGGATAGCTTAGTGGATGAAAGGTCTAAATACCTTCATTGCGACTCAGTTGTGTGAAGATACGTGAAATACTCGGGTTACTGCATACGTGTGTGTGTGGACAGGAGATGCGCACATAACTATTGTACCCTTGACTACGAGCATGTAAATCTACATGCATTCCGACTTCTTGAAGTTTAGCGTATGGTTAGGGCCAAAGGTGTGGAGGGCTATGTTCGAAAAAGGGCTGCCTAGTGTTGCGTATCTGACCACGATGAGTCTTGTGACAGTAAAGAACATGCCTGGACAAGCATTTGCCCTCTGTCGGGTCTCAAAGCTTCGTTTGGCGGTGCAGCCACCAAGACTCTCATGTAGCTCAGAGAAGCTGAAGCAAACCAACACGCCTCGATTCCAGTTGTGCTCGCTGCGTAGCCAACTGACAATCAACGGGACCTCTACAGACCAGACAGCGACGCTGACATAGAGCAACTTCCTTGACAGAAAGACTAGACCTGATGATGAACGGGGCCGTATAGTAAGTACGAATCTTTGTATTGTAAGCCTTGTTTGAAGCGATCTTACTTGTTGGGGTCAGCTTTGCCACTCGTCCTACCTCATGTGGTGCTTCTTTGGCAGTAGCAGCCGGAGACGCAGCTGGATCCGGAGCAATGACTTTGAAAAACAACACAACGGTGCGCCGCTTTAGGAATGAAAAAAAGAATATACATTACAAGTGCTTGGTGCGACTAGAGTGCCACTTAACTTGATAACGGTCAACACCGCACCAGAAAAGGTGAAAGAGTGGATGGGCCCGACTCACCGCCATGATGTCGCCAACGAGGTCATCGATGCCAAGTGCAATCGTTCCAGTGTTCAAAAATCGAAACGGGATCTGCAACAGGCTCGAATACGTTGCTATAACTCTTGCTGGCCGCTAACCTCAGAACGCTCTGTCAAAGTGTAAGTGGTGAGGACTAAGTCTTCTCCGGGTTAGGCGCTCACGTGTCGAAACTTCGAGACGGTTGCACTTGGCATTGGTACTGTGTAACTGTGTGTTAGCATCGTAGGCTGCGATAGGGAAGCGTGCAAGCTGTACAGAGTGTGTTGAAAGATCGGAACTGTCTCCAAGCCTTGCCGAGTTGTAGCCCTGGTTCGATGAGAAGGAAGCCTTGGGCTCCCCCCAGCACAGATACACGCTTAGGGACGCTGTGTTCTTTGACAGCAACCGAACACCGCCCTGTTACAACTCTCTGTTCAATCATCATAATATGGTCCACCTGCAGCTTGTTAATCAGTAACAACTTCTTCGTTCCAGGTAAGATGTGGTAGGGTTTCAGTGGCCCGAGATCATCGTTTGGTAGGGAAGTTGAGCAGTTTGTTTTTGGCGAGACACAGAAGTTTCAGCTTGCTTGAGACAAAGTCGTCGGACACAGGTGAACCCTCAAATCCCACCATGGTGTGGTCTGGCCCGGATCTTATGACAAACTGAGACACAGTCTGTGTCGACGTTGTGTGCAGCCTTGAACACGCCTGCTGAACCATACGATGGCCGGAGATTAGAAGATCGAGCCTTCACAAAGAGGGCCTTGAAATATGATGCCGCCTCCATTCCCAGTAGGAATGGGCCGATTCCGCCTTTAGGCTTAATCCTTGCCGTTAACAGCCCTTTTCCACTACGCTTCTTCCCGCAGCTATGCTTAATAGGGCTTCAGTATTACCACATTCAGGCTAGCCCGCGACCTTGTCAGATCAGCACAAATCGGCTGTAGAAACGTGCAGTACGATTGGATCTAACCAAGGATAGCCTAGATCCGCTTCCTCCACATGATTTCCCTTTCGGTAGCCACTCGACGTAGGCCAGTCAAGCAGCAGCTTTCTGGTACCGTCGTGCCGTGAAGAAGCCTTCAATTGCCCTTTTCCCCTCCGGGAACCCCTCCTTAAGCTTGAGCATCTTTACACCCGAATACAAAACAGTAGGTTTTTGTTGAGGATGGTTAATCCAGGTGGCCGGGATGAGGTTGGGACGGCCTGTATACCTACTTAACACCCATAGTAGCTGGCGAGCTAGTGACCCATCACCGAACCGCACTGGTTCTATCAGTCTGCGTCGTTGCGACACCCCGGGTCAATCTTCATTCTACACATAATCCTCTGTACCCCTTCAATGGAACAAACTTGGTTTATTAACACAAAGGAATAAGTTGCTCTATCCCTGAGCATAAAGAACGCTGCCCAGGTAAGTGATTCAGTCAGTCTTGGAAGATAGTCGAGGGTCTCTTTCAAATCAAGACGCAGGAAGGTGCAGGAAATTGCCATATGTCCTCGAAAAGCTAATTCCAATGAACCTTAAGCAGGGTGATATATCCGCTATCAGCCCAATCACCCATCTATCTGCTTACCACGTCCTCTTATGCGTCCCTTGCAAGTCCGCTGTACCATTTCAAAAGCTGAGCAACCACTTGTCTTGCTCTCACAAACGTCTCAAAGCGTGCGCACGGCGTGCGATCCTGCGTGAGTTCCAAACGCTGCCCGTTGCACAAACCCCAGAGGACTTACAGGCGTGTGCCGATGGGTCACTCCCTCTTGAGTGCCTTCGGCCGCCTGTGGCTGGATTTTATTGCCCACAGTGTCCTATTTACAAGACCATCTGTTGGAGCGCTTTGCGGTCACATCTCAACAAGGCTCATGGAAGCTGTTGTAGAGTGGTTGAACAAGCAAGGGTTTCCTGCTTCCTACAGAGGTGGACCAATCGAAGCGGTCCTGACTCTGGAAGGTCCTGGAAAGTCGATGTGAACATTCTCCTAAGCGCACCCCATCCGAACGACTATACAGGTCCGCAGCTAGCCTACCATGAAGATATAGTAGCAAAGCTGGACGAATGCTCGACTCTAGCTCGGATGGGGGCGGAGGAGGAGAAGCGGCTGCTGGAGGAGTGGCACGAAACAATCGCCTTGGATGAAGAGCTGGAGCACGATGAGAACACGGACTGGCTTCGAGGCTGTGGATGGCCGAAATGGTTCGCGAACCGTCCTTTACATCCCATCACAGCAGCTGCTGTAAGTCCATCTTTCGACGCGAGGAAAGACCTGCGCCTAGGGATCTGGAACGGCCTTGAATGCATCAGCCCCGCCGCGTCTGAACGGGTCCTCTGGAAGCTGCTTCAGGCGACAGACAAGGTGTTTGTACGATGTGAAGAGACACTGGCACAGACTCCACGCGTCTTGCGCTGCTGGCTACGGAGCTGGACACCATCATAGTGATTCTCGAATACTCCTTGCCACTAAGACCGTACTCACACCGGCGAATCCCATGGCCTGACCGAACGTCATACGGCGATCAGGCCAAGCGAGTACGGGACCAGAACCGGCCGAAGTACCTCCAACGGGGTAGCCTTTCTCCGATAGGGTACTTCATCGAGCGACTCCAGCATGGTCGAGCCATTACGAAACGGGAAGGGCCTCGGACGAACATATCGTGGTCACTCGATGGCCAGACGCTAGGCATTGCCGAGTCTCGCATCCAGATGCATCGGTTCCGTAGGACAGTCCACTACATCGTAGCCAGAGCTCAGCAACAAGCAGAGGACTTGCTCTTCGACTGATGGCCGGAAGTCAAACTGGAAACAATCAGAGACGACCTCTCCACGCACCGGCTAGGCTGTTTGTTTCTGGCTGATCCAGAGAACAAGCTGCAGACAAGTTTCCGAGCCCTTAGCAGACGTGCTTTTTCTAGGGAAGGCGGATTTGCCCTCCAGAAGGCCGGCCGCGTAAAGGCAATAAACTACCTTCGTGGACGTGATCGCTTAGTGAGCTTCCTTTATGCGGCTATCCACCTGACTGGCGGTATGCCAGCAAGAGACGAAGAGCTGAGGATGCTTCGCTAGGCCGACACAGCTGCCGTTGCTCGAAACGTCTTTATATATTAAGGGCAAATCATACTCGTCTTCTCGTACAACAAGGCTGATACTAACTACAACAACTCTTTTTACATCGTACGGTGTCCATATCCAGCTGTTCAGAAGATCCCCTTTATCTGCCTAGCATACATAAGTCCTTTCTGTGATTTCACGAGCCGCTAGCTGTAGCTTGTAACAGCACA
>Ga0068631_100826_pt1 | contig 11968 bp, 10 predicted proteins | sample InSIn5gowninarea_2_FD_77434 | JGI IMG/M metagenome (GOLD analysis project Ga0068631, IMG submission 77434) | Clean room microbial communities from NASA Spacecraft Assembly Facility at Jet Propulsion Laboratory, Pasadena, California, USA -... ...
CACATGTGATTAATTTAAATACTGGACGTTCTTATCCTTTGGAATTAATACAGCTCGATCAATTACTTGTTAATATATTACAACCATACGAACAACACATAAAACAAGAAAATCGTACACTTGAAGTTAATTTCTGCACAGATATTGATGCATTCTACCAGTATCGACCTCCAATCGAACGTATTTTGACCAATTTACTAGATAATGCATTAAAATTTTCTAATTCTGGTAGCCGTATTGATATTATTATTTCTGAGTGTAAAGAAAACGACGTCATTAGTATTTCAATAAAAGATGAGGGCATAGGTATCGTTCCAGAACTTCAATCACGTATCTTTGAAAGAACGTTTAGAGTTGAAGATTCTCGAAATACTAAGACTGGTGGTTCGGGGTTAGGATTATACATTGCAAATGAGTTAGCACAACAAATTGACGCCTCTATTACAGTCCAAAGTGATTTAGACATTGGAACCACGATGACACTTACCTTAAAAAAATTTCAATTTAAAAAGTAATTTGTATTGCATTAAAAAACCGAATGTAGCTGGAATGAGTTTGAACACTCTAGCTACATTCGGTTTTCATTAATGTACACGCTCTTTAAAACCTTCATCTTGAGAATAATTTGATGCATACGTATCACTATATGTTTTAACTTTATAAAAAGAACTTAATTTATATAAATCATTACTACGCTTGTTGTTTCTATTTTTATTCAGGTTTAAAGCATTATATCTCATGTCGAGATTCTCAGTCTGAATATTAGAGTTTTCAACAATATACTTCGGTCTATGTTTAACTTCATAATAAATACGACCAATATATTCTCCTACTACGCCAATAGACATTAATTGAATACCACCCAACAATAATATAGCAGCAATCGTAGTAAAATAACCAGGTATATTTATACCATTAATCAAAATATTTATTAATAAATAAATTATATATAAAATACTGATAGAAAACGTGAACATACCTAAGTATATCATCATGCGTAAAGGCTTATTGTTAAAAGAGATGAGTCCATCAATACCATAGTTGAGTAACTTTCTAAAAGTCCACTTAGATTCTCCATCTTCACGCGTCACATTTTCATATTGAAATACTTTTGTTTCATAACCTATCCATTCAAATAGACCCTTAGAGAAACGATTATATTCATCAAGTGTTGTTAAAGCTTGAACTGCACGTCGACTGAGTAATCTAAAATCACCAACGCCGTCTTCAAATTGGATATCCTCTACAAATGCATTAATTAATTTATAATAACAACGAGACAAAGTTTTACGTACAAAATTCTCTCCCTGACGATTTCTCTTAGCAACCACTTGATCATAACCTTCAATGTAACCCTCTATCATTTGTGGAATATATTCAGGCGGATGTTGTAAATCTCCATCAATCATAATCACCGCGTCGTGCATTGTGCTATGCTGATAGCCAGCAATCATTGCAGCTTCTTTGCCAAAGTTTCGACTGAATGAAAGATATTTAACATGGTTATCATACGCAACAATATTCTTGATATGATGTATTGTCGTATCTGTACTACCATCGTTAATAAAGAGTAAATCGTATTCATAATTTTTGATTAAACTATCTTTCTTCATTATTTCAGTTAATTTGTCATAAGTTTTCAAAACGACTTCGCCTTCATTATAGCAAGGGACGATGACTCTGATTTTCATTAAATGACATCCTTTTCTCTGAACTATTTGCTATCATTTTATCAATTTCCTTGTCATACATTCTAGTTAAATACTGTGTATTTACATAATCTTAAATTAAGCTTAATAGTTTTAAATATTTTCTTTTATGAGCATCACATTAACTTTTAGTAAAAAGAATTTAATTATTTTTTTAAAGTTAACTCTAACTGATTAATTATATTTATTTCAAATCTCCAATACTGACATCATCAGGATCTTTTCCTTGTCTAGCATTTTTATTTAAACTATCTATTTCTGCAACATCTGTTAACTCAAGATTAAAATCAAAAATATCAAAATTTTCTTTAATACGTTTAGGTGTTTGTGATTTAGGAATGATAATACGATTATGTGCAAGATGCCAACGTAAGACAATTTGTGCAGGTGTTTTATCATAACGATGAGCAATATCTGTAATTACAGGGTCATCAAGCAACCCTTTATTGCGCATTAAAGGCATCCAAGCTGTTACTTTAATATCATGTTCATCACAAAAGTCTTGTACATCTTGTTGGTTAAAGTACGGATGTAACTCAATTTGATTCACCTGTGGTGTAATTTTAGTTTCTTTCATTAACTTTTCTAAATGATGTATCTTAAAGTTACATACACCAATGGCTTTTATTTTACCTTCTTCATATAAATGTTCTAAGGCTTTATATGATTCAATATACAATTGATCATTTTCACAAGGCCAATGAATTAAAAATAAATCTAAATAGTCTAACCCTAAATTGTCCAATGATTTATTAAAGTACTCTATTGTTTGGTCATAACCTTGATAATCATTCCAAAGTTTAGATGTTATGAATAACTCGTCCCTCTCAACATTTGAATGTTTTAATGCACTACCTAAGGCTTTTTCATTTCCATAAAAGTATGCCGTATCAAATGCGCGATATCCTGCATCTAAAGCTGTACGGACAACCTCTTCCATCTGCTCATCCGCTATCTTATAAACTCCTAATCCAACTGCAGGCATTGGATAACCGTTATTTAAAATTTGAACATCATTTGTCATAGTACATTAACTCTCCTTATTTACATAGAAATTATTCACTTATTAACATTTTAATACCTTTTTTATTTACTGATGAAACAAATTTGAGCTATTCATTGTGTTATTTTAATATAAAGCAATTTATTATTCTTAAATGATGAGTATCCCCGTTACCTTCTACATTTTAACTATCCTTATATAAAACAAAAAGTGGGATAGAACTCACTTGGTGTTCTATCCCACAACTTATCTTTTGAAATATTAATCACGTTCGTCATCTTCTTGTTCTTCATTAACAGAAGGACGTCCACTATTAAATTCATAATTTAAGTTGACCCAAATAATTTGATGATTGTCGATTTCTGTAATCGTCCAACGATCATATTCAGTATCAACGAAGTCATCTTTTTGCAAATTAGTATTTTGTGATTGTAACCAACCACCAATAGTATCAATATCTTCAGAATCTTCAAACTCTATGCCAAATTTTTCATTTAAATCATCAAGTAAAACACGACCATTAATTTGATAAGTATGATCATCAAGTTTAACTATATCGTTAACTTCGTCATCATCAAATTCGTCTCTGATTTCACCAACAATTTCTTCTAAAATATCTTCCATTGTTAAAATACCAGCTGTCCCACCATACTCATCTATAATCAAACTAATATGTACATGCTCTCTTTGCATTCTTACAAGAGCATCACTTATTCTAGTTGTTTCTGAAATCATGGGTAATTCATGAATATAATTAGCGATTTTAATCGGTTTACCTGACGCATATTCTGTTAAAAATTCTTTGACATTTATAAAACCTTTTACATGGTCTTTATCACCATCTTCAGTGATTGGATATCTTGTAAACTGATGTTCTTTGATGGTATCTAATAATTCATCTACATTAAATGGTTCGTTGAGCGTAACCATTTGTGTACGTGGCACCATAATATCTTTTGCATGACGTTCATCAAATGAAAAAATATTTTGCATATACGCAAGCTCGGTTTGGTTAATCTCTCCACCGTTATAACTATTGTTTATAATAATTTTTATTTCTTCTTCTGACATTGCATCAGTTTGAGCATCTGGATCAAATCCAAACATTCTGACAATCACACGAGAAGAACCATTCATTAACCATATAAGTGGTTTCATAAAATTACCAAAATAAAATAATGGTCTTGAATATAAAAGTGCAAGTTGTTCTGTATGTTGAATAGCAAATGATTTAGGTGCCAATTCGCCTAATACAACATGTAAATATGTCACAACAATGAATGAAACAACAAATGAAATCGTCGTTGTTAAAGGACTAGGTAAATGTAATAACTCGAATAGTGGGTGCATCATCTTTTCAAATGTCGGTTCACCTAACCAACCTAAGCCTAAAGATGTTACTGTAATACCTAATTGACAGGCAGATAAGTAATAATCAAGATTGTCTATCATTTTTTTGACAATTTTTGCGCTCTTATTACCCTCATCTACTAATTGTTCAATACGCGTTGATCTCACTTTTACTAGTGCAAATTCTGACCCAACGAATACTGTTGTTAATGCAATCAAAAGAAAAAATATAGCTAAACTAATTATGGTCGAAGTTTCCAATTAATTCCCTATTTCTAGGGATTCACCTCCATATATGTTGTGTCACGCTTAGGTAACACGTATTTAAATCATCATGACTCAATAAGTGACAACTACATGCTAAGACCTTCCCATCGTGACACTCCCCGTAAAAAATGTGATTGGCTTCATTCTATCATAAATCTTTTGTTATATGTTGAACATATGCCAATACTATATTGTAGACAAAATAATTTTTTTATTCAACCAATGACAAATCATTTGAAAGCATGATATTTTCCATTTTTAATCGTCGTTTCAACATTACATGCATCATCTATGATAACAATATCTGCATCTTTCCCGATTTTAATACTACCTTTTATGTCGTCTATACCTAATGTTATCGCTTGATTTAAACTTGTTACTCTCCATAAATGCTCAATCGTGTCACCTGTAAATTGTATTAAATTTTTAAGTCCTTCGTTCATTTTGAGTATACTTCCAGCTAAAGCCCCAGAAGACAGGCGTGCTTCACTTCCCTTTACAATCACATCCTGACCACCTAAATCATAATGTCCTTCTGGCATTCCTTTAGCTCTCATCGCATCTGTAATTAAATAACAGCTTTGATTCCCCTTAAGTCTATATGCAAGTGCGATGGATGCAGGATGTGAATGAACACCATCCACAATCATTTCAGTATGCAACCCTTGATTTAACCAGGCTGCACCAAATACACCCGGTTCTCTATGTTGAAAGCCGGTCGCTGCATTATACAAATGAGTGATGTGTTTGGCACCATGACTCACAGCTGTATTCGCTTGATCAAACGTTGCCACCGTATGTCCGATTGAAAAAATGATATCATTTTTCATTGTCTTTAACGTTTCTGTTGCTCCATCAACTTCAGGAGCGTACGTAATAATCTTAATTAGTCCATTCGCTACTTCCTGAAACGACTTTATTTTATCAACCGTAGGACGTTGTACGAATTGAGGATGTTGTGCGCCTACTTTATGTTCTGAAATAAATGGACCTTCAAGATGTACTCCCACAATTTCGGCAGCATTTGTAACATCTTGTTGTTGAGTATATTTAGCAATAGTTTGAAGTGCTCGCTCAATATTGACTGTTGACTGTGTCATTGTTGTTGCTAAAAAAGATGTTGTCCCCTCAGAAAGGAGTGATTCTGCTAAATGTTGTAAGCCTTGTTCAGATGCATCCATGGCATCTTCACCATAGCCCCCATGGATGTGAATATCTATAAATCCTGGCAGTATATGTCGTTTTTTTACATCAATAATGTCAATTGTATTATGCGACGATGACGGATGAAAAGGACACTTACCAACGTCTAAAATTTTTCCATCTTTAATATGAACATATCCATTGTTAATCATTTCATTTTCTGTATATACGATGCCATTTGTTAAAACATATTCTGACATGATTGAACCCTTCTTTTCTTTGAATTATTAGTAGTTGACTGAACTATTTTATTATATCTTTCTTGGTAATGAATATCACTTTTTCAATATTTTACTGGTTAACAGATGAATTTTACTAATTTACTCTATATTCTTAATTTAATAACTGTATTTTTAATTTAAGATATTATTTTCATACAAAATAACTATTTAATGTAAATTTATTAAAACTTCTTAGTCTTTATTACAACGATAACATTCAATCTAACCAATGCAACATAAGTTTCGATTCAAAAAAACGGCAATTCCCATTTATTTTCAAAATGGAAATCACCGTTTAATTCAATTAATTTTCTATATATTTAAAGCATTGTTATTACTAATTTTAAAATTACTATTCATCCATAGCTTGAGATGCTTGAATTTCATTTTCTGTTACTTTTGGTTTCAAGAAACCATAAATTAAAGCTGAAACTAACGTACCCACAACTAAAGCAATAAGAGTTTGAAGTATATGGTTAAAATCAGTACCAATAATGACGAAAATTCCACCATGAGGTGCTTTGATACTTGATCCTAAACCTAAAGCAATTGCTCCAGCCACACCTGAGCCAACCATCATTGAAGGAATCACACGTAATGGATCGGCAGCTGCGAATGGGATGGCACCTTCAGTAATAAATGATAATCCCATGACATAGTTTGGTACAATTGAGCCTCTTTGCTCTTTAGTGAATTTTCTTCTAAAGATTAACATTGCTGTAGCGATAGCTAATGGAGGAATCATACCACCAATCATCGCTGCAGTAATAGGAGCTGCATTTCCTTCCGTTAATGCAGCAGTAGCAAATACATAAGCTGCTTTATTAAATGGACCGCCCATGTCAATTGCCATCATAGCTCCAATCACAAGACCAAGTAACATAATATTAGAGCCTGACAGGCTATTTAAACCATTTAGTAGCAAATGATTTAACCAAGCTGCTGGCGGATTAAAGACATACACCATTAACAATCCAGTAATTGAAACTGAAAGTAATGGATAGATTAAAGTAGGTTTCAAGCCTTCAATTGCTTGTGGCAATTTACGTGTAATATATTTAATTCCTTGAGTTAAATAACCTGCTAAGAAACCAGCAATAATTCCACCAATAAAGCCAGAACCTCCAGAAATAGCTAACATACCACCAACTAAACCAGCTGCAAAACCTGGTTTATCTGCAATACTACGTGCAATGAAACCAGCTAAAATTGGAATAATTAAAGCAAAGGCACTATTTTTACCAATATTCCATAATTGTTCAGCAAATGCATTATATTCTGAACTATCAGGCTTAAATGAGTTTGCGCCGAATAAGAATACAATTGCCATTAAGATACCACCCGAAATAACAAGTGGTAACATATTAGAAACACCATTCATTAAGTGTTTATAGAATGCTTTTCCTGGACTTAACTTTTCTTCATTATCGTCATGTTTTTTAGATCCACCTTGCGCTACAAATGGTTTACGATTTGTATCTAAAGCTGTATTAATTAGTTCCTCGGGACGCTTAATACCATCAGCAACAGGAACCTCAACCACATTTTTCCCATCAAAACGATCAGTTTCTACATGGACATCTGCTGCAACAATTATTCCAGTTGCACGTTCTATATCTTGTTCAGTTAAATGGTTTTTAATACCACTAGAACCATTTGTTTCAACTTTAATTTTGATGTTCATCTTCTCAGCTTGCTTTTTCAAAGCATCACGTGCCATATATGTGTGGGCAATCCCAGTTGGGCATGCTGTAACAGCTAAAACATATGGCTCATTATTATCTTGATTTGAGTTGTCAGTTGAAACAGTTGCATTTTCGTTCGCTTCTTCTTCTTCTTTTGTTGCCTCATCATCCGCTTCATCGATAATGTTTAACACTTCTTCAGGAGATTCAGCATGAATTAATTTTTCACGTATTTTCTCATCCATTAATATTCCAGAAAGTTTCGCAAGCGCATCTAAATGCGTTTGTGCTCCACCTTCAGGCGCTGCAATCATAAAGAATAAGTGTGCAGGTTGCATGTCTAAACTTTGATAATCCACACCTTCTTTAGATTTACCGAATGCAATTGCAGGTGTTTTAACTGCTGCAACTTTAGCATGTGGTATAGCAATACCTTCACCAATTCCTGTTGTGCTCTGAGATTCACGATTATGAATTGCCTCTTTAAACGATACAGGGTCACTTAACTTACCTGCTTTATCCAATTGATTAACAAGCTCAGTAATCACCCCACTTTTATCAGAAGCATCTAAATCCATCGCTATTGTTTCTTTAGTTAACAGTTCAGTAATTCTCATCTTTTTCACTCCCCATCAAGTACAGAAATTGTCACTTGAGATTTAATATTTTCTATAGCATCTCTTGTCGCTAAATCTTCTGAAAAAGCAGTCGCTGTTCCTGAAGCTACGGCCTGTTGAAAAGCTTCATCTACATTAAGACCCATGGACAACCCTGCTACCATACCTGCCACTGTACTATCACCAGATCCTACTGTATTAACTACATGTCCTTGTGGATTCACAGCTTTAATGCTTTGATGTTGATCAACATATATTGCACCATCGCCACCAAGTGAAATGATGACTGATTGTGCCCCTTTTTTCAAAATTTCTTTACCATATTTTATAACATCTTCATCACTCTTGACTGTAGTGTTAAACATTACTTCTAATTCATCTTTGTTTGGTTTAATAAATAATGGTCGATATGGTAATACTGTTTCAACAAGATCTTTTTCTGCATCAACAACTAGTTGCGCACCAGTTTTTTCAGTGATTTGTGCTATTTGTGCATAAGCATCACTTGGAATACTGTTCGGTACACTTCCAGCTACAATAACAATATCGTCGTTTGTAGTACGACGTATTTGAGATAAAAGTTGTTCAAATTGCGCGTGCGTCACTTTAGGTCCGGGTGCATTGATTTCTGTTTCTTGACCTGATTTTAGTTTTACATTAATACGCGTATCCTCATCTACTTGAACAAAATCTGATTGGATATTACTGTCCTCAAGTGTTTGAGCAATAAAATCTCCAGGGAAACCTCCTGAAAATCCTAAGGCTGTAGAATCAACATCTAAAGTTTTAAGTACTCTTGATACATTGATTCCCTTACCTCCTGCAAATTTATACGTTGCTTTTGCCCGGTTTAATCCTGATATTTCAAATCCATCAGTAAAAATGATGTAATCGATTGAAGGATTGAAGGTAACTGTATATATCATGATCTCCCTCCTATAAAATTAAATTCATTCATGTAAGCTTCAGTCATCTTGCTTTGCATTGCCTTTTGCGAAGTTATGATGTTAAGTCCATCTAAAATTGGAACTCTTGCAAAATAAATTTGATTAAACTTTGATTGATCGACAAGCACATATTTGTGATTTGATAGTTTCATAGCTGTTTCTTTAATCAAAGCTTCTTGTTCATCAGGGGTTGTTAATCCATATTTCACATCAATACCGTTCATTCCTATAAAAGCACGATCAAAACAATAACGTCTTAATGTTTCTAACGCGTTAGCACCAACTGTAGCCATTGTCGTAGGTTTAACTTGGCCACCAACCATTAAAGTTTTAATACCGTGCTTTAATAGTTCTTCAACATGTGTCATTCCGTTTGTTACAACAGTAATATCTTTTGCCTCAATATATTGAATTAACTCAAAAGTTGAGGAACCCGCATCTAGAAATATACATTCATGATCTTGGATATCACATGCAGCACGTTTAGCGATTTCTTGTTTTTCACGTAAATTCTGAGTTCTTTTTTCAGATAACTTAGGTTCCTTAACTCGATTTTGATGAATTGTAGCACCACCATGTACTCGTTGTAATTTACCCATATTCTGCAACTTAGATAAATCTCTTCGTATAGTTGATGCACTACACCCTGTTCTATTAACTAAATCTTGAAGTGTTAAAAAGTCCTTTTTAGTTAATTCTTGTAAAATTAAATTCTGTCGTTTTTCTGATATCACTGCTATACCTCCCCTAACTCACTTATATTGTAATGGCTACGCTTACATATTTCAATCAAAATCTTCCATTTTCAATCAAAAACAATCATTTTATGACAAAAATAAAAACACCTTTCAGATTAGGTGTTTGAAATGGATTGTATCATCACACTTTAAGACGTACATTTTAATTTTCAGAAATCATTTTCTAAGTATTAAATAATGTTGAAACATTAAATGTCTATATACGTTTAATTCTGTGTAATAGATTCTACCTGAGCCTTTGTCATGTCAATTAAATCATTCACATGAATGATAATTTGCATTCCTCTTTGACCTCCGCTAATATAAACTTTTTCTAAATTTTTAGCGGAAGCATCAATCGTCGTTTTAAAGGAATGTTTCATACCGATAGGTGAACATCCTCCTCTAACATACCCTGTTACTTGTTTTAATTGATCGAGAGGCATTAAATTCAATTTCTTTTCATTAACAACATGAGCCGCCTTCTTCATATCTAAGGTTTCATTAACTGGAATGACAAAAACATAGTGTTCATGATTAGAATTCTCTAGTACAAGTGTTTTAAAGACTTCTTCTATTTTAGCACCTACGAGTTGTGCAATCTCTTCTCCATGTTGATGCTTGTCAGTAACTTCGTAAGTATTCATTTGATAATTTATTTTAGCTCTATCTAAAATCCGCATTGCATTTGTTTTTTTAGTTTTAGACATATTCTCACCCTTTATAACAATCATTCACATCTCATTTTAACATGAAAACTTTATTTCATTTACACTAACACTATTAAAAAACACCCTTTCTTATATGGAAGAAAGCGTGTTAATTAATGATTATTGATGTTTGATGCATGTACAGTCCCACTTTTATTGACTTTAACCTTAGTTTGATGAAGTTTATTTTCACTAGAAAATACATATACTGAATGAAGCGACTCGTTGAAAGTACGCTCTATATTATATTTTTTGCTTAAATGATTCTCAGCGTAATTCAAAGCAATTACTTTACATTCCTGTGGGTTGAAATCATAAGATGCTTGCGTTCTTACACTTTGTTGATTTGTTTTATTAACATTCTTTTGGTGATCAGAGTTTTTTTCTGAAGCTTCAGCAACATGATTCATATTTAAGTTAGGGAATATATCGTTATGAGATACTGTTTTTACTTTAGTAAAAGTACAAATTGTTTTATGGACTTTCGCTAATGCATTTTGGTTTGTAGCTAAAAATAATAAAAGTACTAAACAAATTGATAAAATAACTGCAACAGAACTTAAAAATAAGTTTTTCAATTTCATCTCCTTACCCACATTTCTCTTAAGATTTATTCTATCTTAACACAACAACTTTTAATAAAAGATATGTAGATTACAATTTAAATAGATTGTAATATTTGTAACACTAACATTAATATAGTTGTTATTTTTGTTACATAAACCACTAATAACTCATAATCTTTTAAAACTTATATTTGAGATAACATCAACTTTACATTACAAGTTATAAAACAAAAGAAGTGGGACACAGAATTCGTCTTGAACACTGTGTCCCACCTCGTCCCCAAAACTTGCTCTGTCCGTAGAATTTCTCGGCGAAATTCTCTTTGTTGGGGCCCCGTATTAATTTGCTTCTTTACGGCGTGACTTAAGTCCTTTTTCAATAAAAATAATGATAATTCCACTTAATGAAACCGCAATAGCCATATATAAAGGAAACTCTAAATTAACATCGAATAATGCACCAGCTACAAGAGGACCTATAAAGTTACCCATACTGGTAAAAGTTGAATTCAATCCACCTGCAAAACCTTGCCGTTTGCCTGCTATATTCGAGAAGTAATTGGTTAAAGCTGGTCTAATCATATCAAAACCTATAAAAACAACAAAACTAATAATCATAATCGTCCAATAACCGTTTGCAAGCACTAACATAACGAGAACAATGGCTGAATATAGTAATGACCATGCAATAAAATTAAGTTCACTCATATATTTCATAAATTTATCAAAGAAGAATACTTGGAATAATGCGCCAAACACGCCTCCACCGATAATAGCTATTTTCATAACAGACTCCACCATTTTTACTTTTTAAGCATATTTTAACAAAATAAGATAAATTCATGGGTAAATTGGAATGTTTTAATTACTAATTCCAATATTTATTTTCTTTATTCCATTTTTCATCAGCTAAATCCTTTAAAAAAATCCCTTTTTCGAAGATCGAAAAAGGG
>Ga0068631_100835_pt1 | contig 11907 bp, 8 predicted proteins | sample InSIn5gowninarea_2_FD_77434 | JGI IMG/M metagenome (GOLD analysis project Ga0068631, IMG submission 77434) | Clean room microbial communities from NASA Spacecraft Assembly Facility at Jet Propulsion Laboratory, Pasadena, California, USA -... ...
AGAATCTACTTACTTAGTGTGAGGCTAATTAGCAGATTGCTTATAAAGAGCGTTAGGGAGGAGAGCGATTAGGTGTTAGCCGCCAGGCTCTGGCGCGCTGTAGTAGGTGTAGAGGGACTAGCTATAACTCGCGTATATGTAAGAAAGATACTCTAGATACTAATTAGTCTACTCTATTACTTTCTATATATAATACTATTGCGTTGTTGAGATATACGTTGATAGAGGTGCGCAAACTTGGTGGGGTGTGTTACACGGGGTTCGGCTATACTTCTCTGGTCTCGGTCCGGGTTAGGGCGAGCAGACTAAAGCGGTAGTCCGTGAGATTGTTCGCGAATGTCTTGGTGGAAAAGAGTTATAGGATTTAACCAAAAGAGTAAACAATCAATTCTATACTAAGATAGAATAACTAGTATTAATCTATATAAGAGATAAACTATTAAAGAGTTGACCACAACGAGTGTGATAATAAGATCCACCACATTCTTACACCTATTGATCCGGTCACTACTATCCTGTCCATCCCATCTCGGCGGGATGGTTGTGATGGCACTGCCATCCCTATCTGCGTGGCCATCCCGGATGGTTGGCCTTGGCGGGATTGCACATCACGTGACCTCGAGCCCCGCGATGATCATTACCTTCTGACGTGGACGTCCATAGGCTCTCTGCTTCCCGTCCTTTGCCAAGGAGAGGATCCTTCTTTGTTACTCGTAACAGGGTGGCCAACTCGCTTACCTGGTCAACTCGCTTATCCAGACCGTTTTACATTATCGTTAATCAAGTATATTCAATCTCCAATATAGATTATTACTAGTGTTTCTCTCTCAAAAGGGTGTCTTATCTATTCTTTTAGTATACCCTTATAACTCTCTTCTATATAAACCTCGATTTAATTCGTTAAATAGCTTACCTCGAATATTTACCTACTCTAACTATGATAGACGTTTATGCTATATAGACAAACTTTATTTAATACTAGACTATTAAATAGGTCACTATCTGTTTTCTTATAGTTTCGTTACTCTATAAGTTCTTACATTTGAAATGTTATTGCAAGTACTTTACTTATAGCTATTTCCAGTAACTGTTAGGAGCTCAGCCCTGTGCCACTGCGCTACTACAACCAAAAAGGTACGAATAATCAGCGTTCTGCTGATTCTCTGCACAGGATAGTATATATCGTCAGCCGCGCCTGACAGTAACTTAAGTTATTGTTGATCAGCTCTATTATACAGAATTAGATATTACTTCTCTACCTAACATCAAGGCTAAGGTAAGTAGACTTATATAATAAGCTATATAATCATTACGGAAATATATCAATAGAGTCCTAAAGACTAACTAAGTAAAAAAAATCAAATTCTTTACTTGAGATAGAAGAACTAGTATTAATCCAAAGAATAGATAAACTGTTCTAAGTTGAATAGAGGAAGAGTAAGTAATAAAATCTATCTGTTTTTGTATCTTTACTACTATGGTCCTGCTCTTCTCTACTACTTATTGAAATAAAAATAGTTCAAAAGAACTATAGCTTTCTACTCTTCGCTCGCCTCTTAGAGACTATAATTTAGTAAGATAGTAAGTTCTATAATATATGCGCCTTACACTAATGATTACCCAAGTATTCTTGAATACTTTTATTTCTCTTAGGTTGACTCTATAACATTTCTTAAAAACCTATTACAAGGAATTTATTTTATGTAACGTGGTTCACAAGCGAGTCGGCCACCCAAGCGAGTCGGCCACTTTACACCAGCGCGTCGACGTCGACACGTAATAACAGTCTTTTATCACAGTCAATTAACTATTGCAATATACTAGATTAATTATTAGAATTACCACTATTACTTGCACTATCTATCTCAACTGCGCAGGTATAAGCGTTATGTCCAGTCTGCTTGCAACGCCCGCACCGCCTCTCTCCTCGCACCCTCTTCGACGCACTCTCACCATCACTACAACTGCTACCCGCCTGTTTAGCTAATACTTCTTGTACCTCGCCTATAGTAAGAGTCTCTTCTGTCTATACGTATCGCCGCTTGCGACTCTTACGCTTATTTAATTCGTCTAGAGCTGCTTAAAGAGTACTTATTTCTTCTATTATAAGCGTTATTTTATGTGCTATTTACTAAGCCCCTTACTTAACTGCGCAATCTGCTTAGTAAGTGAATTAGTAGAAAACCTACAGCGCTTTCTCACGCTCTGTTGAATAAGACTAATTTAAGCCTCAACCTCGCGCGCGTTGCTTGGTGTCTGCGCCTCCCAGGCGGCTGCCCATTGCGGTGATTAATGTGGTGTCTGCACCACCACATTAAGCTTTGATAGCACGGCCTGTGGGTCGTGTGGGACTATACTAGCGCCTCTAAAGCTAGCTTAGATATTCTCCTTTATAATAGACTGCTTAAAAGCACCCTTAAAGGCTAGTAGAAAGGTCTTCTTGCTAATATAGTAAGTGCGGTTGCGTGCTAAGCCTAAAATAGCGTTGCTATACTTGCGCTTTAATAGCGAGAAGTAAGCGATACTAAGAGGCTATAATAGGTGAGATAAGTGCGTAGGTATGTAGAGAAGAATAATATTTTTCTCTTTACAAAGATCTTAAAAATTAATAAAGTAGTAGCTCTAATAGCTATTAATAATAAGTAGTTAATACTTACCTATAGTATACCTTTTTATATAAGTATTAAAGTACTTTAGCTACGTAAAAGTACGCTAATTATCTATCTAGCTATTAAGGCTAACTTTAAAGACCTAATTAGTAGGTAGGTTCTAAAACTAGACGTTAATAAGCACTTTGCCTATAAAGATAATAAAGGGTAGTAGCTAGCGACCTAATGCGCCCACGCCTTAGATTATAGTAACCTACTTCTAGTTACTTAGCTGTATCTACTTCTTTTTGCTAGATTCTTTAGACGCTATAATAACTAAATATAATAAAATCTTACTTATTATAAAGCTAGTTTTATTAAAGTTATAGATATTATTATCTATAATACCTTACTTCTACTTTGTCGCCTAGACTAAGTCAAACTAGCGCTAGATAGCCGCTAGGTCCTCGTAGATAGCTTGCTAGTAGTTATAGGGACGGCTCTAGCGCGTATAGAGCTTAGGAGTCCTCTTAATAAAGTTGTTAATTTAGTTCTTACTATTAGGGTTACTCCTATATTTATCTAGTAGTTTATTAGCTATTACTTAAACTTTAGGCTTTATAAGCGCAAATCCTTGCGTAGACTCCTTAAGAATACGCCTAACTACAGCCTCCTCTTCTAGTTTATTTAGGCGCTTCGAATTCGATTTACAGTCGCGTTAAGAGCGCTTTCTAGCGCGTTAGTTAGATAGGGTTCTTTAAGGCATATTATACATAGAAGTAGTACGTCTTTAGCTTCAAACACGTTGCAATTAGATATTTAAAAGAGTAAGCTAAAGATCCAATTTAGGATAGGCTAATAAATGTTGACGTTGTTGAGACATGACGTGTTGCAGTCTCAACGTCGACGCGCTGGTGGGGCGTGAGCGACTCGCTTGGGTGAGCGACTCGCTTGGGTGAGCGACTCGCTTGGGTGAGCGACTCGCTTGGGTGAGCGACTCGCTTGGGTGAGCGACTCGCTTGTGAACTACGTTTTATTCTAAGTAAAGTCTTAGAGGTCCCTTAGCCTATTAAGTCTCTTATACGTACCTAGGTGTAACTCTATATTAGAGTATCATAAAAATAGACCAATAATCAATCATCTTATTTGGTCGACATATAGTAAGAAAGTATAGATATAGTTAATTTTCATAGAAATATATAATAATATTCATCTTTTCTTATATCTTTATCAGTTATAGTCCTACTGTGTTACATATTCTATCCAAGTAAGATAGTTAGAATAGCACTACTATCTTTTTATACGCTACTATCTTAAATAGCTAGCCTTAGTAGAATAGGATATTGTATAACCTTTTACCCGCCATAGTTATCCTATCTGTTAGGATTCTTAGTAGTTTCCTAACTATTTATTGTTATACCTAAGGAGAGGATCCTTACTGTTGTTACTTGTAACACTTTTATCTTTTGTGTTATATCTAGCTTACGCTTGCTTCATAGTCTACTCTGCTGTCTAATTATCATCTCGAGAAGAAAGAGTAAGCTAGATATTTACCTTACAAGAAGTTAATCAAGAAGCGTAGCGTAGAGGAACTATGCGCAAAGGTGAGGTAGGTAATTAAAGCTAGTGGGGTGACTGACTCGCTTGTATGACCGACTCGCTTGTATGACCGACTCGCTTGTAAAACACGTTAGTCTTAAGTCTTACTTTAACAAAAAGCAAGTGAAGTTGCAGTTACTGCATCATCTCTAGTATGTTGCGGCTTGTTACGAGCCACGCATCCCGAAGCAGCCGCCTAAAGCCGACGTCAGTGACGATGTGCAGCACCTCTGACAGGCTAAACGTTCACTTGTCCATCGCTCTGATTTATAGATACATTGCTGATATACAGTTATTATCGACTTTGCCCAACAACATCTCTCCCACCGCGTAGATAGCGTTTGATACTTCAAACAGCTGCTTGCCTTTGATCTTCGCTGCAAAGGCGTGCCGATCTGACGTGCGTAATAATTGAGATCGTGCGTTATCATATTTCATTTATTCTTGCTCTATAATATTAAGTATCATTATAGTCTACCAAAGAGGCGATATTAGTGTTCATTATATGTATAGGAAAGGTGAAACATCGTTGCGCCTTTTGAAGCCAAGATGATACTTTCCACGAAGTATATATCGATTGAGAGAGTCCCCTAGGAAAACTTGAAAAATCAGGCACATGTAGCGTAGTGAAGCTACTATCGCCCACCTGAGCTTGTACCAGTGGTAGGTTACCTTAGCGAACCAGAGCAGTACAGTAAAAACGTATGTACATCGTATGATCCGCTTTAAACGATCATTTGAAGCTCTAACTCCAAGGGCGATGTACCAGTGCGCTATAATGGTGATTTGTAGAGGCAATTCAAGCTTGAAACTGAAATCCACACTGGATCGTTCAAGGCCTAATAGTATACACCAGAACAGGCCGTCTAGAGCAGGTCCGACGAGAAGAACAGTCCAATGGGCGGTCATCATAGCATCTATAAGACGCAGAAGTTGCCATTTCCAAGGTCCAAAGGGCCGGATGAGTAGTCCTCGATCGTTGAGTGGCTCGAGAAATAGTCGTTTCGCTGCCTGCCGCAAAATGATGCTTTGGTAGAGGCACACTAACAATGGTAAAATGAACGTTACAGCAAAAACTACATACAACGGTTCAAGTCGGAGGTGATCTTTATCAAGGTAGGGTGCTAAGAACACCGTCATTGCAATGTGTACTGTGAAGGCGGCATTTGGAGTGAACCAGTATCTTTGAAAGATCTGCGAGGGCGGTTCTGAGGAAGTGAGCAATGGCCCCAAGTCATCAGGATCTGCTTTGTATATCAGCTTGGCTACTTTGGTGTGCGAACAGAAGCTGGCGAACGAAGATGTCTGACTTACCATATAGTATGTCAACGAAGTCTTTGATGCCTAGGCTATTATGGCATGTACATTGGCAGTCAAACTTTGGAAATCTCCTGAATTTCTGTGTCTCCTCTGTGCATTGACCAAGCTTAATCGGACTGCTATAGCGTGTAACAATTCGTCCATCAGACCGGCTCAGGATTACAAGATGGCATCCTGGAGCATAATCGATACGGCCATGACACATATCCCGCATCAATCCAGGGTCATACATAAAACAGTGCCCAAGTACCGTCTCTTGTAATCGATCTTCCGTGTTGAGTAGCGAGTCATCAACCAATCTTTTGATAGTGATGAATGTGCGACTTGCGCGTGTCGCAACATGACCACTGATTGTATCACACCGAGAGTCCAATACAAACGTGGATATCGGAATAAAACGACTCGTAACCGTATACATGAAGGGAATTGCCTCGAAGTCATTGTGATAGAGTCGGAGAGAATGTTCGAGAACCTGTAAGTAATACTTCGTTGCAAGGGGCCGAGAACATTTGTCACCTCTTATCGACGCAGGCACCCAGCCATTCTTGAAAGATTGCGTCAGAGGCACTGACATCTCTAGTAATCCGATTCGTTCTTGTGATGTGCTTTCTTGAGTCGTAACATGCTGCTGCATTTGCGACCTAGCTCGCGACTCGGAAAGGTGCATACTCAATCTTCCTTGTAAGCGCGGGCCTGTGTTGAAAAGCAGTTCTACAGGCAACACCTTCTGCTGTCGGATGATCAGGGCTATTCGTTCCTGTTCTGTCTTCCTTTTCAGCACCTCGTATGCGCTCACACTAAGCAGGTTGGCAAATATTGCTGGTGTGTCAGCGGGTAGGCTAGAAACACGGTCAAGTAGCTCATTCCAAACTCTAGCGAATCTATCGCGCACCAGGACATTACGGTTCCTTGATGGTCCTGGCTCCAAGGGGTCCCAGATGCTGGGATATTGAACTGGGGATGATTTCCAGATCTCACGTTGGACTAACGAGTTGAATTGCTGTGCTGGATACTCGGGGTCCACAAGGCCGGTGGGTAGACCACGGACGCCACGAGCAGGTGGTGGGAGTTGCGGGACGTCGAGTTGTGCAGATTCATGAGAATAAATGCCATCAGAAAAAGCGTACACGGTTGAAGGAGGCAAGCAGCCTTCCTGCAGAGTCCAGGATCGGGTTGTCCATCCACAATATTGTATGTAAGCGAGCTTAGTCGTGTGATTGGATGCCATAGGGATCGCCCTTAGCTCTGCGTCAAGGACAAGCGTATGGCTACTGGATGAGTAGACAATATTCATTTTGTCAATAGCTTTTTCTTTGACGTCTTGGAGGACTTCTTCAGGAATAGGAATTGCTGGAGGCGCCGTTTGCACCGGGATACACAATGTGTCCATCCAAAAGAGGGTATTGGTTGTAGTAACCGTGAACATCGCTAGAGATGGACTATTTATGGCGATCTGGGCAAAATATTTCTGGAGCATTCGAAGTTGGCATGTCGGTAGACCGTTACCTAAAGCATTTCCCAGACCATCAGCCCACACGTGAGATATGGCAACATATCTCGAATGCCTGAAAAGGTGTTAAATTCTGTTCTTTTGCAATCATCCTATACTTAGAAGCCATGAATAAAAGGAAAGGTGTACCTACTGCTGCCAAGTGTGAAGTTTGAGTGTAAGGCTCCCATACACATCTTCCTCAATAGAGACCAGTGGAATGTGGCCATTTTGAATGACTTTCGCCACATCCACGGACGATATACTGAGAGTTGGACATGCACATGTATCCCTCGCATGACGAGCACTAGTACGGCCAGGCTGGGAGTTCCAGCCTCTACACGAATTCTTGGAGCAGCTCTCGTGCACAAGTTTTGCGCTTCCTGGCCGTGGGAGTGTGGCGAAGTAATAAGCTGTCTGATAGCTAAAAGTGGAAAGTACTCTATGTATCTGATGCACACACCATCCATTTTCTCTCATTTTGACTTCAATAGCTCGACCAGCAGCCGTAAACTGATCGCCTTGTCTATGGGCGACGTAGAACCAATCGTTTGCTTCCTGACGCCGGCGACTTTTGTCATGTGTCCAATGATAAGACCGAGAGATGGCGCTAATCAGTACCTTGACAGATAAGAGTATCAAGTCAATAGAATCACTGGAGTTTGAGCGCACAGTGAAATGGCCCTCAACCCAATGAGCTGCTTCGTTCGCTTCCGAAAGTATCTTACTATGCCGCTGTAGTACGTCCACCCGCTCTTCTTCTGGTAGTTGCAGCACGCCGAGCTGCATATTGATGAGATTCGATTTGATCAGCTCTGAGCTTACGACTCTGAACCCGCGCTTTCCAAGAGTCGAAAAGTCATGTGTTGTGATAGTGGTGTCGCAAAGAACCGCGAGGAGCCCAAAATAAAGCCATTCCTGGATAAACGTAGCTATGGGCCCTTGCAGATTAGAGTTTTCTAGCCTAGCGGAGTAATAGACGGGGGATCTTTGGTTGTGATACCACAGCCATATGTCGTCGCCTGGTCGTATCACCGCTGAGGTGACAAGGGGCACCTCCACGCCTTCGCCGCCAAAAGGTGCTTCGATAAAGTCCATGTGAAAGGCAAAATGAGATAAGGTCTGAAATCGATTATACGTCTTTGCGAAACGTGCAGTGTTTAGGTCGTGGTAGCAGTTCTCTATAGCGTCTCAAGGCAGCCACGCGTCTGACATGGCTGGGTGCAGTACCTTGCTGCGCCTGCACTGTCCGGTTAAATAGCGCAAGAACGTGCTCCGCAGGGAAAACGAATGAGAAGAGCAGCCAAGACCTGAGCCGCAATTGAACTAGGCTCAGCCCCACCATTAATGCAGCAGATGGGCTGTGTGCCGCGGCCGCTTAGGAACTCCATACAGCCCCTGCTGCAGCGACGAGAAGGATGTATGTGCGCCCGCGAATCGACGTGTCTCGTTACCACTGACACAAGATTGGTCTTTAGAATGCACAATGTATGCCACCTCCAATAGATCGACGAGTCTGGCGCCGAAGTACGAACATCAAAACTTCAGCCAAGCCAAAACAGTGTGTTCTTCCTGCAACTAGGCAGTACACATGTATCCAGACACATTGGGCGATTTATCATGTCACTTCCCGCAGAGCTGCTTGAATCCTTAACCATGCTCGCTTAAGGTCATTTCTCATCTGCGCATTATTTCGAGAATGTCTTCCGTCCGAGCATGATGGACGGGAGTCGGTAGGTACATCCACAGTAGGATAGCTCCATTTACCCCCACTCAATCTCGGCCAATTGCGGGGTAACTGCATCATAAGTGAGAAGTATGGGTTGATCGTGACCACCAACCTTACTCGCAGCGGCTGGGGACTTTCGCCATATAGTCACTGTTTGCGTGTGGATTTTTCAGCATGCCTTAGCAAACAAGTATCACGATCCATCCAACCTCGCTGGCATGATGAGGTGAATCGACACGTCAAACCAACCCCATAGCACCACTTCTTGAACAGCACGGTACACAAATCGCAATTGCGCTAAACACAGCTCTTATAAATACATTCTCTGTGTGCTGCTCCACATTTGCTTCTTTTACATGCTCGCTTGCGAATCCACCCGTGAACGCACAATAATCCAGGAGTGGAATTTCGTGGTCAACGTGGCCAAGTACAATTATACTTCAACATCCTTTTACTATACCATCAAGGGCAACGGGCTCTGTCGAACAACTCGACAGATCCTTTTCATGCCAGAACAGTTGCAATATAATGCAGTGGGCAAATCTGGAAAACAATTTAAGCCAGGCACGAATATAACGCTTTTTTCCTCCGCAGTGGTGCATGTCTATCCTTTGCAAGTTTAGCCACCCAACACGCCACTTCCACCGGCACCGGCTTTACTCTCGGAATTCTTTGCTACAGATAACCACATATATCGCCAGAGCAGACAGTAGCCTCACACTATCTGGCTGGAGGACCAAACAACACACCACCCATGTTCACTGTAGTATCGGTCCAAATCCTCAGCATGATCATACCACGGCTGTCAGACTCGTTCGCCGTCAATGCCGTTGACATCCGTCGAAGCACGTCGGCATACGGTTTGGACAACTTAGTTTGACTCTATCATCTTGCTAGGCTTCTATATTTCCTATGAAATTATATAAATGCAACACCCGATCTATTCAGCAAGCCATCATCTCACAGCATTTTCACTACTATCTTCTTCCATCATATCTTTCAGTCCCAACGAGTTGATCTCGGTACTTCTTTTCTGCTAACTCAACTTCTAAGACCATTCAATACTTCCCTTTACGAAGCTAGCTGGATCGGCTCTCAGATTCGATTATCACTTCACGTTCATTCTTATACCCAACATGAAGTATTCTATCATCTTTGCTATCGGCTCCGCAGCTCTGGCTGTAGCGGCTCCCGTTAGTGTTGACATTTCCGGACGCTCTACCACAGTTGTGACTGGTGGAGCTGGAATCGGAGTCGAAGGCAGCGGCAGAGGTGGCAGTGTCGCCAACGGTGGTGATGGTGGCAACAGCCGCAAGGGCAACGGCGGCGATGGCGGAAAGGGAGGCATTGGAGCCCGATCCACTACTGTTGTCACTGGCGGACCCGGCATTGGAGTTGACGGCAGCGGTCGAGGCGGTAATGTTGCCAATGGCGGTCAGGGTGGCAACAGCCGCAAGGGCAACGGTGGTGACGGTGGAAAGGAAGGCATTGGAGCCCGCTCCACCACAGTTGTTACTGGTGGAGCTGGAATCGGAGTCGAAGGCAGCGGCAGAGGTGGTAGTGTCGCGAACGGTGGTGATGGTGGTAACAGCCGCAAAGGAAACGGCGGCAACGGCGGTGCTGGAGGGTACGTATCTCCTTTGCTGAAACTCGATTAACTACAGCTAACACAAACACAGAATTGCAAGACGCTCTACCACGGTCGTTACTGGTGGACCCGGAGTTGGTGTAGGAGGCAAGGGCACCGGCGGTAGTGTTGCCAATGGCGGTGACGGTGGCAATGGCCGCAAGGGCAATGGCGGTAACGGCGGTGCTGGAGGGTATGTATCTCTGTCTTTGCGACTCAATTACAACTAACGAAAATGCAGAATCGCAAGACGTTCTACTTCCATGGAACCCCTTGTCGCCCGCAAGTTCGACCTGATCAGCGGTGGGCCTGCGATCTCTGTTGGTGGCAATGCTCACGGTGGTGATGTCGGTGATGCAGGCAACGGTGGCAGCGGCGGTAAAAAGGGTGGCTCAGGAGGCAGCTCTATTATTGGCAAGAAGGCTTGAAGCATGGAATACTTAGCCCAAATTTCTACTAAAGTTTCTATTGAGCAGGACAAATATCACAAATTGCTATTGCGTTATTCTGTTTGTAGATTATTCAGCAACTCTTCTATGCCTAATATAACAGGTGCTACTAACTATCCTGCAGTGTCCTAGGAACAGATATCAGCTGGAGATTCTTCGTACTAACTGAATCATAGATGGTAGACCATAAGGGCACCCTTCGATACATTAAAAGCAAAAAAGGTGCCTCAATTCCTAGGCGTCAAAGCGGGATTTGCAGGATTTTAAGAGGCAATCTGCCTTGTCAACGCATACTTCCATGTGCCAATTGTTTCAAGCTCCAATAGAGAAAAATTGCCACAGTACCAAATCTGACTACTGCAAACTTCTATTTATTTATAGCTTCATCTAGTAAGGAGCGAACAGCCAGGGTCGTAGGGCCTTTCACCCATAAGCCCAAGCTCTTCACTCCTCTATGGTTTACGAGCAGTAGTATCGAAAACTGTGATACTGCTCGAACCCACTCGGGTTCCAGGAACACAGAGCATTGTCGGTAGGAATGACGAGACGGCTTCCATCATTTGGCGATTGATTAGAGCCGGTGTAAAGTGTGAGGTGGCACCCTGGTGATGTTTGCAGAATCTAGATCGCTCCACGTGGCCCTTGCAGATTGTTACCGCAGGGGAATACTTCATGAGTGTTGTGGCCCTTACCTGGGAAATTGCCCTTTACAGTCGCAGGGTTGAGATTGTAAGTTTCCTCGAAACCTTGGCAACCGCCATGGTCGAATGCGTTGAAGTGAAGTCGTCCGTTTGCGGCTGCAAGGGGCAGAAGGGAAAGAAAGGTATAGAGGAACTGCATTATGCTTGCTGGTGCTAGTCTGACGCGTGATCGGGAGAGATCAGAATATGGTCGACGGAATCTGCTGTGCTCGGTGCTGGGCGTCTGGAAAGAACAAGGAAGAGTTTTTATAGCTGAGCTATGTGTTCACGTGTATGGTACGATCATCGCAGTTCTACTCACAGTCCAGACGCATGTTTTGGCAATACGATATCATTTATCGATTACTGCATTTGTACAAGCCGGACGCTAGAGGTATTGGGCTCCACCAAGAACCTAAATTAGAC
>Ga0068631_100836_pt1 | contig 11905 bp, 8 predicted proteins | sample InSIn5gowninarea_2_FD_77434 | JGI IMG/M metagenome (GOLD analysis project Ga0068631, IMG submission 77434) | Clean room microbial communities from NASA Spacecraft Assembly Facility at Jet Propulsion Laboratory, Pasadena, California, USA -... ...
TGTATCCAAAGTGTCATCGGAATTGGACAGTATTTCCAACCAACTCATCGATTCTTGACTTGTGTCTTTCATTACATTTGAGTCTGTTCGGTGCTTCCGCGTTTGACATGAATCACCGGCAAGTCTGTGCGCAACTTGATCAATACCAAGCCCGTGCTGTTGTGCCTGATGTAAGGGTAATGACTCAAACCGGTCATGAGACGATCTGCTTGAAAATTGTGTGGTCGAGTTTCGGGAAGATGATGCCACGAGGTTTCCTAAGCTGATTCTCCTCAAAGGGTTCTTTCCCGACCAGAGCTTGTGCTTTTTCACCTCTGGGTTCAATTCCATGTTTGTAGTGGCAAAATCTTTTCTAAGATTCGCATCTGAGGCGGAGTATCGGAAAACAGGATGGATATTCAGTTCGGTCTCGGTTGCTTCTCGACCCAAGGTAGTGACTTCGATGTCGGGACCATGTTGCGATAAGCTATGTGTCCGGGACGGATTATAGATAGCAGGATTGTGGTAGTTTTGTTGGCGCTGATAGACAGCCAGAGGTAATGGTACAGATGGCACATGCAGCACAGGAGGAGCCGACCTAGGCTCTAGGTGGCTTGCCATATCAGTAGTCGGAGTGCTGTTGAGCACTTGTTTGTAGTAATGGGAGTACCTCGTAGGATGGGACGTGACCTGATCATCCTCGACCAATATCTTGGTTTGTATAGGATTTGGCACGTTGCTTCTATTGAGCGAATGGTACGGCTGATCTATTGTAGCTGCTGGGCATCCTACACGGACTGGAGGAGATTGGTATGAAATGGTATGAGCTGAACGCGTACCACGTAGGCGCGCTTTTATAGGCGATCTCTCTGACTCGGTTGATGGGTTGGCATACCTCGTGTGTTGATCCTCTGGTAAGCTGATGACACCTCTGCTCAAATAGTCCGCGAGGACCACGCTATGTGAATACTTGCCAGGCATCACTACCAATTCTTATCAGCAGGGCAGTGAAGGTTGACCGAGGTTCACAACAAGCTACTGTTTGTTTGAGTAGCCGTTAAGTCACTGTTGTTGCCGCATTGAATCTAAGTTGAATATGATCAGATTGCACATCTTTCATCACACGGCAATTTTTGATCGGTATTTGGTCGGCGCCACTCCCTTGGTGGTAAGGCTTCTGATTGTTCAAAAGACAATCCCCTCGCAGGCAAAGGTGAAGTAGCTGATGGTTATGGACCGATGTGAGCAGCAACAATAATAATATTCTCTGATTCGTAGTAGAAACAATTAAAAGTCTCAGTAGTCGTTTTAGCTGAATTGGATGATGGTGGGAGCGCCAAACCTAATCAAAAAGTGTATCTGCTTGGTGCTGTAATATGGCTTTCGAGAGTCGATGGCCTCGTATAGGTAAGGTTGTCACACATCTGATTATCCAGCGCAGAGTTCTGTCAATTGAGGTTGCTGAACTAGTAGTATGTAAACGAGGAAGTCATCTCTGGAATAGCAGACTGACTTGAACTTCAAAGATCTCATACACAATCCCATCGAAGCTATTGCAAAATGGGCCAAGATGGCGATCAAGTCTACTAAATGAACCTAAACCCAGTAAGATCTGATCGCAATCTGAGGAATTAGCGTCAAAGCCGACGCCATCTCCGTGACCGACTTTAGCTAAAACTTCGCTTGAGGATCGTTGTTAGTACCACGTCGAATCATGAGCGGCATAATGGTCGGGTGGAATTTGAATGACCGATTTCCTAAACGCATTCGGCCTCTGTAACAAAAGCATATTCGTCTAGCTTAGTCTCAAGCCAGGTATGTGTCGCGCAGGTCGTATCCAGGTTCTCTCATTAATCCGAAAAAGCCAAAGTTGGGCGGATGCGGGAAGTAAATGGCACTATAGAAAGCCAATTTGAAAATGGATATAGTGGACCACAAAACATGGGGACATTGCAGTCAATCCTCGTTAACCTTCATTAAATGACTTGCTGAATGGGGTCAAAGCATCATGACGTGCATCGGACAACCACAGTCGCTGAAACAATACTGCTGTACACACTGGCAGTAATGACAACTCAGCATGTGTACAGTAGTCGTAATAATGCGAGATTGAGTTGGAGTTTTACGTGCCACAAACCAGTGGACTATCAGTAATGAATTATGTAAGTTGTGACCTCTTCCCGAGGCTGAATTTGCTTGGTTCGACAAAAATCTTAGCGGCGCGGAGGAGTCCTGCCCTCCACAGGCGTAATCCTGGTAGGCGTGGATATGGAGAACGTCAAGGCCTGTCTCAACATCCATATCGGGTAGGTATGATCAGGTGCGAATCACAGAATTGCTGTTGAGATAGCCAAGAGAATGCTAGAAGAGGTGGTGATAGAAATGGCAAATCGCGTCGACCGCGTCCTTCAATTTGCTGTCTTGCCCTACTCCTTCACACAACACTAGCAAAAATCTCACAAGGTACTCCTCTCTTTAGAAAGTAGAGATTTCCAGCTTCAAACCTGTGCTTGGCACAACTGCGCTGTCCCCCAGAGGTCATAACAACAGCGCTTTATCCGAGAGAAACCACGCCACTTCATTGCCTGATTGGCTTGCACAATATCAAACCGTGAACGCCAGGATCCTCATTTCTCATTGCCATGTAGCATGCCATTCCTGTGCAATGCAAGGCTAGCATGACTTGCCAAATACTATTCACATAACAACGCCTGTTTACATTCGAAGAAAACCAGATTCCGTCTTTCCTGCATCCACCAGCGTTATTGCTCGTCCTGGGACGAATTCTTCTTCTTCGCTCCAAATATCTTCATGCCCATCTTCCTCCAGCCACCGCTCTCGCTGCGAGACGGCTTTGCTGATGGAGGATAAGCGGCGTGTGCATGCGAGGCGCCATGGCCAGGATGCAAGTCGGATGTTGGTGGTGTTATTGGGGATGGCATCGTGGAGTCCAGGTCACCAACACTTGGGCTCTCACCACCGCCACTATCATCCGTCAGCGCACTTTCAGACGTCCCAGAGGTGTTGGATAAATGATGGGATAGTCGTGTAGGACTATTCTGGCTCAAGGCTGAGGTTAGAGCTGATGATCGGTTTGAAGCTTGTGGCGGTGAACGGGACGGCTGAAATGCTGAACTCGTTGGAGGCGATCTTCTTTGCTTTGACTGCTGTCTTCGATGTGCGTTCCCTCTCTCATCGTAGGTAAGAGCGGATGAATCAGATATGTCAGATCTGTGTGAGAACTCTGTCAGCGCATTGTAGGTAGACGCATGTGACACCATCTTGACACTGTTACAAAAAGGAATGAATATCGAATCCGACATCAGATCTCTCATACGCTGAACTGCTGGGTCAAGAGCTTCCGGCTTTGGTGGTTTAGGATCATACTGCTCGTCAACCAAATCGTCCCGTTCCTCCGCAGGGAGATTGATCTCACGTGGTGCACCTGGTTTTACATAGACGTCCATCATGCGTATCCAGTCTTGCATGAGTTCGAAGCCTTCCTCGGATTCGCTCGTCAAGGGCATTCCACAATACATGGCTGCTGCTTCATCATACTTAGTAGCGTACTTCTTCGCTTCAGTAACAAATTCGAGCGTCTCCAGGCAATGCTGTTGTGACAAGAAGGCTGTGTATGCGGCAAGCGTGTAAGGCGCAGGAGCCCGACCATTTAGCACATCGTCCAAGGTCGGCCTATATGCTGGGGAGAAAACACCTGTATCCTTCTTCGATACCACGCTTATTGGTCGTGCTTTGTTATATTCCGAGGCCATTTTAAAATCGGTGTCAATTGTAATATGTATGTCGGTCGCGTTGAGGGGCGGTGATGGGTCAGGAGTATATGGCCAGATTCGCTTAAATGGTCGGCTCCTTTGCTTTCTCGTTACCATTTCGTTCTTGTCGCGGCAGGTGGTAGGATTCTGGCGTGAAATGAGTCGTCCCCAGAACTTCCAGATATGCTTGCGCACTCGAACGTAAACTGATCACGAATTCTGAAACACTCTCTTCGAATATGTCCGAGTTGTAACTAAATATTCATATGACGAACGTGTGTTGTATATTTGACCGGTGGGCCTCATGTATCCTTTACTTTTGTCAAGCGAGATGGTACAATGTATGTTACCGCGAAGCCACACAACAGCAATCTTTTTCTTATGTGGGACAATGATATGCAGCGTAACTGCAGCCAAACTTCGAGAATGTTTGCTTTCTAACACTTCCGTATATGCACGCGCTTCGATTAAAAGGCCGACCAGCTAGTCGACTGGGATAAAAGAGCGACGCGTGCCTCGTGAAAAGTGAGTGTTGGTGAGGGTTAGTGCTGGTAGGCAGAGTAGATGGTAACACAATGTGGACCGTCGACGTCGTACGATCGCTAGCTAGAACGACAGTGGAAAGAGATGATCGACTTGCTATCGTAATCGAAGTTAACGCTCAGGTATAGAAGGTGTGTAATGGCTGAAAATTGATGAGGCTTTGAGTTGGAAATGCTGCGAGGGGTGAGGCAGCAGCATATGGAGACAATGATGTGTAGTAAGAAGCGTTTCAGGGTAGAGTCATGGTGAGCCGCAGGCGGGTACTCAGATAGAGGATAGAGCGACTGAGAACAGAGGAAGTGGATGACTCAAAGAGCGACCGATGTGTTTGAGACGCTTGAATGCTGGACAGGCGTAACAAGTGGAGCAGCAAGGTGGTATGAAGTTGAATGCTATGCTAAGCGGGCCACCGTGTTTGTGCGAAATACGAATTGCAAAGGGAGAGTAGTGTAACTACGGACAGGAATAATAATTGAAGGCGAAAAAAGGCAGCAGTCAGCACCAAACACGGCTGGATCTAGCTAATCCGGGAAGCGCAGGGCGTGCTTGTTACAGAGGCAGACGGACAGATCTGAGGCGCGGCCAGCACAGTTGCAACATGAGAAAATGCCCAGAATAGCTGCAGTCAGATCGCCAGATTGGCTGTGGGAGATTGGGTCATAAGTGACGATAAGCTACATCAGCTTCTGCACTTGGGAGCCTTCCAGTGGCGATAGAAGCCTTCTAGAAAAACCTTTCGGACCCGTGGCGCCTGTGTGGATTCTCCCTCATCGACCGGTCCTCTTTTTGCCAATCTTTCTCTGTTCTGCCTCTCCCCATCCCTGCTCTTCGACAAGACTTGCTCTGTTTTGGTGTCGCAACTCTTTTCCATCAGTCATGCCATCATTTGGAGTGGTGTGGACTCATCACAACGGTCTCCAAGGCAGGCGGAAAAGCAAACTACACGACTCTGATCGGCAGAATACTACACAACCTGTGACATATTTGCTAAACGAGCCGGACCACTGCTTTTGCCCGCTGACTGGTCATCTCTACCACCCGGTGGTCAGAGTGAACCAACACAGATAAAGGATATCCCAGCCAATTAGCGTCGGCCAGCACAGCAGGAATTAAAACACTCTGGGGAAATGCTAGGAAGGGCATTGAGGATCTGCAGCAGCTTGTGCTTGATCTCCTGCTGGCCGCCATCTGGCATCGAGAAGCTCTGTCGATCGCTTTCTAGCCAACTTGCTCTGGCGGGACGATCATGCTAACCAGCATGATCTGCGTCGGGAGGAAGGATCCCTACCCCTCTTTGGGCATGGCAGCCGCTCGTGGATTACCAAGAAAACATACATGTACGCACTTCATCCGTAGCTCTACTGTCAGACAATCCTTGACCTTCCTCATTCAATGTTTCAGAAACTTAAGTAGTGGTTCTTGTGCACGTGCGAGATTTCTCCTGGCACTCACACACAGCCAATGCAAGTTTCCCGCACCATGCATGCCCATAAGAGCCCAGTATGCAGTATGCCATTGTTAGGCAAACGCCATAGCGTACACCTTCCAATTTTCGTTGCTTGACGGCACACAAGTAATACTTGACTGCAAAGCGACCAGATCTGCGCTACCAATCTTTTGGCCAAATGCCGGCTGCCGAACTCCTTTCGATTTCAGTCATTATTGGATGGGTTGGTCGCTGCCACCATGCCCTTGGCTCCGCTCTCGGATGCATCCATACATACCTTCAGTCTTGGCCTTCAAACTTGCCGCAGGCGCTGAGTTGCATGGTCAGAAGCTAACTGTCCTGCTGAGGGAACGCACCACCGGAAACATGTGCGGCAGCCGAAAGAAGGATGGTGGAAACGCCAGCTCGTATTTTTTTCCGGTTCGTTGGAGCGGAAGATAAGACTTTCCTTATCCGACGTGTTCCTGTGCACAACAAATTCCAGAACATTTCCAATCTGGGTTTAAAGCATGCAGACAGATGTGTCGGGCACCTCCTACTTGGTATTGAGACACAATTTTGATTGCTCGCAGTGCCACACCACTTCAGGAAAATTCGAATCCATTACACATGCATTGCTTTATGTAAGAAGGAATTTTACGCTTTGTCTTGGAAGCTGACTCGATCCCATGTTTTCAGGTGTTGGAGCAAGCGGCCCATGTCGAACAAGTACCGTACAGTAAGTACTGTCGCAAACTTTCGCAATGTTTCGTTTTGTCGTTATCCAGTCTGCGAGAAATTCCTGCACCTCCACCACGATTCCGCTGCGTGGACATGAGGTACACCCACGTTTCGCAAATTTCGATGTTTGTGGATATTGTGATTTATCGTAATGCTAACTGCCGGAATTACACGTGCCAGAACGAACGAATACGTAGCGCCGCAATCACGTTTGTTTCGTCCGAAGCAAAGCCTGGTGTGACAAATGCTTGGGGAGGAAGAAGGAACGACAAAACCATCAGCCATTGTTTTGTACTAACAGATCCAGATTAACTCTAGTGACCTGAGCAGATGCGCCGTTCTTGGGGTACAGGCCGTTAACAAATACAGATGATACCTAGAGCTCGGCAGTCGATATCATTATACTAAGCAAAGTCTCTCAAGCACTATCTGATCGATTTACGCTGCTTCAAGCATTCAACTCAGACTAGCAACCAGTTGTGGTACAGAGGAGCACAATTCGTGTCGAAAATCATGATGTCTCATGACTGACTCTGTGAAGCCCAAGGCTTCCAACTTCATGTCAAAAAACGCTTGGCACCTTTGCTCTCACGCAAGGCAGCCCATACCTCTGGGTTGAAGAACTCAAGACGTTAAAATTCGGTTTGGCTTGTTTGACTTGTCTCACTTGTCGGACTCAAAGTTGCTTGACGCATGTTTCGCCAATCCATCTCGTCCTCATACTCGTCGTCAGTGGCCTCTGCGATGTCTGAAAGTCGCCACGGTCCCTTCGGATCACGTGAACCTTTCATTACTCGACCAGGATATTTACCTCGCCAGAGCGAGAATCGACACATCGCCTCAAGAGCATTACCGGCATCTTCAAGCTCGTTGGCCACTACCTTCATGATCGAGACATCCTCCTGAAGAAAGGCGAGATCCGCATCGACCGAGTCATCTACCGCCCTCATCCAGAGCGGATTGTAGCCCCTTAATCGCTTCCGCTCAGAATCAAAAGCAGTTTGCAACTTGACTAGCTGCCAATAGAATGCTTCAGGAGGCACAGAATTGCCAGCACTGTCTTTGATTCCATAAGAATCTATGTCACAAAGCCAATGGACCACCTCAGCAAGTCCCTGGACGAATCGTTGTTCAGTTAAGACAAGGTCCAAAGCATATGTTCTCTCTGCCCAATAGATCCTTTCTTTCACGTCTCGTAACAAAGCTCTTATTTTGTCACGCAGTGTCCTCGTCATGTTGTTGAGAGCGGTCCGGAAATTGTTTCTCAAGAGAACACCTGCGCGTTGCTGGTCGCCGCGGTCGTTCAGTTTTTGCATTTCGAAGGTTGCATCGACGAGCCAATTCCGACATATGGTTAGGTTGTATTCACCCCATTCGAACGGATCTTCTCTTGAGGAAGACATGTCGTGATTATAGGAGTGGTTCACAATCGTTCAGAAGGTTGTGTCTGGTAAAGTAGTAATGCTTTTGCTGATAATGTATTACTTGTTTTGTGCACAGGACGAGGTTTGCATCTTGCTCAACCAGCTCGAGACATTTATACAATCCCTTCATACTCAACAGTCATTTGTTATGTTGGAGGAGACTCAGGATTGTCCATCTGAACCTCTACTGTCATACAAAGCCGGCTTCGCGTAACATGCATCTGTTTATCTGTGCAACGGCTGCCATCACAAAACCACAGTACAGCCTAATTTGATCGTTCATGACTCAGGGGTTGGGGGGGGAGGTTTGTTTTGAAAGTCATATAGTCATAGCTCCGGACTCAGCTAACAGCAACATTCAGGCTCACTAGATGAACAGACTCATACATTTGTCTGGTACTCATGTATGCTCTGTTTGTCGACCTTCAAACGCGACCCTTTCCCGTCCTCGAGATTGGTTGAGTTGAGGTCCCAGCCAGCCTCACGCAAAGCTTGACAAATCTCGTCCCACGATTCGTTTGCTCTGGCCAACGTCTCCTTGAGTAACGAGCACGCGACATGCTGACTATCGCCTCTGACTGTTCTGAGCATTAGTACGGCATGATACCATGCTTTCAAATGAGTGATCGGGGAAGCGCCCTCCCTTAGAGCAATCGTGACTTTGTTTGTCCTCCTATCAACCCACAGCAGGTACAGCTCATCTCCAAAAATCGACAAGACTTCCAACACAGGACTTCCAGCACCCAAAGACCTCGACTCACCAGGCCACCTGCTGCTACTGTCTACAGCGTTGACGAATTCATCGACCGAGACCCCGATCCGCCAGATCGCACCACTAGCCTCAGCCTTCCATAATCCAAGCACGCTTTCTCTCTGTCCTACCTCCTTAAACCTAATCCTATCCTTCCACCCGTCCTTCTTCTCCACCACCTCTTTACAAACCAACCCTGCTCGTTGGCGGTTCAGAGCCCTTAGCCTAACACTTCGTACAGCTTCCCAGTTACACCACAAGTGCATGCCCAATAGTACTATCATCCAGCACCACGTCGCCGTCCTCTCCTCGACGCGACTCACAAGCACTCCGCCAACCCACATCCCAATTAATCCAACCACAGTCTCCTGACTCCCATCCTTCGCATTTAAATCCCCAATATTCTCGGGATTGTTCCGTCCAAAGTGAGCAGATAACACTGCTTTCGAGCTCCCTCCTGCAACGCCACAAATCGCACGCAACACACTTGATAAACACAGTACAATTACACGTGGGCTCGGAGCATACCCAGCAACGAACTGAGACGCAGCGCCACCATCCATGCCAAGTAACCACATCATAGCCACAGGGACCAACCAAAGCCATACAGAAGACCACTGCCACGACCGTGAATCAGTCCGCTGATCATACCTCATCAACGCATAACCACCACAAACAAGTAGACCCGCAATCCCCATCGTCCCTCCTAGCCCACCAACCCCGGGTATCAACAACCCCACCGCCTCTCTCGATAAACTCGGTGCCAACAAATCCAGCACAAAAGCCGAATCATTAACAATATCCGCCAGAAACCGATAAAACTTCACATCCGCACTGATCCTCGGCGCAGCATATGACGCAAACAGTATAGTCGTCAGATTCGAGAGCGTGGACTGCACGACCGAGAGCAGTGTTGCGGCAGTAGCAGTCGAGGTGCTTGGGGTGGAGGAGTCGATGACATTGAGGGATTGGAGGACGGCGCGCGAGGAGAGGAGGCCGGCTATGCTGGAGGCGAAGGCTTGGAGGGAGTCGTAGATTTGGTAGGGGGTGTAATCGGGCGTTACGGTGTTGGGATAGCCGGTTGGGAGGAAGAGGGTTGTTAGGTAGGCTTGGATGGGGTTTGAGAGGCGAGCGAGGAGGGGTAGGGAAGGAACTGTAGTTTGCGCCCGTGCATTGTGGTTAAGACTCGGTGTTAGAGTGTTGGAGATTTCACCGAGGTGGAAGGAGCGTTCGCTGTGGCCTGGGTTTGTGGCGTTTGTATCACTGGACTCGAAGGTTTTGGAAATAGACTTGGAGTTTGTGCTTAGGGTGTATGTTTTTGTGGTTTGACCGGAACTGGCGTCTATTTCAGTGAGGGTATAATAAGGTGCCGAAGCCATATTTGTGGCTGACCAAAGATACTCTCCAGGAGCTCTATCTGCCTTTCGCTAGTGGAGATCCGAGTTGCTGTTCTCTTGTATGTGTCGACACAGTGCATGGAGTCTTGCCTGGCTCTCAATCACTCAACTGTCAACTACTTCCGGCATCAGCGACGAACGATTCGGGCAATTGAAAATGTATGTCAAACCGGCTGAAAAGGCAGTATTCAGTTGACTTTAGCCAATTACTCTCTTACGAATAATCCGGGTCCCTTCCAACTCGACGGAATGAACAACGGAAGTGTCTAAGGATGACAGTACCTGCGAGGCGCACACTTATCATGTCCAGGGTTACACAAGCCAGGGATAGCCGGTCATCGCAACCAACCGAGAAACGACCTTTGTACCACCTTCCTCTTCTCTCCAGATCAGCTGATAGATCTCGATGTTGGCAGTTCGGATATGAAGTGGTAGCATAAATCAGGGAGTTTCACAATTTGCACGGGAGTGAGTGGAGAGGATACGGTGGAGCGGCACGAAGCTCTTTCCCCACACTTCCGACGTGTCGAAGCGTGCATATCTTTTGCTGCTTCGACTACTGTACATCTACCTACAATATATGTATCTCCGGCAATACATGCTCAAAAGGCCGTGACAGCCGCGTCATCCGGGACCAGGAGGTCTCCTGTGCCTGCTTCAGTCCGTATACTGTACACTGCTCAAATCTCGAGTGTAATGCTGTGAGCATACCGCAACACCTTACCTCCTCTGGCTAGCGTACCCAAGCTGCCAGTAGGAAGCCTTTGCCTTGCAGGACTTGCCTTACATATTACGCCTTCCAGAGCAACACATATCAAAGAACAGGGTCTAGCATTGGGCGGGCTAAGGGTCAGTCAAGGATGTTGCTTGCCGAAGCCGGTGCTGTGAGCTTGCATACATTCCACTAAGCTATTTCAGCCTGACAGAAATATGGCCATGACTTCAACACCGGTGTCGCTGGCTGATGTAGGGCGTGACAGTACACCTCATCAATGACTTGCTGTCTGCGAGAGTCGTGAACTTTTCGTACTGCTACGAGAATCTCGAAGTGTTGCAACCACTGGCCCTGATCCTGTGCCAATGGCGACCGAAGGTCACGACCTTCTGGCCGAAAACTATACGGTCGGATTTATTTCGTGTGTTGAGAGAGAATATGTGGCTGCACCCGCAGTTTTGGATCAAGTCTATATCCTTCCAAGAGTCGGTTCGTATTCCCGACTCAACCTACAAATTGCCACGATAGTTAAGAGGAAATAGAGCTTCAGTATTTCCTGCCGATCAATTGCACAACTCAGGCTGAGATTCAACAACGGTCCGAACTGCTTCGACATCGCACACGAAACGATTCGACAAGACCTCGAGAAGACCAGGCTGTCACTGACTCCGTGGATCAAGTGCTCAGTACTTCGGCAGCTGGACTGTCATCTGCAACGTATACGTGGCAGAGGTTGGGCTTTGCCCATGATGTGCACAAGAAGAGTGCTTAAGATCTTACCTATTGGCGTGTTTTTGAATTCAATATAACGAGATCAGGTGAGTCTCAACAATAAAGTTCCATGTTCACCTCTGCCTGTTCACTGCACCCACGTCCCTTGTAGCCTGCGGTATTAATATCTTGCTTGAACCACTTCCTTGCCATGGTCATGCATGCAACGTCAGGAAGCTCCTGCTACGATCGTTCTCCTCCACCAAGGACATTCCCGCAGAACATCACGGAACTGCTGAAGCTCTACTCCGTCATGCTATTCAATATGTCTGGCATATCTCACTAAAGCAAGTAGTGGCTCAAATGGAGGACAGTGGTCAGTACAAATATCATCCACTCCGGAACAATTGCCAGCTTTTCTGGACCAAGGGCCTACTGCACAGAA